>Ga0164294_10004844_pt1 | contig 11637 bp, 9 predicted proteins | sample GEODES005metaG_FD_111479 | JGI IMG/M metagenome (GOLD analysis project Ga0164294, IMG submission 111479) | Oligotrophic lake water microbial communities from Sparkling Lake, Wisconsin, USA - GEODES005 metaG | ecosystem: Environmental > Aquatic > Freshwater > Lake | place: USA: Sparkling Lake...
AAATCTTAATACCATCTGCTACACCGCTTATATTTTTAGATTGTTTTTTAAGTTGTGCCAGTGTTACAGTTGAACCTTTTAGGCCATAAGGTTCTTTTTCTCTTTCCTCAAGACGAATTGCGTCTTCTTGAACGCCCCCTGCTACAGCAATCTCCTTACGAAGAGTGTAAAATCCCTCCAAAGTTGCTTGGATTTCTTTCTCTTTTTTGCCAATTTCGGGATATTTTTGAATATTAAAGGCGGTTACAGATGAAGATGCTGCGAATGCCTTTTCTTCAGTAAAATTGGCATTAAATACTTGATTATAATTATGCCAGGTATCTAAACTAAAAGGCTCCTTAAGACATGTATTTGTTGTAACTTTTGACATAATTACTTGAATCGCAGAGTAGGTTTGAAAAAGTGCGGCAATTTCTTGTGGTGTTATAAGACCACATAGAACTTTGCGGTGAAGACGAGGAAGATCACACATAAAACGTAGTTGACGTTCCAATATTTTTGTAGTATCTTCAGACCATCTCATATATTCTACTACTTCGCTAAGACGGGAACGAATTTCAGTTGCTTCTGAATAAGGACTCAGTAATCTATCACGCATGGCACGCTTACCCATTGAAGTAAGACATTTATCAAATAAGCCAATAACAGTCTCTTTTTGTACCAATCCAGTCATTTGAAGTTGTGTTAGAGCATGATTACCGCAAATAAGACGTGCTTGAGGAATCCATGGCTCATTACGATGAAAGGATTTTAGCATACTTGGATAATGCTCCTCCACAAATTGAAGTAGAAACATCAGGGATAATTCCTCGGATTCCGAGCGTATACCCAGATATGTTTTTGCGGGAAGTACTGATTTAATAGAATAAATCTTTTGAAGATATTCAGAGCGTACTAGTTCTTTAGAGAATGAGCCTGTTGTTTCAACTGGGTAAATATGAATAGGAATTGACTGCTGAATTCCGAAGATTCGGCGGAAAAAGATGTCGTCTGGTTTTACGGCTGTGTTTTGTGCCCGCCAGTAAATAATAAGCTCTTTTGGTTGAAAGACACTTAGCATTTGTACAAGATCGTCGGCTGTCCAAATATCTGCGCGACCATTTGCTACACCTGAATATGTCGTTGTAGTTCCCGTTGTTAGGTCAAGAGCGCTGGCACCGAATAAGGGCGCCTCTGATTGCGTAGTATTTTGAAAATATAGTGTTACCACATAGGGTGTATCAGTTGAACTAATATTCTCAATATGTGTACTTGGTGAAAGAATACGGGATACTTTTCGCTCTTTTACTTTTCCACGCGTATCTTTAATTTGGTCAACAATAACAACCGTCCAGCCCGCGGATGTTAGGCGACCGGCCCATTTGTGCATAACATAGTCTGGAAATCCAGCGAAGAGTCCCTCAGCATTTTTAATATCCTCTGGGAGTTCACCCCTTTTACTTGAAAGTTGAATACCTAAGTAATCAACAATCTCTTTAACATTACATTCAGTTTCTCCTGTCTCAGTATTCTGAATGTCATATAATTCATAGAATGATCCGACCATCAAAAATATGGCAGTTTTTGGACCATATTTTTGAGTGTATGTTTTGTAGAACTCAATGTATTCCTTGAACATTTTATTTATAGCGCAGTTTATGCTTCATAATTATATCGCGTCTAGGCTTTAGGTCATAATTTAAAATATTTTCAATTATTAAGAATGGCATCTTTTGCCGCGGCAAAATCTCCTGATAGATCTATTTCTAGTCTTAAAAAAAGTATTTCAGGTACTTTAGCATATAATGATCAAACTTTTACTTATACAATTTATCCCAATCCACACAATCAAGTGCCAAAAATTAAAAATGAATTAATTGAACTATTTGGTAATCGTATTCAAAAAGGTAAACATTGTTTAGATATAACTGAAGATATTGTTAAAGAATATATTACAAATAAACAATATACTGCTCTTATTTATGTAAAAAATAATAATACAGATGATTCTGCTACTGGCGCCCTTCAGTATTGGGATTGGTGTGAAGCAGGTGTAAAACAATTATGGATTAGCGATTTATGTCGTGTAAATAATACCAACAGTCGTAGTAATATTAGCCCTATTAGTGTTTTATTTGATATTATTAAAAATTTCTCTATTGAAAAGGGAATTACTGAAAACTATTTAATGGTTGAACGTGAAACACCAGGAACTGAAAAACTTTTAGAAATTTATGGCAAATATGAATTTAAGAGAATTGATTCATGTGTAGTAGAAAATATGATTGCTATGAAAAAGTCTCTTTTATCAAATAAAAATAATAATAGTTTAGCAAAAAATATAAATAATATGAATATTAAATCGGGCGGAAAAAAGTTAAGACGTACACAAAAAAAGAAGAAGGTATAAGAAAAATAATACTTATAATTACTAATAATATATTATCTGATTAATAAATTATTAGTAAATATTGAAGTTAATATAATTATAAATACATGTAATATTCCTGGAACTGGATCATTAAAATTACCAACAAGATAATTACACCATATAGTAATTACAATAGGCAGAAAGAATTGTAGTGGTAATATTATATCCAGATCTGCCATAATTTTTTAATCGCAGGCTTATAGTCGCAGGCTTATAGTCGCAGGCTTATAGTCGCAGGCTTATACTACTGGATAAGACGGATCCATCAATATACCACACTCACCATTGTCGTCAAATTTAGATCCACGACCAATGCGAATAAAGCCAGCATCTCCCCAATCTGGACCCCATGAGTTCTTTACCTTCCAGTAATCTCCCTGAGTAGCATCTGTTCCATATCCAACCACTAGAACACCATGATCCAGATTTACTCCACACGAGTCCGTTAAAACACCACTTGTATAAAACTGCCAGTCAGATCCATCAGCCTCTACCGCCACAGATACTGGTTGCTGCGCTACTGCCGTCATTAGTGCCTGCGTGCTCTTCGGCGTAACATCTACAAATGAACTAATCTTGGCAGCCTCGGTACACTTAGAACAGCTGCTATCAGTAACACCATTATACGCATAGGAGGCTTCCGTACAAAGTCCACCATTCTTAATAATATACTGAAAGGCGTTATCCATAATACCTCCATTACATCCCTGGTTTCCTTCAGCAGCTGAGCAATCCACTAGTTGCTGCTCAGATAACGACACTAACTTGCCCGTCTTAAGAAACCACGCACCCTCAACCGAGCCCGTTGTAGAAAAGGCCCAGCACGAACCGCATTGGCCTTGATTTTTAACAGGTGTAACGGCACCTTTAGCAACCCAGTCAACTTCTGTGGGTAAACTAGCGGATACATCCTCTTCCTTCGGGGTGTGAGTGCGTAGAAGTGGATTGCGAGGCGAATATCCATTTAAATGGACGGCCTTAAATTCCTCATTAGTTAAATCGGCGAATTTGTTTAGTCCGAGTGTTAGATTTCTCTTAAGAGAATTCTTGAATTGAATATGATTGTAATTTTCGGAGAAGACAGAAAAACGATACATATATTCAACATCAGATTCGTAGTTTTTACTGTTATTTACTTTCCAATCCTCAAATACCTCAGTTACGTTAGTTGTTGGTACCACCACATTAGCTGTTACCGCATTAGTCGCATCAGATACATTACCTAGTACGTTGCTTGAAAACAATAGTCCGCATAGAACCAAAAGAAACTTCATTTTATACTTTATACTATATGTTTAGCTTTTATATCGGCTTGTTACCAATAACACCCCTTTTCAACCCTTGTAAAATTGCTCGGTTTATCATCGGATAATGGCCGAATCCAATCATCATTTACCATTTTTAAAATATCTTTATTCTCAAACCATCTCTTTCCAATAACTCCGAAAAATATTTGTAATGCTCCACCTACATACATTACCGACTTACCTAGGTCCTTAAATATAAAATCACTTACTAACATTCCATATCCTCCCGCTGCTACTAATGCGATATCAAACTCTTTTAGCCCTCTTAATGACTCTAGAAAAGGCTGTAAATGTTCCTGCCAGTCTTTATCATCGTGATTTCCTGCGAGGGTAAGCGGAGGTTGAATAAATTGTAGGTCGCAGTCTTCAAACCATGGCTTTCCTGGAAATATCTTTTTAAGATTTAGAACTTGTTTAGAAAATGTTTTAGAGAAAGGATGAACAATTAGTATTCTTTTTCCTTTTAGAGCCGGCATCCAGTTATCTTCAAAATAATAGGGCTCTAATGCTCTTGCGTCTATTTTTGTGATTTGAGGAGTCCTTAATGAAATAAATTCCTGGCCGCTACCAGTATGTGTGAATACTTTTCCTGATATAGGCCACTCCGCAATAACTGTACAATGGTCATAGGATTCAATAAGGCTGGATGTATATTTTGCTAATGAGTCACTATTCTTTGTATAAATCCCCGCATTATTTTCTAGTTCTTTTAGTTCATCAACTATATCTAATACATCACCCTTTTGGTAAAAGTATGCCACTTTTAATTCGCATCCTGCGATTCGTCCAATAAAAAAGGGTTTATCTGATTCAATAATCCCTTTTATATATAAATTATCTTTTTTAACTTTATTCATATATAAATATTATATAGATATGGTTTTAGACTGAATAAATATTTTAAAATATTTATTAGTTTAGACTGAATAGCATTTATAAAGCCTTGTTCTTAACAACCGCCGCATCAGCCGCAATTTGTCTTAAAACATTTTCAGGAGCTTTTGAACTCGCTTTAATTAATCCACCTTTAATTAATTTATCTTTCAAGACCTCAATTGGCATCTCTTTTACTTTTTTGTGAAGTTTTTTCGCATGTGTTATACGCTTATGAAGACTTACTACTCCTAGTGTAATTTTACGAGATTTCTTTGTTTGATGTTTCTTTGAAGTATGCTTAAGTACTTCGGGCTTCTTAGGATTAAGATGAACTTTCTTTGTATCTGCTTTCTTCTTAAGTTCAACTCGTATGTGTTTAGTAGCACCACCTTGTTGTACTGTATCTGCTTTAAGGGCTGGTGTATTTGATATGTTTGGTGTATATGACGGGACTGGATGTATCTGAGGAGGAGCAGGATTAGTAATAGGTTTAAGCCATGTATTTGAATTAGGTGAGGCCGCTGCGGCGGCAATAGATGATGGAGATTCAACGCCCTTAACCGCATTTATATCTCCGCCCGCTTGCTTCTTTGTATAAGTGCGTTTTTTTCTGCCACCTGTCATTTCGGCTGCGGCCGAACCAGATAATGTAACTGTCTTAGTTTCAGACATACCTTATTATTTATAAGTAAGAACTTAATTTTGTAGTATAGATGAAGGAGACTTATACAAGTATAAAAAATATAATATATAAAAAATTATATCCATAACTCTTAAAAATTGATTTTAATTTTGATTAAAAGTTTTTAGTGTACAAAAATGTCCACTATAAATGATACTATTCCAAGCCATCGTCATATTCTAGAAACATTTATCACACAATCTGATGGAAAACAAATTATTAGTCATCAGATTGAGTCATTTAACCAATTTATGGAAGTAGACATTCCAGAGGTTATTCATATGGCAAATCCCATCACTTCTTATGGTTCACCGGAAATACCCCTGGCAGGACCGCGATCTGCCCTCGCTACTGCTACAGGCCTCTCAACAAGCGCAGCCAATGCTCTTATGGGTACTACCGCAGATGGAAGCATCACTGGAGATAAGAAAGTAAAACATGAATATGAAGTTACAATTGAGTTTGAAAAGATTTCAATTCGTAAGCCAACAATCTTTGAAAATAATGGTGCGATTCATCCAATGATGCCAAATGACGCACGTCTACGTAATCTTACCTATGCGGCGCCTCTGAATGTTGATGTAAAAGTTACAACAAGTTTTATTGATCATACACGGAATAGCATTCGCGAATCAAATGTTCGCATCTTTCCCAATGTTCATCTTGGTAAAATACCTGTTATGGTTGGTTCAAAGTACTGTCTTCTACATGACCAAAAACATGTTCACCCATCCAAGCTGGGTGAATGTCCTGAGGACTTAGGCGGTTACTTCATCATTCAAGGTGGAGAGCGCGCCATGATTTCTATGGAACGTATGTCTGAAAATCGCCCATTTGTTTTCCGCAATGGGCGCGGCAATGCTAAAGAAATGGAGGTCGTTGAAATTAAATGTATTGGACCCGATAATGACCAGGTGCCTAAATCAAATACTGTCAAAATCGTCTATCATCCTAAGAATCAGCTCATTACTATGCTTCGCGCTACTGTACCCCGAATCAAGACGGATATTCCGATCATTATTCTTTTCCGAGCTCTCGGGATACTAGCAGATAAGGATATTTATGAACTAATTGTTGGATATGATAATGATCCCACATATGACCACATTATTACCGAATCTATTCTTGAAGGAAGTTCAATTACAACTCAAGAACAGGCCCTTTTGTGGCTGGCAGAACATACTAATACATGGTCAATCAAGTCCCAAAAACAAAGTAGTGTTCATGACAGTCTTAGTGAGGAACTATTCCCTCACATTGGTGGGAGTGATATGAATTATGAAAAAGCGTGCTTTCTGGCACATATGACACGAAAAGTACTATGGACATCTTCAAAGCGTCTTCCAACTGATGACCGAGATGGTTATCCAAATAAGCGTGTTGATATTCCTGGCTTCTTGCTCGCTGATCTTTTCCGCAAAACTTATAACAATCGCATGGTTAAAGACATGAAGGCAGCGCTTTCTAAAGAAATTCATGGCGGTTCATGGAAGGCAACTGGAAATTGGACTGAAATTGTCAATATCAATAATATCAATAAAATTATTAAATCTACTATTCTGGATGTATGCCTAAAATCATCCCTTGCCACAGGTAGCTTTGGCAGTGGTAAAATTGGCGGCCCTTCAAAAATCGGCGTGTCTCAGGTACTTAATCGCCTAAATTATACTTCTGCGATTTCACATTTGCGCAGAATTTCAACACCGATTGAGAAAACAGGCAAGTTAATCGCACCCCGCAAGCAACATAATAGCCAGTTTGGCTATATATGCCCCTGTGAAACTCCAGAAGGTCATGGTGTAGGTGTAATTAAAAACATGGCATCTACTACTGCGATAAGTATCTTTGGCTCACCTGTTACTATTTACGCATTTATTCAAAATCTGGATAAGCTTATTCCACTACGCAATACATCAATTCAACAAAAGCATGACAATACACGAGTTTTCCTAAATGGATCCTGGATTGGTGTTTTACCAAATGAAGACGCGGTTGAAATTGTTGGCGCATTACGTAATGCCAAGCGCTCTGGTAAAATTCATATTCATACTGGTATTGTTTGGAAGAATTCATTTAAAGAATTATGGATTACTAGTGAAGCTGGTCGTGTTATTCGTCCTGTATACTATGCTCCCGCTATTCGTGAAATTGCGGCGGATAAAACTGGTGTACTAAAACAACAAATTCTTAATATCAAAGAGTGGAATCAACTACTCTTTTGGGAGACGCCTACTGAGAAGCACTTGTTTGAATATCTTGATGCGGGTGAGTCAGAGGGCGCATATATTGCCATGGATTATGAAGCATGTGTGAATGATCCTTCATATACGCACTGTGAAATTCACCCCTCTGTAATATTTGGCACAGCGGCTAGTGGAATTCCTTTCCCTGACCATAATCAATCGCCACGAAATGCGTACCAATGTGCTATGGGCAAGCAGGCAATGGGTATATATTCTCTCAACTTTCGTGAGCGCTTTGATGCGATGAGCCACATTCTTTGTTATCCAGAAATTCCAATGGTTTCGCCCTATATGAGCAAGTTCTATGGCGCACAAAGTCTTCCAGCCGGCCAAAATATTGTTGTCGCAATTATGACATATACTGGCTACAATCAGGAAGATTCTAATATGATTAACCGCGGCTCTCTAGATCGTGGTCGCTATCGCTCAATCTTCTATCGTACCTACAAGGATGAAGAACGGAAGAATCAAAGTAGTGGAGAAGAGGAGAAATTCTGTAATCCTGACTCGGTTGAAACTAAGCATATGAAGAACGCACATTATGAGAAACTGGCCGAAGATGGATTTGTCCCCAAAGATCAATTTGTCACACCAGATGATGTTCTAATTGGTAAAGTAGTTCCATTACGTGTAGCTACTGGGGCTGTTCTTCCAGCAGGTGCTAAGAAACAGCGAGATGTATCAAAGATGCCGCGCAATAATGAGAGTGGGTATGTTGATAAAGTATACAAAAATAGAAATGGTGAGGGATATTCATTTGTAAAGATTCGTGTGCGGAAGGACCGCATTCCTGAGATTGGGGATAAATTCTCTTCAAGGCATGGACAAAAAGGTACAATGGGTATGATTCTTAATCCAGAGGATATGCCCCAAACTGCGTCTGGCATTGTTCCAGATATTATCATCAATCCCCATTGTATTCCTTCGCGCATGACTATCGCCCAACTTATGGAAACACTCCTAAGTAAAATTGGATGTATGACTGGATGCCTAGGCGATGGCTCTCCCTTCAATGCCACAACTGTAGAGGACCTGGCCACTATTCTACGTGATAAATATGGCATGGAGCCACACGGAAATGAGATTATGTACAATGGATATACTGGACGTATGATGGAGACTAGTATATTCATTGGTCCGTGTTATTATCAGAGGTTGCGCCATTGTGCTGCTGACAAACAGCATAGTCGTGCGTCAGGACCCCTAGTTATGCTTACTCGGCAACCAGCTGAGGGAAGGGCAAGAGATGGTGGGTTGCGCTTTGGAGAAATGGAGCGTGATTGCGTAGTAGCACATGGTATGGCGGAATTTACTAAAGAGCGTCTAATGGAATGCTCAGACATGTTCTCATGCTATTCGTGTAAAAACTGTGGGCTTCTGGCCATTGCGAATCCTGAACAGTCAATCTGGGCATGTCGTGGTTGTGGAAATACAACAGAGTTTAGTCATATTAATATTCCATATGCGACTAAACTCTTACTACAAGAACTTGAAACAATGAATTTGAGTTCTCGGCTTATTACACAGCAGAAACTAATATGTAATGGCAGTTTAACTAAGTAAATAATTATAACAAATAAGTATAATATTTTTCATTATACTATATAGAAATGAAAGTCTCTTTTGTCTCCTATGTTGCTGAATATATTGGTACATTTTTCCTAATTCTTAGTATATTTGCCAGTGGCGGCAATCCTCTAGTTATTGGTGGAGCTCTAGCAGTAGTTGTCTTATTAGTAGGCTCTATCAGTGGAGGACATATAAATCCGGCTGTATCTTTGGCTATGTATATGAATGGTTCTATAACTCCTATAGATTTATTCAAATATGTATTTGTACAGCTACTTGGCGGTGTAAGCGCATTTTACGCATTTAAAGCGGTTAAATAACTTCATATATTTTAAAATTATGTTCTATTTTATTTAGTAAAGCCATAAATGGTGTATTATCCTTTCCATATATGAATGAATCATACATTAATTTGGCATTTCCTATTAGACTTTGTTTATTTATATAAAGCCATACAATAAATAGTAAAAATAGACCAAATGTGAAATATATATCCTTTAAATTATAGGACTCATTTCTTAAATAATAAAATGGCAGAATTTTTATTAAAGTATTTATAATTACAAACCAAATTATTGTTCTTATACTTGTTCCCCATATTATCATAAAAATAAATAGTACTATATTCTCTAATATTCCAAGTGTTATGGCAAATTTAGGACTAAATGATGTTAATTTTAAATAATATAGTATAAACCACAATAATATCCAATATGAAAATACCATATGTGGCGGTAATGCGGCCATCTATTATAATCGATAAAATAAATTATAATAGATGATTTAGATATAATACTATTTCTTGACTAATCCTATTTCTTGACTAATCCTATTTCTTGATTAATCCAAGTGCCAATATACACAATAGTCCTACTACAATAATAGTAGAAGGGTGTGTTAACATATTCTCAAAACCTTCTTTTTTAATTGGAGTTCCATCTGGATTAAATGTTTTAGCTTGTGAAACCCACTGATCTCTGTTAAGATTAACAGGATTTCCTGAGCGATCTGTATCTTGAACCCATCTAGTTTGTACATATCCATTACCACTTCGGGCAACTCCATCTTGTTCCCCTATCCAATTCTCTCCTGTATCAGGATCTGTGATCCTACCATATGAGTCACCAACCTGTAATGTTACTTGTTTACATTGAGGATATCCAGAGCCAAATAATGCGCTCATTAATGGGGCAGGGTTCAATGCGTTTTCTGCGTCTTCAATCATTCCTGGTGCTAATCCTTTTAGAGGAGGTAAACCCATTTCTGCCATAACTCTTTTAGTTTTTTCACCTAATGCGTTTCCTTCCGTTATCCCTTTCATATATTGCCACATATCCGCTCCATTTGAACATTTAACTCCCGTTTTTATAAAATAATTAACACCAAGAGGCTTTAAAGGCATACCAGTCGTTAACGCAGTTGATGGAGCTCCAAATCCAATTTGATCTGAATAGAATCCAACACCCTTTACTGCGTTAATGACTGATCCCATAGAACTACCTACCTCTACACCAATTTGTGGCGGCGTAAGCATGGCATCAGCCGGTTTATATGGAGATCCAAAAAAACCAATACCAGAAGGTATCATACTCGGAAGGATTGTTGTTCTTGTTTCAGAACCCTGTTGTGGAACAGTATTACTCATTTCCCTATTTAGGATAGACTATTTTATAATATTCTAAAGAAGTCTTTTATATCTCTAAATAAATCTATAAGTGATTTTATAATAACTATAATCAGTGTGTTCAAAATTTGAAAAGTTTGTTTCCGACACAATCAGGGTAGCAAATATGGAATCGTTATTTAAACTTCGTAATAACCTCACACCTGTCAAAGAACTTGAACCCTTTGAAAGTTGGGAGGAAGATGAAATATCCAAGAAATTCACGGTCGATGTCGATAGCTGCCCACACTGTTTAAATACAGATTGTCTAGACCGTGATGACTTAATTACCTGTAAAGAATGCGGCTTTGTTGTAGCCCGCCCTTTTGATAATACCGCAGAGTACCGCTACTTCTCTCAAGAAGATCGTGGAGGAGATCCTACTCGTGTTGGTGCTCCACAAGATCCTCGTCTACCTGAGGCTTCACTAGGAACAGTTATCTTAAATGGATATGGTACTGCTAAAACAATGTATCGTGTTCGCAAATATCATTCCTGGAATACTGTACCATATAAAGAGCGCTCATTTATCCAAACCTGTGAACGTCTCTCTCTTATTGGCCTAAATTCGGGTATTAACCAATCAATTATTGAGGAGGCAAAGAGTCTTTATACAACTCTACAGGGAATTGTAGGTCGTCAGGGACTAAGTCGCGACGCACTTCTTTCGGCCTGTTTATACATGGGATTGAAGCAATCGGGTTCACCCAGAAAGCCTAAAGAAATCGCAGACATTTTCGGTCTTAATTCCTCGACTTTCACCAAGGCACTTAAACAAATGCAGGAGGTTATGGCTCTTGCCCGTCAGAAAGGTCTGCTCAATAATAATTCGACCAATAAACCTAGTCAAGCTAATACCCGCGCCACCGAATATATTCAACTTCCTT
>Ga0164294_10004845_pt1 | contig 11637 bp, 9 predicted proteins | sample GEODES005metaG_FD_111479 | JGI IMG/M metagenome (GOLD analysis project Ga0164294, IMG submission 111479) | Oligotrophic lake water microbial communities from Sparkling Lake, Wisconsin, USA - GEODES005 metaG | ecosystem: Environmental > Aquatic > Freshwater > Lake | place: USA: Sparkling Lake...
TATAGAGGAGGAGGAGGAGGATGGGGGGAGGGGTCATGTAAAATAATATCTGCGTTAAACAACATAGATATTATTACAATATGAGTCTATATGACAGAGCCAGAGAAATCCATCAAATATGAAATCATCGATGAAGAAACTTCCATGTATGAAGAATCCACTGAAAAATCGACTATAAAACAGGTTCCGACGGAAGATCCGCTTCCTTTTAAAGAGCGTATACAACAATATATAAAGGAGAATAAGCCCAAATTGTATATATTGACCCCTTGTTTTGCGAGTCAATGTTATATCAATTATGTGGTATGTTTAATGGCAACCATTGAGTATTTCAAAAATATAGGATTCCCTATGGTGGTCGAATTTTGCAGGAACGATAGTTTAGTATCGCGAGCAAGAAATAATCTTGTGGCGAGAGCCATGACCGACCCGGAATGTAGTCATATCCTATTTATTGACAATGACATTTCATGGGATCCTATAGATATATTCAAATTGATCCTATCGGACAAGGATATTATCGGGGGTGTCTATCCATTGAAAACCTATCATTGGCAATCGATCGTAAAAAACAATGCGAATCCATATGAGACGAATATGATAGGAACTCTTTTGTCAAAGAAGAACGCATCTCAATTGAAAGATATCGTTTCCGACGAAGATATGGTACAATACAATTTACTGAAATATAATGTCAATTATTTGGAACCGTATCTAAAGATTGATAAGAATTGTGCAAAAGTCCGTCATATCGCCACTGGATTCATGATGATCAAACGTGGTACCATAGAAAAAATGCAGAAAGCATTCCCTTCGACGAAATATGTAGATGATGTCAGTTTTTTACGCGAAAACGAGAATGAACATGCATATGCTCTATTTGACTGTGGAGTAGAAAATGGCCACTATTATTCGGAAGATTGGATGTTTTGTGATCGTTGGGCGAAAATGGACGGTGAAATATTCATGGATGTCACCATTAGTTTGACACATACAGGTATTGAAGATTATCGCGGGTGTTATTTGTCGACGATTGTTTGATCCGTGGATAATAATTCGAATATCCGTTGAATGTTTTTTTTAGGTAGATTGTCACATAGAATCAATTCGGATCGAGATTCGATTTGATTCCCTATTTCGAACAATGGATAGATCGAGCGTAAACGTTCGGCGTCATCATGTACGATGGCATTTTCGGAAATTAACCATTCGTAAAAAGCGATATGGCGGTTGTCATTCATTGATCGATATTCTCTATACTTGCAGAATGCATCTTCGATTGAATAGAATCCTTTATTATAATCCGTGCCATGAAGTATCATAATATCCCGGAAATCATGGTAGGGGATATGTAGATCCTTAAAAATGGCGGTTGTGTCATATAGAGTACATCCTGCTCGTTTTAAACTCAATCTACGGATTACACGGGGACAGTCATATAGGAATAAATCCATGTCGTCGCTGATGGTTGCCCATGCAATATTGTGTTTGACTAATTGAGCGCATAATTTATCGGCTTCACCTACTGCACGACAATGTGCGATTCCGTATGCATCCAATAGGTCGCGGGTATTGTCCAGATCTGCATAGGTGATCCGGATGGCTTTTTTTTTCAATAGATCGAATTCGCGTTTTGAAATGGCAATTTGATTGTTCTCTATATTTGTGATTTGGTCGCTTGCCTCTTTTTTTTCGGCCCTGCGTTGTAGCAACAACTGTTTTTTTTCTTCTGGACTTTTCCCGTCAAATACGAAAATGGGACGGATCTTGTATCGTATAAGGGTTTCAATCATTTGGTTCATTTCACGCATGAGCGATCCATTCCCTAAAAATCGGTAGATGAAAATACTGGTATCGACCGCTACCGTCTTGCCTTTCAGCGCGTGTAGATGGATTTCTTTGATGGAATGACGACTACAATTTTTTATAAAATATTCATTCAAATTTTTGAATCCCATTAAATATGTCCAATAAAAAAGGGGAGAATATAGAATCAATTTTTATCGTTTGGGTTTGGGTTTGGGGTTGGGTTTGACTTGGTTACATGATCTGCATGTTTAGTCCTATAGATTGTGTAAGGGTTTGGTTTTGTATCGAAGCTTCGATATGGTCTCTGATTTTGGTATTGAGGTGAGTTTCGTTCGTATATTTGAGGATGGATTCATGGACATAGAGTTCGTCGAAACAGGTTCTCGCGCCGAAACATCCGGGGAATATATTGTTCGATATGATGGTTATTATAGGACATTTATGCGAAAAGTTGAGGATGGAACTTGTCCCGAACCAGAATTGCAAGAAGGATTTTAGACCCGAGATGTTGGTTTGGTTCATTTCCGATAATACGCGCAGGAAAGACGTCTTCAATTGTTCTATCGCATTATCCCGTATATAGAACCGTTTATTCGATTCTTCGTCCAATCCGATTTTCAAATGGAGGGATAAACTTCCGTGATTATCCGCTATATCGATGGGATAGGATTCTACACCCCTGATATATTTCCAAAATTCGTATAAATTCACATGTTTGAAATGAATTATTTTTCGTTTGATCGATATCATTATATCGCGGAATCCCAAGATGAATGGTTCGACGGATTTATACATGTACCGATTCTGGATTTCGCGAAGGATATATTGTCGTTTGGTAATATATTCTTCTTCCCCCTGTAGAGATAGGAAACACGAATATTCTTCTTGTGTCATTGTGATCAGTTTTTTTAAATAAGTCATGAAGGGTATTTTGAAAGGGTCGATTTTATCAAATAGATCGTATATCGAGATGGATTGGTGGCCATATATCATCATATAGATCAAAATGGGGTGCATGCTGATACTGGGCGAAATATTTTCGTAAAATATGGATCTAGCAAACATGGATCCAATCAATCGCCACATTCGAGGTGTTAATATCTGCGATGCCTGTGGAATTTTATATTCATCTATCTCGTCAAACATGGCCTCGACTTCCCTCGGAAAATTCGTATATAAATCACGGGTTAATCCACCCACATCTTCACCTACACTCCCATAATTGGTCTGGTATATAACATGGGTTGAAAATCGGTTGTCACGAAGTGCAGTTAATATACTGGGATTGAAATAAGCCAGAGATTGCAATAGTTCCAAGGGGGATACATAGATATTATATTCGCGGGAGGCAAATACGCGATTCCGTTTCGCTATTACTTGTATAATACATTCTATAGGAACACGCGAAATCATTGCACTTCGCAATGAACTTTGCATATAGAAATCGATGAAATTGGTATTCTGGAAATCGTGCTTTGCGAAAATGTCCAAACATTCCATCAAATAGGTATCCGATGTAAAGGGCGAATTCGTATAATCATAGCATTTCAATACATAGGTATCCAAAATGCGAACCCCCCGGAATATATCATATAGGATAAAATTCATGAGACTTTTGGGGGAAATATGAGTGAATGCACCCGATACTCTTGATATCGTATCATTGTTATCATCGTCTAGAGAATGATGTAGGCGTAAATTTGTGGTATATAGGGGTGTCAATAATTCATATATAGATGTATAGTTGATTTTGAGGAATGTATTGTCCATTAGACACACATTGAAAATGTGTATAGACCGATTATCCTCGATTGGGGGGTCTACTACCCCCTTTATTTTGCAAAATAACAAAGTGATGTTATGTGACAAGATATCAAATAGAGTCGAATCTTCCATTTTCGCCAAGATTTCAAGAATGGTAGAATCTTCCATTTCGCCGATATACAGATTGAATATCTCCGTAAAAAGACGGGCGTTCTTCATGACATGATGGTTTGTTAGAAGCGCCTTTACGTCACATAGTTGTCGTATTTGATAAAAGGGGAGCGTTTTTATCAAATGGAATAATCGATGCACATTCCATTGGCATATTCCACATATATCTTTCGTCTTCATGATTGTGTAAAAGATGAGTTCATCGGATCCCAATTTATGGACCACTTCGAGCAGATGACACATGCATGTCTGAATCCCCTGAATGATCGCCTTACAATCCTGCACACGTTTCGTCTTTATATGGGGATGAAACCTCTTTGAACATATATAGGAGATTTTCTGGTATTCCGTCGTCAATTCGAGTTCTTCGTAAATAGATTCCATATGGGAGAGGATTATACATTGGGGGCACTAGAGATTTACGAGATCAATTTTTATATATGAACAATATAAAGAATGCATTATACACCCCCCGCAAAATATCTTATAGAAAAAATCATCGGGTATATGATGGAAGGGAATGTCGCGTTTTCAAAATCGCACATCATGGATAAATCCGAATATACAGTTTTACCTATGGGACGAAACTATGAATCTATCCAGAGCGAAATAAAAACGTATATCGAATCGAATTCGACCATCAGTCGAACCTTCCATTTTTCAATACAGGATCGATCCTTCGAAGTGAATATTGTATCTTTTGCCAATCTCAAAGAACGCACCGTCAAATCCTATATTCGATATATATACATTTGGCTATATATAGCATCCGCATTTTCTACACAAACTCATTGTTCGCAAATCCTACGTATATTTATCTATATGACCCCATATGAAAAACGCATGCCGAATCGTCTAGGTAGTCCTATAGACGAAATACATGTGAATACGGGATATACATTTTCATGTAAACGCGCGAATGAAATGTACATTTATCGCCAAGAAGAATGGTTCAAAGTCTTGATTCACGAAACCTTTCATAGTTTTCTATTGGACTTTTCCTCGATGAGTCATAATAATGGAGGGGATGATGCCATATTATCCATGTTTTCCGGATTACATACAGATCTTCGATTCTATGAAAGTTATACGGAAATATGGGCGGAAATCATTCATACGATTTTTATAGGATATTCTCATCATCGATCCAGTATAAAATCGATATTCGATGCATTTAAACGGAATATATTGAAAGAACGCAAACATTCATTATGTAAAGCACATGCCATTCTACATCATTATGGATTGTCCTATAGAGATATTATTGGGGGTGGGGGTGTGGGTGGGGGGGGAAATATGAGGTCATATAAAGAAAATACTCCCGTATTTGCCTATTTTATTATAAAATCCTGCTGGATATATCATATAGATCAATTTATCAATTGGTGTGCCGAACAAAACGGCGGTTCGATCCAATTTCGACTTTTGTCAAATAAGATCCAATCATTTTGTCGATTCTATCAATCCCTATATGACAAACCCGATTACGTTTCTGCGATGGATATGAAGACGTTATGTGCGGGACGTTCTTTACGCATGACATGTTTAGATGTGGATATGTGAATGACGTGCATGAAAAAAACCCGAAACTCTGGACTCCGGACTCTTCGAGGGTCCGATGGTTCAAGAGTTTCGGGTTTTTTATTTGTTTATTTGTTTGTTTGATTGGATATATTTTTTATGTTGTTGGTACTATAGGAATAATTTATGCGGTGGTTATGCGGTGATTATGCAGTGTAGTCGCCATAGATGCGCGGATCGAATGAAGAATCATTGCCGGATGGTTCCTCGTCGTCTTCGGTATACGGATTTTCGATATATTCGTATTCAGAATAGATTCGATCATGTTCGTATTCTTGTTCTTGTTCTTGTTCTCCTAATTCACATTTCGACCAGAAATCATATGGCTTGAGATTCTCGTGAATATAGCCCCCCCCATTCGTCTGTCGTTCCAATCGGGTCTTTGGAATCGTTGCAGTGGCTTCCATGTTTACATATTGATGTCTCATTTCGCGCTCTTGCCAGTTATATACGTAATCTTCGAGAGTATCCAATCTCAATGCGAGAATTTGTCCATTGTACTCTGAATCTTCGAGTTTCGATCTCAATATCTCATTTTCGCGTTCGCATTCAAATACCCGGCTCATCATGGAGGCGAACGTTTCGTTGTGTACCATGACAATCGCGCATAATTTATTGCATTCTTTTTGTAAAAGTTCCGTCATATCCACTGTACGTGTAAGAGCATCGCTCAATGTTTCGATCGACATTGTCTCTGAAGGAACCGGATTTGTATTTATTTTGAGATAGAGTGTGAAATCGCGATCTTTCACGATATATTTATCCGGTATTCTCCATTCGCCCTCTGTCTCCATGAAATACTTTACCTCGTTCGTGAATGGATTTTCATCATTCCATTCACGAAAGTGAATAAACGCCATATTCGAAGGTTGATTCCGTTTCGTCGCAATATCGATACGCGATATGGTTCCGATGTTCAATTTATCCATTATATCGCGGAGATCATTGCGGACATAATCACCAACGTATGGGACGAATACGCTCATGTAATTCTTATCTTGTTCACTCATCATTTTGCTCAATTATACGATGGAGGAGAATATAAAAAAGTATTTCAATTTTGCCTTTGGGATCTATATTCTGGTGAATCCGGTTTTCTCCTTGATATGTTCTATATTGACAGGTCGCAATTCTTGATTTTCAAACATGGCCCGTATTTTCATCATAATGCAATCTGTTTCGGGTTCTCGTTTAGGAACGTATTTGATCAATTTGGCATCTTTCGTGGCAACCAATATTCGTTTTAAATCGGCATTTTGTGTGAATTTGGCATAAAGTATTTTCTCACGTTCTTCGTCTTCATCATATGTTCCGTCTATCTTGATATCCGATGGACGGAGAATCTTGTTTTTCGTTTTATCAGTCTTATCCACCAGAATACCCGTTTTTGATCCCGCCACTTTTGCATATTCTATACTATGGGAAATATCACTCTCACTAACCGTGGAAAATAAACGGTAAAAATCGGGATTCTGTTTTCGGAATTTAGATCCTTCTATATAATGTGTAGCAGATGCCCAACGTAATCCGTCGAGCGATATACGGTCGACTACCCAATCATCGTCCAGTTTTTTCCGCCAATCGACATTTTCCTTCAACATGAGTTCGGTAAATTCCATCGAACGATTTGGCGGAATCTTTTCAGAGACCCCTTTCCCGGGTTTCGGAATCCCATTTGAATGGGCATGGAAGGCAAATACCGTATCTGTACTATAAGATGCATTATGTAAATCCTCCGTATCGTCACATATGAATCCTTGATCGGGATCTAGGCCAATCTTTGTCCGGAAATTGCGAAAATCCTGGACAATGTAATAAGGTCCTCCAATACGTTCGATACATTTTATCGTAATCAATATTTTTATATCATATGGGATTTCCTGAAATGTGAAAATGCCTTTGCGTTTATATGTAATCAATCGATAATGATTCCCCGTATAACTCGTAATAATATAGAAATTAGGCGAAACTCGTTGATCGAGATCACTATCTTTCAATTCTCCACATTGCAATACAGAATGGACATCTCCCCGTGTATAATTGGATTCGTCCATGATAATCATTTTAATATGCAATATACGTTCTATAGTAGAAATCGCCCAATGATCCGCCCAATATCGCGATGTCTGAATAATCGCACGTAAATCGTCCAATGTATCTACCCCGTGTATAAACTGATATTCTTCTATTTGACGTTCTTGGATTGCTAAATATTCTTTGGTTTCGGCATATTCGATTTCTATCGAATTTGCATCCGCTACAATTTTCGCCTGATTTTCCTTTATCGGTTCTTTCTTCAATTTCGATTTCAATTCTTTATGGGTAGTCCGCAACATTTTCAATTTATTTTCAATCTCCGATTTCTCCGATTGTGCATTTACATATAATTCCTTATACAACCGGAAAATATCATCCGTGACTTCTTTGGCAAGAACCGCGCGAAGTTTCTCGACTGTAGTCATCTGTCCTATTTGCGCAAATGCGAGTCGAATCGTATCGAAGAAACAATCTCCATTAGATGCCGTTTCGATGATATCATATTCGTTATTTGTCATATAGGACTCAATCCACTTGTTTTTCGAAGATTGACGAAACGTTTTCTTCATTTCCTTGGAATCTTCCTTTGTTTCTTCCATGAGCATTTCGGGCATTTTTTTAAAAGTATCTATAGTAAATATCCCGGGCGTGAGTGCATTTTCTGCACGCATTTGTGATGGCGGTTTATTCGCCGATGGAATAATCAATTCGAGGGCTTCATTGATATCCTCCTCCTCCTCCTCCTCGTCGTCATCGTCTACTTCCGATTTCATATTGATTCGCATTCTGTGTTTTTTCATAGTTGCGTCTTTTTCTATATCAGAGATTTCCTGTTCTGTATATCCAGCACGTTGATCGATAAAGAATTGCATATCTGCGAAACTATAGAGTATAATATCTCCTAAACGATTGAGATCAATATCCCCTTCGTCGTCTAAAAAAGACTTGATGCGCGACTTGTCGTTTTTATCGATGGATTCATATTCGAATGCACCTATCTGACATTTCACAAGACGGTCATAGATCAAATATACGGGATAATAATAAATGTTGCGTTTTTCAAACGTCTTTTTCTCTCGTCCGATAGAAATCAAATATCGCTGTCCGAAAATATCGATTTCGTATAATGGCGATTCAGTACCGACATCTTCTATTTCCAAATTGCGGTTTTGTTCATATTTCAATTCTCTTTCACTATTCATATATATTATGTAAAATAATATATATAATAAATATCTTACGATATCTTACGATATCGACCTCCTCCATGATAACAATTATTTTATCTTTTGTATGATATCCATAAATTTAAAAATGGCTCTCGAAGAAAGACTTTTCTTCTCCTTTGGTTTGTAGGATGCAAATTCGCGGATTTTATCCACAATCGTATCCCATGAGGGACCCTTGATCTCCGACATTCCCTTTGAAAGAATAATGAATAAATTCTCGGTGATTTCTTCTACTTCATTGACCTTATCTGATAGATCGATATTTTCATGGATCAGTGCCTGCATCTGGAGGACAATCTGCGTCAACGATTCTTTTGCTAAAACGCCATTTATCGTCAAATTTGTAATAAATGCCGATGTCGCTTTTCTGGCATCATTCTCTTGATTGTATTTGCAATATTTGTCGTAGTCGTCATTCTGACTTACATATTTGATACCTTGCATGCTTTCAATAAAATGAACGGTGAAATCGTCCAATATCTCTTTAAATACACCGAATTTCTCCACCAGTATTTTGTATAAATTCGCATAGATTTCCGAAAAAAAGTTATTCGTACTCGCAATATGGAAAATAGAAGAGGCAATTTGCTTAATCTCCACGAGATAATTGTCGGGATTCAATTCCTCAATGTATCGTATAATCTCGTTTTTCTGCAATTCAAAGTTTTTAATCGACATTTTATTTAAACACGATTTGATATCATTGATGGTCTTTTGAACTCCCTCTTTCTTTTCAATCACCGTAGATTTAAATGATCGTACCGTAGTCCATTCATCGTCCGGCGATTGTACTATTGCCCTTTTTTTCCGTTCGATAACGGTAGATGGTACAGGTGCAGATACATTTAATTGAATACACAAATTTTGTATAATACTCAAAACAGATTCTGGCAATGTATATTCGTTCATTGTAGATGCAGTAGACATTATGTTATATATAAATTTGCATTTATATTATTTCCCTATAGAAACATTTCCTATATGACTGTAAAATAGAGCGATTTCATAGACAATAAATTCAGATTCGGATTTTTATCTAGAGGTTTATTCTCCGTCTTATAGGCAATGAATCGATCGAAATCGATACCATATTGTATGAGTTCGGTCGTTTGATCCTCATGTTCAAGTGTAATCGTATTGCCGTAAAATTCCCCCTGATTTGGAGTAACGGGCGTTGTTATCACTTGTATCACTTTTCCTCGTGTTACTTCTTTGTGAATAAACACATTTGCCGATTCCATAAAGGGGGCATATATGATGATAGAACGGTTCTTGTATTGTGGTATTGCAGGATTAAAAAGGTATGGTACTGGAATCATATTCGCATTCCATCGCGGTTGAGGAGGTTCTACCATATGGCTAGTCATATAGAAAATATATATGCGCGACTTTTTATCTATTTTATCGGGAAATTGTTTCTAGACAAACGACACAATATTCTATGGGTTCGCTTTTATCGGGAAATGTATCAATGTAATCTCGCGCAATACAATGTTTGCAATTGGCGAGGAGATATTTTACAATACTTGTGTAAATCCGTTTGCATTCTTCATCTTGTATATTCGTGGGGATTTTCTCGAGTTCCATTTTTGCTCTAGTCATATAGAAAATATTGGAGGGTTGTGGATCCGACATTGATGTCTTGATATATACATTTATCGGCGGTTTGTTTATATTTATTCTATATTCTCTTTGGATCTCTTTGGACGTGTCGCAAAATTGAAATACTTTTTTTATGTCGATTTGTCGTTATTCATTACAACAAGTAATATGTCGAGATCAAATTCATCAATGAAACGTACTGGTGCGAATAATGTGGATAGACGCCCCTTCTGTGGCGTTTGTCAAAAAGCCGGAAAGCCTGAATCAATGTATCGCGGTCATTATACTAAAACGAAACCGGGTGCAGATGGTATCGTGGTGTGTCCGACAATATTATCGATCGAATGCAGGTTCTGTCATGAAAAAGGGCATATTGCATCGGAAGATCATTGTCCAGCATTGCGTGAGAAAAAGTACCAACGCGAACAGTATGAACGTGAAGACCGTGAAAAAGAGCGATATGCGAAAAAACAGAAAGAAGCGGAAGGGGAAGAATCGAAAAAACGTCAAATAGATCGATCTCGATCTCGATCGATAATGACTGCCAATAATCGGTTCGCGACGGCATTTTGCGATTCGGATGATGATGATGATGACTGTGTAGACAAAAAACGTAAAATATCTCGAATGGTCAGCGTGCCTTCGTCTTCTGTACCTATTGTAGCACCGAAACCAGTGGCGGAAACGGTGCGTACATTTTCATATGCGAGTATGTTGAAGCGCGAAGCACCTGTCGAGGACGTGTCCACAAAGACATCAATCTTGACTCATTTGGCATCGACAAATGTAGTCGCTATAAAATTCGTTCAAGAACCAGAACCAGAAAAAACACGGGACATGATGTCCTCCTCGAAAATGGATACAAAGTATAAAAAGAAACTCGAGGCGATCAAGAAATATTACACGCCCATTCCACTCGATACAGAGCACCAAGAGGAACTCGACGAGTTTGAATATGATCCGAATTTCATGTCGAAAAAATACGTCTCGAACGATGCATGGTAGAAGGGTCCGGTCCGCCCATCACAAAAATAATCCTATAAAAAACCCTATAAAAAAACCCTATAAAAAATCCCTCTACCCACCTCTTGGGGAGGGGGATTTTTTTTATGTAAGAGATAGACGGTTGTATTTGTCCTATAGGATAAATAAATAAATGGTTATCAAACAAGTTAAAAAGAAAACCGAAATAGTAATAGATGGAAACTTCCGTAGAAGAAAAAGATCCGAAAGATCCGAAAGAGGTAGAAAATTGGGATGATTTAAATATCAAAACCGATTTGTTACGTGGAATATATGCATATGGGTACGAAAAGCCGAGTGAAATACAGAAGAAGGCAATCCCCCATATTATCGTGAAAAAGGATATCATTGCACAGGCACAATCTGGTATGGGAAAGACGGGAACATTTTCTATAGGAGTATTGGAATTGATTGACGTCGA
>Ga0164294_10004846_pt1 | contig 11637 bp, 10 predicted proteins | sample GEODES005metaG_FD_111479 | JGI IMG/M metagenome (GOLD analysis project Ga0164294, IMG submission 111479) | Oligotrophic lake water microbial communities from Sparkling Lake, Wisconsin, USA - GEODES005 metaG | ecosystem: Environmental > Aquatic > Freshwater > Lake | place: USA: Sparkling Lake...
AGAGAATTGAAATTCATACACGGGTCGGCGATTCAACAAGGCGGCACCCACTGCCACGCCAGCACCCGCAAGCTCAGAAATCGGGGTATCCATGACCCGGTCCTCGCCAAAGCGGTGCACCAGATCTCCCGTGACCTGAAAAGCACCACCATAAACACCAATGTCTTCTCCCATCAAAAATACCCGTTCATCGCGCTCCATTGCCAAGCCCAGGGCTTCTTGGATGGCTTGGGCATAGCTGAGTTCACGCATTTCGTTAGACATTGGTGATCTCCGAAGTAGTGTTGGTATAAACAAATGAGGTTAAGTCTTCGACTTTGGGGTCTGGACTGTCTTTTGCAAAGCTGACAGCCGCTTCAATTTCGAGTCCAACGCTCTTCACAATTTCGTCGACTTCCGCCTCTTGAATCAGGTCGAGCGCAAGCAGGTTGGCTTGGAAAAGTTCAATAGGATCGCGCGCGATCCAGCTATCGATCTCCTCCTTGGTGCGGTAACGATTACGGTCACTCTTGGAGTGACCACGATGGCGATAGGTCAAGCTTTCAATCAGGGTGGGGCCTTCACCACGGCGTGCACGCTCAATGGCCTCCCCGGCAGCAGTTGCAACCTCGGCGAAATCGTTACCGTTCACAGTGACACCCGGAAAGTCATAGGCCTGGGCACGTTGAGAAATATTCTTCACTGCCGTCGAGCGTTCGATAGAAGTGGACATGCCGTACTTGTTGTTTTCACATACAAAAACTACAGGTAATTTCCAGATGGCCGCCATATTCAGGCTCTCATGAAAAGCGCCCTCGTTATTGGCGCCATCACCGAAAAAGCAGATCACTACGCTCGGCTTTTTGGTCTGCTTGAGTGCCAGTGCTGCTCCAACCGCAATCGGCAGGCCGCCACCCACGATGCCGTTGGCACCCAGGTTGCCACTGGCTACATCAGCAATGTGCATCGAGCCTCCACGGCCCCGGCAGTAGCCGTTGTCCTTGCCGAAAAACTCAGCAAACATGAACTTCGGGTCAGCCCCTTTGGCGATGCAGTGCCCATGGCCACGATGGGTCGAGGTGATGTAATCGCTAGCTTCCAACATGATGCCCACGCCAACAGCACTGGCTTCCTGGCCAATGGACAGGTGCATCGTTCCATGCACCAAACCACGCATGTAAGCTTGCTCAGCGCCCTCTTCAAACTGCCTAATTAAATGCATCTGGCGCAGTGCCTTGTGCAGCTTCTCCTTACCCAACTGTTCGTAAATAGCGGGTTGTACCTGATTGATGCGGTCGTTCATTTTTGTTTCCTATTAGTTACCGTAGACAAGTGCGTCTTGGCGTTTGCGGAACTCGACAATTTTTGAAGTGGTGTCCACGGCGGTGTTGGCATAGGTCAGCAACTCCCCTTTTTTGATAGCTTGGGTAACAGTGCCTTTTTCCAACAAACCACACGGAACCGCCTTGTGCTCAAAGGCTTCTGTTGCCGCCATTGCCCAGGCGCGGTAGGTGTACTCGCCGATGGCGTCGAGGCGGTCGCCAGGCTTCAGGTCGCGCTTAGCCACTGCGGTTACTTCGGCTGTGGGCACGGGGATAGGCGCCATGTCTGCACGGCCGTAAAGCACTGCGCGGGCGCAGGTCAAAGGAACTTCCAAACTACACAGGTGATACGGGCGGTAGAACGTGTAGTAAGGACCCTTGCCAAGTTTCAGATAGTCCATACGTTCGCGCAGACGGGGATGTGCCATTTCGGCTACCACAAAAACCCCCGGAGCCACTCCCTTGCCAATGGTGTAATCCACCACGCCTTTGCGAGTGAGAAGGCCTCCATCAGCGATTGGGCACAAGACTTTGTGCAAATCTTCCAGGGACGCTGCAGGTCCGTGCATGCCGGGAACGTCCGGTATCAGACCAGTAGCGTTCGCAATCGCTGACATTTCCACTGCGGTCTTAGATCCATCTACAAATTCCACCAGCATGCGGGGATTAAGGGCCTTGCTCAGCGCCTCCGCTTCATAGTCATCGGGCGTTGCGTCAATATTCAATGGGTTGTTTTTGCCTTTGCCGGCAGCAATAACGGGGTAACCCAACGCAGTCACAAATTGAATCAGTTCAATGGTGGCACTGGGTTCGTCGCCCGCGCCCAGTGAATACACAACGCCAAGCTTGTCCGCTTCGTACTTGAGATAGGCGCCGATCGTCACATCGGCCTCCACATTCATCATCACCAGGTGCTTGCCGTGCTGCATGGCCGTGAGACCAATTTCCGCACCGACGGCCGGTTTGCCGGTTGCATCCACAACAACGTCGACTAAGCCGCTTTTGCAAACAAATTCAGAGTTCTGGGTGATGGCCATCTTTCCGGATTCAATGCACTGGTCGAAGCTGCCTTGGCTATCCACCACACGATGCGCATCGTCGGGATGACCTGCAGCGCCCAAGGCTGCAACCGCTGCATTCACGTTGATGTCTGCAATTGCCGCTACCACGATGCCCTGCATCTGCAGCACTTGGGTGACTATGTCAGTCCCCATCATTCCTGAGCCGATCAGCCCGATACGGATGGGTTTCCCGGTTAAGGAACGGGCTTGCAGATCCGCGGCCAAGCCGCTCAGATGGAATTTCGACATGTTGTGTCCCAAGGAGTTTTTGATGGAATTGAAATATGCAAAATGAACATTTGTATTGTATTGTGGCACAAAGTACAACCATCATGCAAGTGAAAAATTAGGGAAAAGTGGTTTGCATGTCCTACGGCAATAGCTTGAATTCGCCTTTTTCTTCGAGCGAGTTGGGATTTTTGAATGCGACCTGGCACGGCCCGCGATGCGATTTGCGCAGATACGGGGTTCACCGAGGCGCTCAACCTACGGAATGGGAAGTGGGCCGAAACCCAGGCGAGTGGGCGGCCTGTCAGGCTCGCTCCAGCGGCCCTAAAAAGGGCGCTAAAGAATCAAGCAAATTACTTGGCGAGTTCCAGAATGCGCCGAGCAGCAAATTCGTCGGTAACTAGGACTGTTGGCTTCACCATGCGGATTGCTCCGAGCAACGCCTCTGCCTTACGAAGGCCGCCTGAAGCAATGATCCTCTTGGGCGTATCCACAATCGTTTTCAAGGGAACGGTCATCACGCAGCCAGTAATGGAATTGTTGACCGGCGTCCCTTTGGCATCGAAGTAGTTGAACAATGTTTCGCCAACAGCGCCTTGCGCCACCATGGAACTGCGTACAGACTCAGCCACAAAGCCATACCGATAGGGTGTGCCCTCAACGCTCAAATCACCAACGCTGAGCAATACGGCGTCGAGCGATTGCGCACGCCCAAATGCCTCGCCCAACCCACAACAGTCAATGAGGGCTTTTTTGGTGGCTGGTGAATCCACGATAGCGGGGGCCGTCATGAGATAGCATTCAGCCTGGAAAAGATTAGAAAATCGCCAAGCAAATTCAGAGGGATTGAACTGCTTGACTTTGGTAATTCCGCCAAGCAAAGAGACCACCGACATGTCTGGTATCGCGACCTCAGTGATATAGCCGAGTGACTCCAACAAGGTTCGACCCCAGCCCACGCCAATACGCAACCCAGGGGTGACGATTTCATTTAGGAACATGCCTGTTGCAGTGCTTATGGGGCCTGTAGCATCCGCCTGCGGATTGGACATAGGCACCACAATAACCTCTTCGATTTGGAAGCGGTTCTCCATTTCACGTGCTACTTCAATGCACTCCCCCAAACCGCCTTGGATACTGAATTTCACCTCGTTACGCGCTCGTGCGTCTGTTAACAGTCTGACGACCGTGACCCTGCCAACGCCCAATTGATTCGCAATATCGTTTTGGGTCATTTCCTCAACGAAGTACATCCAAGCTGCGCGTAGTCGCATCCTTCGGGTACGGTTATTTACAAGTCCTTTTTCCTCGGGAATTTCCTTGTTCGCTTTGTCCGATGATTCAGCGTTAGCGGTTGTTTTTTGCTTCTTGGTTGCCACGCACAGCCCTTTTTGACTTTCTTGCATCTTGATACGCCACCTTACCGCAAAATGTACATGTGTGCAAACGAATTGCAATTTGTTAAACTGACCGGGTATGAGCCGCTCTCCGCATCAGCACTCCAAAATTCTGCCCTCCCAGGGGGCCAGGGATGTACCTTTGGTCATCAAAGACAGTTTGCGGGAGATCCGTTTTGGCGCCAAGATGGCCACGAAACGGTGGGTACAAGAAATAGGAGATGTTCTCTCCAACATTCCAAAAGTCGGTCCAACCCTGGGTGCTGCCACCAAGACAGCATCGCAACTTTTGCAACTTGCAGACCGTGCTGCGGTGGACAGTTTCTCTACAGAAAATCGCTATAGAAGAGCTGAATTTCGCCTGCCGCCACCCACTGTTTATCTGAATGGAACTGACGATTCAGCCTTGGGCAAGCTATTTATAAAGAACCACTATTGGGCATTGAGGCATCTGTTGAAGCTCAAGAAAAAAAGTGATTTTTTCGTGCAGGAAGAGTCCGTATCACGGTCATTGCGTCACATTAAAGACATGCAAAGTGCTCAAGCAAACTTACTTAATCCATTGCCGCCTTTCGCCGTAAACGCGAGTGAATCTTGCATTCTGAGTGCGCGAATCATTGATGCTTTGTACCGTAACAAACCAATATTGCACCACTCCGTAGCAAGCCAAGATCCAGAAGCACTTGCCGAATCTACTGCGACGCTAACTCTGCACAGTTGCGTCAGTGTGGTGCTTGCTGCTGAGATCACTTCTTTTTTCCCCAATGTATCCGCTCAAACTGAAACATTGGAGGCTTTAATGCTCGCAGACGAAGTGTGCGGTGCTAGGTTGGGGCGATGGGAAACTGCAATATTGCATAAACACCCAATCCAGCAACTGGCTCAGGAGTTGCACTTCTCAATCCGCCACCTTTAACTTACGAGGAATCGCGTTGGCAGGGTGGCATGGCTACCCTTGCACCGCCGCATCCTGGTACACGGCAAGAAATGCGCTGTAGAAACCTGCATGGCTCAATTAAGCCAAACAGCGGCAATGTTCAGCGTTTCATCGAAGTAATACCGATTGGTCGGGCGGATCCTCTGGTAAATGCGGCATCAAAGTGTCCAAAGTGTGATGAGTCAAGGGCTTCACTAATGCCATATAGGACCCGTCATGAATCGCAATACAGCGATGAACGCAGCCCAAATCATCGGAACAACGAACGGCCGACAGCTGTTAGGGCTGTGCGTTGCTTGACAAGTTTCTCAACTGCACACGGTGAATATGGGAACAGGAGAAATCGTCAACAAGCATATAGTCTGGTCCACACTGTGCTCTTATTGCATGCCAAGGTAGTGCGTCCCTTTGTTTCGGACAAAAAGCCACCATGGGAGAGGCCGGTGCTTCCAAGTCTGGGCGGGAGTTCTTCGCTTGGCTAGGTCTGGTTCCGAAGCACACGGGTAGGGGCGGTAAGGTGCGATTGGGGGGGGCATCTCGAAGCGCGACGACGATTACTTATGCACCATGTTGATTCACGGCGCTCGCCAGTGCTGGGTTTGCGTACCATCAGTTAGCACGTTGAAAACGAGCGGCACCACCGCGGCAGGAACGCCCGGGCGCTGCATCAACGCTTCGACGATTTGCTCATGGGGTCGCTTGCTTCATTCCGTTTATTCGTGATTCAGCCGCGCCCGCCGCAGCGAGCGTTCCCGTTCGCGTGGCCCAAAGGACGAGGCCAGGGCGCCTTCGGCTTGCAGGCCTTCGAGGTAAATGGCTTCGATTTCTGGCGCGGCGCGGCGAAGTTCGCGCTCTGCAAACGGCAGGTGCAAGAGCGCGCGCAAGGCGTACAGCAGGCGCAGCCAGCCGGGGATAAAGATACGGCTTTTGCGACTGGCCATGCCGTCCACGATGGCGCAGGCGGCGTCCTCGGGACTGGTTTCGCTGTTCAGGGGGCCGGGCATGGTGGCGCGCAGGCGCACAAAGCCCGGGTGCAGCGCACCCTCGGTGACCAGCGGTGTGCGCACCCAGCCGGCATACACCACGCCCACATCCACCCCGTGCGATGCCAGCTCGATTCGCCAGGAGTTGCCCATAGCCTCTGCCGCGGACTTGCTGGCCGCATAGGCCGACATAACCGGTGGATGTGCAAAAGATGAGACCGACGCATTGATCAGCACATAGCCGCGCGCTTGCATCACCGCAGGAAGCGCGGCTCGTACCGTGTTGAACACGCCAAACACATTGACTTCCACGCAGCGCTTCCAAGCCTGCGGATCCACATGGGCCAAGGGGCCAAAGGCGGCGACGCCGGCGTTCGCAAACACGGCGTCGATGCGACCGTGGCGGGCCAGGACCTGCTCCACCGTGTGCTCCATGGCAGCTAAATCGGTCACGTCGGCTAAGAGTTGCAGGGTGCCGGGGCCGCAGCGTTCGGCCATGCGCGCCAGTGGTTCGGCGTCGCAGTCCACCAGCACTGGCAAGGCGCCGCGTTGCAGCAGTTCTAGCGCCGTGGCCGCGCCAATGCCAGATGCGGCGCCAGTGACCAGAACGACCTGGCCTTGCAGTGGTTTGGAGCGTGCGGACATGGTGCGACCTTGGTGGTTTGAGCGCAGCGCGGTGCTTGCGCAGGGGATGGCTGGGGCGCGTGCAGTCTATGTCGGCTTGGTCACCATCAGGTAGACGATGGGCAGCGGCAAGACGGTGGCCAGCGCGCCAGCGGCTTGCCAGATGCGCGATAGGCGCCAATAGTCTTCGCCCACGGTGTCGCTTGCGCGCAGCAAAGCGCGTTGTTTGAGCTGAATCGGCACCAGCACCAAAAGCCAGATCAAGCCCGAGAACGCGAGCAAGACATACGACCACTGGATCCAGGGGTGCGATGCCTCGCCACCCAGGTTCAGCGCCATGCCGTGGCCGGTCCACACCACGCCAACAGCTCCGACCAGCGTGAAAAGGGCATCGGTGATCAGCACCATACGGTTGCTGAACTGGATGATGGCGTGGTTGCGCGTGCGCTCGGCCAGCAGCGCCCACACGCCGCTGACGATAACGTTGCCCAAAAACAGGCAAGCGCACACGAGATGGATGATTTTCAAGTTAGGTGCCATGCGGCGGGCCCTTGGAGCTGGGTTCGTCCTGCTTGTCCTTCCTGTCGGGCGTGCCTTGTGCCGCCTCACGTTGTTTGCGGGTTTGCTCGCGCGCCTGGCGCAGATCGCGCCATTGCCAGCCTATAAACAGTGCGCCTGCGCACAGTAAAACAAGAACCTCGACGAGCTTAAGCAAGCTCTACTCCTAGCGCCGGGCGCGTTCGCGTTGCTCCAGGCGGCCAAACAAGTCCACCATCCACTCCACCCGCTGGTCAAAGCTGCGCTGCGGGACAGTCCAGGGTTTGTTGTCAAGCGCGGGGCTGCGGTCGCGCCCGACCACGTCCACCAAAAAGGCGATCGCCGGCACCGGACTCAAAGCCACTGCGGGCAGGGCCGGGGCCTTCACCGCCACCGTAGCGGCGCGGGCGATCAGCGCGAGCTTGCGGGTTGTGGACACCACGGTGCGTTTGTCAATCGAGTTCAAGCCTTCGCGCTCAAGCTGCTTGCCGATTTCGGCGTACACCAGGCGCGCGGCCTGTATGGCCGGGCGGCAGTCCCAGGGTAGCTCGGCCAGGCCAAACTCACCGCGCCGGTACAGCACATCGGCGCGCATCAGGAGGCGCTGGGTAAAGCTGGCAATGCGCGCGTCAAACACGGGTGCGGCCAGCCAGGCGTCAGCGTCCATACCGATTTCGCGGAACCAGGCGCGCGGGATGTAGAGTCGGCCGTTGCGCGCGTCTTCGCCAATGTCGCGGGCAATATTGGTGAGCTGCATGGCTACCCCGAGCTCGCACGCGCGGGCGATGGCGGTCTCAGAGGCGGCGCCCATGATGGTGGACATCATGGCGCCCACGGTGCCGGCCACGCGTGCGCCATAGGCTTCCACATCGGCGAGGGTTTCATAGCGCCGCCCTTGCGAGTCCCACAAAAAGCCGTCTAAGAGCGCATCGAGCAAGCCGCGCGCCACGCCGTAGTGGTGCACCACGTGGGCCAGCGCCCGATCCGCGTCTTGCGCGCTGGGTCGACCCTCATAAATCGCGTCGAGTCGCTGCTGCAGGTCTCGCATGGCCAGCGCGGGGTCGGTACCCAGGTCAATCGCATCGTCGGCCAGGCGGCAATAGGCGTACAGGGCGGTAGCTGGTGCGCGCAGGCGCACGGGCAGCAGCTTGGACGCGGCAAAGAAGGACTTGGAGCCCCCGCGCATCAGGGCCGTGCAAGCCTGCAGGTCGTAGGCCGACACCGGCGTAGTCGCAGCGCTGGGCTTAGGCAAAGGATTTGACATCGGGCACCACCTGTTCAAGCATTTTTGCGGACATGAGCACACTGGGAACACCAGCGCCTGGCTGGCTGCTGGCGCCCACCATGTATAAATCTTTCACGTCTTGGCTGCGGTTGTGCGGCCGAAACCATGCGCTTTGCGTCAATATGGGCTCCAGGCCAAAGCCCGCGCCCTGGTACGACCACAGCCGGTCCTGAAAGTCTTGCGGCGTAGTGACGCGCTGGCTAACCACGTGCTGGTTCAGGTCGGGCAACACCGACTCCTGCAAGGCCGTGGCAATCGCTTGGCGGTATTGCTCGGACACGGCGGGCCAGTCGGTGCCGCTGGCCAGGTTGGGCACGACGGAGAGCGCATAAAAGCTGTCGCAACCCGCGGGCGCAAGCGACGGGTCAGTGGCTGTGGGGCGGTACAAATACAGGCTGAAGTCTTTGGACAGTGTGTGGTTCTTGAAGATGTCTTGCAACAGGCCTTTGTAGCGTGGGCCCAGCACCATCATGTGGTGGGGCACGTCTTCGTATCTGCGATTGGTGCCAAAGTACCAGACAAACAGGCCCGAGGAGTATTTGCCTTTGGCAATGCGCTTGTCGGTCCAGTGCTTGCGGTGCTGCGGCTCGATTAGGTGGCGGTAAGTCCAGGCGGCATCGGCGTTGCTCACCACAATGTCAGCCTTGATGAACTCGCCGCTGTCGAGCTCAACACCGCAGGCGCGACCGTTTTCCACCCGGATGCGGGTCACTGGCGCGTTGTAGCGGATGGGCACCTGCCGGTTTTGCAACAGTTTTACCAACTCGCGCACGATGGCGCCAGTGCCGCCCATGGCCGAATGCACGCCCCAGCGTCGCTCCAGCGAATGGATGAGCGCGTACACACAGGTGACCGAGTAAGGGTTGCCGCCGATGAGCAGCGGATGGAAGCTCATCACGATGCGCAGCTTGGGGTGCTTGATGTGGCTGGCTACCAGGCTGTAGATAGAGCGCCAGGCCTGCATGCGCGCCAGGTTGGGCATGGCCTTGAGCACGTCGGTGATGGACTCGAAAGCCACCATGCCCAATTCCTCGAACCCGAGCTTGAAGCAGCGCTCGGAAGCCGCGAGCAAGTCCTTGAAACCTTGCACGTCCTCGGGGCTGATGCGGGCGATCTGATCGAGCATGGACTCGTCGTCGTTGCTGTAGTCAAAGTGGCTGCCGTCGTCAAAGCGGATGCGGTAGAAGGGGGACATCAGGCGCAGGTCGACGTGGTCTTCCATGCGCTGGCCGCACAGGGTAAACAACTCGCCAATCAGGTGCGGCAGGGTGATGATAGTGGGGCCGGCGTCAAAGGTGAAACCGTCTTGCTTGTGCACGTAGGCCCGCCCGCCGGGGGCATCGAGCTTTTCCAGCATTTGCACCCGGTAGCCCTTGACGCTTAGGCGTATGGCCGCAGCCAGGCCGCCAAAGCCGGTTCCGATTACTACGGCCAGCGGCGCTTTATTCTCGGCAGTACCGCTGCCCGGGGCTGGGCTCCAGCCGCCTTGGCCAGAAGAGGCGCCGTCAACGGATTTGAAATAAGGTGTCATGCTTGTCCGGTGAGTCGCCCACAGCCAGAACGGCGGTCTGCGGCGAAATGACGGGAAGCGCGTTGGCTTGCGGCCCGGCGCGCTTACGAATAGCCCAACGCCACAGCGCTGTCGTGTCCAGTGGCAACACCAGGAGGAAGTGCTCCAGAATGGCCAGCGCCAGCATGGTGGCTACAAGGGCGTAGCCCACCGCCTGCGCGGCCGTGCTCAGCCCATCTTTGGCACCCAGCACCAAAAGGGCCAGGCACGCGCAGGCTCCAGCCACGGCAAAGAAGAAAAACGCGTTAATCGGGCGGCGCCGGAAAAAGCTCTCCAGATAGGCCAGGTGCGCGGGCAAAAACTCTTCGCTGAGGTTGCGCACACCAAAAAACAGATTGAGCTTGGCGCTGGTGCGCATCACCCACAGCACCAGGTAGGTACCTGTTCCAACCTGGTTGGGCGCGTCCCAAGTGATGGCCACAATCGCCACCCCGACCAGCAAAATGCCCAACTCATGCCACAGCACCGCCCGAAACGACTCAACAAAACGCGGCCAACCTTCCGTCCCTGCGGGTAACGCAGTGGTACGCGGGCCGGTGATCCAACCGGTTAAAAAACTCAGCTCGTTCCAACCCCAGGCCAATAGCGCGCAGGTAAACGCGCAATAGGCGCCCGCTACGCTGGTTTGCTGAGCTGTATGCGACAGACCGACCAAGGCGGCAACGCACAGCAGCGATGACAAAGCCAAACTGCGTGCGATGGCGCTGCGCGACATGCGGTTGAGCAAAATAACAATACCGGTGCTAAACCACCAGATAAAGATGGCAAACCCAACGGCAATTGAGCTGTCGTTCATTCGAGGCTTTCTTAAGGCTTCAGTGCTGGCTTACCAGGCTGGAACCATGCGAATCTCCGCAGGCAAAGCGTGGCGTTGCACTGGCAAAAAGTAAAGGCGCACAAAAGTGCCCAAGCCTGCTGCCGCCCAAGCGGCACGTCGCAGATTGCCCAGGATGCCGCCCTGGGCTTTGGCGGCGTCCATTTGCGTCTGAATGTGGAACAGGCGCGCGAGACCGGCACGAAATACCGGACTGTCAATGTCCAGGCTGACCGGAAACACCTGCTTGGTAATCTCGTTGGTAATGCGAAATACGGTGTAGTCGTAGCTAGTGGATTCCAGGCCCATTTCGTGGTGCAGCATGGGGCGGGTGTGGTCGCGCACATACATGGTGGCGTAGACCGCGAGCAAAAAGAAGCGGATCCAGTAAACATTGCCCCCGCGCAGCAAATGCGGGTTGGCGCGCATGATCAGCGCGAAGGATTCGCCATGGCGGAACTCGTCATTGCACCAGCGCTCAAACCACTTGAAGATCGGGTGAAAGCGCTTGTCCGGATTTTTTTCCAGCTGGCGATAAATGGTGATGTAGCGCGCATAGCCAATTTTTTCCGAGAGGTAGGTTGCGTAAAAAATGTACTTGGGCTTGAAGTAGGTATAGGCCTTGGTGCGCTTCAAGTCTCCCAGGTCAATCCCCAGGCCAAAATCTTTGAGCGACTGGTTGATGAAGCTGGCATGGCGCGACTCGTCGCGCGCCATGTAGCGCATCAGTTGCTTGATGTCGGGGTTTTCGACGTTCTTGAAAATCTCGTTGTAGAGAATGCAGCCCGAAAACTCGGACGTGAGCGAGGAGATCAGAAACTCCAGAAATTCCCGGCGCATGGCCGGGCTCACCTGTGAAAAGCGCTCGGCTACCTCCTGCGCAAACTCGGGCGTGCGTTG
>Ga0164294_10004847_pt1 | contig 11636 bp, 11 predicted proteins | sample GEODES005metaG_FD_111479 | JGI IMG/M metagenome (GOLD analysis project Ga0164294, IMG submission 111479) | Oligotrophic lake water microbial communities from Sparkling Lake, Wisconsin, USA - GEODES005 metaG | ecosystem: Environmental > Aquatic > Freshwater > Lake | place: USA: Sparkling Lake...
ACGCCGACCGTGACCTCTTCACCTGTGCCGGCGTCGGGGACTGCGCCGGGGACGTGTTCGGCAACGGCGTCATCGAGACGCGCAAGATGCGCCTGCTCGCGGCCTTCAACCACGTCCACATCTTCCTCGACCCGAACCCGGACGCCGAAGCCTCCTACGAGGAGCGGCTTCGCCTGTTCAACGAGGTCAAGGGCTGGGATCACTACGACACGTCCAAGCCCTCGGCCGGTGGCGGCGTGTTCGATCGCCGCGCCAAGACCGTGCCGCTCTCGCCCGAAGCGCGCGCCATCCTCGGCACGCTCGCGGAGGAGCTCACGCCGGATCAGGTCCTGTCCCTCATCCTCAAGATGCCAGTGGACCTCTTCTGGAACGGCGGCATCGGCACGTACGTGCGTGCCTCCTGGGAGACCAACGCGGACGCCAACGATCCCCCGAACGACGAGGTGCGGATCAGCGCCCTCGAACTCAAGGCGAAGATGATCGGCGAGGGTGGGAACCTGGGTCTCACCCAGGCCGCACGCATCGAGTACGCGCTCGCGGGCGGGCGGTTGAACACCGACTTCGTCGATAACTCCGGCGGCGTCGACACCTCGGATCACGGGGTCAACCTCAAGATCCTGCTCAACCCGTTGGTGGCCGCCGGCCGCGTCACCGAGACCGAGCGGAACGACTTCCTCCGCACCCTCACGGACGAGGTCGCGGACGCCGTCCTCGCCGACTGCAACGCGAACGGTCGCCTCATCTCCCTCGACGTGCTCCGCTCGGCCGCCGACCCGTTCCCGTACGGTCGCGCGATCGACTGGATCTGCAATCGCGGGAACGTGTCCCGGCAGTTCCTCGTCCTCCCCTCAGACGACGACCTGAAGCGCCGCGCCGCGGTCGGCATGGGCCTCACCCGTCCGGAGCTCTCGGTGCTCCAGGCGCACGTCAAGATGCACGTGTTCAAGATGCTGATGCAGGAGGACACCTCGGTGATCCCCGGCTTCGAGACCATCCTGCGCGACTACTTCCCCACCGCCGTCCGCGAGCGCTTCGGCGCCGACCTCCCGAACCACATGCTCGCCAAAGCCATCGGCATGACGATGGTTCTCACCCGGGTGGCGACGGACGCCGGCTCCGCCTTCTTCCCGCTCCTGCTCGACCTCACCGGCGCGAGCGCCGGCAAGGTGGCTGGGGCGTGGATCGCGGCAATGAACCTGACGGACGGCGGGGCGCTCAAGTCCGCGCTGCTCGCCGAGAAGGCGCACCCCGAGGGCGCGTACCTCGCCTGGAACCTCTACACGCAGGGCGTCACCGAGCTCGTCGCGAGCTGGCTCGCCCCCGGCAGCGCCGGCGCGCGCGGGGAGGACGCGGGCACGTTCCGCGACGCCCTGGCGGCCATCGGCACCACGCGTGACGCGTCCGACAGCGCCACCTTCGCCGCGAGCGTCACCCGCCTCGCGACGAAGGGCATCGGTCCGGCCACCGCCGAGCGCATCGTGAACGCTTCGAACGCCGCGCTCGCGAGCGAGGTGTGCGCGGTCGCCGCCGCCCGGCAGGAGTCGATCCTCAAGTCCGCGAGCCGCTACCAGGCGGTCGGTCACGCGAGCAAGCTCCTGCCGAGCCTCCGCTCGATCAGCGCGCGCCGCGGCATGGGGCGCTGGGATCCAGTCGCGCTGGGCATCCTGCGCCTGCGCTACCTGGCCCTCCTACGCGACATCGCGATCCGCACCCCGATCGGAGACGAGCTCAAGCTCGGCACCGACCGCGCGGCGGAGGCCCTGGCCGTCGGTCCGATCAAGGAGATCGCCCGCATCACCGACCAGATCGTCGGCGAGGCACCGGACGTGGCGTCGCTGCTCGTCGGTGAACAGCAGATCCGGGCTATCCTCGCGTAATGGCAAGCCCGGGCACCACGACGTGGATCTTCCTCCGACACGGAGAGTCGGTCGCGAACGCGGCAGGCTGGTTCTCCGGGTGGGAAGATGTGCGGCTGACCCCCGCGGGGGAGGCCCAGGCGCACAAAGCGGCCGAGGAAATTCGGGATCTGGACATCGGCCGGTGTCTCGTGAGCGACCTGCAGCGGGCGGGGCACACGGCGCGCCTCGCCCTGGGGGGCCGGCCCGTTCCGACGCACACTCTCCCCGAGCTGAGGGAGCGCCACGTGGGGGTCCTCCAGCGCGTCCACATCGCCGAATGCACGGCGGACGGGCGCCGCGAGCGCTACCTCGCGCCATGGGACGCCTGCCCGCCCGGCGGGGAGAGCCGGGCCACCGCCGTGCGGCGTGCGCTCGCGATCCTGCGGCACTGGGACGACGGCACGCCCACGCTCGTCGTGGGCCACGGGACGGTCCTCCGCGGGATCCTCGCGCTGTTCGACGCGATCCCTCCGGAGGCCCTCCACGCGCTTCCGCCCACCGGGAACGCGGCGCCGATGATCCGCGTCGGGCCTTTACCTCGGGGCTGAAGGCGGCTCGAATACCAGACGAACCGCCCCCCCTTGACACGACAAGGGTTCTATGGTCTCGTCTAATGAGTCTTGGAGCCTAGATGAAGAAGCTTTTCGTCCTTCTCGGCCTCGCGCTCGCCGCCTCCGCCCCCGCCCACGCCGGCTTCGGCATGACCGCCGCGATGGGCTCGACGAACGACGGCGCCGCCCTCGGCATCCTCGCGCCCACGCTCGACTACCGCGCGGGCGGCGTACTCGTCCAAGCCCACCTGCTCGACCTGATCGGCGAACTCCCCAACAAGAACCTGGATATCGGCTTCGACGTCTCCGGTATCGCGCTGAAGCGCAAGGTCGGCGCGGACATCGAAGGCGTCTTCATGCCGGGCGGTAGCGTCACCATCCACTCGGACACGGGGTTCAGCTCGGTCGGCTGGCAGGTGCTCGCGCAGACCCGGATGGGCGCCGAGATCAAGCAGGGCATGGGCTTCGGCGTGTACGTGGTCCCCGTGATCGGCGCCTCGAACCTCCTCACTGGGGATGTCGGCCTCGCCTACGGCGGCACCCTCCAGGTGAGCGCCTGGTTCAAGAAGTGACCGAGCGCCCCGCGGTCCACGCGAGCGCCACCCGGGTCGAGCTCACCCAGCTGGTGCTTCCGCAGTACACCAACGCGATCGGGACCATCTTCGGCGGCCAGGTCGCGGCGTGGATCGACATGTGCGCCGCGATCTCGGCGCAGCGCTTCTGTCGAACCCAGGTCGTGACCGTCTCCATCGACGAGCTCCACTTCTTGCACCCGATCCAGCGCGGTCACATCGCGATCTTTCGTTCGTGCGTCAACGCCGCCTGGAACCGCTCGGTCGAGGTCGGCGTGCGCGTCGAGGGCGAGGATCCGCTCACCGGCGAGCGCACCCACACGGCGAGCGCTTACACCACCTTCGTGTCCCTGGTGGACGGCCGCTCTTCTTCCGTCCCGAGCCTCCTCGTCGACTCCGCCGACGAGCTTCGGCGGCAGGCCGAAGCAGAGCTGCGCCGGGGTAGCCGACTCCGACATCGCGCGGCCCTCGAGGCCCAGCGCCGTTAGGATGCCGTGGTGTTGACCCTCGCGAGCGCATCGCCTCGTCGTCGCTCCCTGCTCGCCTCCGCCGGCGTGGCCTTCGAGGTCCGGCCGGCGGACGTGGATGAGAGCGTGCTCCCCGGGGAGCCGCCCAGGATCTACGCGCGGCGGGTCGCGCTGGAGAAGGCCCATGCGGTGGACGGCACGCACGTCCTCGCGGCGGACACCGTCGTCGCCCTCGACGGCGCGGTCCTCGGGAAGCCCGCAGATCGCGCGGAGGCCTGCCGCACGCTCGCGGCCCTCTCGGGGCGCACCCACACCGTCTACACCGCCGTCGCGTTGCGGGTGGGGCCGCGCGTCCATACGCGCACCTGCGCCACACGGGTGCGCTTTCGAGCGCTCACCGATGCCGAGATCGCTTCCTACGTCGACACTGGCGAGCCCTTCGACAAGGCGGGCGGCTACGGCATTCAGGGGCACGGCGGCGCGCTGGTGGACCACCTTCGCGGCAGCTACACCAACGTCATCGGGCTCCCGCTTCGGGAGACCCTCATGCTCCTCGCCCGCTTCGGAGTCTCATGAGCATCGCCGCCAACCTGGAACGCGTCCGCGCTACCCTCCGGGACGCAACCGCCACCGCGGGCCGTCCTGCCGACTCCGTGCGGCTCGTCGCGGTGTCGAAGATCCAACCCGTCGCCGCGATCCTCGAGGCCGCAGGCGCCGGACAGGTGGACTTCGGCGAGAACTACGCCCAGGAGCTTCGCGACAAGGCGGCCGAGATCACGTCGCCGATCTGTTGGCACTTCATCGGCGCCCTTCAGCGAAACAAGGTCAAGTACGTCGCCGGGCGCGCTTCGCTCGTCCACGACGTCGACAACCTCGCCCTCGCCGAGGAGATCGGGAAGCGCTCCGGCGAGCGCCCCACCGGGATCCTCCTCGGGGTCAACATCGGGGAAGAGCCTCAGAAGAGTGGGGTCCTGCCCAAGGACGCCCTCGCCTTGGCGGAGGCGATCATGCGGATCGACGGCGTGCGCCTCCAGGGGCTCATGTGCATCCCGCCCCCGGTCGAAGATCCCTCGGCCGCAGCGCCGCACTTCGCCGCGCTCGCGGACCTCGCCGCGCGCGGGCGCGCCGCCGGTTTGCCGCTTCACGAGCTCTCGATGGGCATGAGCCACGACTACGCGGTGGCGATCCAGCACGGCGCCACCCTCGTGCGCGTAGGGACCGCCATCTTCGGCGCGCGGCCGCCCAAGGGCCCGTAGCGGCAGGTCCGACGGCCCCGGGGCGTTCAGCGCAGCTCGAACTTCAACATGCTCGTGCGCCCGGCGTCGATCCGCACCTCTTGCGTGCGGCTCCGGCCGTTCGAGGCGACGAGCTTGACCCGGTGCGTGCCGGCGGCGAGCTCGAACGGCCGACCGTCCGCCGTCGTCCCTACCTTCACGTTGTCGACGTAGACCGTCGCCTTGCGGTTGCATGCGACGTGGAGCACCCCCGTCGCGAGTTCGAAGGCGCCACGTCGCTCCTCCACCGAAGCGCTCGGGGTGGCGGGCGTGGCGGGGACGACCGCTACGGGAGGCGCGACCGCGACAGGGGGCACCGGCGGGGCCTCCGGGACAGGGACCACCTCCGCGGGAGCGACTTCGGGCGCCGTGGCGCCCTCCGCCGGCGCCGTTACGCCTTCAACCAGCGGCGCGGCGACCTGGATAGCCGGTTCCACGGCCGTTGTCGGGGGCGCGACCGTCGGCGGGGGGGACGCGACCGCGACAGGTGTTCGGCTGAAGGCACCCGGGCTCTTCTTTACCCAGCGCCAGGCGTAGATGCCCCCGAGAACCACACAGAAGACCAGCGCTGCCGCGACCAGCTGCGGGCGTACCGGGCGAGGGTGGAGCGGCTGGGGCGGCGGCTCTCGGAAAGGAGGCGGGGTGGGCAGCGCCATCGGGGGCGGCATACGCTCAGGGGGGCTCGTCGTGAGGGCGGGCCACTCGGTCGGGTCGGTGAGCGTGGCAGACCCGAACCCATCGGCCGGCGCGGGCGCGAGCCCCGGGGGCGAGGCTTCCCGCGTGACCTCGTCGAAGGTTGGAATGCGTTCGGGCGCGCGCCGCTCGACGGGTCGAGAACCAGCGCCCGCAGGCGCCTCCGCCCTGCGGAAGCGAGGATCATCCCACGCGGGGGCGAGCGGGTCCGAGCGTTCATCCGCACGACGCGGCACTTCGAACACCTCGAAGGGCGGCGAGAAGCCCCCGCTCGTCTGCTCTTCGTCGTCGAACGTGGCGAGGGGAGACGCCGGCGCCTCGACCTTGGCGACACGCGCGCGCGCGGCAGCAGTCGCGATGCCCTGCCCTCGCTGCTGGACGGCCACCGGCACCTCATGCGCGGGCACGCGGGCCGAGCCCACCCGGAGCGAGACGCGAATCCCGCCGCCGGCCGAGGCACCGGGGGTGTCCCGGGGGAGCGAAGGCGACGGCGGACGACGACCCAACGCGCTTCCGAGCTGATCGATGGCGTCCGTCATCAGGGCGCCTGGCGCGGCTTCGTTTGGAGGCACCGCCGCCTTGGGCGGCATGCGCCCGGGCGCCCCCACGAACACCTGCAAGGGCCCGGAGACGGGCGCGGAGTCTTCTTCATCGAGCTCGGAGGAGAAAGGATCCGTGCGCTCGTTCTCGACGCGCACCGGCGGCGGCGGCGGCATGTGGATACGGGGCGCGAGTTCGTCCACGAGGAGCTCGCTCGGCCGCCCGAACAGGCGCGAGCGGGTCCTGTCACTCATCGGAGGCCTCTACGAGCCCGCTGAAGGGTCCGGCCCCCCCCTCGGCGAACGCGCGGAGATCCGCGACGGTCGCAGCGCGAACACTGAGCTCCAACCCTCTGGCTGACATCCGGCTTCCCATCACGCCCGAGCGTATCCATACGTTCACCGCCCGTCGCACCGCCCCCTGACTGGCAGGGCCCAGGCCGCGAAAAAGATTGTCGGCCCGGGTCCAGCTCGGCTCGATGATGCCCCGCGCGAGCAGCTCTCCGGCGAGCGCCCGGACGAGAAGCGGGGGTGCTGGCGTCACGCCGCGCTCCGGTGACCACCAGACCTCGAGCCCGCCGAGCTCGACGACGCGTGCAACGTCCCCCGGGCGGAGACGGAGGTCGCCGGGGAGGCTTCTGTCCCTCGCGAGGAGCCGGACCACCTCGAACGGGTGAAGCTCGAGCGCCGCGGCTACGCCGACGATGCTCCACGGACGCAAGACCGAGACATCGGTGCTCACGCGCCGGTCTCCATCAGCAGATCAGGCGTGAGCCACACGGCGTAGACCTCGATGCCTGCAGCCTCGAGCTCGGGCGCGCCCTCGACCGCCCCCGCCACTCCCTCGAGGAAGCGGTCGCGCAGGTCGGGCACGACCTGCAGCTCGCCCAGCCAGACCTGAAGGGCAAGGCTACCGTGGAGCTCCGCGAACCGCACCATGGCCTCGGACGCCCCGACCTCATCGAGGAGCGCGTGTACGGCGGCGACGAGACGATAGGCGAGCAAGGTGCACAGGTCTTCCGGACGCGCCGTCGCGTCCCCGTAGACGGCAAAGGGGACCGGGAGGACGACAAGCAGCGCCTCTGGACGCCCTTGGGGAGGGTCGGTCGAGATGACCACCCCGATGCCAGCCGAGGGAGCGTCGAGAGAGGGCGGCGGCGCCGACGCGGCGAGGAGGTACGGCTTCAGGAGCGCGCGATCGCTGGGGGAGAGCGCCTCCTCCGCCGACGGCGCCACGGCCCCGCTGGCGACGGCGAGCTGCTCCGACGCGTCTACGAAGGCCGCCACGGCAGGCGCGATCGCGGGCGCGGAGAGGAGGACCCCAAGCTCCCGATCCCGTGTTGCCTGCGCAGCCACGAGCTCCGCGGCGCGGGCCTCCAACAAGGAGCGATCGAGAGCGAGCGCGTCGCGCACGCCTTCCCTCCGCCGGCGCAACGACTCGACCTCGAGCTGATGCCGGAGCTCTTCCTGCTCACGGCGGAGGGACGCGAGCGCAGCGGCTTGCCGCAGCGCGTCCTCCAGACGCCGCCGGGCGGTGCGCTCCTCCTCCTCGACCGCCACGAGCGCGGCGTCGAAGGGCTCCTGCTCGCGGGCCTGCCATGCGGCGAGTCGGTCGAGCAGCACGACGATGGCAGGGGACGCCGGCTCGGCCGAGCCGCTACTCACAGACGGCCCACAAGCCGGAATTCGTGGCCTGCGCGTCCTCCTGCGCGGCGCGGAGGGTGTCGATCAGGCGAATGTCGGAGAAGTCCTCGTACACACGGGCGTAGCCGGCTCGCAGGATCTCCGCGTTCACGAGAGACTCCTCGCCGTCGCCGTCGGTGGTCCATACGTAAGCGAGGGTGCGCCCGTAGGTGTCCGCGCAGGTCGCGTCGAACTCGAGGCGCACGTCCGCATCGACGAGGCGCTCCTCCATCCAGGCGGCGGCTTCGGGGCCGAAACACTCGTCCACTTCGGTGCTGTCGTGCGCGATCTCGGGAGCGTTGATGCCGAGGAGGCGCACGGCTTCGCCGCCGCAAACGCCGAGCTCGACGGTGTCGCCGTCGCGGGTGCACGCGACCGTCTCGGATCGATCTCGTGCGCAATGATCGCCCGCGATGATCTCCACCGAGTCCAGGCCCCGGCAGCCCAACACGAGAAGGAGGACGGAGAGGGCCACAGACATGCCTGCACAGGGTAGCATGGACCGCGTCGAACCACCGGCGAGGATCCTTTCGTGCAGCACCCCGTCGCGCCCGCGCCCCCACCCTCCGTGCTCCTGGAGGTCGACGGCCTGGGCAAGCGATTCGACATCTACCCCAACGATCGAAGTCGTTTTTTCGAGCTCGTCGGCAACCGCACCCACCACGTCGAGCATTGGGCGCTGCGCGGGCTCTCGTTTCGTGTGGAGCGCGGCCGCGCGTTCGGGGTGATCGGCTCGAACGGCGCCGGCAAGAGCACGCTCCTGCGGCTGCTGGCCGGGATCAGCGAACCCACCGAGGGGAGCCTCGGCGTGTATGGCCGAATGGCGACGCTGCTCGATCTCGGCGTCGGCTTCCACGACACGTTCACGGGCCGGGAGAACATCCAGCTCACCTGCTCGCTCCTCGGTCTCGACGCTTCGCTCATCCAGGAACGCATCCCCGAGATCATCCGCTTCGCCGAGCTCGGTGACTTCATCGACTACCCGGTGCGGACCTACTCCACCGGGATGAACCTGCGGCTCGGCTTCGCGGTGGCGATGCACGTGGACGCCGAGATCCTGCTTATCGACGAGGTGCTCGCCGTTGGCGACCAGTACTTCCAACGTAAGTGCGTGCGTCGCATCGAACAGGCCGTTCGCGAGGGGGCGACACTCGTGCTCGTCTCGCACGACCTGCACGCGGTGCGCTCGCTCTGCGACGAGGTGCTGTGGCTCGACGGCGGCCGCCCGCGCGTGATCGGCCCGCCCCGTGAGGTCATCGAGCGGTACCTCGAGCTCGATCGGGTCCGCGTAGCCCCACCCGCCCCCGATGCGCCGCCCCGCCCCACCCTTCGTCCGGTGCCCGGCGAACGTGAGCGCGTCGTCTCGCTCCCCGCGTCGCGCATCCACGAAGAGGACCCCTCCCTCCGCGAGACCCTCGCGGTGAGCTGCGCCCCCACCGACCCCGAGGGGCTCTTCGCCGAGGCCCCCGGGGAGGCGCCTCGGCGCACCGAGGGGGACCGCATGCTTGTCGCCGGCACAGGAGAAGTGAGGGTACAACGCGTTCAGCTCCTCGACGCCCAGGGGCATGAGCGCGAGCGCTACCGGACGGGAGAGAGCCTCATCGTCGCGGTGACCTTTCGGACGACGGAGCCGCTCACAAACCCCATCTTCGGCGTCGCGCTCTTCCGGAACGACGGCGTCTACGTGTTCGGGCCGAATACACGCTTCGACGGCGTGCTCGAGGGCACCTACCACGGGGTCTACACCTTCTTCGTCCACTACCCGTCGCTCCCGCTGCTCGCGGGCACCTACCGCGTCTCCATCGCCGTCTTCGACGAGGGGCACGTCAGCCCGCACGTCTGGCACAACCAGCTCTACGAGTTCGAGGTCTCCCAGGACGTCGAGGATCACGGCATCGTCCGCATCCCACATCGCTGGGGGATGCTGACCTGGCACGAGGCCGACCCGCCGGACCCTCGGGACCGCAGTTGAGCCGCATCGCCCTCCTCGGCGAGGGCCGTCTCCCCGGCCCGGGCGCCGTGGACACCGCCTTCTCCCAGCTCCGCCTCGCCCAGCTCCACGCCGGGCTCTCCAACGAGCACGCCGTCACCGTGCTCGACGTTCGCGACTCACACCTCTCGGCCGCGCTCGACGACCTCCGCCCCGACGCCGTCGTGACCGCCGGCATCTACGGACCCACGCGCGCCGCCGTCGCCGTCGCGGGTGACCTGCCCCTCTGCCTGGATCTCCCCGGCGATCCCTTCGCCGACGCCCAGATGGTCGCCGCCTTCGGAGGCGCGGACGAGGTCGCGGAGGAGGCCCGCGCCGTCTTCGTTCCGGCCCTCCTGCGCGGGGACGCCTTCACCACCATCAGCGGCCCGAGCCGGCATGCCCTCGTCGGCCAGCTCGGGCTGCTCGGCCGCACCGCGCGCACCCCACCCACGCACGAGTGGGCGCACATCACCCCGGTCGCGTGGAGTTTTCCGGGGCTCGCCGAGGCGCCTCGCCGATCCGCCGGCGCCCCCGTCCGCGTCGCGCTCGTGGGCGGCTTCAACACCTGGTTTGACGCCGAGACCCTGCTCGCCGGCCTGCTGCGCGCGATGGACCGCGGCTCCGTCGAGGTCGAGGTCGTCGGCGGGCCCATCCCGAGCCACCACGTCGAGACGTGGGCGCGCTTCCTCGGCGGCGCACGCGCCTCCGCTCACGCCCGAAACTTCCGCTTCCACGATCGACTCCCACCCTCTGCGCTGGCTGAGGTCCTCGCGCGCTGCACGGTCGGGATCGTCCTCGACCGCCCGGGCTATGAGCCCGAGCTCGGCAGCCGTACCCGTCTCCTGCTCTACCTCCACCAGGGTCTCCGTGTCGTCGCGACCGCACGGTGTGAGCTAGCCCGCGAACTGGCCGACGGCGGCTGGCTCCAAGAGGTCCCCCCCGAGGAGCCGGTCGCGGTCTCGGACGCCCTCCTCGCGGTCTCCTTCCCACCCCCTGACCGCGGCCCGCTCCGCGCCCGATACAGCGTCGCCGCGACCACCGCCGGCGTGCGCCGCTGGGCCGGCCGACCCGAGCGTCGCGCGATCCACGGAGACGCCGATACGCTAGCCGCGCTGGTCCGCACCCGCGACGAGCTGCGCGCCACCCTCGCTCAAGTCTACGGTTCACCTACCTGGCGCATCCTGGATCGCCTCCGTCGCCTCTCAGCCCGTTAGGGCATCTCTACTTCGAGGCCTCATGACCGGCGTCCACTACGTCATCGTCGGCAACAGCATCGCGGGGATCGAAGCCGCGCTCGCGCTCCGCGCCCGCGAAGCAGATGCGCGGATCACGATCGTGGGCGACGAGCACGACCACTTCTACGCCCGCACGGCGCTGATGTACGTGCTCTGCGGCCAGCTCTCCGTGCGCGACACCGAGCCCTACGACCGAGAGCTCTACGCCCGGATGCGGTTCACGCGGGTGCGCGACCGCGTGGTGCGCGTCCGCGCCGCGGATCACGCAGTCGATCTCGCCGCCGGGGGCCGCCTCTCCTACGACCGCCTCTTGCTCGCCGTCGGCTCCACCGCACGGCGGCTCCCCTGGCCCGCCGCGTACGCGCCGACGGCGGCGGGCTCGCCGCCGAGCGTCCACCACTTCGTCACCCTTCGGGACCTCGAGGCCCTCGACCGCGCCGCGAAGCCCGGACAGGTCGTCGCCGTGATCGGCGGGGGGCTCATCGGGGTCGAGGTCGCGGAGGTGCTCCACCAACGCGGCCTGAAGGTCCACTTCCTCGTGCGCGAGCCCTGGTACTTTCCGGTCGCGCTGGACGAGGCCGAGGCCGCCATCGTCGCGACACATCTCCGCTCGCACGGCCTCGACGTGCGCCTCTCCGCCTCGGTGAGCGCGCTGGCTCCCCGTGACGGCCGCATCGCCCTCCAGCTCGGCGCCGAGGAGCTCGTGGTCGACCACGTGGTGGCGGCCATCGGCGTCGTGCCGAACACGGCAT
>Ga0164294_10004848_pt1 | contig 11636 bp, 6 predicted proteins | sample GEODES005metaG_FD_111479 | JGI IMG/M metagenome (GOLD analysis project Ga0164294, IMG submission 111479) | Oligotrophic lake water microbial communities from Sparkling Lake, Wisconsin, USA - GEODES005 metaG | ecosystem: Environmental > Aquatic > Freshwater > Lake | place: USA: Sparkling Lake...
AGAAACGCCGCGGTTGCCGCCAGGCTGATTCCGACCGGCACGTCGCCCTGGTCGAAGAAGCTCCAGCGGAATCCGCTGACGAGGTAGACCACCGGGTTGAACAGGCTGACCGTGCGCCAAGGCTGGGGCAGCATGTCGATCGAATAGAAGGCGCCCCCGAGGAAGGTGAGCGGGGTGATCAGCAGCGCAGGCACGAAATTGAGTTGCTCGAACCCCTTCGCCCAAACGCCGATGATGAAGCCGAACAGGCTGAACGCCAGGCTGGTCAGGATCAGGAATGCGACCATCGCGAGCGGGTGCGCGATCGGAATCGGCACGAACGCGGCCGCGGTCGCCAGGATGATCAGGCCCAGGATCACCGACTTGGTCGCTGCCGCGCCGACATAGCCCAGTACCATTTCCATCGAGCTGATCGGTGCCGACAGCAATTCGAAGATCGTGCCGGTAAACTTGGGAAAATAGATGCCGATCGACGCGTTGCTGATCGATTGCGTGAGAAGCGACAGCATGATCAGGCCGGGTACGATGAAACTGCCGTATCCCACGCCGCCAACTTGGTTTATCCGCGACCCGATCGCGCCGCCGAACACGACGAAGTAGAGACTCGTCGTGATGACCGGGGTCACCAAGCTTTGCCATAACGTGCGCAACGCGCGAGCCATTTCGAAGCGATAGATCGCGTAGACGCCGTGGAAGTTCATGCTGCTTGCTCCACGTGCCGCCCACCGTCCTTGACAAGATCGACGAAGATATCCTCCAGGCTGGATTTGGAGGTTTCCAGATCCTTGAATCCGATCCCGAGCTCCGCGAGCTTGCGCAACAACGAAGGGATGCCCGTGCGTTCGGCCTGGGCGTCGAACACGTAGCGTAGCGTCCGGCCGTCGTTTTCCAGACTGAGATGCCATTCGTCGAGGTCGGGCGAAATGGTGGTCATCGGCACCGACAACGCCAGATCCAGTTCGCGCTTGCCGAGCTTCTTCATCAGGGCAGCCTTGTCGTCGACCACCAGCAGTCTGCCGCCGGAGATCACCCCGACGCGGTCGGCCATTTCCTCCGCCTCCTCGATGTAATGCGTCGTCAGGATGATCGTCGTGCCCTTGGCGCGGAGCTTGTGGACCAGCTTCCACATGTCGCGGCGCAATTCGACGTCGACGCCGGCGGTGGGCTCGTCGAGGAACAGGATGTCCGGTTCGTGGGACAGCGCCTTGGCGATCAGCACGCGGCGCTTCATGCCGCCCGACAGCTCCATGATCTTCGCCTTGCGCTTGTCGTAGAGCGACAGATCCTTGAGCACGTCGTCGATATGGTCGGAATGCGGCGGATAGCCGAACAGACCGCGGCTGAACCGGCACGTCGCCTCGACCGTCTCGAACATGTCGGTCGCGAGTTCCTGCGGTACCAGCCCGATCTGGCGCCGCGCGCGCTTCGGCTGGTTTATCGCATCGAAGCCACCGACGGTAATCGTGCCGGTCGATGGCGTGACGATGCCACAGATGATGCTGATCAGCGTCGTCTTGCCCGCGCCATTCGGCCCCAGCAGCGCAAAGATTTCGCCTTTGGCAATGTCGAGATCGACGTGATGAAGCGCGTGGACGCCCGAGGCATAAGTCTTCGACACGCCGCGGAGGGAAAGGATAGGATCGGTCATGAAGTCCCCTTGAAAGCGCAAGATGGGGAAAGCAGCCGAGCCGCGCAACCGCGCCGGCTTATTTCGCGCGGGCTGCGGCGATCGCGTCGCGCATGTCCTCCAGACTCATCACGCTCGATACGACGCGGTCGCCGATCACCCAAGTGGGCGTGCCCGTGATGCCGAGCGGTCGCATGAGCGATAGATTGGTCTTGATCGCGGCCTCGACCGATGCCGTCTTGGCCTGTTCCTTGACTGTGGCGGGGTCGAGCCCGGCGGTGAGCAGCGCCTTGTCCATGCTCGCCTCGGTCAGCGGACCGCCGGCGTAGAGTGCAGCGTGGAGCGCGCGGTACTTGCCCTGTCGCCCGGCGACGATCGCATAGCGCGCCGCGGTTTCGCTTTCCTGACTGAGCACGGGCAGTTCGCGATAGATCACCTTCACCTTGGGATCGGCGGCGACCAGCTGATCGACGATCGGCAGGCTCGCCCGGCAATAGGTGCAGTTGTAATCGAGATACTCGACCACCGTGACGTCACCCTTGGGATTGCCCGCCCAGGCGCTGCCGACGGGGGTCAGGATGTCCGCGCGGTTGGCGGCGATGACTTGCGCGTTCCGCTTTTCCTGCAGCTTCTGCATCGCTTCCGGAATCACTTCGGGATGCGCGAGCAGATAATCGCGGACTTCGCTGCCGCCGCTGGCGCGCGACGCCAGCCATGTGCCGCCCGCCCCGAGCAAGGCAGCGGCAACCGCGACCAGTGGGAGCGCGGCGCGCGAAGTCAGGAATCCGGTCATTTCTTCTTGCGTTTCTGGTCGTCGAGTTGGTTCTGGCCAGTCAGCGCGATGTCCTGCGCGCGGATCCAGTCGGGCGTATTGGAGGGCAGGCCCGCCATCGCCCCGCGCGCGCTGTAGACTGCGGTACGGAAATCGCCGGTCATGCTGGCGCGCTCCGCCGTCGCCAGCAATGCGCGGGCATTGTCGCCCTTCAGCTCGTAAACCGTCCCGAGCTGATACCAGGCGAACGGATTGTCGTCGTCCTTGTTGACCGCAATCCGCAGCACGCGTTCGGCTTCGGCATAGTTCGACTTGTCCTCGGTCGCGATCAGTGCGTGGCCATAGGTGGTGACGATCAGCGGATCGTAGCGGGACAGGTCGCTCGCTTCCTTCAACGGCGCGATCGCGTCCTTGGGGCGTCCGGCTTCGAGCAGGATCTGCCCGCGAATCTCGAGGAAATAGGGATCGTGTGGCTTTGCGGCGATCAGCGCCAGCGTTTCGGCATCCGCCTTGTCGGGATAACCGGCCTTATGCCACGCATAGGCCCGGGCATAATGCGCGTAGATCGAGTTATCGCTTTCGGGATAGTCGTTGAGCGTGCGCGCATAGGCCTGGACATAGCCCGCCAGCTTCGCCTTCACTCGCTTGAAGCGTTCTTCCAGCGCCGGATCGAGCGGGGCGTTCCACGCAGGGGACGCCTTCAAGTCGGCGGTCAGCGTCACGACGCGTTCGTTCGACAGCGGGTGCGTCTGGGCATAAGGATCGATGTTGGCGAGCCCGTAGCTATACTCTTCGTTCGCCAGCTTCTTGAAGAATTGCAGCATGCCCTTGCCGCTGATGCCGGCTTCGCGAAGATATTTGGCGCCGCTGGCGTCGGCAGTCGCTTCCTGCACGCGGGTGAAGGCAAGCACCTTGCCCAAGGCGGCCTGCTGGCCCGCGGCGAAGATGCCAGCCCCGGCCTCGCCCGCGCCGGCGGCGGCGGCGGCGATGCCCAGCACCATGCTGAGTAGGGAGATGCCCAAGGCCGGCTTGTAGCCCGCATCGGCCAGCACGACGTGACCGTCGGCGATGTGGCCCAGCTCGTGGGCGATCACGCCCTGCACCTGATTGGCGGTGTCTGCCGCCCGGATCAGCCCCGAATGGACATAGACGGTCTGCCCGCCCGCGACGAACGCGTTGATCGAATCGTCGTTGATCAACACGACCTGGACGTTGTTGGGCGACAGGCCGGCGGCGATGATCATCTGCCGCGACATGTCCTTGAACATCGCCTCGGTCTCGGCATCGCGCAGGATCGATTGGGCACGCGCCGGCTGTACCCAGATCAGCACCATGGCGGCGAGGATCGCGACGTAACGCTTCATATGCCGATTATCCGCCCGACTGCCCCAGCGATCAATGCGACCGTTGCCCTGCGCCCCGGCGAGTGAACCCGCCATGAAGAGGTATCGCATCCGTGTTCCCGCCATTGCGAGGAGCGACGCGACGAAGCAATCCACGCTTCAAGCATAGAATCATGGATTGCTTCGCTGCGCTCGCAATGGCGGTGCACCGGGGGTTAAGCGCCGAAGGTGCGCTGCCACCAGCCGCGGCGCGGTTCGCCTTCGTCCTCGGTGCCGGCGGCATCGTCGGCTGGTGCCGCGCCATCCGCTTCCGGCGCCGGCACCGCTTCGTCGGCATCGTTGGCGGGGGCGGGGGCCGGATCGGCCTTCTTGCGCGTCCGTTTCGGCTTGGCAGGCGGCGTATCGGCGACGACCTCGGCCGGTGCAGCTTCCTCGGCCACGGTAGCAGCTTCCTCGGCGGCGGGCGTTGCCTTCTTGCGCGAGCGCTTGGGCTTGGCCGGCGCTTCGGGCTCAGGCTCGGGCGCTGCTTCGACGACCGGGGGCGCTACGGCTTCTTCGGCAGCGCGAGCGCGGGGGCGACGACGCGAGCGCTTGGGCGCGGCCTCCGCTTCCGCGGCATCGGGCTCGACCGCGGCCGGCACGTCGGGGTTGGCGTGGGTCGCGACCACGGCACCGGCGTCACCGGCATCGGCTTCCTCGGCGGTCGGCGCGACATCGCCGTTGCCTTCGCCGCGGCGACCGCGACGTCCACGGCGGCGGCCACGACCGCGGCGCGGTTCGCCGTCCTCGTCGGCGGTCACACGCTCAGGGGTATCCTCGCCATCGTCCTCGCCGGCCTCGCCCTCGGGTTGCTGCGTGACCGTTTCGTCGCCACCCTCTTCGCCTTCGGGGCGCCCACGGCCGCGACGACCGCGACGGCGGCGGCGGCGCTTACGACCGCCTTCGCCATCGTCCTCGTCCGACCGCTCACGCGGTGCGCCGCGCTGCGGACGATCCTCGTCTTCCGCTTCGTCCTCGATCTCGTCGATCTCGTCCTCGACGTAATCGTCTTCCTCTTCCTCGACGACCGCTTCGAACTTGGGTTGGTAAGCGGGCGGCGGGCCGCTCGCTTCGACCGACATGCGCGCGCCTTCGGTCTCGCCGTCGGGCAGGATCACGACCTGAACGCCATAGCGGTCCTCGATCTCGGCGATGTCGGCGCGCTTCTTGTTAAGCACGTAGATCGCCGCTTCCTGGCTGGCACGAAGCGTCAGGATCGAGCCACGCCCACGCGCAGCCTCGTCCTCGATCAGGCGCAGTGCCGACAGGCCCGCCGACGACGCGGTGCGGACCAGACCGGTGCCCTCGCAATGCGGGCACTGGCGGGTGGATGCTTCGAGTACGCCGGTGCGCAACCGCTGGCGGCTCATCTCCATCAAACCGAAGCCGGAAATACGGCCGACCTGGATGCGGGCGCGATCGTTCTTCAGCGCCTCCTTCATCGCCTTCTCGACTTTGCGGACGTTCGAATTGTTGTCCATGTCGATGAAGTCGATGACGACCAGACCCGCCATGTCGCGCAACCGCAGCTGGCGCGCGATTTCGTGTGCGGCCTCCAGGTTGGTCGCGGTCGCGGTCTGTTCGATATTGTGCTCGCGCGTGGAGCGGCCCGAGTTGATGTCGATCGACACCAATGCTTCGGTCGGATTGATGACCAGATAGCCGCCCGACTTCAGCTGGACGACCGGGTTGTACATCGCCGACAGCTGATCCTCGACGCCGGCGCGCTGGAACAGCGGCACGGGGTCGCTGTAATGCTTCACGCGGCGGGCATGGCTTGGCATCAGGAGTTTCATGAACTCCTTGGCCTGGCGATAGCCCTCGTCACCCTCGACGATGACCTCGTCGATGTCCTTGTTGTAGATGTCGCGGATCGCACGCTTCAACAGGTCGCTATCGCCATAGACGAGCGCCGGCGCGGCGGACGCGAGGGTGGTCTCGCGGATGCCGTCCCACAGCCGCGCGAGGTAGTCGAAGTCGCGCTTGATCTCGACCTTCGTGCGTTGGAGCCCGGCGGTGCGCACGATGCAGCCCATCGACGGCGGCAGCTTCAGGTCCGCCATGATCGACTTCAGCCGCTTGCGATCGCCCGCGTTCGAAATCTTGCGCGAAATCCCGCCGCCGTGCGAGGTATTCGGCATCAACACGCAATAGCGGCCGGCAAGCGACAGATAGGTGGTCAGCGCCGCACCCTTGTTGCCGCGCTCTTCCTTCACGACCTGCACCAGCAGCACTTGGCGGCGCTTGATGACGTCCTGGATTTTGTAGCGGCGACGCAGGTTCATGCGGCGTTGGCGCAGGGCCTCGACCTGATCGTCGCCATTGCCGTTGCGGCGCGGGCGACGGCCCTCGCTTTCATGGCTGGCGGCCACATCCTCGTCGGGCGCGCCGTCGTCGTCGAGCCGCTCTAGCTCTTCTTCGGTCGGCTCATGACGATCGTCGTCGTGATCGTGATCCTGATCGTCGTCGTCGCCATCCAATTCGGCGCGCAACGCAGCTTCCTCGGCGGCGTGTTCGGCCTCCTCACGGAGCAGCGCGTCACGATCCTCCTTGGGGATCTGATAATAATCGGGATGGATTTCCGAGAAGGCGAGGAAGCCGTGGCGGTTGCCGCCGTAATCGATGAACGCCGCTTGCAGCGACGGTTCGACCCGCGTGACCTTGGCTAGATAGATATTCCCCTTGAGCTGCTTGCGCTCGGCACTCTCGAAATCAAACTCCTCGATGCGGTTCCCCTTGACGACCGCCACTCGGGTTTCCTCCCGGTGGCGTGCGTCGATCAACATACGCATGGTCATGTAATATTCTCCGGGCGCGCCGTCCCTCAATCGGAGGAAGGGGCGCGCCGATAAATCGCGCGCTGCCGGCAATGGGATTGTCAGTCCGGTGCCGGACGGTACGGATGGGTGGATGTGCGTCTTTCGCGCGCAGAGCACGCCCGGGCGCCTGGCCCGGGACACCCCCGTCAGCACGGCCGCCGGCGTGTGCCGGGCGGGTCGTGAATCGGGGAAAATGCATCATTGCGCGCGTCAACCTGGATTAGCCGCCTGGCCCGAAAACGCCGGGGGCGACCGTGATACCGAACCCACGCAAATCACGCGCGAAAGCCCGGTTGCCGGTTGAGGTAGCATCACCGGTGCGGCTCTTCAACTGGCAGTGTTCCCGCCATCTGACGCGATATCCCTAACGCCGAGTTAACTATGTCCATTTACCATGTGGACACTGCGCGGCGTTAACCGTCACGGATGGTCGTGGGCGTGACGGGGGTTGTTCGCCAGATGGTTTTTCGCTGGACCGGCAACAAGCCGGCGCGCCATTACAGGCGCGTGTCGTTCATTCTCGCACTTCTGGCGCTGTGGCTGGGCGGTACGCCCGCGTGGGCGGGGACGATCCAACGCGTCGAGGTTAGGAACGATTCGGTGGTCGTCACCTTCGATGACCGGGTCGCCAATGCCTCCAGCTTCCTGCTCACTGCGCCCCAACGGGTCACACTGGACATCGCGGGTGCGACACCCGGCGGGACGGTCGAGGCGAGCGGCCTGGTCGGCAGCGTGCGCGAAGGTGCCCGTGACGGCGGTGCTCGCGTCGTGTTCGACCTGACTCGCCCCGCCGTGGTGACAAGCGGCAGGTTCGGCCCCGATGGCCGGGTGCTGACATTGCAGCTCAAGACAGTCGACGACGACGATTTCGCCCGTGCCGCGGCGGCGGGCCGGCTGCGGTTCCTGCCGCCGTTCAACATGCCCGACAACGGCCTGACCCCGGCAAGCTATACGGTGTCGTTGCCCGTACCGCGGTCGAGCCGGAAACTGACGCTGCCGGTGGTGGAAGGCGATGCCGATCGCCCGCTGGTCGTGATCGATGCCGGACACGGCGGGTTCGATCCCGGCGCGATCTCGCCCACGACCGGCCTCAAGGAAAAGGACGTCACGTTGCGAATCGCCCGGGCGATCCGCGACGAATTGCTGAAATCCGGCCGCGTCCGCGTTGCGCTGACCCGCGACGACGACCGCTTCCTGGTGCTGCAGGAGCGCTACGGCATCGCGCGCAAGCTGAAGGCCGATCTGTTCATCTCGATCCATTGCGACAGCGTCGGGTCGGGCGATGCGACCGGCGCATCGGTCTATACCTTGTCCGAAGTCGCGTCCGACAAGGAAGCCGCCAAGCTCGCGTCACGCGAGAACAAGGCCGACATCATCGGCGGCATCGACCTGGGCAGCGAAAATGCCGACGTGTCGTCGATTCTGATCGACCTGACGCAGCGCGAGACGATGAATGCATCGGCGGCGTTCGCGCGTCTGCTGGGGCGTGAGGCCGCGCCGCTGATGCCGCTGCGCCCCAATTTTCACAAGATGGCGTCGCTGATGGTGTTGAAAGCGCCAGACATGCCGTCGATTCTGTTCGAGACCGGCTATATTTCGAACCCCAACGACGCCGCATTCCTCGATTCCCCGGACGGGCGAAAGCGCATCGCGACCAGCGTGCTGCGCGCAGTGGAGATCAATTTCGCCAAGCGGATGGCGGCGAACTAGCGGCTCGTCGAACACGGCTGGCAACGCCCCACGGACCTGCTAATGCGGCGATCTATGGCGGCGGACACCACCGAAAACGTAAATTTTACCATCAAGCGCGATCCCGGCGGGCCGGGCTTCGTGCGTCGCGCGTGGCGACGGTGGTGGGTCAAGGTGCTGGCGTTCATCGCGCTGCTGATCGCGCTTGCCTATGCCGCGCTGATGATCTTCGTGCTGCCGGGATTGCCGTCGGTCGATTCGCTCAAGACCTACGAACCCCCGCTGCCGTCCAATGTGCGCGATACCAATGGGCTGCCGGTCTACACCTATGCCCGCGAGCGCCGCGTCCAGTTGAGCTTCGACGAATATCCCAAGCTGTTGGTCGGCGCCTATCTGTCGGCGGAAGACAAGACGTTCTTCTCGCACCACGGGGTCGATTATCTCGGCGTGGTGTCGGCGATCTGGGACAATACGTTCAGCGGCAAGCGGGCGCGCGGCGCCTCGACGATCACGCAACAGGTCGCCAAGAACCTGCTGACCGGCAACGAGCACAGTTATTCGCGCAAGTTGAAGGAAGCGGTGCTCGCCTATCGGATCGAGAATGTGCTGACCAAGCAGCAGATCCTCGAAATCTACCTCAATACGATCTTCCTCGGGCGGAACGCGTACGGCGTGGAAGCGGCGGCGCATGCCTATTTCGACAAGGACGTCGCCGACCTGACCTTGCCCGAATACGCCTATCTCGCGATCCTGCCCAAGGCGCCGTCCGGCTACGACCCCGATCGCCAGACTGCCCGGGCTATGGCGCGGCGCAATTATGTGCTGAACGAGATGCTGGCCAATGGCTATATCACGCAGGCGCAGCACGATGCGGCCGTCAACGCACCGCTCGGGACGGTCAACAAGCGTACGGCGTCGTTCGAATCGGTGCCGGGCTATTTCATGGAAGAGGTTCGCCGCCAGCTGATCGAAAAGTTCGGCGAGAACCCGGAGGGCGGACGCAACCCCTATAGCGTCTATGCCGGCGGGCTGTGGATCCGCACGTCGTTCGATCCCAACCAGCAGGTGCTTGCGCAAAAGGCGTTGCGCGACGGCTTGCTCCGCTACGACCGCGGGCGTGGCTGGACCGGGCCGCTCAAGCATGTCGAGATCGGGTCGAGCTGGCAGAGCGCGTTGCTGGGCAGCAATATAGCGCTCGATTACGAGGATTGGCAGGCGGCGATCGTCACCGATGACAGCGGCGGCAGTTTCGGGCTTGGCTTCGCCAACGGGAAGACCGGCACGATGTCGCGCAGCGCTGCATCGACGCCGATCCGCGGTGGCGGCGGGGTGGCGGCGGATGCGATCAAGGTCGGCGACATCCTGGCGGTCGCGCCCGAAGGCAGCGGCTATGCGCTACGATCGATCCCCAAGATCTCGGGCGGCTTCCTGGTCGAAGAGCCTACGACCGGGCGGATCCTGGCGATGCAGGGCGGGTTCGACAGCCGCGTCCAAGCGTTCAACCGAACGACCCAGGCGATGCGCCAGCCGGGGTCGACGATCAAACCCATCGTCTACGCCGCAGCGCTCCAGGCCGGACTGACCCCGGCGTCGATCATCGTCGACGGGCCGTTCTGCGTCTATCAGGGTGCGCGGCTTGGCCAGAAGTGCTTCCGTAACTTCGGCGGGGGCGGCGGGTCTGGTCCGCACACGATGCGCTGGGGCGTCGAGCAGTCGCGCAACCTGATGACGGTGCGCGCGGCGGCGCAGACCGGCATGTCGAACGTCGTCAAGCTCATGGACCAGATCGGCGTGGGCAAATACCCGCCGTATCTGTCGTTCTCGCTCGGCGCGGGCGAGACCACGGTGTCGCGCATGGTCAATGCTTATTCGATCCTGGAGAACAACGGCCGCGGGCGTCCGTCCACGCTGGTCGACTATGTCCAGGATCGTCGCGGCAACGTGATCTGGCCGGAAAATTGGCGGCCGTGCGATCGCTGCAACGCGCCCGACTGGAACGGCAAGCCGATGCCGCGCCCCGTGGTCCGGCTGAAGCAGATCGTCGAACCGATGAGCGCGTATCAGATGGTGCACATCGCCGAGGGCGTGATCCAACGCGGCACCGCGGTCGTACTGCGCGACCTCGACCGGCCGATGTTCGGCAAGACCGGTACCAATTCCGGCCCAAAGGACGTGTGGTTCATCGGCGGCACGCCGCAGATGATCGCGGGCGTCTATATCGGCTATGACAGCCCCGTGAACTTGGGCGGCTATGCGCAGGGCGGCACGCTCACCGCGCCGATCTTCAAGGAATGGGCGGTCAAAGCCTATGAGGGCATGCCCAAGATCCCGTTCCGCGCGCCGCCGGGTATCCAGATGGTGCGGATCGACCGCGCGTCGGGCAAGCCGGTCTATGGCGCCTGGCCGACCGACGACCCCAAGGCGTCGGTGATCTGGGAAGCGTTCAAGCCGGAGAGCGACATGCGCCGCGGGCCGATCCGCCGCGACTTGCCCACCCCGACCGCCACGAAGGCGCCGCCATCGACCAAGTCGAACGACGGCGACGGCGATTTCTTGCAACGGCAGGGCGGTATCTACTAGGTCCGCTCACTATATCGGTGTGCGCGGGGGCAAATGCCCGCCGCGTCACCCTAGAATTTGGAGTTTTTCCGATGCGCGCCGAGGCGCAATCGCATGTCGATACGATCAACGAGGCGCTGGCGTTGCTGCGGCGGTTCCTCGACTGGGACCGCGCGCTTCGCCGGCTCGACGAACTCAATGCGCGAGTCGAGGACCAGGCGCTGTGGAACGATCCCAAGGCCGCGCAGGAAGTCATGCGCGAACGCCGCCGGCTCGACGAAGCGATCGCCGCCACGCGCGCGATCGAGCAGGAACTGGCCGACAATGTCGAGCTGGTCGAGATGGCCGAGGTCGAGGGCGATGCCGATCTGGAAGGCCAAGCGGTCGAGGCCCTCGCCGAACTCGCCAAGCGTGCCGACCATGACAAGATCAAGGCGTTGCTGGCCGGGGAAGCCGACGCCAACGATACCTATGTCGAAATCAACGCCGGCGCGGGCGGGACCGAGAGCCAGGATTGGGCAGGCATGCTCAGCCGGATGTACCAACGCTGGGGCGAGCGCCACGGGCTGAAGGTCGAATTGGTCGATCAGCATTCGGGCGAACAGGCCGGGATCAAGTCCGCGACGCTGCTGCTGAAGGGCGAGAACGCGTACGGCTATGCCAAGACGGAGAGCGGGGTGCATCGCCTGGTCCGGATCAGCCCGTACGACAGTGCCGCGCGGCGCCATACCAGCTTCGCCAGCGTCTGGGTGTATCCGGTCGTCGACGATAATATCGAGGTCAATTAT
>Ga0164294_10004852_pt1 | contig 11632 bp, 8 predicted proteins | sample GEODES005metaG_FD_111479 | JGI IMG/M metagenome (GOLD analysis project Ga0164294, IMG submission 111479) | Oligotrophic lake water microbial communities from Sparkling Lake, Wisconsin, USA - GEODES005 metaG | ecosystem: Environmental > Aquatic > Freshwater > Lake | place: USA: Sparkling Lake...
GGGTAAGAAAGGCGGAGGGAAGAAGCGAAGTAAAAAAATGTCAACCAAAATTGACATGACACCGATGGTGGACTTAGGCTTCTTGCTAATCACTTTCTTTATGTTAACGACTACGTTAGCAAAGCCCGTGACCATGCAATTAAACATGCCTGATAAGACGGATACGAAGGAAACATCGCCTGTAAAATTATCGGAAACCCTTACGGTGATTCCAGATGAATTTAAGGTGTATTATTACCAAGGTATCCCGACAGAAGCAGGTACAAAATTAGAGGTTACTGATTATTCAGATACAGGTATTCGTAAGGTAATTGCGGATTTGAAGAAGAAAATCGGGAACAATTTTACGCTCGTTATTAAGCCAACAAAAAAAGCAAAATACCGTAATATGGTGGATATGCTTGATGAATGTGCGATCACCAACAATAAGCGTTATGCTTTGTTAGCGATCGATCCAGCATCTGAGGATTTAATTAAACGCTCGGGTAAATAAAAAGGCATAAGCCTATTTAATAATATTTTAAATTAAGAAATACTATGTCACAAGTAATAAGCCAAGATGCTACATTGGATGACATTATCTTTAGAGAAAAGAACCGTGAGTTTGGTGCTTTTGTTTTAAGGACAACGTATCCAAAGGTTATCAAACGGTCGGTATTACTAGGCTCTGCTCTTTTCGTAGGTGCATTGTTGATTGCAGCATTCTGGAAACAGTTGACAGCAAACCTCAATACCAAAGAAGAAATCACAGCTGAAGTAATGAAATTAGACGCGCCACCTCCTCCCAAAAAGGTTGAGTTGCCGCCACCGCCACCACCCCCACCACCCAAGGAAATCCCTAAGGTAACGACTACGAAGTTCTTACCTCCGGAGATTAAGCATGATGAAGAGGTGACCAAACCAGAACCTCCACCAGAAGAGGTAAAAGGTAATACGGCCTCCGAAACAGTGAAAGGTGAATCAGAGACTTACGAGCCTCCTGTGGATCCGGATGCGAAAGGACCTGAGCCGGTTGAACCTCCTAAGCCAGCTGAAGATGAAATCTTTACAGCGGTGGAGCAACAAGCAGAATTCCCTGGTGGACCACGTGCCTTTGGTGCGTTCCTTCAGCGTAACTTGAAATACCCTTCTGCAGCACAGCGTGCTAACGTAGGTGGTAAGGTATATGTTCAATTCGTTGTTAATACGGATGGGACTATCCAAGACGTTCAAGTTTTGAAATCTGTAGGTTTTGGTTGCGACGAAGAAGCGATTCGTGTAATTAAATCGGTACCAAAATGGAATCCAGGCAAGCAGTCTGGCCGTGCGGTTCGTTCACGATTTACACAACCGATTACATTCGTACTTTCAGAATAAGCTCGAATTCAATAAATTTCAGACCTGCTAAATGTATTTTTGGCAGGTCTGATTGTTTTAAACCCTGCTCATATGAAATTACCACTGGCAATGATTATTAATTTGGCTTTTCGAATCATCGCTGCTTTCGCCTATATTACCCTTGGGGTTTATGTAGGTTTTATGGCTGATTATTCCTTAGGCTCGTGGTTCGGTGTTCCGATCACCCTATTTCTAGGAATTTTATTTATCTTGTATGGGCTTTTTAGATGCTGGCGAGCCAATGCCTATTATCAAGAATTAAGAGAGGATGAATATGGAAAATACGATGCGTAATTATTTTGTTTTGGCTATGCTAGCTTGCGGCCTATCTTCTTGCTTTTTATTTAGCTCTAAGGAAGCGCCCAAGGATGGGCCTGCGCAAGGGGAAATTGTCATCGCGGCGGATGAATCATTTCAGCCCTTGGTCCAAGCCGAAGAAACCGCATTTGAAAATAATTATCATTTTGCCAAATTAACCATTCGCTATACGCCTGAAAATGAGGCTGTAGCGGATTTATTGAACGAGAAAGTTCGCTCGATCGTCGTATCCCGTGAATTAACCACGAAAGAAAAAGAGATTTTCACGCGGGAAAAAGTTAGTTATCGCAGTTTTCGATTTGCGGCTGATGGAGTGGCCTTATTAACGAACATCGCGAATCAAGATACACTGATTACATTGCCTGTATTGAAAGGCTTGTTGGACGGCAGCTTGACAAATTGGTCTTCCTTAGGAGCTAAAAATAAAAAAGGAGAGGTGGTTCTTGTGGTGGATAAGGCGAATTCGAGTAATATTAAATTTTTAATTGACCGTTTAGGAATTCCGTCTTCTCAGTCTTTACGTGTTTTTGCTGCGGGCTCCAATCCCAAGGTGATTGCTTATGTCAAGGAGCATCCCAATGCGATTGGGATCATTGGGTCCAATTGGATTAGTGATGGGGACAATCCGACCTCGCTTGGATTTATTCGTTCCGTGCATGTGATGTCTGTGGCAGAAAAGGAGGGATTAGATAAATCCAAATATACCCAACCATTTGGCTATAATTTGGCTTTAAAAACCTATCCTTTACGCCGTGAGATTAAAATGATTTTAAAAGAATCACATTTGGGATTAGGAACGGGATTTGTGAATTATGTGTGTGGAGAAATGGGTCAATTGATCGTTTTGAAGGCGGGCTTAATTCCGCTGACCCGACCTATCACGATTCGAACCTATCAAATTAACCAATAAAGAAGAATTTGTTCGTTTATTAATTCAAATTCTAAAGATTTATAATTAAATTTGTGATTCTGAATTAATTACACTTTTTAATTAAAATATTGAACATTTCGGTGTTCAAGGCCTGAGAAAATAAAAATTTAAAACATTTAATAATTACAATGATGAAATTGAAATCGTGGATATTAGGAGTGGGATTATTGGTATCTAATATGATATTTGCCCAAACGGCACAAGAAGGTATTCATTTATTAGACCGTCACCAGCCATCAAGGGCTAAGCAGGTATTTGAGGCCCTAGTTTCGGCTTCTCCCACCGGTGAAAATTATTTTTATTTGGGCTACTATTATTTGAACCAAAGGGATTGGGTAAACGCAAAAGCTACCTTCGAAAAAGGTAAAGTGGCGGATCCGAAAAATTATTTGAATCAAGTTGGCTTGGCTTCTATTTTGGTAGGACAAAATAATGTTTCTGCGGCAAAGGTTGAATTCGATCGTATTTTGGCAGAAACGAAATTAAAGAACATTGATGTGATGTATCGTATTGCGGAAGCCTATGCGATGTACTACATTTTAGGGAAAGAGGATAGTTTTAATGCGAATAACAATGATCCAGGTGAGGCGATTCGCTTGATCGATGCCATTCAAGATCGTTTGATGAAAGATAAGAAAATGCCTTCAGCTGAACATTACCTTGTTAAAGGAGATGCTTATTTAATTAAAAATGATGGAGGAAATGCGGTGACGGCTTATGAAGCAGCCGTTGCACAGGATCCAAGAAATGTGAAAGCGAAAGTGCGTATCGGTACGGTTTATTTACGTGGGAAGAACTACAAGGAGACACAAGCACGTTACAAAGAGGCTTTGGATTTAGATTCCAATTATGCACCAGGCCACCGTCGTTATGGTGAGTATTTGATCGTAGGAGGTCAATACAAAAATGCATCTCGGTATTTCAGAAAGTATTTAGAGAAAGCGGAGGCTACGCCTGAGGTGACGTTGGAAACGGCGAAGCTTTTGTTCTTATCGAAAGATTACGAGGGAGCGATGAAATTTACTGATGAAGCGGATAAGAAGGGTGTTCGTGATAATGATATTTTCCGTATGCGTGGATATTCGCATGTGGAGATGGGGAGTTTCCAACAAGGAATTGATAATTTGGACGGCATGGTGAAACGTGGCGTAAAACCATATTTCATGGATGATTTGTATTTCGGTAAGGGATACCAAGGATTAGGAAAGGATTCTATGGCTATCGCTTACATGGAAAAAGCGGCACCTTTGGATACGAATAATAACGTATATTCTTTGATTCACGATATTCGCTATAAACAAAAGCGTTATTTAGATGCATCAGAGGCGGGTAAAAAAGCGATTCAATGGAAAGAGAAAAAAGCGCTAGCCGTGGGTTCAGGAGATTACTTTAAAGTAGCGATGGACTTATATTTAACAGCTGCCTTTATTAACAAAGTAGATACGATCGGGCGTCCGGCGATGGCGATGCGTGCGGATACCATGTTTGCAAAGGCGATCGCTGTGAATGAAAAATGGCCTCCGTTCTATATCAATCGTGCTCGTGCGAATAACTTGATCGATTACAATGGAACTAAATGGTTAGGAGCTCCGTACTATGATAAGTTTGTTGCCACGGTCGAGCAATTGCGCGCCGAAAAAAGTACGCAATACAAGGAAGATAAAAATCAATTGTTTGAAGCCTATAAGTTTTTAGGTGGATATAATTTGTCGGTGACGAAGGACGATGCGAAGGTGAAGGATTTGTTTACGAAAGCTCAAGCTATTAAAGCAGATGATCCTGACATTAATGCTTATTTTAATCCGGCCCCTGCCACAGCGGCACCGAAAAAGTAATCAAAAAAGCTGCTCTCGGGCAGCTTTTTTTTCGTTTTTAAAATAATTTATATACACTATGTCGTACGCATTAGTTACAGGAGCGAGTAAAGGAATTGGCAAGGAAATCGCGATGGAATTAGCTGATCGCGGATATGAGCTTTTGCTCGTGGCACGGAATTCGTATGAACTCCAACAAGTTAAGGAGGAAATTCAAAAAAAATACGCCGTTTCGGTTGATTATTTAGTTGTGGATTTAAGCGAGCCAACGTCCGTGGAGCGGCTTTTCAACTGGGTCCTGGAAAAGCAAATCGATCTTCGAATTTTAGTAAATAATGCAGGATATGGATTAGTCGGGGAATTTGAATCCTATGCGTATGATGAGCATCAAAAAATGATGCAAGTAAACATGAATGCCTTGGTGGAAGCATGTTATCGTTTTTTTCCGATGTTATCTGGCAAAGGGCAGGCCTATGTATTAAATATCGCAAGTTCCTCGGCCTATCAAGCGATCCCATTGATGAGTTTATATGCTGCATCTAAAGTATTTGTTCTGAATTTCTCACGTGGATTATTTCATGAGTGGAAGGGGAAAGGTATTTCGGTAACGGCTGTCAGTCCAGGCGCTACAACAAGTTCATTTAATGACCGAGCTAATTTACCAGACAAGGCTAGAAGTGCAGCAAAAAAAATAACCATGACGGCTGGGTCTGTGGCTAAGATGGCGGTGAATGGTATGTTTGCCAAAAAGCCTGAGGTAATCACGGGATTAATTAATCAGTTAGGTGCATTTTTGGCGTGGATTGCGCCCAAATCCATCAGCGAAAAGGTGGCCAAGGGCATTTACGAAAAATAGCACATCATGGAAAGGCTGGGCCATTTACATCCGTTGATGATTCATTTCCCCATAGGATTGCTTTTGGTGGCAAGCTTTTTAAATATCTATGCACATTTTGCCAACAAGGATTTTGATCAGGTAATTCACATTAGTTTATGGCTTGGTTTTCTATTTTCTTTATTGGCCTGTGTTTCGGGTTGGTTTTTATCGAATTACACAGAACAAGCTACTAATCCTCTTTTCTGGCATCAATGGTCCGGCATTATGACTTGCTTGCTCAGTGGGATTGCGCTGCGCTTCCAAAAATGGAGGTTATATTTTAGTTTTATTCTGATTGGTATTGTTAGTTTGACGGGCCATCTAGGTTCGGTGTTGACCTATGGAGATAATTATTTTTCCTTGGCACAAAAAAAAGTAGTAGCATTATTGGCCCCGATTCAAGCCAAATCCTTGGTTTTACCCAGGGAACCTCAACCTGTTTCTAGCAGGCCGTCTGCACCGCCTGTCGTCGTGCCACCTCGAATCGATGCACCTAATCCTAGCTTACTACAAGAATTTCAGGCGAGGCAAATTAGTCTTGTCGCCCATGGTGACCATGGGCTTTCGGCCAATTTCGTCATGGTTAAAAATGATTTTTCAGTTGTTTTTCGTGATTTTCAAAAATTAGCGCCTTGGGTGACCCAATTGAAACTTGCGAATCAAAAAAATATTGATTTTTCATTAATAAGCCAATTTACTCATGTAGAAGATTTGGATCTTTCTAAAACAAACCTGGCTAATGCGGATTTGGTACATATACGTACGTTGAATAATCTTCAGCGATTAAATCTACATGGGACGAAGGTGTCGGATGAAGGATTAGCGTCCTTAATGGCATTGAAACACCTAAAAAAAGTGTATGTTTGGCAAAGTTCCTTAAGCCCACAGGCTTTGGAAAAGTGGAAACAAGCAAATCCCGATCTTGTGATTGAAAATGGTAATTTTTCATTTGCTAAACCTGATACGAGTAAACCGTTGACCCGATGAAGTTTTTTGTTCTTTTGTTTTTCATGGGCTTTTTTACCCTACCGCTGTTGGCGGGGCCTAAGGAAAAATTCGCCTTGCCCTCGGATGTGGTGCAGGCGATGCGGGAATTACCGAGTGCTTTGGATTTTAATATCGATGTAAAACCGATTTTGTCGGACAAATGCTTTTCGTGTCATGGACCGGATAAGGCTAAACAAAAGGCCGGTTTGCGTTTGGATATGTCAGACCATGCGTATGGGGAATTGCCTGAAAGTCCTGGAAAGTTCGCCATCGTGCGGGGTAATATAGGGAATAGTGAAATGGTGCATCGTATATTGTCGAAGGACCCCAAATATGTCATGCCATCACCCAAATCCCATTTAGAATTATCGCCTAAGGAAAAGGCTGTTTTGGTCAAATGGATTCAAAACGGTGCGGAATATAAGCCCCATTGGGCATTTGTAAAGCCGATCAAAAAAGAAGTTCCTGCAGGCAAAAATCCAGTGGATTATTTTGTGCAGTCCAAATTAAAAGCGCTTAATTTAGGTAGCTCACCCAAGGCGAATCGTCATTTTTTATTGCGTCGCTTATCTTTTGATTTAACGGGTTTACCGCCTACGTCCCAGGAAATTCGGGAATTTGTGGAAGATTCAAGTCCAAATGCCTACGAAAAACAAGTAGATCGTTTATTAAATTCTGCGCATTTTGGGGAGCGGATGGCGGCTGACTGGTTGGACATCGCCCGATTCGCCGATTCGCATGGCTATACGATTGATCGGATTCGGGACATGTCGCCCTATCGGGATTGGGTGATTCAGGCATTTAATCGGAATATGCCTTATGATCGTTTTATTCATTACCAATTAGCTGGAGATTTAATGCCGAATCCAAGCAAGGATATGTTGATCGCCACAGCCTTTAATCGCAATCATCCCCAAAATACGGAGGGAGGAATCGTGGAGGAAGAATTCCAAATGGAATATGTATTGGATCGCGTGAATACCTTTGGTGATGCGTTTTTAGGCTTATCGACGGGATGTGCGCGCTGCCATGACCATAAATTCGACCCGATTTCGCAAAAAAATTATTATCAATTAAGTAGTTTTTTTAATACCGTTCGCGAAGCTGGACAGATTTCCTATAATGACGATATGCCGAGTCCGACGATGTTGTTGCCAACGGCCAAGCAAGAAGAGGTATTGACTTTCATTAAAACCAAGATTCAACGTGCGGAGGAAAAGCTAAAGGCCCATCAGGTGGTGAATGAGGCGCGTAAAGGATGGTTGGCCTCTGAGGAAGCAAAAGGATTAGCCGCTGCCGCACAACCTAGTACGCGCGGGCTTCAAGCGCATTTTTCATTCGAGGGTAATTTGACCTCAAAGCTTCTACCAAAAGATGTTGGAATCATGAAAAGGGAATCTGGTAAAACGGGGGATGTTCCCGTTTTTGTATCGGGTAAACAAGGTTCAGGCTTGGAATTTGATGGCGACGTATATGCAGATTTTCAGGGGGTAGGTGTGTTCAGGAAGTCGGATCCTTTTACGATCGGCATGTGGGTGTATATCCCCAAAGATTTAAAGGAAGGCGTTATTTTTCATAAAAGTAATGCGGAACGTTTATATAATTTCAAGGGTTTTCATGTGTATTTGAAAAATAATCGATTGGAAATTTTGATGGCGCATACGGCCCCATCGAATGCGATTATGAAAATGACTCAGGCGGATGTGCCGCGGGAAACCTGGATTCATTTGGCCCTAACCTATGACGGATCTTCTCGGGCGGATGGATTTCATTTATACATGAATGGACAAAAGGCAGCGATGGAAACGTTGGTAGATGCGCTAGACAAGGACATTATCTTTTATTCGAAACAGGAGCCGGGTTTGCAGATCGGTGGATGGTGGCGTGGTTTGGGATTTAAGGGAGGAAAGGCGGATGAGGTGTATGTTTATAAGCGGGCATTAAGGCCATATGAAATGGCTTTGTTGGCTGCAAAACCCCAAGCTTTTGATTTAGAAGATTATTATGCCTTTGCTGTAGACAGTTCTCGGATTTTGCTGGCGGAGGATTTAAGGCATTGGCGAAAGGCTTTATCGGATTCAAGCGAAAAAATTCAGGAATTAATGGTCATGCGGGAAATGAATTTCCCAAAGAAAAGCTTTATCCTAAAACGGGGAGTTTATGATGCGCCGGGCGAAGAAGTTTTTCCCAATACACCGGAAAAAATATTGCCATTCTCGGCCAGTTTACCTAAAAATAGATATGGCTTAGCGCGATGGTTGACCGACCGAAATAATCCTTTGACCGCGCGTGTGGCGGTGAATCGTTTATGGCAACAGGTATTTGGTCAGGGTATCGTCAAAACTTCCGAAGACTTTGGAAATCAAGGTGAAATGCCTACTAATCTGGAATTATTGGATTATTTAGCGCTGGATTTTCAAGAAAAAGGATGGGATATAAAAGGAGTTTTGAAGCAAATGGTGATGTCGGAGACGTACCAACAAGATTCCAAAGCCTCCCCTGAATTAAGGGAAAAAGATCCAGAAAATCGTTTTTTAGCTCGGGGACCTTCTGCCCGTTTGTCGGCTGAGATGATGCGCGATAATGCCTTAGTAGCGAGTGGTCTTTTAAACCCGAATATTGGCGGGAAAAGTATATATCCTTACCAGCCGGAAGGCTTATGGGAGATTAATAGTCATAGTTATAAGCAAGACACGACCCAGGCGATTTATCGCCGCAGTTTATATGTAGTGGTGAAAAGATCTGTTCCAAATCCCATGATGGCCACATTTGATGCGTCGGCTCGGAGTTCTTGTTTGCCTCGTCGTCAAAAAACGACAACACCTTTACAGGCTTTAGTTCTTATGAATGACCCTACCTTTCTGGAAGCCAGTAAGGTGTTGGGTTTGCAGATGGCTCAAGCTAAAAATAATAAAGAAGCTATTCAAGAGGCCTATTTGCGTTTAACGGGTCGGGAAATTAAAGCGGAGGAATTAACGATTTTACAGGCCTTACAGGAAAAAGAATTTGGTATTTTTTCAAAGCAAGAACAAAAAGCAAAGGGTCTGTTGGCTGCAGGTATGTTCAAAATTCCCGCCGGAGTGGATCGCAATAAGGTCGCTTCGTTTACGGTGGTGGCTAGTGTCATGATGAATTCAGATGCGAGTATAACAAAACGATAAAGTCATGGAAGATCATAAAGCCCCTTTTCGTATACAGCACCCAGATTTAGAATCTTTACATCGGGGTTTAGATCGACGTAATTTTTTACAAAAGACAGCCATGGGTTTTGGGGCTTTGGCCTTGCAAGGTTTGTTTTTAGGGAATGAGGCAAAGGGTGCGAGTATTCAGGACCAGATCATGGAGGCATTACCGCGGATAGCACCTAAGGCAAAACGTGTGGTGTATTTATTTATGAGCGGCGGCCCATCGCAATTTGAGACTTTTGATTATAAACCTGAATTAAGTCGTTGGATGGGGAAGGACTTGCCAGATTCGATTCGGCAGGGTCAGCGCCTCACGGGCATGAGTGCGAATCAGGCCATTTTGCCTGTGGTTCCATCTGCTTTTGGCTTTAAACAATATGGCAAAAATCGGACTTGGGTTTCTGATCTTTTACCTTATACGGCTCAAATGGCCGATGATTTGTGTATCATTAAATCCATGTACACGGAACAAATCAATCATGATCCAGCGATTACTTTTTTTCAAACGGGACATCAATTACCCGGAAGGCCTTCCATCGGCTCTTGGTTGAGTTATGGCCTAGGTAGCGAAAATAAAAACTTGCCCGCGTTTATCGTCATGGTTTCGAAAAATGCCTCTAAGGATCAGCCTTTATATGCGCGCTTATGGGGCAATGGATTTTTGCCTTCGGAGCATCAGGGAGTTCAGTTTAGGTCGGGAAAAGATCCGGTATTGTTTTTGAATAATCCGGAAGGTTATGAAGGGGCAGATCGAAAGGAGATGTTGGATTACTTGAAACAATTAAATACGTTTCAAAATGAAACTTGGGCGGATCCTGAAATTGATGCTCGGATTTCTCAATATGAAATGGCATTTAGGATGCAAACTTCCGTTCCAGAAGTCATGGATGTGTCCGATGAACCTGATGAAGTTTTTGAATTATATGGAAAAGATAGTCGGGATAAGGGAAGTTTTGCGGCCAATTGTCTCCTAGCTCGAAAACTACTCGAGAAGGATGTACGATTTGTACAATTATACCACCAAGGCTGGGATCATCATGACAGTCTTCCTAAAAATATTATCAATCCCTGTAAACAAACCGACCAAGCATCGGCGGCCCTTTTGATGGACCTAAAACGAAGGGGTATGCTAGATGATACGCTGGTGATTTGGAGTGGTGAATTTGGCCGGACCGTGTATTCGCAAGGAAAATTATCCCCAACGGGCTACGGCCGCGACCATCATCCAAAATGTTTCAGCATGTGGATGGCCGGTGCCGGAGTTAAACCAGGTACCTATGGGGAAACAGATGATTTTAGCTATAACATCGTCAAAGACCCTGTGCATGTCCATGATTTTCAGGCTACTTTGCTTCATTTACTGGGCATCAATCACGAGGAACTGATTTATAAATACCAAGGTCGGCGATTCCGTTTAACGGATGTCCACGGCAAATTGGTGTCAGGTATTCTTTCATAAGCTTAGGGGTTTAGATAAAGTACTTTTTCTGAACTAAAGGTAGGACTGACTAAACGGAGAATAAATTCACCCTGCTTAATTCCTTGCACGTTGATTTCAATACGATCCTTGGAATCCGCAATCTCCCAGGTTTGCATGCTAATACCTCTGAAATCGATGAGGGATAAGGTTCCCCCATGGATGTCTTCTCGTATTTCTATCATGATTTTTTCACCGGTGCTCGGGTTCGGATACACGGAAAAGCCTTTATGCATTTCTTGGATGAAAATCGGAATTTGAGCGCTTGGAGACCAACAGGTAATCGTGGGATTATTCGCCATTTCATATTTCTTTTTTGCACGAACATGGTATATTCCAGATTCAAAGGTTTTTATTTTTGCACTGCTATCAGGTAAAAATTGGTCTTTCCAAGTCCATTCATAACCCGAAATGGCATCTGAGTTTTGTGCTTGTAGGAAAAATGAACCGATGGGATACAGCATGGGTTTGGACGGATTTGGGCGATCAACGATTTGCATGGTTTCACTCTTAGGTGACCAGCATCCCCATTCATTGCGCGTTTGAAGATAAAATTCCCCCGAGTTACGAACTTGGATGGAATCTTCCTTGGCACCCGTGATCCATACATATTCAAAGGCCTTATTCGCAAACAGTGTGAGGGCCTTCCCATGACACATCTGTTGA
>Ga0164294_10004853_pt1 | contig 11631 bp, 12 predicted proteins | sample GEODES005metaG_FD_111479 | JGI IMG/M metagenome (GOLD analysis project Ga0164294, IMG submission 111479) | Oligotrophic lake water microbial communities from Sparkling Lake, Wisconsin, USA - GEODES005 metaG | ecosystem: Environmental > Aquatic > Freshwater > Lake | place: USA: Sparkling Lake...
CACCGTGCCGCGTCAGGTCCCCGAGGAGGACGTGCCGAAGGCCGTCGCGCTGATGAGCACGGGCTTCAATCTCGCGCGCGCCGTCGGCCCTGCCGCGGGCGCGTGGATGCTCGTGACCGTCGGTCCCGCTGCGGCCTTCTTCACCAACGCCGCGAGCTACCTCGTCATCGGCCTGCTCCTCTGGCGGCTCCCGGCGCAGCCGCCCCCGGAGAACCACGGCCCCGTGCGGTCGCCGCTCTCCGAGCCCGGCCTCGTCCGCCTCTACGTCGTAGGGCTCGCCTTCGGCCTCTTTGCGATGCCCTCCCTCTCGCTCCTCCCCGTCGTGGCGCGCGACGCCCTTCACGGTGACGCCGCGGTGTACGGGGATCTTTTGTCGGCGTTCGGCTTGGGGGCGGTCTCCGCGGGGCTCGTCGTCGCGAGCGCCGTCCGTCGCTTCGGCAACCGCCCGTTCATCGCCCTCACCACCGTCGCGAGCGCGATTGGGCTCGCGATGTTGTCGAGCGCCCACGGGCTCCCGTTCGCGCTCGCGGGGGCGGCGGTCTCCGGGATGGGCTGGATCGGCACCATCAGCACGGTGAACGCCGGGGTGCAGATGCGCGCCCCGGCGGAGGTGCGCGCGCGTGCATTGGCCTACTACCTCACCTTCGCGGTGGGAGGGCAGGCGAGCGGGAGCCTCCTCGGCGGGTGGATGGCGGGGCACCTCGGCCTCGACGTCGCGCTGCGCCTCTCGGCCGCGGCCCTCGTCGTCGTGGCGTTCGTCGTGCTCGCCGGATATCGCCGTCCGCCCGTGGTTCCCGACGGGACGTATCCTACCCGCGAGGCCACCTAGCATGCGCTACCTCCTCACCGGCGGCACCGGCTTCGTCGGCGCGAACGTCGTCCGCCACCTCCTCGCCCGCGGAGACACGGTGAGGTGCGTCGTCCGCAAGCCCAACCTCTGCCTCGAGGGGTTGTCGGTCGAGCTCGTGACGCCCGGCATCACCGACGTGGACGCCCTGGCGCGCGCCGCGGAGGGCTGTGACGGCATCTTCCACATCGCCGGCATCTTCGACCCCGGTCCGGGCGGCGACGACGCCATGCGGAGCCTCCACGTGGACGCCACGCGCGCCATCTGCGCCGCCGCCACCAAGGCGGGCGTCCCGAAGGTCCTCGTGTGCTCCTCGAGCGTGACGGTAGGCTTCGGAACGATGGACGCGCCTGGCGACGAGGATACGCCCTTCGATCCGGCCGCCATCTACGGCAAGCGCGGGGGCCTCCGCGTGTACCACGACACCAAGCTCGAGAGCGAGCGCATCGGCGCGGAGTGGGGCGCGGTGATCGTGAACCCCGACTATGTACTCGGGCCCTGGGACATCAAGCCGACGAGCGGTCAGCTCCTCGTAACGATCGCGAAGGGCTGGGTGCCCGCCTACCCCACGGGCGGAAAATGCTTCGTGGACGCGGATGACTGTGCGATCGGCCACCTCGCCGCGATGGACGTCGGGCGGCCCGGCCGGCGGTACCTCCTCGGGAACCACAACCTCTCCTACCGCGCGTTCATGGCCCTCTGCGCGGAGGTCGTGGGCCGTCGTCCGCCGATGATCCCCGTGCCCGGGCTCGCGCTCGGGGCTGCCGGCCGCGTCGGCTCGCTCCTCCAACGCGTCGACTCTCACCGCTTCGCCGGCCTCGACCGCCATGTGTTGGGCGCGATGCAGCAGGGCCGCTACCGGACTGGGAAGCGGAGCTGGGACGAGCTCGGCGTGCCCCGCACCCCTATGCGCGAGACGGTCCAGCGCGCGTTCGGGTGGTTCCGCGAGCACGGGTACTGTTAGGAACGCGCCAGGAAACGCCACTTCGAGCCGGTCTGCTCCCGCGCAACGAGACGTAACGGGCGGCGCGGTGGAGCGGGCGTGGGCGCCTCGGGTCGCATTGCTTCGCCCTTGGGGGAGGGGAACCATGCGCGGCACGATCGGCCTGGGAACGCTCGTTTTGTTGGCCACGGGATGCCTCGGCTTCGGGCGGGAGGGGGGTACCGAGACCCTCTCCGAGTCCGAGGCCATCACGCGCGTGGAGATCGATCTCGACGCGGGGGACGTGACGATCACGGCCGCGGGGAGCGCGCCGGGGGCGCGGGGTGCGGTGGAGAGTCGGTGGAACGACACCGCCCCTGAGGTCCTCCATTACGTAGCAGACGGGGTGCTGCATGTGATTGGGCGATGCGACGCGATCGCTATCGCATGCCGCACCGACGTGACGCTCGAGGTGCAGGCCAACGTCAACGTCGGCGTGAAGGTCGGGACCGGCTCACTGGACATCAGCGGCGTCGAAGGGGGCTTGGACGCGGGGACCGAGGACGGCGCCATCGCGCTGCACGATCTCCGGGGCACCGTGTTCGTCGAGTCGGGCGCGGGCGAGATCGTAGGAGATCTGCTCGATACCGAGATCGTGGACGCGCGGACGCGCTCCGGCGCCGTCGAGCTCGCGCTCGTGGGGGCGCCGCAGCGGATCGTCGCGCGCACCGACGAGGGGGACGTGAACCTCCTCGTCCCCGCGGGGGCCTACCGCATCCAGGCCGACGCCCCGACGGGAGACTTCGTGCTCGGCGACACCGTGCGGGACGACGCGACCGCCACCGCCGTCATCGTGGCCGAGACGCACAACGGAGACGTGCGGATCGAGGCGGGGGCCGTGGCGCGGCAGCCGGCGGACCCGCGCCGGGGAGGGGAGGCGCGGCCCGAGCGGTGATAGCTTGGGGTGGATGCTCTTCCTCGCGCTCCCACTGCTGGTCGCGTGCCCCGCCGAACAGCTTGGCGTCGAGCTACCGGAGGGTGGGGTCAAGGCGATCTCCGCGGAGGACCTCCAGCGGGACGTTCACGCGCTCACGCGCCCGGACGCGGACCCCGGCGAGGTGTTCGCGCGCCGCTTGGGGCAGATGCACCTCCCGCCGACCCTCAACGGGGACGGGCGGGTGTGCGGTCAGCTCGGTGGAGACGAGGGCGCGCGCGTCATCGTCGCGCCGTGGCCCTCGGACGGACCCCTGGACCCCGCCGCGGCGGCGCAGGCGGCCGTCCTCATCTCCCTCGCGAAGGGCTGGGACGGTCAGGCGCCCCCGGCGCGCGCGACGTGGTTGTGCCTCGCCAGGCCGGCGGCCGCGCTCCCCCCGGGGGAGGTCGTCGCCACCGGCGTGACGGTCCTCGCCGAGCAGATCGAGGCGATCGACTACCGGAAGCTACGGGCCGACACCCAGGCGCGGCTCCGGGCGTTCATGAAGTAGCCGAGCTCACCAGACGCGCGCGGCGGCCTCGATCGCCTCGACCTCGGCGCGGATGGCCTCGGCCTCCTCCGCGAGGCCCACGGAGGTCGTCTGGATCTCCGCCCGCACCTGTTCCCGCGCGCCCGGCGGCGCCGCGCGGAGCTCGTCGAAGAGGCCTTCGAGCGCCCGCGTCCGCTCCGCGAGCACGTCGGCGCGGCGGCCGACCTCCGCGGTGCGCTGCGCGAGATCCGACGAGCGGCTGCTCGTAGGCGCGGGGCCCGACGGCGACGGGCAGGCGAGGAGGAGGAGCAGCCAGACCACGAAGGGCGGGTAACCCGGCGGGCGCTACGTTAGGACGGCGAACGGAGGGACCCGATGCCCATCTACGCCTACCGGTGCGCCTGCGGAAAGACGGCCGATGTGCTCGTGCGGGGGCGTGAGCCCAGCAGCTGCGACGATGTCCCCGAGCTCTCGGGGCTCTGCGCGGAGGCCGGCGCGCTCAGCCGCGTCGTGACCGCCCCGTACATCGGCAAGGGTGGCACCACGAGCCGCTCGACGCCGGCCTCCGGCGAGTCCTGCGGCCACTGCGGGAACGCCCCCGGCTCGTGCGAGAACTGACGCTCCTCCTCACGCTCCTGGCCTGCGGCGCCGACACGCCCGGCACGGCGGCCCTCTACCGGGACGCCCTCGCCGCCCCCGCCTGGGAGGACGCTCGGGCGCTCTGCGCCCGCCTCCCCGCGGATCAGCAGGACGACTGCCTCGTGGCCGCGATGGACACGCACGGCCGCCTCGAGCCCACCGACTGCGACGGGGTCTCCGACGGGGTCTGGCGGCATGAGTGCGTGTTCCTGTATGCCGAGCGCGAGGCCCGCGCCGGGAACCTCGCCCGCGCCTTCGCCGCCTGCGAGGGGACCGCCTTCGGGCGGGAGTGTACGTTCCACCTTGTTCGGGAGGGCGCCCGCGCGGCCACGGCGCTCCCGCTCATGGAGGCCGCAGTCCTCGCGGTCCCCTACACCGACCTCCCGCGCGCGCCGGACGCGCAGCGCCTCTTCTGGCGGACGTGGTTCAAGGAGCGGCTCGAGGCCAAAGAACCGATCGATCCTACGGGATGTGCCACCGTGGACTGCGTGGACGGCGCCAAGGAGACCCTCTACCTGACGCTCACCTCCCTCGCGCGCGCCCCCGGTAGCACCTTCTGCGCGGGCACCTTCCCCGACGGCCGGGTCGGATCGCGCGAGCTCTGGCGCCCCGGCCCGCTGACCGCGGGCTGGGTGACGGAGTTCCAGGACGGCGCCTGCGCCCACGATCCGCGGCACCGCCCCTCCGGTCCGGGGCCTCTCCCCGAGGCGGCGCAGGTCCCACCGGGATAGATGCGCGCCCCATGATCCCCGCCCTCCTGCACCCCACCCTCGCCGCCGTCGCCGCAACGGTCGACGCCAGCGCCGAGGTCGAGCCCGTCGCGCCCACCGGCAACCCCGCCCACGGCGACTACCAGTGGAACTTCGCGTTCCGCATGGCGAAGTCCCTGCGCATGAACCCGCGTGCCCTCGCCGAGAAGCTCGCCCCGCAGATCGCGCACCCGGCCATCCGCAAGGTCGAGGTCGCCGGCCCGGGCTTCATCAACCTCACCCTCGACGATGCGTGGGTCGCCCGCACGCTCGCCGCCCAGGTGGAGGACCCCACGCTCGGCGTCGCCCAGGTCGGCGCCGGCCGCACCGCCGTGGTCGATTTCTCCTCGCCCAACGTCGCGAAGCGGATGCACATCGGCCACATGCGGTCGACCCACATCGGCCACGCCCTCGTGAAGATGCACCGCGCCGAGGGCTGGACGGTAATCGGCGACAACCACATCGGCGACTGGGGTACCCAGTTCGGCAAGCTCATCGTCGCGTACCGCAACTGGCTGAATCCTGAAGCATTCGAGGTGGATGCGATTGGAGAGCTCGAACGGATCTACGTCCTGTTCGGGGACAAGGTGAAGGAGGATCCCACCCTCGCCGACCAGGCCCGCGCCGAGATCGCGAAGCTCCAAAAGGGAGACGCGGAGAACATCGCGCTCTGGAAGCAGTTCATCGCCATCTCGATGGCCGAGTTCGAGGGCGTCTACGCGCGCCTCGGCGTGCGCTTCGACGAGGTGCTCGGCGAGAGCGCCTACACCACCATGACCGACGCGATCGTGCACGATCTGCTCGCGACGAACGTCGCCGAGCACTCGGAGGGCGCGATCATCGTGCGCTTCGAGAACGACGTGATGATCGCCCGCAAGAAGGACGGCGCCGACAACTACGCCACGTCCGACCTCGCGTGTGTGCGCTACCGCGAGGACCGCTGGCACCCCGACCGCATGATCTACGTCACCGACATGCGCCAGCAGCGGCACTTCCAGCAGTTCTTCGAGGTGAGCCGCCGCATGGGCCTCACCGACGCCGAGCTCGTCCACGCCTGGTTCGGCATGCTCGTGCTGCCGGACGGCGCGATCTCCAGCACGCGCGGCGGCAACACCATCCGCCTCGTGGACCTCCTCGACGAGGCCGTGCGCCGCGCTCGCGCCGTGGTCGACGCCAAGTCTCCGCAGCTCTCGGAGGACGCGCGCGCCGCCATCGCGGAGGCCGTCGGCGTGGGCGCCGTCCGCTATGCCGACCTCTCCCAGCACCCCCAGACCAACATTACCTTCGACTGGGACCGTATGTTGTCCCTCGAAGGGAACACCGCTCCGTACCTGCTTTACAGCCACGCGCGCGCGGCGTCCGTGCTCGCGAAGGCCCGCTCCGCCGAGGAGGGCGGCGAGCTCCCCGACCTCGCGACGATCACCCTCGCGCTCCCGCTCGAGCGCGAGCTCGCGCTGGCCCTGATGCGCTACCCCGAGCTGGTCGCCGCCGCGACGCGCGGCTACCGCCCCAACCAGCTCGCCGAGCACCTCTACGAGATCGCCGGCAGGTTCAACCGGTTCTTCCATGATTGTCCGGTGCTCAAGGGCGGCGAGGCCCGCGCGTCCCGGCTCGCCCTGGTCGAGACCACGCGGCGCGTCCTGCGCCACGGCATGGAGCTGCTCGGGCTCACGGTGCTCGAGCGGATGTAGGCGCCGGGCGATTTTGGCGGACTACGCCCGGATCTCCTACGCCAGGATGTCCCGGAAGTACGCCACCGTGCGCTCCACGCCCTCGGCGAAGGGGACCTTCGGCTCCCAGCCGAGGGTGGCCTTCGCGCGCGAGATGTCGGGCTTGCGCTGCGTCGGGTCGTCCGGCGGCAGGGGGCGGTGCACAATCCCAGCCTTGTTCCCAGTGAACTGGTTGATGTACTCGGCCAGCTCGAGCATGGTCATCTCGTGCGGGTTGCCGACGTTGCAGGGCTCCGTGAGATCCGACTCCATCAGCCGCACGATGCCGTCTACCAGGTCGGTCACGTAGCAGAAGCTGCGGGTCTGGTTGCCGGCGCCGAATACGGTCAGGGGCTCGCCGCGCAGGGCCTGGCTGCAGAACGCGGGCATCACGCGCCCGTCGTTCGCGCGCATGCGCGGGCCGTACGTGTTGAAGATGCGGACGATGCGCGTCTGGACGCCGTGGTAGCGGTGGAAGGCCATCGTGAGGGCTTCGCCGTAGCGTTTGGCCTCGTCGTAGACGCTGCGCGGGCCGATGGGGTTGACGTTGCCCCAGTAGGACTCGACCTGCGGGTGGACGACGGGGTCTCCGTAGACCTCGGAGGTGGAGGCGAGGAGGAACCGCGCGCCGTCCGCCCGCGCGCGCTCGAGGCCGAGGCGCGTCGCGTCGCTCCCGGCGTAGAGCGTCTCGAAGGGGAGCTGGACGTAGTCGATCGGGCTCGCAGGGGAGGCCATGTGAAAGATGCGGTCCACCCGGCCCTCGACGGGAAGCTCCTTCGTCACGTCGGCCTGGACGAAGGAGAAGCGCGGGCTCTTCTCCAACACGGTCAGGTTGCGACGATGTCCGGTGACGAAGTTATCGACGGCGACGACATCGTGACCGTCCGCGAGGAGGCGTTCGCAGAGATGGGAGGGGACGAAGCCGGCGCCGCCGGTCACGAGGATACGCATCGGGGCTGCATAACCGGATAGGCGGTCGAGCCAATGCTCCTGCCCTCCCCGTCCCGCCCCCGTCGCCACGCCGGGCCCCGATGAACCCGATCAGCCGCCTTGGCGCGGGCATCATCTCGGTGGTCGAGGGCGTGGGGCGCTACGTGAGCTTCCTGCTGCGCGCGGTCCGCGGCGGCCTGTTGCCGCCGTACCGCGTTCGGAGCCTCTTCAAGCAGATGCACTTCGTCGGGGTCGAGTCGCTGCTGATCGTCCTGGTCACCGGCGTCTTTACCGGGATGGTGTTCGCCGTGCAGGCCAACATCGGCTTCTCGCGCTTCGGCGCGGAGAGCCTCATCGGCGCCATCGTCACTCTCTCGCTCACCCGCGAGCTCGCGCCCGTCCTCACCGCCCTGATGGTCAACGGGCGGGTCGGCAGCGCCATGGCCGCTGAGCTCGGCACCATGCGGGTCACCGAGCAGATCGACGCCCTCGACAGCATGGCAGTCGACGCCCACCAGTACCTCGCCGCGCCCCGCATCCTCGCGGCCACCCTCATGGTGCCCGCGCTGACGATGGTCTTCAACGCGGTCGGCGTCCTCGGGTGTTGGTATGTCGCGGTCAAGCAGCTGTCCGTCACCCCCGGCGCGTTCCAGGCCCGCATCGAATGGTGGGTCGACCCTGACGATCTCCTCGGCGGTATGCTCAAGTCCGCCGTGTTCGGGCTGCTCCTCTCGTCGGTCGGCTGCTACAAGGGCTTCACCACCAGCGGCGGCGCCGAGGGCGTGGGCCGGGCGACCACCACGGCCGTCGTCATCTCCGGCGTGCTCATCCTCACGAGCGACTACTTCATGACGCTCATCCTCGCTCCACTGTCGATCGGATGAAAAAGATCGGCATCGCGCTCGAGGGCCTCCAGAAGCGCTTCGGCGCCCAGGAGGTCCTGCGCGGCGTGAGCCTGGAGATCCCGGCGGGGGAGGTGACGGTCATCATCGGGCGGAGCGGCACCGGAAAAAGTGTACTCCTCAAGCACGTGATGGGCCTCATGCGTCCGGACGCGGGGATCATCCGCGTGAGCGGGCAGGACATCACGCGCCTCCGCGACGCGGAGCTGCGCCGCGAGCGGTTCCGCTTCGGGATGGTGTTCCAGAACGCGGCCCTCTTCGACTCGATGAACGTCTTCGACAACGTGGCGTTCCCGCTCCGCGAGCACTCGAAGCTCTCCGAGGCCCAGATCCGCCTGCGCGTCGAGGCCATGCTCGCCTCCGTTGGTCTGAAGGACGCAGGGAAGAAGCAGGCGAACGAGCTGTCCGGCGGCATGCGGAAGCGCGTGGGGGTCGCGCGCGCCATGGTGCGCGGCCCCGAGTTCCTCCTCTACGACGAGCCCACGACCGGGCTCGACCCGATCATGACCGCCCAGATCGACGCCCTCATCCGCGACACCCAGGACGCCAACCCCGGCCTCACGTCCCTCGTGATCAGCCACGACATGGCCGCGACCTTCCGGATCGCCGACAAGATCGCGATGTTGCACGAGGGGCGCGTCATCCTCGAGGGCACCGCCGAGACCTTCCGCGAGACGGACGATCCGCGCGTGCGCCAGTTCGTCGAGGGGCGGTTGGAAGGGCCGATCCAGTAGGATCGACCTCGGTCCTATCGCGCCGGAATCACGAAGTGGAGCGTGAGCCCGACCACGGACACGCCCGCGAGCGCGATGCTGCTGTAGCCGAAGGCCTGTTGGCGACCGAAGGCGGCGTCCAACGCGTCGACGTCGGTGCTCGTCTCGATGATGGGGCCCTGCGCGAGCGCGCCGCCCGCGAGCCCCGCCGCGCCGGCCGCGGCCACCCCTGCGAGGACGAGGAGCGCCGGGGACTTCTTGGCCGTCTTCTCGACCGGCACCACCGTGTGGACGATGGAGGCCGCCTCCCGGGCCAGCCCCGTCTCGACCACGGCGTCCTCGCCGGGGCCGATGCGGATGAGGCGGCCGTATCGGACCTTCCCGTCGGATCCGAGAACCTGCACGACGTGGTTCGCGGCGGGGAGGGTGACGGGCCAGACGGTCACGCCGTCCCCGTTCACGAGGGCCGCGCCGGGCGGCTCGAGGAGGAGGGTGCCGCGGCCGTCGGGCTGGGCGGCGGTCCAGGTCGCGCGGACATCCGGCCCGAGGCGATCGTCGAAGACGTCGGGGGCGATCACGCGCGCTGCGGCGAGCGAGGCGCGTGCGCGCGCGACCTCCCCCTTCAGGTGGGCCTCCGCGCCGTCCACCAGCCAGTAGTGGGCCAGCTGCGTGTTCGTCGCCTTGGCGCAGCCGAAGGAGCTTTCGGCGGCCTGTAGGGCGGAGCGCGCTGTCGTGAAGTCACCCGAGACGAGGGCGGCGGTCGCGCGCTCGACCTCGGTGTCCATGTCGGGGCAGGCGGCCACAGCGAGGGAGGCGAGGAGCACTATCATCGAGTCGTCCGCCACTTTGCTTCAGAGGGATAGTATTTGGCGCCGGTCGCGCCGTCGGGGCCGATGGTCACGGTGTGGGGCTCGGATCGGCCCGCGCCGACCGCGACGACGACGGTGTGTGAGCCGCTGCTCAGCGGCGTGTCCTTTATCGGTGTCCGACCTATGCTCTTTCCATCCACCCACACCTCGGCCCCGATGGAGTCTGTCGTGATGTCGAAGGGGTAGGTCTGCGCGACGGCCGGCGCCGGGGGCGCGGGCTGCGTGGCGACGGAGGCAACGGACACCGCGCGGGCGCGCCGGGCCTCTTCGGCGGCGGCTTCGGTGGTGATGGCGTTGGCGGCGGCTTCTCGTGCGGCACGGTCACGCAAGGCCTGGGCGTCCGTCCCCCTGGGCTTCGACGCGGGGACGGCCGGCGCCGGCTCCGCGGGGGGGGGCTCGGCGGGAGGGAGGTCGACCGCAGCGGGCTCGATCTGCGTGGGCGCGTCGGGCGCGGGCGCCGCGCCGGGCTCGGCGACGACCGGCGGCGCTACCTCGGCGAGCTCGGGCGGCGCGTCGGAGCCCGAGGAGAACCGCCAGGCAACCGCCGCAAACGCCAGGAAGACGAGGAATACCCCGAACGCCACGAGGGCGGCCCCGACCGCGAACACGGGGCGGAAGCCCGACGCGGAGTTCGTCGGCGTCCCCACGATGGAGGGCTCCGGCGCGGAAACATCGAGGGTAGCGCTCGCGCGGCCGTTCCCGTTCGTCGCGGATGCGCCGCTGAGGCTCACCAGGCTCGGGAGCGGCTTGTTGGCGTTGGAGCGACTCCGCGCCTCGACGAGGGCGGGGACCTCGGCCCGGGCGAACCGGGTGAGGCTGTCCCCTCCGACCTCGGACGCGAGCGCTTCACAGGCCTCGTGAACCTGGCCCGCCGAGGGGCGATCGGCGGGTTCGAAGGCGGTCATCGCGGCGATGAGCGCGAGGACGCTCTCGGGAACGTCGGCCTGGGCGTCGAGCTGGTGTGCGACGTTCGCCTCGAAGGAGGTGCGGGCGAGCGGCGGGCGCTCCCAGGGGCGGTCCGCTACGAGCTCGAAGAGGGTCACGCCAAGGGCGTAGACATCGACCGGAGCGCCGTAGAGATCCCCCAGCCATTGTTCGGGCGACATGAAGCGCGGGGTGCCCCAACCCCCGTTCGTGGTGTGGCCGTCCCGTGCGAAGTCGGCCTTCGCGACGCCGAAGTCGAGCACCTTCACGCGCCCGTGGATGGTCACGAGGATGTTCGCGGGCTTGATGTCGCGGTGGATGACCCGGAGCGGCTGCCCGGTGACCGCCGAGACGGAGTTGTAGGCTGCGTCCAGCGCGGATGCCGTGCCGGCCACGAGCTCGAGCGCGACGCGCGCGGGGATGCGGCGGGGGAGGGTGCTCTTGATGAGATCGGCGAGGTCGACGCCCTCGACGTACTCCATCACCACCGCGGGCCGCCCCTCGACCTCGGCGAGGTCGAGCACCTGGACGATGCCATCGTGCGCGAGGAGGCCGAGCAGGCGTGCCTCGTCCTTCTGGCGCGCCACCAGATCGGCAGTCGCGTCGAGGCCCTCGCGCATCACCTTGACCGCAACACGACGCACGAAGCGGTCGCGACCGTGAAGGTTCGCAAGGTAAACCGCTCCGAACCCCCCGCTTCCAAGGGCGCGTAGGAACTCGAGGTCTCTCCGTTCGCCTTCCACCGTGGAAGGCTACCACGAAGCTGGGATTGGAGCCCAGCTACCGGGGGGACTTGAGGATGCCGGGGAACTGCACGTTTCCGCGCGGATCGATACCTTGATACTGCATCTTTGCCTGGCCGAGCTGGACCGTGAAATCAAGGTCGGAGAGGTACACCCGTCCGTCACGACGAATGAGCTGCTCGGGAGGGTTGGGGAAGGGACCCGCCACCCGGAACGCGGCG
>Ga0164294_10004854_pt1 | contig 11631 bp, 11 predicted proteins | sample GEODES005metaG_FD_111479 | JGI IMG/M metagenome (GOLD analysis project Ga0164294, IMG submission 111479) | Oligotrophic lake water microbial communities from Sparkling Lake, Wisconsin, USA - GEODES005 metaG | ecosystem: Environmental > Aquatic > Freshwater > Lake | place: USA: Sparkling Lake...
CTGTACCTGATCGAGACGGCCGAGAAGGGTCTGTTGTGGATGCGGCTGACGGCTCGGGGCCGGGCCGGGCACGGATCGATGATCCACGACAGCAATGCCGTCACGGCAATCGCTTCGGCGGTCGCGAGGATCGGCAGCCACCGGTTCCCGTTGGTAATCACCGACTCCGTGGCGGAATTCCTTACCGCGGTTGGCGAGGAGACCGGCTACTCCTTCGATACCGCGTCACCGGACCTCGAGGGGGCGATCGCCAAGCTGGGCCCGATTGCCCGGATCGTGAGTGCCACCCTGCGCGATACCGCCAACCCGACGATGCTCGCGGCGGGCTACAAAGCGAACGTCATCCCGGCGACCGCCGAGGCGGTGATCGACTGCCGGGTGCTACCCGGCCGCCGGGCGGCTTTCGAGCGGGAGATCGACGAGCTCATCGGTCCTGACATCACGCGCGAGTGGATCACCGAATTGGATTCCTACGAAACCACCTTCGACGGCGATCTGGTCGACTCGATGAATGCCGCACTGCTGGCCGCCGATCCGGAGGCGCGGACCGTGCCGTACATGCTCTCCGGCGGAACGGACGCGAAAGCCTTTGCTCACCTTGGCATTCGATGTTTCGGGTTCATTCCGCTTCGGCTACCGCCGGAATTGGACTTTGCGGCGCTGTTCCACGGTGTCGACGAGCGGGTGCCGGTGGACTCGCTACGGTTCGGTACCCGGGTGCTCGAACACTTCTTGAGAAACTGCTGACCGAACCAGAGAGGGATCATCTGCCATGGCATTTTCGTACAACCCCTACGACTTCCTGCCCAAGCTGCCCGGCTTCACCCTGACCAGCGCAGACCTCACCGAGGGCGGAGCGCTGAAGAGGGCTCAGGTCAGCGGCATCATGGGCGCCGGCGGCGAGGACCTCTCCCCGCAGCTGAGTTGGTCGGGCTTCCCGGAGGCGACCCGGAGTTTCGCTGTGACGGCGTTCGATCCGGATGCGCCGACGGCCTCGGGCTTCTGGCACTGGGCGGTGGCGAACCTGCCCGCCACCGTCACTGAACTACCGACGGGCGTGGGCGATGGATCGTCGCTACCCGGTGATGCGCTCACCCTCCGCAACGACGCGGGCATCCGCCGCTACGTGGGTGCTGCGCCGCCGGCCGGACACGGCGTCCACCGGTATTTCTTCGTGGTGCATGCGGTGAATCAGGAGAGGTTGGACATCGGCGAGGATGCCAGCGCGGCATTCCTGGGCTTCAACCTCTTCATGCACTCGATCGCTCGTGCGGTCATCCACGGCACCTACGAACAGACGTAATCGTCAGCGCTGTTCTGAGCCCACCGCATCGCCCAGCGACGCGAAGCCGTCGGCGTGCAGTCGCGCCGCGATGCCGTCGTGAAGGTGTTTGGCCCACAGGCCTCCGCCGTAGACGAAACCGGTGTAGCCCTGCAGCAGCGTTGCCCCCGCGGTGATGCGCTCCCAGGCGTCGTCGACTGTCTCGATTCCGCCGACGCTGATCAGCACCTGAGATTCGCCCACGCGCGCATACAGTCGGCGCAGCACCTCGACTGCGCGCCTGGCCACCGGGGGACCGGAGATTCCACCCGGCCCGAGATCGTCGACACCGGGGGTGCGAAGGCCGGCCCGCGACACCGTGGTGTTGGTGGCGACAATTCCGGCCAGGCCCATTTCCACGGCCAGGTCGGCGACCGCGTCGACGTCGGAGTCGGAGAGGTCCGGCGCGATCTTGACCAGCACCGGTGTGGAGGTCTCGGCCAGCACCGCGGCCAGGATTGGGCGCAACGACTCCACGGCCTGCAGATCGCGAAGGCCGGGGGTGTTGGGCGAGCTGACGTTGACCACCAGGTAGGCGGCCAGTGGGCCGAGAAGTCGAGCGCTGGCCGCGTAGTCCTGCGCCGCCTGCTCTGGCGGGGTGACTTTCGACTTGCCGATATTGACCCCGATCGGGGTATCCGGACTACTGCGGGCCAGGCGCAGCGCCAACTGCCCGGCGCCGTGGTTGTTGAATCCCATTCGGTTGAGCAGGGCGCGGTCGGCCGGCAGCCGGAACAATCGGGGCTGCGGATTGCCTGGTTGCGGCTGCGCCGTTACCGTGCCGATCTCGGCGTAGCCGAATCCCATTGCGCCCCAGGTATTCAGGCCATCGCCATCCTTGTCGAATCCGGCGGCCAGACCAAGCGGTCCGCTGAACTTCACCCCGAATACCGTGCTGGCGAGAATCGGGTCATTCGGTGCCAGCGCTCGGCGCAGGGGCCCGCGGGAGAGCTCGGTCGCGGTGACGCTGCGCAGCGCGGCGAACACCAGGGTGTGGATGCGCTCCGGGGGCGCAAGGAACAACGCCCGACGCACTGCCTCGTAGATCACAAGCCCGGCTGATCGGTCGGTTGCGGATTGTCACCCCGAGATTTCCTGCGCCGCAACAACACCCGTCTACTCCCATCGGTATAGAGCCGGACCCGGGAAAGCTCCCATCCCCGATACTCGGCTTCGATGGACAGTCGGGTCGAGGCGCTGATTCGGGTCACCTCGGGTGGCAGTCGCAGTGGTATCCACTCGTAGTCGTCGGAAAGTTCGCGCTCCCATGCTGCCGGCATCCGACTCCACTTCGGCGCGCTCACGGCGTACCTGCTGCGTTGCGGATCACCTGGATGCCGTCACCGGAACCGGAAACCACATAGAGGGTTCCGGAAACCTCATCGAAGGCGAGCGAGTTCGGTTGGCGGACGGTGGGGTAGCGCACTTTTTCCACCGGGATACCGGTTCCGAGGTCGTAGCCGGCGACGGAGTTTATTCCGGTTTGGGAAACCCACACCAGTGTCTTCGAACCCGCGATTGCATAGGGCGATTCACCGATCGGATACCCCTGGCGCTGGATCAGCGGATCGACACTGAACACCAGCAGTTGCCCGCCGCGGGTGTCGGTCACCAAAACCCGGCCGGCGGGGTCGGCGGCAATGGTGGTCGCTCCGAGTCCGGCCCGCAGGGCCTGCTGTGCGGCGCCCTGCTGATTGAGGGCGGTCACCGAGGTCTGACCGCGGTCCAGGACGACGGCGGTCTCGCCCTCGGTCACGATGGCGTCGACCCGGGAGAAGATCGCCGTCTCGGCGATCACGCCCGTCTGAATCGAACCCGTCTGGTCCGATCCCGTCTGGTCGGCCAGGACGTAGACCGCTCCGGCGGCGCTGCCGACCAGTAGGCGACCGTCGGCGCGCCGGGTGAGGGCAGTGAAGTCGGTGGCGCCATGGCCTTCGATTGCCGTTTCCGTCAGTCGGCCGGTGGCCAGGTCGACGGTGACGAACCCGCCGCGGATGGTTGCGTACACCGCGCCTTCGCCATTGCCGGCGATCGCGGTGGCCCCGGCGGGCAGCATCACCGGGCGCGCCGCGCCGGTCGGCCCGACGATCGTCAGGGTGCCGGGTGTCGGCGGGTCGGAGCCTGGCGTGAACACCACCAGTGAGGACGTGGCCGTGTCGAATAACGCGGCGGTGGGCCGACCACCCAGTGCCAGTACGTCGCCAACCGGCGGCCGGCCCGGTGGCGGGGACACCGCGGCACCGGCCGGTTCGATCGTGGCCGGGCCGGGATCAGTCAGTTTCGACGAGCATCCGGCCAATAGCGACGTGCCCAGCAGCGATGCGGCCAGGAGCAGCGCCAACGCCAGTATCCCGGGCACGGTCGTTTGTGCGACTCGGTGTGGGCGCTGCGGCACCAGATGGCCCCCGGGTTCGATCGGTCACTCGACCAGTGGGCAGTGGTCGATGTCGTTGATCCTAGGCCCCGGCCGCCGTCGAGTCGGTGCCGGTATTGCCCACCCGCTGCCGTAACCGGGGTTATGGTGTCCCTATGACGTTGGCCGCCGCACCGCTTCCTGCGGGGGCCGACTTCGTCATCGAGGACATCACCACCGGAGTGTCCGGGAGCGGCTTCGGTCACCTGGGCGACGGTCGCAGCTTCTCCTTCTGGGTTCATCGCGGGCTGCTGCGGGTCGAGATTTACCGCCCGCGACTCGCCGGTCCGGTCCCGCTTCCCGAGGACGTAATGGCCAGCACGAGCCGGCCGTTGACCGATCTCGACGTCGACGACGTGCGCAGCCTGTCCGCTGCCGTGCGTGACGCGATCGCCGGGGCCACGGCGGTGCCGCGCCCGCCTCACTGAGGGCCGCCCAGGTACGGTCAGCGGCGTGGACACCTCGCCGATGTCGTGGTTGCAGGTGGTGGTGCTGTCAATCGTCCAGGGGCTGACCGAGTTTCTGCCGGTGTCGTCCTCGGCGCACCTGGCGATCGTCTCCCGGTTCTTTTTCGACGACGATGCCGGCGCGTCCTTCACCGCCGTCTCCCAGCTCGGCACTGAGGCTGCCGTCGTGGTCTATTTCGCTCGCGATATCGCCCGCATTTCCACCGCGTGGCTGCGCGGGATCTTCGTTTTCGCCCGGCGTGACGACCTGGACTACCGGATGGGCTGGTACGTGATCATCGGCACCATCCCGATCGCGGTGATGGGGTACGCATTCAAAGACACCATCCGCTCCGAGGCGCGCAACCTGTGGGTGGTCGCCACCGCCATGCTGGTCTTCTCGGCCGTCATCGCGGCCGCTGAGTACTACGGCCGCCAGAATCGCCACGAAGCGCAACTGACCTGGCGCGACGGACTGATCGTCGGTATCGCTCAGTGCCTGGCTCTGGTGCCCGGGGTATCGCGATCCGGGGCCACCATCAGCGCCGGGCTGTTCCTGGGGGTGGACCGGCCACTGGCGGCGAGATTCGGTTTCCTGCTTGCCATTCCGGCGGTGTTGGCCTCCGGGTTGTTCTCACTTCCGGACGCCTTTAGTCCGGCCAGCGGGGGCATGAGCGCGACCGGCGCCCAACTACTGGTCTCGGTGCTGATCACGTTCGTGGTCGGCCTGGCCGCTGTGGCCTGGCTGTTGCGCTTCCTGACTCACCACGGCATGTACTGGTTCGTCGGTTACCGTGTGGTTCTAGCGCTCATCGTGATGGCGCTGCTCGCGACCGGAACGATGGCCGCCACATGAGGAGGGCGTCGTGACCGTAATCCTGCTTCGCCACGGCAGATCGGTGTCCAATACCGCGCACACGTTGGCCGGTCGGTCCGAGGGCGTGGAACTCGACGCCAAGGGTGTGAGCCAGGCCGCTGCGCTGGTGGAGCGACTCGCCGGGCTGCCGATCACGGCGTTGGTGCGATCGCCACTGCTGCGCTGTCGGCTTACCCTCGAACCGCTGGCAGCCGCACTCGGACTCGAACCGCTCATCGACGAACGACTCTCGGAAGTCGACTACGGCCAGTGGACCGGCCGTCAGCTTGGCGAACTGGTCAAGGAACCGCTATGGACGGTCGTCCAGCAGCAGCCCAGTGCAGCGGTATTCCCGGACGGCGAGGGCCTGGCACAGGTGCAGGCTCGCGCGGTGGCCGCCGTCCGTGACCACGACCGCAGGCTGGCCGAGGAGCACGGAACCGACGTCCTGTGGGTGGCCTGCACCCACGGCGACGTGATCAAGTCGGTGGTCGCCGACGCTCTCGGTGCTCACCTGGACAGCTTCCAGCGCATTACCGCGGATCCGGCGTCGATGAGCGTGATTCGTTACACGCCCGCGCGACCCTTCGTGGTGCATGTCAACCACACCGGCGCTGAGCTCGCCTCCGCGCTGCGGACGCCACCACCGGGTGATGCGGGCGGCGAAGTCACGGACGCCGTCGTCGGCGGATCGACCGATTGACCGGCGTGCCGCTACCGGTATTTTGGGACTGATTATGGCCCGCGCAATCCACGTGTTCCGCACACCCGACAGATTCGTCGCCGGGACCGTTGGTGAGCCCGGAAGTCGGACCTTCTACCTGCAGGCCGTTCACGACACCCGGGTGATCTCGGTGATGCTGGAAAAGCAGCAGGTCGAGATGCTCGCGGAGCGGATCGGCGCACTGCTGGTTGAGATCAACCGCCGGTTCGGCACACCGTTGCCGCCCGAGGGCGAGGTCGAGGATCTCGATCCGCTGGCGATGCCGGTCGACGCCGAGTTCCGGGTGGGCACCATGGGCCTGGGTTGGGATGCCGAGGCGCAGAACGTTGTGGTCGAACTGCTCGAGGCCACCGATACCGAACTTGACGCGTCGGTCATCCTCGATGATGCCGAGGACGGCCCCGACGCGGTGCGGGTGTTCCTCTCCCCGGAGTCGGCACGGAAGTTCGCCACCCGGTCCCAGCGGGTCATCTCGGCTGGGCGCCCGCCGTGCCCCCTGTGTGTCGAACCACTCGATCCGGACGGGCATGTGTGCGTGCGCACCAACGGCTATCGCCGAGGTGGCCCGCTCGCTGCCGGAGATGATTCCGAGCCATGACCGAGACCGACGCACGCCTTGAGACTTTGCGCACCGGTGAACTGAAGGTTCACGGTCGGATCCGCGCGGCCAGCAATGCGACCTTCATCTGCGAGGCACAGCGGGGTGGCGACAGCGTTCCCTGCGTCTATAAGCCCGTCGCCGGCGAGCAGCCGCTGTGGGATTTTCCGGACGGCACACTGGCCGGCCGGGAGTTCGGCGCCTTTGCGATCTCGGCCGCGTTGGGCTGGGATATCGTGCCGCACACGATCATTCGAGATGGTCCGGCCGGTCCCGGTATGCTTCAACTTTGGATTGAGCAGCCCGATGCCGACGATGCCGACGGAGCGGACCGCGACCCCGAACTGGTGGACCTGTGGCCGGCCGAATCCGTTCCGGCCGGATATCTCTCGGTGATCCGCGCCTTTGATTACACCGGCGGCGAGGTGACGCTGATTCATGCTGATGATTCGCGGCTGCACCGAATGGCGGTATTCGACGTGATCGTGAACAACGCCGATCGAAAGGGCGGCCATATCCTGACTGGTCTGGACGGTCGGGTGTACGGCGTCGATCACGGAATCTCCTTTCACGTTCAGGACAAGCTCCGGACGGTGCTGTGGGGCTGGGCCGGCAAGCCGATCGATGATGAGACGCTCGAGGGGATCGCCGCCTTGGAGACCAGCATCGGCGGACCGCTCGGTTCTGAGTTACGCGAGCACATCACCGCCGCGGAACTGGCCGCCCTGCGCCGCCGGGTGCGAGCACTGCTTGACAATCCGGTGATGCCCGACCCGAATCGGCGCAGCCCACTTCCCTGGCCGGCGTTCTAGCCGGTCGATTCTTCGTCGTCGTCATTGGCGACGGGGCCATCGGTCGGCAGCATCCGTTCGGTGCCCAAGGAATTACGTAGTGTCACGGATACCGGGAGGGCATTCCGGATATCGTCCGTTCATGACGAATGCAATGCGGGCCCGCGGCCACCGCCAAAGCTCCACGCTCGCGTGGTTAGGTGCCAGTGCCCTGAGCGCAGCGATGTGCTGGGCCGCAATGGCTGGGGCGGGTGTTGCCGTCGCAAACGAGAACCCCGACATACTCGGCGCCAAGGCCATGTCGGTAGTCAAGCCTAAGCCGGCCGTCCGGCAAGCGCGGCCGATGATTAGGCCTGCGGCGGCGAGCGCCAAACCCATCCCGGGGCCGGGGCCGATCCCATCAAGTTAAGTACGACCCCAGCAAGTTAAGTAAGAGGGCTTGGCCGCAGAATCAAACATGCATCTGATCCAGACGAGGCCGAGGTCATCGAACGGGTACCGAAGCAGTACGGCGGGACCGTGCCGGATGAGCAGTTGCCCTCCGAGGCCGCCCTGGCGCTGGCGATCCACCGTCACCGCCCCGTAGTAGGGTTTCCGCACGTCGCGGGCAACCGTGCCGCAAAAAACTACGTAGTTTTATGGATACCGGCGGCGGTGTCATCGGCATACGATTTCGCAGACGTTGTGACTGGTTTGGAAGTCCTGAGAGGAAAATCTGCGATGCAGCTTTACGCCCGAAACATGATGGCCGTGTCCGCCGCCTCGGCGGTGCTCGCCGCCGGAGTGCTCGCTGCCGCGCCCGTTGAGGTGTCGGCGAGGCCGCTGGCGCTGAGGACCGTCTCAGCACCAGTTGAGCTGACGACCGGCGTGGCGGATTGTTTGGCGTACGGAGTCTGCGGCATATACGACGTCGCACAAGTCGCGCTAGCCGTCCCCGCCTACGCGGTCACCCAAGCGGCCCTGCTCGGTGCTGACGTTGTTGAGGTAGTTGGCGCTGCGGTTGCGTACGGAGCGACCTTCACCGCGGCGGTGGCCAGCCCCGCACTTTCAGGCGCCAATTTGGGCTTATTGTTGGGTAATGGTTACCTTCAGGGCCAACCCGCCGCTGTCCCGGAGTGTGGCGGAAGTTTTTGCGGTGATGTCGGCTCAGTGCCCACTGTGATGATGGCTCGGCAACGTCTCGACGACGCGGTGGGGAAGCTGAAGACTGACTGGGCTAACACGTTCAGTCCTGACCACTTCAATGCATACGTGGCCGGGTTACGGTTACTGCCAGCCGAAGTACTACCTTCGGCGTCTCTGCGTTCGCGCCCGACGGCGTCCCTGGCTTCCCGTGCGAGGGCGGCGTCAGTGACTCCCCGCCAAGCACCGTCGGCTAAGGCCGCTGCCGCGACCGTCGAGGCAGCGCCGACTGCCGATCAGAGTCAGCGGCGGGCAGCTCGGGGTGCCGCCCACCGGACTGAGCGCAGTGGGGCGGGCAGGGTCGAGTAGGGAATCCGGTGATGCCCAATCCGGAACGAAGTCGCCCCCTTCCCTGGCCGGCGTTCTAGCCGGTCGATTCTTCGTCGTCTGCATTGGCGGCTGGGTCATCGGTCGGCAGCATCCGTTCGGGGTGGTGGAAGTCGTTGGTGCCGCCGCGCAGCGGCAGGTGCGGTGGTGGTATCCATTCGGTTCGGCCGTCTTTGCGTTTTCGGGTCCGCCAGCCGCCGGGTTTGATTTGGCCGTGGTCGGTTTTGCAGGCGAGGGTGAGCTTGTCGATGTCGGTGTTGCCGCCGTTGGCCCACTCATCGATGTGGTGGATTTCGGTGTGGTAGCCGGGGGTGTCGCAGCCGGGTGCGGTGCAGCCCCTGGCGAGGGCGTGGAGGACGAGTCGTTGGTCGCCGGTGGCGATACGTTTGGTCCTGCCGAGGTAGAGCGGGCGTTGGGTGTGTTTGTCATAGATGCACAGGTAATGGTGGGCGTGGGAGGCCATGCGGATCACGTCCCGCATCGGTATCAGGGCGGTGCCTCCGGTGACGGCGATGCCGGTGGCGGTCTTCAGTTGTTCGAGGGTGGCTGTGACGATCACGGTGACGGGTAGGCCATTGTGCCGGCCGAGTTTCGGGTTGCCGAGTTGGCTGCGGAGCAGTGCGCCGAGGGCGTCGTGTTGGCGTTGGGCGTGGCTGCGGGTGTCGCGGTTGATGTCGTCGGGGGTGGGTTCGCCTGTGACGGTGGGACTCTGGTCTTCAGGGTTGCACATGCCGGGTGCGGCGAACTTCGCGTTCCAGGCCTCCAGCATGGCCCGAAGTTCGGGTGTTGCGATGAGCTTTCCGATGCTCATGCCGTCGGGGCGTTGGCGTCCACACCAGGTGAATCCGCGGCGTAGGGCGCGGTCAGTGTCGCTGAACTTGCCGTCGGGGTTGATGGTGATGGCAAGCCGGTCGGCGGCCTTCTCTAATTGGTCGGGCCGCAATACGGTGGCCTTCTCGGCGAGGAAAGCCTCTGCTTTCTGCACTTCGGCGGGCGGGATATGTCCGGGCAGGTCGCGGATGAACTTCTGAATGACCCGGAGATGGTCGATATCGAGGTGGCCGGCGTTCCAGGCGGTGGCGGTGGCGGGGAGTTCGGGGGGCATCGGTGTTCCGGTGAGGGTGGTGCGGGGGTGGAGTTGGGCGGCGTCCCGCAGCCGGCGGCGGGATTCGGCGGGGGTGATGCGTAGGACATCAGCGATGACCCGGTAGAGGATCGGGCCGATCTGGCCGTCGTCGTTGCGGTCTAGGGATCCGGCGATGGTGTGGGAGCAGGTGCGTTGGCGGCGTTGGGCGGTCTCGAGGCGGTCGAGGGCATCGAGGCGTTCCAGCGCGGGCAGCCGGTCCCAATCCAGGCCGGCAACGGCGGCCACCGCGGCGTCGAGTGCGGCGAAGGCCTCCTCAACCGGAATCGAAAACATGTTCGAATAATAGAACAGCCCGCTGACAGAAATTCCTTCGCGGACGGCCTTAAACTTCCGGTGTGCCCCTCACCGGAGAATACGAACCCAGCACCTCGGATTGGGCCCGCGAGAACGCCGAGTTGTACATCGCATCGGGTGGAACGCAGGGCACCGATCTCAAAGGCATGCCGGTCGTCTTGCTGACCACGATCGGTGCCAAATCCGGCAAGCTGCGTAAGACACCGCTGATGCGGGTCGAGCACAACGGCGCGTACGCGGTGGTCGCCTCGTTGGGCGGGGCGCCGAAGAACCCGGTCTGGTATTACAACATCGTCAAGAACCCCCGCGTCGAACTGCAGGACGGCACCGAAAATGGTGACTACGACGCGCGCGAGGTGTTCGGCGATGAGAAGGCCCCTCTGGTGGCAGCGGGCGGTGGCGGCCTATCCCGACTATGCGGATTACCAGCGCAAAACCGATCGCGCTATTCCGGTGTTCGTGCTGACCCCGATTCACTGATTTCACCGCGGCGGTGGCACCATTAATCGGTGTCCGCCGAACTGAGCAGTAAGCGCGTGTCGGGGCCGCTGTCCGCAGCCGACATCGACGCCGCCGCGCGGCGGGTCTCCGATGTGGTGCTGCAGACCCCCCTTGAGCTCTGCGACCGGTTGTCGGCAGTGACCGGCGCGCAGGTCTATCTCAAACGCGAAGACCTGCAGAGTGTGCGGTCCTACAAGGTTCGCGGCGCCTACAACCTCCTCAAGCAACTCGACGATGCCGAGTTACGGGCCGGGGTGGTCTGTTCCTCGGCGGGAAATCACGCCCAGGGCTTCGCGTTGGCCTGCCGCTCGATGCAGGTGCACGGCCGGGTGTATGTCCCTGGCAAGACGCCCAAGCAGAAGCGCGACCGCATCCGCTATCACGGCGGCGAGTTCATCGAGTTGATCGTCGGCGGCAGAACCTACGACGAGGCGGCGGCCGCGGCACTCGACGATGTTGCCCGCACCGGGGCGACACTGGTTCCGCCGTATGACGATCTGCGTACCATGGCCGGGCAAGGCACCATCGCCGTCGAGATCCTCGACCAACTCGGCTGCGAACCCGATCTGGTGGTGATCGGCGTCGGCGGCGGAGGCTGCATCTCTGGTATCACCGCCTACTTGGCTGAGCGCACCACCACCACGGCGGTGCTCGGTGTTGAACCAGCCGGGGCGGCCTCGATGGTCGCTGCGCTGGCTGCAGGCGAGCCGGTGACCCTCGATCACGTCGACCAATTCGTCGACGGCGCGGCCGTCAAGCGCGCCGGCACGCTGACGTATCAGGTGCTGGCCGCCGCCGGTGACATGGTCACGATGATGGCCGTGGACGAAGGCGCGGTGTGCACGGCGATGCTCGACCTCTATCAGAATGAGGGAATCATCGCCGAGCCCGCGGGTGCTCTGTCGGTGGCCGGTCTGCTCGAGGCCGACGTCGCCCCGGGATCGACAGTGGTGTGCTTGATCGGGGGAGGGAACAACGACGTGTCCCGCTACGGCGAGGTGCTCGAGCGCTCGCTGGTGCATCTGGGCCTC
>Ga0164294_10004855_pt1 | contig 11631 bp, 12 predicted proteins | sample GEODES005metaG_FD_111479 | JGI IMG/M metagenome (GOLD analysis project Ga0164294, IMG submission 111479) | Oligotrophic lake water microbial communities from Sparkling Lake, Wisconsin, USA - GEODES005 metaG | ecosystem: Environmental > Aquatic > Freshwater > Lake | place: USA: Sparkling Lake...
AGAGTCAGCTCGTGCGTGGCCGTCGCCTCTAGCCCCGCCACCTCCTCTGCGTGCCGCTTTCGCGCGCCCTCGAGCCTCGCCTCGGCCTCGCGCAGCTTCGCGCGCAGGCCGTCGCCCTCGGCGCTCGCCTGATGAGCGAGGCCATCAGAGGTCATCAGTGGTCATCAGAGGTCATCAGAGGTCATCAGTGGTCATCAGAGGTCATCAGAGGCCATCAGCTTCGCGCGCAGGCATCGCCCTCGGCGCTCGCGTGTGCTTGGGCACTCGCCTGATGGGGGAAGCAATCAGAGGCCATCGGAGGTCATCAGAGGTCATCACTCGCCTGTGCTTGGGCATTCGCGAGCGCTCCGTCGCGCACACGGCGCGCCTCGGCCACCACCCTCTCCGCCTCCTTCTCGGCCGTGCTCGCACGCGCCTCGGCGCGCTCCGCCGCGCGCCGCGCCTCGCTCAGCTCACGCTCCGCCGTCGCGAGCGACTCACGGGTGGCGCACAGGTCGGCGCTCATCTCTGCCTTGGCCTTGGCAGCGACCGCGGCGTGCTCAGCGTGCAGGGCCGCCAGCTGGCTCGCCGCCTTCTCCGCGCGCTGCTCGAGCTGCTGCGCGCGGCTCTCCGCCGCCGCCGCCGCCTGCGCCGCCGCCTGCGCCGCCGCTCCCTGTGCCTTGCTTGCGGCCGCCTTGGCCGCGTCCGCCTCTCCCGCGCTCCTCTGCTTGGCGCTCGCGTCGGCGCTCGCCTTTGCCTTTTCGAGCGATGCATGCGCCTCCTTGAGCTCCGCATCGAGCTTGGCGGTGCGCTGCTTCTCCGCATCGCGCCCCGTCTCCGCCGCGCGCGCGCGCACTAGCGCCGCCTGCAGCTCCGTACGCAATCGCTCCGCCTCCGCCTCCGACGCAGCGAGGGCATCCGCCGCCGTCGCCGACGCCACCGCCGCCGCAGCGCCATCCGGAGCGCCATCCTGAGCACCCTTGGACGGCTGTAGGTGCGCCTTGGGCGCGGGCGCCGTATTGGGCGGAGCTGGCCCGGGCGCGGCTGCCGGAGGCGGCTTGACGGGAGGAGGCGCCGTATTGGGCGCCTTGGCCGTGGGGGCTGCCTGGGCTAGCGCCGCCGTGGGCACTTGCGCCGCCGCGCCGCCCGCGGCGGCGAGCCTCTCCTCGAGCCGCTTTGCAAATTGGCGCTTCCACATCGCATTCTCGGCGAGGGACTCGTCGAGCCGCCGCTGCAAGCTGAGCAGCCGGAGCTCGCGGGAGCCGTTGGCGCTCGCTCGAGCGCTCACCTCGGCCGTTAAGGCGGCGGCGGCGGCGGTGAGGCTCAGTCCACTCGCGTCGCGGCGCAGGGCGGGCGGCGCGCGGTGCGAAGGCGCGTCGGGCTGGCGCATCGCCGCCGTGCTCGGCGGAGGCGGACGCTGCAGCGCGAGCGCCGGAGGTGCGTAAGGCTGCGGCGGCGGCTGTCTTGAGATTCCTGACGGTTGGCTGCTGCCGCTGCCGCTGCTGCCACTGCCGCTGCCGCTGACGTTGCCGCTGACGCTGGCGCTGACGCTGACGCTGCTGCTGCTGCTGCCGAACAGCTCGGCGAACGCCTCGTGCGGTGACGGCCGCCCGTCGCTCGGTACGGGCGGAGGCTGACGACGGACAGCAGCCATCGCTGAGGACGGACGGACCGGAGCAGCCGCAGAGGGCACTGGCGAGGCCGGAAACGCGTCGGATCCACCAAGGGGCTGGGAGGATCCGCCCTCTGCGGCGCTGCGCTGACCAGTGAGGTCGCGCAGTGCGCGGTTCTCTCGCTGCAGCGCCTCGTGGCGCTTCGTCTGCTCGGCGAGCTCCTTACCCTGTGTGGACATGCAGTCGGCGACGGCGAGCAGGAGCTTCAAGTTGAAGCGCGAGCCGGACGGCCCGGTGACGGCGCCATGGCAGTCCCGCGTCGAGCGCCCGCAGCAGCGAAGGGACAGCATCTGCAGCTCCGACGCTTTGCTTTCGCGCAGCTGCAGCAGCGCCTGCTCCGTGCCCGGCCGAGAGCCTCCGTCTTTCACGAGTGCCCTCGCCTCTGACTCGAGCGTCGTCGGGTGGCCGAGGCTTTGGCGCAGCTCATTGCACTTGCTGTGCAACGAGTCGATGTCGGCCTGCAGACTCGTGAGCGTGTGCATGGCCGCGCTCGCTGCCGGCATGCGCTATAAACAGTTGGCCGGTCCGCATCCGCGACGTGTGAATTGTAATCCACTCTGTGAATTACTGTTGGGAAACTTCTGAACGCACGGTAAAAAGGTCTACAAGAGAAAGTTCATTCGCGTGAGACGCATGATGGCGCCCTTGCGGCAGTGCGCATCACAAAGCCTGCCGACGGCCCTCTCCATCTGGACAGGACAGCACGTGCAGACGTGCACGCGCGCATTCGCGGCCGCGCACTTGCCAAGGATGGAGTCGACGTCTGCGCGCGCATTGTGCACGCATGCTTGCAGCGCTGGCGGCAGGCACTCGGCGCCACCGCCAAACTCGTCGGTGAGATGGATGCTCAGCTTTGCATTCGGCGCGGCGTGCAACAGCTCGAGCAGCGGCACAAATTCTGTGACGAGCTCAATAGAGCGAACCGACCAAACAAGCCATATCGCCGGCGGCGACGCGTCGGCCACCACCGCCGACGTTTGGCAAGAGCCAGCGCCAACTCTCGAGAAAGCCTCTGCCGTCGAGCACGTGGCTGATGGGAGGAGCGACGCTTTGAGGTCACTCCGCCGTCGCTTAAAAACGAGAGTGCACGGGTGCTTGCATCCGCTGGCGCTGCGCTCTCTGGCGAGAAGCAGCTTGTGAGCGAGCGCAGAGAGAGGTGTGATTCCTACCCCGCCAGCGAACAGGACCACCACATCAGCAGCGGCGTGGCGCCGCGTTGCAGACATCTGCAACTGCGCCTCGGCTTCGGACCATAACGCGCACACGCGCGGCAGCCGCGGCGGCAGCGGTGGCACCGGCGGCGAACGAGGCGCAATGTCAGAAGCGAGAGTCGAAGGCGAAGGCAGCCTGATTACTGTTTCGTCTCCTCGCGACGTGAGAGGCCCGGCGGCCCCCGAGGCATGCGGAGATGCATGCGCCCTCGCCAGCATCAGCAGCCGGTCGGTCCAGCGATTGTTACCGGTGGCCTTGATGTGTAGCGTCCACGTGTGTGTCGCCGCCTCGTCCACGTCACGAGTGCACGCATCGCACGGCGCACTGTCAATAGCGGCGGCGCCGTTGGCGACGCCGCCTGTGCTTGCCATTGCCACCGCCGCGCCGTAGCCTCCCGTCTCTGAAACGGTGAACGGGTGGGATTGCACCCAAGAGATGGCTCCGATGCGCAGCCGTACGGTAGTCCCAGGCGTGGGTGGGCGCGCTTTGGAGCGTAGTGTGAGTGCCACAATGCCACCCTTGAGCTCGCGGAGCCCCACCAGACGCGTCGTCGGCGAGACGGCCTCCGCAAGGGTGCAGACTGTGCGAGAGAGCTTGTCAGCGAGATAGAGGGCGATGCCGGCAAGGGCGAACTTCCAGGCGCTCCACGAGTGTACCAACGTGCCTGTGGAAGAGAAGGGGGTGGAGCGTGCCAGTCGCGAGCGTGTGAGTCGTGGGCGTGTGCAGTGACGTGTGTATACATGACCGTAGCGTGTGAGCCGTGTACACAGTCGTGGGCGTGTGCAGTAGCTGGCGTGTGCAGTGACGCACCGAGAAGAAAGCACGGCATCACCACGACGTGCATCGCGAGGAAGACATTGTAGTAGCGGCGGCGGATTGGCGAGAGGGCGGCGAGGCTGGCAACAAGGAGGGCGACGAAGAGAAGGTTCATCATGGGCACGGCCCACGGCCACACGTCCTGCCCCGTGTGAGTGTGCACATAGTTGAATGTGAACGCGAGCCATGTGCGCTTGATTAGCCAGTGCGCGTGCTCGACAGCGACGTGGAGCGCGCCGACGGCGATGATGGATGTGCCGATGGTGCGATGATAGCTCACGGCACGTTCATGCGGCACACCGACAACGACGAGCGCGCGGCCTACGGGCAGAAGCACCAGCCCGACCAACAGGTTGAGCAGCGAGCCGCACGCAGCTCCAAGCCGTTGCAGCGCAGCGGGTGTGTCGAGAAGGGCGAGGGTCTGAATGTCGAGCGCGTCGTAGAAGGCATAGAGCAGCAGCGACCATAGGAAGAGCACTGTGAGCATCTCACCACAGCTCGTGTCGACGTAGTGCGCGCGGCCGAGCGTCGGCAGCCGCACGCGCAGCGGCGTACTGCAGTACGAGTCGAGCGCGACCGAGAGGCGCATGAGCGGTCCAATTATGGCAAGCAACGCGAGGTACGCGTAGTACGCCGAGAGCACGCGCACATCGGCGGTGGTGCCGATAACGGTGGTCGGATTGCGCCACCACGGCGGCTTGTATACTCCATCGTACGCGTCACAGTGTGCGGGCGGGTAGCAATAGCCACCACCGGCGAGCGCCGGTGCAGCAAATGAGTACGGGAGCGCGTTGGACTGTACAAGTTGCGGCGATTCGTATGTGGCTGCGAGCAAGTAACTGATGATGACGATGGCGAGCGGCGCAGCCGCACGCACCGCCGTGCCGACGATGCTCGTGGCCACGTGCGCCCACGAGGACGCGGTCGTGCTCGTAGCTGCCGGGATGGCGCGTGGCGCTGGCACGCGGCGAGCGAACTGGTCGACGATATGGGCGCCGACAACCGCGGCCATGCCCGTGAGCAGCACCCAACCGACCGTCGTCCAGCCGGCCCAAAAGACGGCGAGGCGCGACGAGAGCGGCTCGAAGCATCGCGGCGGCTCAAAGATCGACTGAGCATCAGAGAGAGGGGAAGCGAGGGCCACGCGTGTCAGCCACGCGTGTCGGCGATGTGCTAGGGTGACTGGGCGCATTACGCGGGCTGTGCAACGGAGAGCGGCGGCGGCGCGGCGGCGGGCGGTGTGCGGACGGTGGGCGCGGGCTTACGTCGTCAAAATCGTCGGCCGAATAGTTAGAGAAGTTGACGAGGAGGCGTTGCCAGCCTTGCTGAAGGATAGCCTGCTGCAGCGGCGTGCCGCCAGCGGCGAAAGTGAATGCTATCTCGAGCGAGCCGGCATCCACGCGGCCATAGTACGTGGTCGCGCCGTCGGCCGCGTCCGCGGTGGCGTTAGACCACGTGACCGTCTGCTGCATGCTCTCGCCGACGCGGTACACGCCGTTTGTGTCGCGGATCCCAAATGGCATGCCGCACGTCGCGCAGATGCGGGCGTCGACCGTGTCGCGCAGCCCAATGGTCGTCGTTTCGCAGTTAATGCCGCCCTCGTCGTATTCGCGCACAAGGCCCGCCGCGCAGTCGACAAGCAACTGCCGAGAAGGCACGCACACACCTCCGTAACAAGGCGCGCTCTAGGAGTGCTGTCGAAAAGGGTCGACGGACGCGCGATGCGTGGCAGGAGAAGGGCGCTTAGGTCGCCGCGAGGAGGTGCGAGCGACCGAGCGACAGACTCGCAGTGTGGAAGTTGCCATGGGTGGTGTGCATGCAAGTGGTGTGCATAGGTGGTGTGCATGCAGACTCACAGTGTGGAAGTTGCCGTAGGTAGTGTGCATACGCTGCTTGCGTGGCCCTCGCGAGCAGTCGGCATGCACGACAGTGAGAACATTTCCCCCTTCGTAGCCGGGCTGTGCAATGTTGGTCGTCACCGACGCACGGAAGCGTACGCCGAGCGGCGGTGGAGGACGCGCCTGGTCTGCCGCAACGCTGACGTCCGCATCTGGGCCCACTCGCAGTGCCCCGCGGCTCCTAGCTGCGTCGTGTCTAGCTTTGGCGGCGTGCAGTCGATGCGTTGCGTTCGCGCAGATCGCGGGGACATCGAAGGTGCCGAGTGGAACCGAGAGTGTGAAGCTGTCGAAGTGGGTGGCGACAGTAAGATAGCTTGGCGACGTGACGCTTTGCGTGACTGGCAGCCCCGCCGCCGAGACCGCGTGCTCGACAATGTTGCCGTTGGCCTGCAAGGCGCGCCACACGGTGACAGGAGCCCCGGTGACGGGGCTGATGGCGGGATGCATGTCAAGCCACGTCACATTTCCCGACCCAGTAGAACCCCACACGCCGCCTGTGTCACGGAGGCAAAATGGGCACGCGCAGGAGCTGCACGTGTCGCTCTTGAGCGGCCAGACCACGCAGCCACCGCCGCGTGAGCTCGGGTCGATGATGTAGTTCCATCCGAGATCGCAACGCGAGAGCACCGTGTACTTGTCGGGATACACAGTCCGCATTCGTTGCGATGCCGGTCCGCCGGAGCAATCGCTCGAGAACTGTTCGATCGTGCGCAGGCACACAGGGCCGTCAGTGCTCAAGTGCTCAGGTGTGTTTTCAGTGCTCAGGCATTCACCTGGATATTGAGCATTCCAGCGTCGTACCCGACCATCGTGTAGTTCGCGGTCGGTACTCCCTCCCAAACCAGCGGGAATCCGGGCGGCGTCGTCGCCGAGGCCAGCATGGCACTTTGACTAGCTTGCCCGAAAGGTTCCCTCGGCCGCGCTCCGCGGCGTTTCGCGACGCGCAGTTTCCCCGATTCTTTTCCTCGAACGAGAGATCGAAAACCTCGACAGCGGTCCGACCGCAGCGTGAAACGGGATTTGGGTGGCGGCGTCGCCGAAGAAGAGTTGAACGCAGATCGGCAGCTTTACGATGTGAATTCATGCCGGGTGGAGGACACCTGGGGGAGCGTCGCCGCGCGCGCGGCGGGCGGGCACACATGAGGCAGACATTTCTTGTGAATGCTGAAACCATCAACGATCTCCCGATCCAATCCCGGGATATCGGTACAATAGCACATACCAATACGTTATAAAGCACGGGCTTGATTAAGATTTAAGTGAACAACGGCTTGAGCACACTGGTCGCGTCCAGATAGAGCTCAGACGTTGAGCGGGCTTCTTGACAAAAGCATCCGCTGCATCATCATCTGTGGCAGGCCCAACATCGTCTTTGAGACGTCCTCCGTCTCCCACCCCACAGCCCACACATTAGAGCTCAATATTCCACAACAGCGCGGAGGCAGTCGCCGCTGTGCAGCGCCTCGAGCGCCTTGGTGGTTTCGGCCACGCCCTTGAACTTGTGCGTGATGAAGTGCTCGACCTTGATCTCGCCCTTGAGGGTGCGCTCCACGAGCATTGGGATCGCGTCGCGGGTCTTCCAACCGCCAAATGCAGTGCCAGTGCACCGGCGACCAGTGACGAATTGAAAGGGGCGCGTGGAGATCTCCTTCCCGGCGGCCGCCACTCCGATGATCGTCATGAGGCCCCACCCTCGGTGCGCCGCTTCGAGAGCCGACCGCATCACGTCGGTGTTACCGGTGGCGTCGAAGGTGTAGTCGTACCCAAAGCCGGTGGGGCTCATGCCGATGAGCACCTGCTGCATCGGCTTGTCGTGGTCCTTGGGGTTGACGCAGTCGGTGCAGCCGAGCTGCTTCGCGATCGCAAACTTCTTCTCGTTGACATCGATGCCAATGATCGGGTGCGCGCCAATGGCCTTGGCCGCTTGGACGACAGCAAGCCCGACCGCACCCAGACCGAAGACGGCGACGGACGAAAAGGGCTCAACTTTGGCGGTGTTCCAGACTGCGCCGAGGCCGGTGGCGATGCCGCAGCCGAAGAGGCAAGCATGCTCGTGCGGGATCGAGGGGTTGATCTTGGCGCACGAGATCTCCGCGAGCACCGTGTACTCGCTAAACGTGCTGCACCCCATGAAGTGGAAGATGGTGCTGCTGTCCGACTTGAGCGTGAAGCGCGACGTGCCGTCGGGCATGACACCCTTGCCCTGCGTGCCTCGGATCCTCGGGCACAGGTTCGTCTTGGGCGACATGCAGAAGATGCAGTCGGGCTCCTTGCACTGTGGGGTGTAGCCGGGGACGATGGTGTCGCCCACCTTCACGGAGCGGACGCCGTCGCCCACGGACTCGACGATCGCCGTGGCCTCGTGGCCGAGGATCGCTGGGAAGAGCCCCTCCGGATCGGAGCCACCGAGAGTGTAGATGTCCGTGTGGCAAAGGGCGTTGCAAACAATCTTGACGCGGACCTCTCCTGCCCTTGGCGGGGCCACGATGACCTCACACTCGCGAAGGTCGTTGACCCCGAAGGCGACCATGGCTTTGCACGTGATATCGGTGGGGCAAGGAGGGCAAACGGGTGGGGGCGATGGCTCCATTCTTTTCACGTGGCTTCCCCCTGGTGGTGTGAGGCTGTGTCGCTTTTCTCGAGCTTCGAGCGCGCGCGGGCGCGGATCACAAGTCAAGCATACATTTACCGGTAGGCTTCGTCATTTCGTCACCACTTTGGCGCACTCAGCCACGGCAGTCGAAGTGACCGCTCGACCGCCGCCTGCAGGTGCCGGGGTGCACCGCCTCTCCGCCTGCGCGCGTACCAGCCCGTCCACCCGGACAAGCTGGCCCTGTGTGGACAATTGCCTGTGTCAAGGCCTGTGTTAATATGCCTGTGGAGAGTTTAAGAGAACAGATTCGTGCTCAACATTCGGCATGCCCTGCGTTGCAGTTCTCGTAGAGCTCTACCCCTGAGTCTTACCACTTACGCAAATCCTGCCGGCAGTCCTCCATGCCTTGCGCGGTGAGGCTCGCAGCGAGTCCGTGCGCGGTGCGCCGCACGAGCAGCAGATCCTGAACGGCCATGCCACCGAGATTCGGATCCGCATGTCGCTTCCTGACCCAGTAGCCCGTCGCCGCGAACCACGAGGCGTTGGCGACGAGAAAGTACCAAGCCGAGAGACCCACAAAGCTGCCAGAGTGATCGCGCATCGTACACGGCACCTTGAAGAACACGTCGTACCCGCGCGAGCTTGCATAGAATGCGAACAGGTCAGCCTCGGTAAGGTTCCAAATCAAGTCGACGCCGCCTCGAACGCCTCTCTTGGCGCCCCAGGGGGGCACCCACGACACGTCGACCTCAATGACCATCACTGTGAACCCCTGTGCCTCGACGAGCTTCTCCAACCCCATGCGCCTCCACGACATGTCCATGTCTATCTTGAGAAAGTCGATGTGACGCTCCTGGAGGTGGACCGTCCAGAAGGTATCGACGCGCATGATGGGCACCATGTAGAGGTTCTTTCTGCGAGGATCCGATTTCTTCCAGCTCTGCCCAAGGTTCTTCCACAGGGCCAAGGTCAGGTTCGACGAGTAGCGCGACGGCCGGTGGGTGAGCCGCCCGTCGGGCACAAGGATCCCGAGCCGCATGCGCACGAGCTTGCACATGTGATCGGAGCCACGCGCCTCCAGTTGAGTGTGCATGTCCTGGCACCAGCCCGTATTCGAGCAGCACATGATGTGCTGGCGCGCTAACCCAGTCATATCGCCGACCGTGTTGTCCACGGGACCGATGCCGAGGGCGAACGTGCGCTTCGTCGCTGGGGACGATGCGTACGGCTCAACCCGGTCGAACCGGTATTGCAAGTCAAATGCAAAGTCCTCGAACGCGTCGACGCCGACGACCATGCCGGGCCCAGGAAACTCTTCGAGCCAGAGCAGCGCGTCCGAGATGTTCTTGTGTTTGCCATGTCCCGCGTGGCACCCGAGGTCGACCATGGTGCGCGGCACGGCGGCGTACCCACCCCAGAAGTGCTTGAGATGCGCGATGAGGCGTGTCTGCTCCGCGACATGCCAAGAGGCAAAGCGTGGCAGCTGAATGCGAGCTATGCGCCAGCCGAGTGTCTCCAAGGTCTCTAGTGCGGCAGGGCTCAGCCGGCCGGGGCCCATACTCTCGTTCATGTAGCACGCGAGTAGCACGCCTTGAAGTGGCACGTCCTTGCGGCCGCCCGTCTCGTGATGGCAGCATCGGCCGCGGCATGGACCTTGATCCGCTTGCGTTTGCTGCAACCTCATCGCACTGCAATCGCTCTCCCTTGCGGATTTCCAAACTTGAAGTTTCAATGCGGCCTCACAGAGCGTTCAAATCGTGAAAAGTGGTAGATTACATGTGTACCTACGCCGTATGTGTGCACCTCTCACTAAACGCAACATGTCATGAAAATGACATCCTACCATCCTTCTGCCCCGGGCCCATATCGGTCTGAGCCGTTCACACATCACGCAGCATGGAGCAGGCGGGCAAGAGCCCAGCAAGCAGCGTCGCGCGCAGAGGGGAACCGGGTGCGGGATCTTGGCGAGCCGCGCCACACAGTGCAGGATGCACCACGCCATAAACGAAAGATTGCGCCACGCCATAAACGAAAGGATGCACCACGCCATAAACGAAAATCATAGCTCGTCTTTTTTGTCGCGCAACACTCTCTTAGCCGGCCGGTCGACATGCTCATCCCAGGCTGCTGTGCGGCGAGCCCAGCTTTTGGGGCCGGTCGCACAGCTGCCGAAGCCGAACGGCGAGCGTGCGATGGCCGTCGAGGTGTTGCTCCTGCTCTCTACAGCACCAAACGACGGGATCAAGTCCACCCACCACGCTACCGCGGCAGATGCGCCATCCTCCGTGATTGCTGTCGAGTGGAACCAGCCTGGTGGATAGACGATTGCATCACCCGGCTCTAGCATGGCCTCAAAGCGCTCCCGCTCTTGGATGAAGCTGTCAGATGGCTCGTCAGAGGACGCTGCGTCCTCATCTCGCACGTCCACGTCCCACGGCGCCCACAGCGTCCATAGCTTGCGCCCGTGGAGCTGTATTGAGATGCTGCCGGTGCAGCCATTGTCGTAGTGCCCAGGTGAACCAAAGGTGGCGCCAGCGGCGCCAGCGACCACCCAAGGTGGGTCGTCGAAGATCTGAGAGAGCGACGGCAGCGGGTGTGGAAACCGAAAGGTCTGCGGCAGAAAGTCCATGTGCCCCGGATACGCAAGCGTCGCGCATTCGTTACTGCAGAAGTTTGCCTGGTGGCTCTTGTGGGCATGCTTAATGTCGTCGCACTTCATTGAACCGCACATCCGGCTTTCTGGTCTCTGTCCACAGCACGCCAGTACTTTGCGGCCACGCTCGACCCACTCTGGCCCATCACACATCCCGGCAACAACTACAGGGATGCCAGGGCGGGCAAAGCGCCAGTAGTACTCTGAGTGTGTCAGACTCGACGTCATGCGTGGAACTGCACGTGGTGGCCGCGTTGGCTCGTCTGCGATCATGTACGGCTCTTGCAAGCACCAGCATCCACCGCCAGACCACTTGCCATCGTCGTGCCCCCCCATGGCACTCTCACGGCCTCGCAAGATCCAATTTGCCAGGCACGGCTGCTGCGGCGGGCATGGGATCAGCGGCGGCTGGAGAACGTGCGCGAGTTCCCATGCCTCGCGTGATGCGCTGCGCATGACGATGAGCCTTCGCGGTCCGCGCGGGGGGCTTCCAAAGTTCCAAACTGTGCATCCAAACTGTGGACGGAATAGGGTACAATTAGTACGGCGGAAAATCGGGCGATCAAAGCAAAGCACATTATAGCAGACCACTCACGCCACGGCCTTCTGGTCGACATGATGATGATGATTATGATGATGACTGATGACTGATGACGTAAACCCTCACCCTCAGTCGGCGTCCTGAGCAGGGTCCTCATTTTGGGCGGCCTTCGGGACCGAATCGTACTCGAGACTCAGGCTGAGGCCGCACTCAAGCTCCCACGCCTTCCGGCGCATCTCCGAAAACTCCTGCAGCCGATCGTACAA
>Ga0164294_10004856_pt1 | contig 11628 bp, 9 predicted proteins | sample GEODES005metaG_FD_111479 | JGI IMG/M metagenome (GOLD analysis project Ga0164294, IMG submission 111479) | Oligotrophic lake water microbial communities from Sparkling Lake, Wisconsin, USA - GEODES005 metaG | ecosystem: Environmental > Aquatic > Freshwater > Lake | place: USA: Sparkling Lake...
GGTCGAGAGCTGGCCTGCTCTTCTTGGTGCAAGTGTCGCCGTGGATCATCGTCGGATCCGGGTCACGGGTTGGCAAAATCACTCTGTTGATCTTGATACTGACCGGCTTGATCTGTAAACCCGTTCGTAGAGCGACTCTGATCGCCTTTCCGTCAGCCCTGCTTGCAATGTGGGTGTCGCTTGATTTTCAGTCGTTATCCAGTGCTGTCGAATTTAGGCTGGGGCATGTTTTTCCAGAGTTTTTCGATATTCAATCTTTGGCGAAGCTGCGGCTCGGCGAGCGGTTCATGAGTCTGGAAGAGCGGGGCGATTTGCTGCGGCACTCATATCATGTGATAAGAGAGGCGCCGCTAGTCAACCAGCTGTTCGGATTTGGATATGGCGTGGCGGGCTATCGCACGTCGCCATACAGCGAGCCGCACAACCAATTTGTGGGCTTGGGTGTGGAGGTGGGCATTCTGGGCGTTCTTGCTTGGGGCTTCTTCGCGATGATCTGCGCATGGCGTGCTTTTACTGTGTTGCGCCACTTGCCCCGGTCCCAGCAATCGTCGGTGTGGGCGTTCTCGGTATGTCTGATTTCGATCTTGGGTTTGGCGGTGAGCTATCAGATCGGAACAAAAGGAATCGTGTTGGTGCTGCTGTTACTGATGGTTAGCCGGTCGGGTATGAGTGAATACAAATTGAGAGATTGATGTCTACCCCACTTAAGGTTTTGATCTGGCACTGGGGGCGGCGTGGAGGCGGGCCTCGCTACACCCTGGAGCTTGCCCGGGTGCTCGCCCCGCGCGATGACATGGAAGTCCATCTGTCTCTGTCGCGCCAGTCCGAGATGTACCCCGATTTCGAGGAACTACCTGTTGCCGGTCGCTTCGACATCGACACCTACGAGAGCGTCTTTCAGTTCGGATTTCGTAGTCTCCAACTGCCGCTGCTGCGGCGCCGTTTTGCACGCTATGTACGAGAGCAGAAGATCGATGTGGTTCTTTGCACCATGGATCACCTGTGGGGTGCTCTGGTGGCGAGTGTCATTCGCGATTCAGGTGCTGCCTACTTGTTGACCGTGCATGATGCCACCCGGCATCTGGGTGAAGACCAGGGTTGGCGGCGCTGGCTCCTGCGCCGCGACATAGATGCATCTGATGCCGCCCTCGTCTTGACGCGCTCGGTCGGTGGATCGTTGCAAGCCAACTATGAATATCCGTCGGACAGGGTCTTCTTGTCTGCTCATGGTCACTTTGGTGATCGAAGCGGTGAGGTTGAGCCGCGTCAACTTCCGGCTGATCGGCCCGCACGCTTGCTATTTTTTGGCCGCATCTTGCCGTACAAGGGGCTCGATTTGATGCTGGAGGCCTTGCCTTACCTGCGACGGGAGTTTCCCAATCTGCAGCTGGAGGTTTGGGGAAATGGCAATATCGCCACCTATCAGGCCGCCATTGATGCGATTGGTGATGTCCGCGTGGAGAACCGCTGGATCGAAGAGGCAGAAATCCCCCAGATCTTTGCATCCACGGATCTGGGCGTCTTGCCTTACCGCGAAGCGAGTCAGTCAGGCGTCGTGGCGAAAGCTTTCGCGGTTGGTATGCCTTGCGTGGCCACCCCGATATCGGGGCTGTGCGAGCAAGTCGACGATGGCATAACCGGCGTCATTGCCACTGGTTTCAGTCCCGCCGAGTACGCAGAAGCGGTTGCCAAAGTCTTGCGTGATCCGGTGTTCTATATGCGCTTGTCGCAAAACTGCATTGCTGTGACCAAGACAACGCTAAGTTGGGAAACAATCGGTCAAACGGTGGTAGATGCTTTGCACGGTGCGTATGTCAAAGGCAAGCGCGTAAGAGGAAATTGATCATGTGCGGAATCGCAGGCGTCGCTTCGCTAAAGCAAAGCATAAATCCGGAAAAGCTCGACCGTATGCGCGATGCATTAACGCATCGCGGCCCGGACGGAGCCGGTAGCTGGATTTCCGGCGACGGTAGGGTTGGACTCTCGCACCGTCGACTTTCCATCCTGGATCTGTCCGCTGCAGGCGCACAGCCCATGCATTCGGCATCCGGGCGATACAGCATCTCTTTCAACGGTGAGATCTACAACTTCGCCGATTTGCGCAAAGAGCTCGAAGCTGCGGGCATGCGTTTCATCGGCCATTCAGATACCGAGGTCATCCTCGGGGCCTGCGAACGCTGGGGTGTGATTGCGACATTGCCGCGCCTAGCGGGTATGTTTGCCTTTGCGATCTGGGACGCGCAAGAAAGCGTTTTGTATCTTGCGCGCGATAGGGTCGGGATCAAACCGTTCTATTACAGCAATCGCGATGGCGAATTCAGCTTTGCCTCGGAGTTGCGTCCATTGGTGAATTGGCGCGGTAGCTTGCTCCCGATCTCTAAGCGAGGGCTCAACGAATACTTGCGCCTGGGATATGTGCCCTGCCCGTTAAGCATTTTCGAAGGCGTCTGGAAACTGCCGCCTGGCACTTACATGACTTGGCGTGCGGGCGCGTTGTCTGAGCCGCGGGCTTTTTGGACCTATTCGGACGCGGTAACTCGTGGGCAGAGTGAGGGCTTAAGTGACGAGCACAGTGCATTGCTCGAACTCGAGCGCGTCCTGAAGGCTAGTGTTGCTCGGCACATGGTTTCAGATGTTCCCGTGGGAGCGTTCCTCTCTGGCGGTATAGATTCCAGCACCGTGGTCGCCTTGATGCAGAGGCAAAGTAGTCGCCCTATCAAGACGTTTTCCATCGGCTTTACCGACGTTGCGTACGACGAGGCCAAGCACGCCGCGCGCGTGGCAGCACACCTCGGCACTGATCATACGGAGCTGTATGTGACCGATGCTGACGCTCGAGGTGTCATTCCCTACCTGCCGGACACCTATGACGAGCCGTTTGCCGACGTCTCACAGATTCCCACGATCTTGGTGTCGCAGCTCGCTCGCAGTCAAGTCACGGTGGCCTTGTCCGGTGACGGTGGAGATGAGCTGTTCGCTGGATATAACCGCTATATCTTCGTCTCAGCCTTCTGGCGCAAACTGCAGCGGTTACCGCTCGGTCTTCGCCGTATGGCTGCGGCCTGTCTGCGTTACCCGAGCGTGGCGCGCTGGGATGCATTCTTCAAAGCGGCTGGACCGCTGCTACCGAGGTCTATGCAGCCCAGCATGCCCGGTCAGAAAATGCACAAGATAGGGTCTATCCTGCCGGCGGATTCGCTGCTCGCCTTGCATAGTCGCTTGGTCGCGCAGTGGACTACGCCGCAGCTGGCCTTGAGTCCTGACTGGCGCGCCGGTGAGGCTCTATGGCAGGAGCTGTTGCACGAAGATGCTTCTCTGACGCCGCCCATGCAGCAAGCTGTATGGGATGCGCAGACCTATATGGTGGACGACATTCTGACCAAGGTCGACCGCGCAAGCATGCGTTTTGGGCTGGAAGCTCGCGTTCCTCTGCTCGACCACACGGTCGTTGAAATGGCGTGGCGGGTGCCGGAGACCATGAAGCTGCGCGATGGCCAAGGCAAATGGCTTTTGAAGCAACTGCTCTACAAGTATGTCCCGCAATCCTTGGTAAATCGTCCAAAGATGGGGTTTGGTGTGCCTATAGATGCGTGGCTACGCGGGGGCGTTCGCGATTGGGCAGAAGGCTATCTCGACGAGCACCGTCTGCGTAGTGAAGGTTATCTTGATGCCGATGTCATTCGGCAAACTTGGCTACAGCATCATAAGTGCGCGGGCGAGAGCGGTGGCCCGCTTTGGACTGTCTTGATGTTCCAGCAATGGTTGGAGCGCTGCAAGGAATGGCTATGATTTACAGATTGCCCTGGTGGGCGAAGCTTTATGCCAAGCTGGTGCTAGCGCGGCTGCCAGTCCCCTACAGCCTTTGGCGCAGGCTGAAGCTCTTTCGTCATGGCGAAATGAACGATCCTGCGCGGGCCATTCGCACCTTCGAAAACTACTATCGACGTGCTCGTGAGCATGCCGGCGTTGCGTCAGGTTTTACGGTGCTCGAGCTTGGGCCGGGTGACTCTGTACTCTCTGGATTGATCGCGCGAAGCATGGGCGCGAGCCAGGCTTGGCTTGTCGATGCTGGCGCTTTTGCGGACACGGATGTGGTTGCTTGCCACCGTACCCTGACTTTGCTTAAACAGGCAGGGCATAGTGATCTCGGTTTGAGCGATGCAAGCAGCGTCGACGAGGTTCTGAGGCGTGCCAACGTGACTTATCTCACCCGCGGCACCGCTTCTCTGTCTGAGATCCCCGACGCGAGCATCGATTTTTTCTGGTCACAGGTCGTGCTGGAGCATGTGCCGTACGACGAGTTCCCCGAGTTCATCCGCCAGCTACGGCGCATTGTGAAACCCCAAGGAGTTGGCGTGCACAGTGTGGATTTTCGAGATCACCTGAGCAACGCGCTGAACAATCTGCGCTTTAGCCGGAAAACTTGGGAAAGCAGGGCCTTTCGTAGCAGTGGCTTCTATACCAATCGCATTCGCCCCGGAGCCATGCTCGAGTTGTTCGACGAAGCCGGTTTCGACGTGAAAGTCCTTGCCGAGACGCACTGGCCGGACATTCCAACCCCGCGTGTAGCTATGGCGAAGCCTTTTTGTGACTTGCCTGATGCCGAACTGCGTCTTGCCGAGTACGAGGTCCTATTGAGGCCGCGGTGATCATGAGCACCAAACCAAAATTGCTATTCCTCGTCGCCGAAGATTGGTACTTCTGCTCGCATAGGCTGCCTCTCGCGATCGCTGCACGAGAGGCTGGTTATGAAGTATGTGTCGTCACGCGCGTGAATCAACATGCGGATGTCATGCGTGCCGCAGGTCTGGCGCTTGTCCCCTTGCAACGTATGCGTCGCGCAGGAGCACGCCCGCTGCAGGAGTTGGCGTCGCTCAGGGAGCTTTGGAGCATCTACCGTCGTGAGCAACCTGACTTGGTCCATCACGTAGGCATTAAGCCCGTGGTCTACGGCAGTTTTATCGCGCGCCTACAAGGTGTACGTGGCGTTGTGAACGCGATCGCGGGCCTGGGCTTCGTGTTTTCTTCGAGTCGATTGTTTGCGCGGCTATTGCGTCCGCTAGTCAAGCTCGTCTTTTATTGTTTGCTCAAGCGCCATAACGCATGCGTTATTGTGCAGAACGAGCGTGATCTCGATGTTTTGACGAAAGATGTTGGCATCTCTCTCGCCAGCGTTCGACTGATCCGTGGAGCTGGCGTGGATCTGCGTCTTTACGAGCGCCGCCCACCCAGTATTCAACCGCCGCTGGTAGTGTTGATTGCGCGCATGTTGTGGGACAAGGGGGTTGGTGACTTCGCTGAAGCGGCGACTCGCCTTCGCGCTGCTGGAGTTCGTGCTCGTTTTGCTTTGGTTGGCATCCCCGATTCCGAGAATCCGACATCCGTGCCGGAGTCGCAGCTTCGCGTCTGGCACGATAGCGGCGTCATCGAATGGTGGGGATATCGCGCAGATATTCCCGCTGTTCTGGAGATGGCGAGTATTTCCTGCTTGCCCACGTTCTACGGCGAAGGTGTCCCAAAGGCTTTGATTGAAGCAATGGCCAGTAGCCGCGCAATCGTGACGACTGACATCCCGGGCTGCCGTGAATTGGTGGCCGACGGACGCAACGGAATCGTCGTTGCGCCGCGCGATGTGAAGGCATTGAGCGCCGCGTTAGAGTCCCTTATTCGTGATCCTGAGCGTTGCCGCCAAATGGGCGTTGCTGGGCGGACGATGGTGGAGCAGTCACTATCCTTGGATAAAGTACTGCAAGAGACGCTGGCTCTCTATGCGGAGTTGGTGCCGGCTGAGGTGGTCGCTCAATGAGGGTGGCTGTTACTGGCGCAAGTGGTTTTGTTGGGAGCGCATTAGTTCGAAAACTAACAGAAGGCGGCCACCAGGTGCTGACATATATGCGGCAGCCGGCACATATTGCCAGTGGCAGCGCTGTTAAGTCGATGGAAGCGCCCGAACTGGGTCTGGAGGCAGATTGGCGATTCCGGCCTGAATACGGTATCGAGGTCCTTGTGCATGCCGCTGCTCGCGTGCATGTTATGCAGGACACTTCTGCTGATCCCTTGACGGAATTTCGTAAGGTCAATGTCGCTGGAACAGAAAGCCTTGCTAGGCAGGCTGCTCGGGCGGGAGTGAAAAGGTTTGTTTTTCTAAGCTCCATCAAAGTGAATGGTGGGCGAACATCCGAGGGGCGGCCTTTCTCTGCCGCTGACGTGCCTGAACCCGAGGGGGCATACGGAATCTCCAAACACGAAGCAGAACTTGTATTGCACCAGATCGCTGCAGAGACCGGGATGGAGGTGGTCATCATCCGCCCGTCGCTGGTGTACGGACCGGGGGTAAAGGCCAATTTCGCAGGCTTGATGCGTTGGTTGGTAAAAGGTGTCCCAATCCCTTTGGCAGCGGTGACCCAAAACCGCCGAAGCTTAGTCGCGCTGGACAACCTGGTGCACCTGATCGTGACCTGCTTAAGCCACCCGGCCGCTGCAAACCAGACCTTCTTGGTGAGTGATGGTGAAGATCTTTCAACGGCAGAGCTGCTCAGGCGCATGGGTGCTGCTTTGAGCCACCCAACACGACTGTTTTACGTGCCACCTTCGATGTTGAAGCTCGGTGCTCAGGTAGCGAACAAGCCCGGTATCTACCAGCGCTTGTGCGGCTCGTTGCAAGTAGACATTACCAAGACCCGCCGGCTTCTGGGTTGGACACCACCGGTGTCTGTCGACGAGGGTCTGAGACGTGCAGCAGAAGGGTTTCGAGCATGAAGCGCGTGTTTGACTTGGTGCTAGCGCTGGTGGCTGCTGTCTTTTTGGTGCTGCCCACTGCGGCGGTGGCGGTGGCTGTTCGGCTGACTTCACCGGGCCCAGCGCTGTACTGGAGCGACCGGGTCGGCCGCCACAATCGAATTTTCAAAATGCCCAAGTTCCGCAGCATGCGCACTGACACCCCCGCAGTGGCCACACACCTGCTGCAACACCCCGATCAATGGCTGACCCCGATTGGGTCCTTCTTGCGCAAATCCAGCCTGGACGAATTGCCACAGTTGTGGAGCATCCTGAAAGGCGATATGAGCTTTGTGGGCCCTCGCCCGGCGCTGTTTAATCAGGACGATCTGATTGCCTTGCGCACGGAAAAAGGCGTGCACGAACTGGTTCCAGGCCTGACCGGTTGGGCCCAAGTCAACGGACGAGATGAGTTGCCGATCCCTCAGAAGGTGGCGTTGGACGCGGAGTACTTGCGGAAACAGTCGCTGCTTTTCGATCTGAAAATTTTATGGATGACGGCGTTGAAGGTTTTGGCTAGGGACGGAGTGTCACATTGAAGAAAAATACAGATCATCTTCAGGACTCAGGACTCAGGACTCAGGACTCAGGACTCAGGACTCAGGACTCAGGACTCAGGACTCAGGACTCAGGGGGCTGCACGCCATGAAACAGCCTCTGTTTAAATTGGCCGTACCGATTTTGGCCTTGCCACGCGCGGCAAAGCGCTTTGTAGCCCTGTCCGTTGATCTGGGTCTTTGCGTCCTGACCGTGTGGCTGGCTTTCTATCTACGGCTGGGCGAGTTTGTCGCCCTGTCTGGCACAGCGCTTTGGGCGGTCGGGGCTTCCGTCGGTATCGCGCTGCCCATCTTCATCGTCTCGGGCCTGTACCGGGCGATCTTTCGCTATAGCGGCTGGCCTGCGTTGCTGGCAGTAGCCAGATCCGTAGGTATTTACGGCTTGCTGTATGCCTCCGTCTTCACCGCCATTGGAGTGACTGGGGTGCCACGTACTGTGGGCATCATTCAGCCCATGCTCTTGCTCCTTTTCGTGGGCGCATCCCGCGCGCTAGCCCGGGTCTGGCTGGGTGATCAGTATCTGAGCATCCTCAAGCACGCGTCGCGACCCAAGGTGCTGATTTACGGAGCAGGCACCACTGGCCGCCAGTTGGCCGCTGCCATGGCAAACAGCCACGAAATGCAAGTGGCAGGGTTTCTGGACGACGACGACCGGCTGCACGGCCATGTGCTGAACGGCCAGCCCATCTACAACCCAGCTGATCTGGACAATTTGGCCACCACGCTCAACATCAACGATGTGTTGTTGGCCATGCCGAGCCTCTCGCGCCGGCGCCGCAACGAAATCCTGAGCCAGGTTCGCAGTGCCCGCGTGGCTGTGCGCACTTTGCCCAGCGTGAACGATCTGGCCCAAGGCAAGGTGAGCATCTCGGACCTGAAGGAACTGGATATCGACGACCTGTTGGGCCGAGAGCCGGTTACACCCAATCACATCCTGCTCGCCAAGAACATCGTGGGCAAGGTGGTGCTGGTCACGGGCGCCGGTGGCTCCATCGGCAGCGAACTGTGCCGCCAGATTCTGGCCGTGGCCCCGGCCAAGATGCTGCTGATTGAGCAGAGCGAATTCGCTCTGTACGCCATTCACCAGGAACTGGAAGAGAAGCTGGCAGCGCTGGAGGGTGTCACGCCAACCGTGTTGGTACCTCTGCTGGCCTCGGTGCAGGACGACGACCGCATGCGCGAGATCATGTCCACCTGGCACCCCGACACGGTCTACCACGCCGCCGCCTACAAACATGTGCCGCTGGTGGAGCACAACCCGGCCGCCGGCATCAAGAACAACGTGCTGGGCACGCTGCGAACCGCCCAGGCCGCCGCAGACAACGGCGTGACCGACTTTGTGCTCATCAGCACTGACAAGGCCGTACGCCCGACCAACGTGATGGGGGCCAGCAAGCGCTTGGCCGAAATGGCGCTGCAGGCCCTGGCCGCCACCAACCCAGGTACCAAGTTCAGCATGGTGCGCTTTGGCAACGTGCTCGGCTCGTCGGGCTCGGTGGTGCCCAAGTTCCGCCAGCAGATCCGCGACGGTGGGCCCATCACCCTCACCCACCCGGACGTGACACGCTATTTCATGACCATCCCCGAAGCGGCCCAACTCGTGATCCAGGCCGGCGCCATGGCCAAAGGCGGCGACGTGTTCGTGCTGGACATGGGCCAGCCCGTCAAGATCATGGACCTGGCGCGGCGCATGGTCGAGCTCTCGGGCCTGACGGAGAAGGACGAGGAACACCCCGAAGGCGACATCGAGATTGCCGTGACCGGCCTGCGCCCCGGGGAAAAGCTGTATGAAGAACTGCTGATCGGCGATAACCCGAAGCCCACGGTGCACCCCCGCATCATGAAAGCCCAAGAGGACTTCATGCCCTGGGCCGACTTCGAGGCCCGGCTCAACGCCTTGGAAATAGCCCTGAACGTGAACGACGTGGGCGTGATCCGACTCATGATGCAGCAGCTGGTGGCCGGCTACACCCCCAGCGACGATATCGTGGACTGGGTGTACTTGGAGCAGGAGGCCGAATCAATGACTATGGCTGTAACAACCTCGTGAGCGTACGAACTGCCCCATCCAGATCCTGGTTTGAGGGAGCCAGCACACATGCTGGGTTCAATGGGGGTTCGTAAGGGCTGTTAATTCCGGTCATGTTGGGCAGCTGTCCGCTGCGGGCTTTCTTGTACAGCCCTTTAGGGTCACGCTGCTCGCATACTTCCAGCGGCGTATCCACAAACACCTCAATAAAGTTTTCGTCGCCGATCAACTCACGTGCCATCTCCCGCTCGGCGCGGAAGGGGCTGATAAATGCGGTCATCACAATCAGGCCCGCATCCATCATCAGCTTGGCGACTTCGGCCACGCGGCGAATGTTTTCTACCCGGTCGGCGTCGGTGAAGCCGAGATCTTTGTTCAAACCCTGGCGGATGTTGTCACCGTCGAGGATATAGGTCCGTTTGCCCTGGGCGTGCAGTTCCTTTTCAAGGGCGTTCGCTAGGGTGGACTTGCCGGAACCAGATAGGCCGGTAAACCAGATGACTTTGCCCTGATGGCCGTTTAGGCGTTCACGGTCTTCGCGGTTGATACTCAGCGCCTGCCGGTGCACGTTCTGGGCCCGCCGTAGGTTGTGCCGGATCATGCCTGCTGCGACCGTAGCATGGGTGAACTTGTCCACCAGAATGAAGCCACCTAGGGTGTGGTTCTCCTCGTAAGGGGCAAACACCAGTGGCTTGCTCAATGCCAAATTGGCCACCGCAATATCGTTCAAGGCCAGTCGTTTGGACGATTCGTGCGCCTGAGTGTTAACGTCCACCCGATACTTCAAGCTGGTCAAGCTAGCGCTGGCCCACTGGTTGGCTAGTTTCAACTCGTAGGCTCGACCTATATGCCCTGGCTCATCTTGCAGCCACACGAGCGTGGCTTCGAATTGGTCGGTCATTTCCAGCGGTTGTTCAGCTAGGGAGATGACGTCACCACGCGAGGTATCCACCTCACGATCCAGCACCAATGTAACCGCGTCGCCGGCTTGAGCGGCATCGAGGTCACCATCTGCGGTGACGATCCGCGACAAAGTAGCCGTCTGGCCAGAGGCAGTGATTCGGAGTGGATCGCCAACCGTCAATTGACCTGCTGCCAGGGTGCCGCTGAATCCACGGAAACTTGCATTGGGCCGGTTTACCCATTGCACTGGGAAAACGGCCTTTACCTGTGTGGGCTTGTCGACTTGAAGGGTTTCAAGAGATCCCATCAAGGTTGGACCCTGATACCAAGGCGTGAGCCCAGAGCGCTCGGTGATGTTCTCTCCCTTGAGGGCAGATAGTGGAATCGGCGTAATGCCTTTGAATCCGAGGGGCTGAGCCAAGGCATTGAAGTCGCCAACGATGGCGTCGAAAACATCTTTCCTGTAGCTCACCAGGTCCATCTTGTTGATAGCGAGGATGACCTGCTTGATGCCCACCAGCGATACGAGGTAGGCGTGGCGCCTGGTCTGGGTGAGCACGCCCTGGCGGGCATCGATCAACAGCACCGCCACATCGGCCATGGAAGCCCCCGTCACCATATTGCGGGTGTATTGCTCATGCCCGGGTGTGTCGGCCACGATAAACTTGCGCCGCGGGGTGGCAAAGAAACGGTAGGCCACGTCGATGGTGATGCCCTGCTCGCGCTCAGCGGCTAAGCCATCGACCAGCAAGGCAAAGTCGATGTCTTGCCCTTGTGTGCCGTGGCGTTTGGAGTCGGATTGCAGAGCAGTGAGCTGGTCGTCAAACACCTGCTGTGATTCCCAGAGCAGGCGGCCAATGAGGGTGCTCTTGCCATCGTCCACGCTGCCGCAGGTGATGAAGCGCAGTAAGTCTTGCTGGGCTTGCTGGGTCATCCAGTCGTGGATGGTGGCTGCCTTGGCCATGGGTGCAGTAGATCGTTGCAAAGGCACTGCAGGGATTTTCTTGGGGCGTGGCATCAGAAATAGCCCTCCTGTTTTTTCTTTTCCATGGAGCCGGCGCTGTCGGTATCGATCTTTCGCCCCTGGCGCTCCGATTGGCGCGCGTTGATGATCTCCAGCAGGATATTCTCCAGAGTCTCTGCGTCAGACTCCACCGCACCCGTGAGTGGGTAGCAGCCCAGGGTGCGGAAGCGTACTTTCTTCATCTGTACTTCCTCGCCTGGCAGCAGACGACAGCGCTCGTCGTCGACCATCATGATCATCTCTGGCCGGATCACCACTGGGCGTTGCTTGGCAAAGTACAGCGGCACCATGGGTATGTTCTCCTGGTAGATGTATTGCCAGATGTCGAGCTCAGTCCA
>Ga0164294_10004857_pt1 | contig 11628 bp, 9 predicted proteins | sample GEODES005metaG_FD_111479 | JGI IMG/M metagenome (GOLD analysis project Ga0164294, IMG submission 111479) | Oligotrophic lake water microbial communities from Sparkling Lake, Wisconsin, USA - GEODES005 metaG | ecosystem: Environmental > Aquatic > Freshwater > Lake | place: USA: Sparkling Lake...
CGAGTGACGGTGAGGTTGCGCAATGGCAGCGATGGATTCTCATAGACCACGGTCAGGCCCCAACCGCCATAACGATTGCCGCCTTGACCCGATTGGATATCGGCAACTGTCCATTCCCCTTCAGGAGATGAGGGGAGCAGGCTGGTGATGTCTTTGTAGCCGGTGTAGTCGTTGCGGCCCGTCTGTTTGAAGTAGTCGGCGGTAATAGTGGAGTACGAGGTTGCACCCGGCGCCTTGAGGCGCACTCGGTTGGCATTTGCAGGGGTCGGTGCAGCAACGCCTGAAACATTGCCAACCTTGGAGCCAGCAGTCGGCTCGCCACCCCAATTCAGCGACGCGTAGACGACTCGGCTACCGGCCGGAAGCGCCAATGTCGAAGTTGAGGATGAGAAAGTGGACGGGTCAGAGTCCACATCCACATAGGTCATGTCGAATTGGTTATTGCGAATATTTCCTGTGGCGGAACCGGCTCTGGCAGCAATGCAATTGGTCTCTGCAGTGCGACACGTCATTGACGCGTTTCCGATGATCTCGATGCCACCAGTGGTGTTGATGGAGATCTGTTGGGCAAACGGGTCAATGACCAACGCTCGGGCATTGTTGAATCCACCAACGATGCACGTAGAGGCCACCAAGATTGCCGCGACGGCTCGACTGAACCGCTTCAGGTTTCTTCCCATTGCAAAACTCTAAGGGGAAACCCCCAAAAATCGGTTGTACTGGCAATGAGATGACCGATCGTCTGGTCGGCGACCTGAATCAAAAGCCCGAGTTGTGCCAATCGATCCGCATAGATTCAGCGGATGATCTTGCCTCAGCGTTCCGTCCGTCTTCTTCTTGTCGCCCCGTTGCTACTTGGCCTCGTGGCGGTCGGGTGCACCCAGGATCCAACTCCATCCTCGAGCGATTCGGTTGCCAAGATCAGTCCCGACGCTCCAACGGTTTCAGTAGAGATGCCGGCTGTTCGTACGACTGTCTACAAAGTGGGCGCAGACAAAGAAAAGACCTACGGCCAGAACCAACTGGTTGGCGAGGCTGTGGTCTTGGGTAAGCCGGCAAAGGTAGAGATTCTCGGAAATGTTGAGTACCTCAACGGGACCGGACCGTTCTACGGGTTCCTGACCGTCTCGTGGAAGGACGGCTCATCGTTGGGCTTCAACATTCAGGGCAGCGCCGAATTGTTGGAGAGCGGGTCGACCGCCTTGAAGGCAGATATGCGCTTCATCGGCGGAACCGGCGAGTACGAGTCGGCATCAGCAACTGGGAAGTTCACTGGAAGTCGTGGCGCCGCGGTGGGCACACCCATCACCATCAAGCTCACGCTGGATGTAAAGAAATAGACGCAAGTTTCGGCTGACGAGCTGGCCCCACATCTCGGTGCGCCGGGCCGCTATCCAGCAGCACCCGTATTCGAGAGAGCAATCCAAAAATTGGGAGAGGGCCGACCCAGTGGGTCGGCCCTCTCGGTCCCGCAGGTTCCCCCCCGGGAACTCTCAAACCGGGGTGTAAGAAGTTGCTTGGCGACTCCCCGGTCAGCGCCGCTCCGCCCCCAAGGTGGTGCGGAGCAGCGCTGCGCTCGTTGGGAGTTAGTGGGTGAACACTCGGACGTAGTCGACCTCGAAGGTTTCGGAGCCGGACCAGCGACGGATTCCCGTGGTGGCGCACCCGCCGGGATACGTCCCAGAGATTGAGCAGCGACCGATGAGCGAGAGCTCACCGAGAGTTCCATCTGGATCTCCTACCCAATTACCGCCGATTGCTTGGTTGATGGCGATATCGAACATCGCATTGGGGTTGCCGTTCGAAGCCCAGGCCGCATTGGTGTCGGTGAAGGTTCCAACTGCAGCGCCATCGAGGTAGAGCGTGAACCGCACTCCGCCGGTGACTGCCTCAATTGCTGCTCCAAAGGTGTGCCAACCCGGTGTTGCGGTTGGTGTTTCGAAGGCTGAGACCCGCTTGAACACGTTGGACACGCCATTGAGATGGAGCGTCTGGGTCACCTTCCCAGGAACTTGAGAGTGGAAGTACTCCATGATGTCGATCTCAGCGGTCGAGGAACCATTGGAGTGACGCAGCCAGAACGCTGGCCAGATTCCTTGTGCGTGAGGGAGTCGTGCTCGCATCTCGAAGTACGCCTCACGTGGGTAGTAGCGCCCAACTTCTCGGGAACCGAGGAAACCTGAGGTGTAATTCATGACCTTGCCGTCGCCGCAGGTAACTGTCTCTTTGCGTGAGTTGATTCGCAACGAGCCACCGGAGACCGCCACGTTGTTAGGTGAGTTGCACTCCAATTCCTTGTTTCCGGAGCCATAGGTGTTGAAGTAAGGGCTCCAGCGTGAGGTATCGAGTTGTGTGCCGTTGAACTCGTCAGAGAAGTTCAGCGTGCGGAAATTGCTCGGACCATTTGGCACAACACCTGGGACGGTGGTGGGCGGAACGGTGGTGGTGGTTGTCGTGGGAGCAACAGTGGTGGTCGGTGCCACTGTCGTTGTCGGAGCAACAGTCGTGGTGGGTGCCACGGTCGTTGTCGGAGCAACGGTGGTGGTTGGGGCAACGGTTGTTGTCGGAGCAACGGTGGTGGTTGGGGCAACGGTTGTTGTTGTCGCTGCTGTCACCTGGCCGATTAACCGAGCCGAGAACGAAGCGTCAGGATCCTTTGTGTAGTCCTGTCGAAGTTCCACTGCGAGCACGTTGGTTCCGCTACGAAGCGCCGTGACCGGAATGGTGAAAGTGCGGGCAACGTTCTCTGTGGCGCTTGTGCGAACCACAATTGGGTAGCCGTTAGCGGCCACGTTGTCGTTGAGCACCTTGGTGCCGTTCAAGAAGACATAGGCGCTGTCATCGGCAACCATCGTCAAACTGAGCGACTTGACGTTTGATGATGACGTCACGTTGAAGGAGCGGCGGAACCAGTCAATTCGATGCGCTGGAGCGAGTCGGTTGATCCTGGTGCGTTCGTCACTATCGCCAGCACCAAGTTGTGCTGCTCCGGACTTCCAAGATGAATCCGAGTAAGTAGTGGCAGCCCAGTTGCTCGCTGGTGCTACTCCTGAGTCGACGTATCGCCATGTAGCGGCAGTATCAACAAATGTTGTGGCCGTTGTTGGAGTGGACGTGACTGCGCTGATCGCTGCTGGTGCAACCATGGGAAGGCATGCGGTGGCAAGTAACGCTATGCCTGCTGCTGTTGTCACTCGCCAGCGACGGCGATTCGGGGCGGGTTGATTCATTAGGTTCCTCCTAAGTTGGATCGCGCTGAAGCAGAGGTGCCCGCAGGGCGCGACTTGCTGGAATGCGCCGGAACCCGCCCCGATACCTAGGTCCGTCCGAGTCGCTTGCCGAATTCACTCACTGGCAAATGACCCGATGGCAGCGTCCTTGCGCCACGCACGTAGAAGGTCTCGGCCAGATGAGGGGTCCGCCTTGAGGCGCGGTGACTGTCGCCACGAAAGGGCGTTTGTTTTTAAGGCCTGGGCGCGCTGGCCGAAGCGCGCATGGACGGTGACCTCAGCGGGTCAGCGCCACATGAGGTCGCTCATGGCTGAGCAAACCTCGGTGGCCATCTCCGTGCCGTCGCGCAGAATTCCCATGCCAAAGAATCCATGCACCATGTCGTCGTAGCAGCGGTAACGCACGTCTACTCCGGCCTCACTCAGCGCATCGGCGTAGAGCTTGCCTTCGTCGCGAAGTGGATCAAACCCTGCGGTCACAATGACTGCGGGTGCGAGTCCCGAGAAGTCTGTCGTTAGAAGCGGTGACACCAGCGGAGAGTCACGATCGGCTGGGTCGGGCAAATACTGATCCCGGAACCAAGTCATATCGTCGTGTGTCAGAAAGAACCCTTCGGCGAACAACTGATGAGAGGGAGTGCTGAACCCCATATCTGTTGCCGGGTAGACCAGGCACTGAGCAACTGGGGGCGGTACGTCGGAGTCGCGGGTGACCTGAGCAATCACTGCGGCAAGATTGCCGCCAGCGCTATCGCCCATGACGCCCACCCGGCCGGGAGCGACGCCAAGCGAATCGAACTCCGAGTGAACCCATCTGTAGGCGGCAATCGCATCATCGACAGCGGCCGGAAATGGGTGCTCAGGTGCGAGTCGATAATCCACGGAGATCACCACGCAGCCCGTGACATGCGCGAGCAGGCGACACGACCCCTCATGGGAATCGAGGCTGCCGGCAGCCCATCCGCCGCCATGTAGGTAGACGATCGCGGGCGGTGTTGGTTCCGAACCGAACCGCCGATAAATGCGCACGGGTATGGTGCCTGCGGGGCCGGGGGCTTGGCGGTCCACCACGTGGATTCCCGAACGCTTGGGCATTCCCAACGCGGAGGCTCGGTCGAGTTGAATTCGACGGCTCTTCACGTCGGTGACCGTAGAAGTGAGTCCCAGCTTCTCGCCGGCGACGATCATTGCTTGGACCTGACGGTTGAGCGTTCTCCCGTCGACGACAATCGGCGGACCTCCGATGAGACGGTCCAACATTGAGTCAGGACCGGCGAGGAGTCGCCGAACAAGACGAGTCGGCAGCGATGCCCTATCGACTGACTTCATGCGCGACGAACCTCAATCGTTACTTCGGTGGCCCCTTCGTCCGCCTCGACTGTGATGCGTCCGGAGTTGGGTGCCGAGGTAATGCGGCCACCAGCGACGGTAGCGACATAACCATTCGGGTAGTGGCGAGCAGGCGCCGCAATGACGGTGGGCGCCGTGACGGCTACATCGGGCACGTACCGGTAGGTGAAGCGGCCGGTTGCGGGATCAAACCGCTGAAACTTTGGGGTGCCGGCTGTGGCCTGGGCAAAGGTGCGAACCAGGTGCACCTCTACCTCGTCGGGGAGTAGGCGGTTGCTCCCATACGGGTAGGTCCAATGCAGCCACGACACGAGTTGCTCATCGGCAAGGCGCGCTGGCACCGTTGCGTTGAGCGGTGTGAACGATGCGCCGAACTCGGTGAGGAACCGCGGCGCAGTCCAGCCGTCGCTCAACGCTGCCGCGTTGTCGAACGCTCGATTGAAGTTGGAGTTGCACCACACCAACGCACCGGTTGGGGCTTCGGCGACGCTGCCGCCATCGGTATCCCAGCAATACGCGTGGAACGAAAGCCCAACTCCTGGACCGTTGGCGCCGCGGGTCACGCCAGCGGTGGTCATCTGCGGAAGTGAATACATGGTGGCCAAGGACTCTGCCTCCCACCACACCGGCATGTCGGGCGCAACGGAACGAACCGAATTCGTGAGTTCGGTTGATCGGGCAGTAGCGAGGGCATCTAGCTCGGGGCAACCGCCGATCACGCAACTCACAACCGGGGAGCCAGGGAATGGCTCGTTGATGAGTTCAAGTCCGATCAAGTTAGAGGTGTTCTTGAAGCGCTCAGCGAGCGCAGTCACTCCAACTCCATATGCATCCACAACGCCGAGGCCCGGTGCGATCTCCTCGTTATTCCACCACGCATCCCATTGCCGCAGAGATTTCGCGCTGGTGTAGGAGGCCGCCCAGCCAATCACTTCGAATCCCGGTGTGGGGGCCTCTGAGAGATTGACGGCATCTGCTGGTGTTGCCCACGACGGCATACCGGTGAACGAATCCTGATGAAGATCCAACAGGACCCAGATTCCGGCCGCCTCAAGTGACTCCACTGCCTCTGCAACCTGATCAAGGTAGGCAGTATCAACAACTCCGGGTGCGGGCATCAACGCAGCAGGCCACACTCCGAGTCGCACGCCGTTGTAGCCAACCTCGTTGAAGTACTCGGTGTCGGACGGTCCGAGCTGGCCATTGGTGAGCGGCGTGATGAACGGCGGGCTCTTGCGCACGGAGTTCACACCGTGAATGAGCACAACGCGACCATCAGCGTCGACCAAGTCGCGGCCCTGTATCCGCAGGGGGCCATGAAGTTCATTTCGAACAGTCTCAACTGGTGAAGGACCACCCGTCGGGAAGGTCACCAGCGGCTCACTCGGGGTGGTGCACCCCGCCAACAGCGCAGCAGCTGCAATGACTGCGATGGCTGTCCCGCTCAGGGTTGGGCGCCACCGGCGCGCGAACGTAGTCATTGATTGATGTGGTGCCCCCCGCATGCCGAGAGGGTACCCCGGTGGTCGCGTGATGGGAAGAGTGCAATGAGCCGGGCCTTCGACCGGTTCATGCCGCTTTCACGGGAGGATGAGCCGAGCCTTCGACCGGTGCACGCCGCTTTCACGGGAGGTGAGCACCATTACCGAATCGCGTCGGCTGTGAGGCCAGCAGTTAGCTCGGGCGCCGCTCGTTGAGTTCGATGGTGTTGTCTCGAATGACGCGAGCAACCACCTCGGGGGACACCCCAACGAGTTCATCTAAGTAGTCAAGCGGCCGAGGCATGCCTTCAATGTGGGGCCAGTCCGAGCCGAAGATCACACGCTCTGGGCCCATCACATCGAGCACCTCGTGGACATCGTCCTCCCAGAACGGATTGATCCAGATATGCCGCTTAAAGGTCTCGACCGGATCCTCAGGGAACCAACCAGCGAGCTTGTGACCGAGCGCGTCGAGTCGGTGCATGAGACCGCGTAGGAACCCAGAGCCGTTTTCCACCGACGCAACCCGCAAGTTGGGGAAGCGAATGAAGAGCTGGTCGCAAATCAGTGAGGCGAGGAAGTCCTCTGCTGGCCGCTCGAGGTTGAGCATCTTGATGGGTTGGGGAATACCACCTTTGAAATTGGCGGTGAACGCTCCATCGTCGGCGTAACCATTTGAGCCATACCCGGCATCGCCAGCATGCACGACGGCGGTGATGCCGGCTTCGGCGACTCTCGCCCAGAACGGATCGAAGTCAGGATGTCCCGGCGGCTTTGGGCCGTCGACCGTGGTGGGTGCAGCAGGTCGCATCACAATGGTGCGAGCGCCGCGATCAATCGCCCATTCGAGTTCCTTGCAGGCCCATTCCAAATTGGCGAGCGTGATGTAGGGCGCCGCAAAGATGCGGTCCTGATACTCAAAGCCCCAGTCCTCCTCGACCCACCGGTTAAAGGCGGTAAAGGTCACGGTGACGGCTTCAGGGTCGTGCTTGAGCAGTTCCTCGTAGACCATGCCGAGAGTGGGGAAGAGCCAGACCTTGTCGAGGCCATGAGCATCAAGGGTGGCGAGTCGTTCATCTCGGTTTCGATACGCGGGGTTAATGCGGTCGCGCGCTCGAAGGAGTTCGATCGGATCGTCGCCATTGGGGTTTCCCCGGAAGTAGTCACGCAGCACTCCTGGCCGAGCAACCGGGTCAAACGTTGGGTTGACCACTGCCCGAGAGATAGTGCCGCCAACCACATGGTGGCGTCGACCGTCGATCTCGGCCCACTGCACGCATCGGGGCCCCCACGACGGATCGAGGTGCCGCGTGAAGGCATCGAGTGCTTCGTAATAGTGGTTATCGCAATCGAACGGACGCTGGCCGACCTCTGTTGACACCACCGGAAGGCCGGGGGTTTCCAGCGCGGTCATTTGAAGAACGCCGGGCTGTGCGCATCGGCTGGAACGGATTCCAAGGGTTGCGATACATCCGCAACACTTGGCCCGTGCTCCGCGGCGAGCGGTGCGAGTGCATCGAGGTCGAACCCATAGACCGCAGCGGCAGTGCCTCCGAGCAACATGTCGAGGTCGTCAGCGGACCAGTCGCTGAAGCTACGGCGGAGCGATTCGCGGGTGTAGGGATCGGTGCCTTCGCGATGCGGGTAGTCGCTTCCCCACATGAATCGGTCGATGCCAATCTCGTGCATCTGAGCGGCTTCGCCAGGTGGTGGGAAGCTGGCCCCAACAAAGCAGTTGGTAGCGAACGTTTCACTGGGCCGTTTGCTCAGCGTCATCGCTGACGGTCCAAGTTCTCCAAACTTCCCGCCCGCCATGGCGTCATGGAGATAATCCATCTGATCAAGAGCTGCTGGAAGCCAGCCAGTGCCTTGTTCAGTGAGGATGAACACCAGATCCTCGAACCGGTCGAACACACCTGACATGACAAGGTGCCACAGCGCCCGGTTAGCGAAGAACCCTGCTTCCATCATGTAGATCACGGTGGACGATGGGTGCTGCCCGAAGTCGGGCATTCCGCTTCCGCCACCGTGATGAGTCACCGGCAGACCTAGCTCAACACACGTTGCCCACAGCGGGTCGTAAATGGGGGAGTAGAGCGGGGCGATCCCTGGGGTGTCGGGTGAGACGCCCGGCAGAAGAACGCCCTTCATGCCGTGTTCGGCGCCCCAACGGACCTCAGCGATTGCATCGTCGACGTCGTTGAGAAGAATCTGCACTTGCCCGGCGCGCTGATGCGGCCGCTGCGCCACGAAGTCGGCGAGCCAGCGGTTGTGGGCTCGGATGCCAGCGCGACGCAGGTCGTACTCCTCTGCGGTACGAGGTGCTGGCGCAATCACCACTCCAGTAGGGAAGAACGGGGGAACCGTGTTGGGGAACAACACTTCGGCCACGATGCCGTCAGCCTGCAGCTCGCTGGTGCGTCGATCGTCGTCCCAGTTGCGAGTGCGACCGTCATCTTGAAGGTCTCTAAAGGGGTTCTTGTAGCCGCCGCGCCACTCATCGAAACGACCTTGGTAGGCCGCATCTAGGTAGTTACGGTATTGGGCGTGGTTGCCGCCGGCGTGGCAGTCGGCCGAGATGATCGTGTACCGATCATCGGTTCGGGTTGTCATGGAGCACCTCCTGATACGGGGACGCTACGTGACGAGTCTCTATGTCGCACAGGCGGCCGAAGCAGTCCTGCACATTGACCTGAACATCGGCCTGAACACTGAGGAGTGAAACTTAGAGACGGAGTTGACGAACCGGGGCGAGCACGGCGAGCGGTTGGTCACGCCAGACCTCGGGTTGCACATCGATGTACAACTCAATCTCATTCCCGTCGGGATCCTCGATGTAGAGCGAATGAGTAACCGTATGGTCACTGGCTCCCGAGATGAACACCCCGGCCGACTGACAAGCGCGGAGCGCAGCGCGGAGTTCGTCGTCGCTGGTGCCGACTTTCAGACCGAAGTGGTACATCCCGACTCGGTGGCCTCGTCGCACAGGTTGAGCGTCATGACCAACCTGGATGAGGAGTAGTTCGTGATGGGTTCTCCCTGAGCTGTAAATGGCAACCGATCCGGGAACTCCGTGAAGTTCATTGAAGCCGAGCACGTCTCGGTAGAAGGTTCGAGAACGCTCTAAATCCGAGACATAGAGCACGAGGTGACCCAACTCGTGAACCCGCACGCGCTCACCTGTAACTGCGTTGCTGGGAAGTTCATCGCCCTGAGAGTCACTAGCGGAGTCATGGTTGGTCATTGCGATGTTCCTCTGTCAGTGAGTAGGCAATTTTGACGAACGTGGGGCGCGGGTTGGAGGCTCCCGAGTGAACCCTTCGGACCGGAGAACCATTCCTATGTCAACCGACGCAACTTCGCCATCGCTTTCCACTGCCAACCGTTACACCGGAAAGGTGGCCCTCATCACTGGGGCAGCATCAGGAATCGGCCGGGCTGTAGCGCTGCGACTTGCCGCAGAGGGAGCCTCGGTATTTGCTCATGACCTCAATGGCGACGAGCTCGCAGTGACCGCGGAGATGGTTCAATCAACTGGCGGAACAATCGCCACCCGGCAGGGCAGTGTGGCCGAACGCGATGAGTGTTTCGCAACTGTGGAGGCCGCAGTCGCAACCTTTGGGAAACTCGACGTGCTTGGCAACATTGCCGGTATTTCTCGGGCTCAGCACTTCACCCAAATCACCGAAGAGAGTTACCGGCGACTGTTTGCAGTGAACGTGGACGGACCGTTCTTCATGTGTCAGGCGGCAGTGCCGCACCTGCTCGAGAGCGCTGGAAACATCGTCAATATTGCGTCGAACGCAGGACTGATGGGAACTCCGTATACGGTCGATTATTCGATGAATAAGGGCGCGATCGTGCAGCTCACGAAGTCACTTGCCATGGAGTACGCAAAGACCCCGATGCGAGTCAACGCCATCGCTCCGGGCGGAATCATGTCCACACTGACCATGACCTTCGACATGCCGCGTGACGTGGACGGCGATCTCATGGCACCACTCATTGGGCATCGCGGCATGGGTGTTCCCGAAGACATCTCGGTGTTGTTTGCCTTGTTGGCGTCTGACGATGCCGTAAATATCCACGGGGCAATTCTTGTGAGTGACCGCGGTCTGACCACCGCCTGAGGGCGTCGTACGATCGTCGAACACGACCCCGCGATCGCGGGGAAACAAGGGGATGAAATGACTGAGCAGTCTGGACACAGCAACGGTCCCGCTTCTGGCGCACGGCCTGAAGAATCCCGCACCGACCCAGTAGTGCTTCGCAACAAACTTGAGTCCTGGCTGCAGGCTCGACCAGAACTGGGCCCGGATGCCCGGGTGGTAGATCTCACAGTGCCCGAGAGCAACGGCATGTCGTCGGAGACGGTGTTGTTTGATGTTGATCCGGGTAACGGCGAGATCGACCACCTCGTTGCGCGCATCGCTCCGCTGGAAGCCTCGGTCCCGGTATTTCCTGTGTACGACATGGAGTCACAGTTCCGTGTCATGGCAGAGGTTGCCGGCGTGGTGCCCGTTCCAGCAGTGCGATGGCTGGAGCTCGACCCGGCAGCCATCGGGGCCCCATTTTTTGTAATGGATCGAGTCAACGGACTCGTTCCGCCAGACGTGATGCCGTACAACTTCGGCGACTCATGGGTGTTCGACGCAACTCCCGAGCAGCAGCGTCAGATGCAAGACGCCAGCGTGGCGGTACTTGCCGCCTTGCACGGGATTGAGAACCCGACGGAGCGATTCGCGTTTTTGGACCCCGGCGGTGAAGGCTCTGCGCTGCGTCGTCATGTCGCTTCCACCAGGCGCTTCTACGAATGGGTAGTAGAGGGCCAGCGGCGTTCGCCCCTGATCGAAGCATGTTTCGAGCGGCTTGAAGCAACGTGGCCAACCGATGAAAGCCCCACAGTGCTGAGTTGGGGGGATTCCCGCATTGGCAACACCATGTACGAGGACTTCGCCCCGGTAGCAGTGCTCGATTGGGAGATGGCTTCGCTCGGACCGTGCGAGATCGACCTCGCGTGGATGGTGTTCCTGCACAGGTTCTTTGAGGACATTGCTCACGTCATGGAGTTGCCCGGTATGGGTCATTTCATGCAGCGCGCCGACATCGAATCCACCTACGAGCAACTCACCGGGCATGCACCGCGCGATATGCAATGGCACTTGTTGTATGCAGCGCTTCGCCACGGAGCTGTGATGTATCGGGTCCAGTGTCGAACGATTGCCTTCGGCGAGGGCGAATGGCCTGAGGACGTTGACGACCTCATCATGCATCGCGCCGCGCTGGAGCAAATGCTCGCTGGCACCTATATCGACTGAAGACAGCAGCGCCGATTGAGTTCAGCAACGCCGACTGAGTTCAGCAGCGCCGGTTGAGTTCAGCAACGCCGACTGAGTTCAACAACTCGAGAACGCAACAGCTTGAACGCAACAGCTTGAACGCAAAAGTCTGAACGCAACAGCCTGAACGCAACAGGCTGAAGGAAATAGTCGTCGGGCAATTGTCTGATTACGCGAAACGGCCGGCCCATCGGGCCGGCCGTTTCAGTTGTCAGTCACTGCTCGTTC
>Ga0164294_10004859_pt1 | contig 11624 bp, 8 predicted proteins | sample GEODES005metaG_FD_111479 | JGI IMG/M metagenome (GOLD analysis project Ga0164294, IMG submission 111479) | Oligotrophic lake water microbial communities from Sparkling Lake, Wisconsin, USA - GEODES005 metaG | ecosystem: Environmental > Aquatic > Freshwater > Lake | place: USA: Sparkling Lake...
AAAACCCTTATTATAAAACATATATCAGGTCCAATTTCACAAGCTTTTTTCCAAGAATGTCTGATATTATGTTTATGTATTTAAGGTCTTATCGGGATCCTAGAATAAACTATTATTTCGATTCTGTAAAGCTTACCAGTAGATACAGGGTTACTGATACAGTTTCAAGTACTATTAATGACTCTTTGTATGTTGTGACTTATCCAATTCCACATTACGGGATTACAAAATCGCGTGTACTTTTACCTGGTTGGACTCCTCAACTAACAGGAGGAATAGATCCCCAAGCTCAGGCAAATAATGGTGGGATAAACGGAGTTAGTGCATATTCAATGTATTCGTTAAATATCCTAAACAATCCTACAAGACCACTTATTGTACTGAGCTTTGCTGAAGCTCAGCTTTTAAAAGCACAAGCCAGAATGCTGAACCTTGGCGGGAGTAGCACGGCAGAAAATTATTATACTTCCGGTATCGATGCCAATTTTGCTTTTTGGGGAATTCCTTCCACATCAAGGGATATATACAAAGCAGGAAATGGAGTAAAATTTGGCACTACAGGTATTGGTTTGTGGAATTATCTTCATTTGGTTAATGCTGACATTCCTTCAGGAGATATCAATAAAATATATCACCAGTTATGGCTTAATTATTTTCCCGATCAGCCTTTTGATGCCTGGTGTTTACAACGGCAAACAAGGGTACTGAATTTATCGCCCCATACCAATCCTTCATTTGCTTCATTGCTATTTCAAGATATTCCTGGTCGTGGATTTTATCCACCTTCAGTTAGTGCTCAAAACCCAGTTGGATATCAAGGTGCACTTAAACATTTGGGCATTCCAAACTTCACCGAGGAAACAACCAATCCTTATAACAATTTAAAGTTTGCTGCTCCTTACACAGTTCCTGATTTTAACACAAAGCGCGTTTATTATGACTTATCTGGTATGAATAAATGGTATGGCACTACTATACAATCGGTCCGGGCTGCAGGATTGGCTTCCGGATTTACTGTAATCGTTACTAAAACTTATAAACCATAATCATGAAAAATTTTAAAATTTCATTATTTATAATAGCTGGGCTTGGTATTTTTTCTTCTTGTACAAAAAAGAATGATGGGCCTTCAGTATCAGACAACATATTAAACTATACCATTAACGAAATACCTGTTACAACAGATTATACTGTAGGTGCTTTTTATTATAATTTTACAACGTTTAATACTTCTATTACTCAGGTTCCCTCTGTAGGTAGCTATTCTATGTTAAATGGTGTTGTGTTGCCCAATATCATGACCAACCACATTCAACAAGCCAAAAAAGGGGGTATAGATTATTTCCTTTTTCCTTTTAGGTCAGCAAGCAGAGACTTGACAAATTTTAGTGCTGATTCTTCTACTATTAAATCTTTTCTAGATGCAAATACAGACAATTTAAAGTTTGCTTTAGCATACAATTTTTCAAATACTACTTATGCAATTTCAAATACTGCTCCTCTTGAAAATGACGCAGTTAAATTAGAGCAATTTTTTCAAGACATCATTAAGATGGTGCCACGAATGAATAATGCTAATTATGTAAAAGTAAATGGAAAAACGCTTTTGTATTTGATGAATGCGCATTTGCTTTTTTCGAATAATAATATAAACATTTATACCACATTAAGAAGCAGGTTAAAAACATTGGGCTTAGAAATGTATATTGTAGGAATGCAAGAACGATGGTCTCCACCAGCTCGATATCCTTTTAGATTTCAAGGTTGTGTAGATGCAATTTACCACCAAAGTTATAGTTCTCAATTGACTGATTGGGACAGATGGTGGTTGCTTCCTCAAACAATGGATCAGAATTGGAAATATTCTAAAGAATATTTTGCTTCAAATATGGGAGGAATCGATTACGTTCCAAATCTAACACCTGCGTATGATTGGAAAATTTTACAACCGACTGCGATTACTCCAAATTATCCAAGAACTGATGGAGGAAAAATGTATAAACAACTGTGCAATGTTGCTAAAATGAATGCTAGTGCTACTACGCGTTTGATTCTTATAGACTCTTGGAATAAATGGGATGAAGACATGCAGCTAGAGTCTTCAGTTTCTTATGGAGACCTGTATTTAAATATTACCAAGCAACAGTTTAAGAAGCCATAGCATAAAAGTATGAGGTCTTTTCCAAAATTAAAAACGCCTGCCATTTTATGTCTATGAAAAGCGTACAAATAAGCGTTATTCTTACCCTTTTTTTAGTTTTAATTTGTTATTCTAAGAATAAGAATGTCGATGATAATTCAAATTCATTTGTTAAGGAAGTTACATATGATGAAGAGGGGTGGAATTATACATCGTATAAAAACCTTGTAATGGCGGGTTACCAGGGTTGGTTTACTGCAGAAGGCGATGGTGCAGAAAGAGGTTGGAGACACTATGGAAAGAGGAGTTGTGGTGGTTTTGCGCCTGGTTGTACCTCTGTTGACCTGTGGCCAGACATGAAGGAATATCCAAAACAATATACTACTCCTTTTTCTTTTGCCAATGGAGACAATGCAAAATTATTTAGCCCTATAGATGAAGAAACGGTAGAGCTCCATTTTAAATGGATGAAAGAATATGGTATTGATGGGGTTTTTATGCAACGATTTGTAAATGAAGTAAAACAATCAAACCCTAAAGGCAAAGCACATTTTAATAAAGTACTTCAAAATGCATTAAAAGCTGCCAATAAATACAATAAGGCCATTTGCGTTATGTACGATTTAAGCGGCTGTACCAGCACAGATTTGGCTTATGTTCAACAAGACTGGGAGGAATTGCAGCAATTGTTTTCGCTTTTTAGCAATAAACAAAATCCCAACTATTTGAGGCACAATAAAAAACCATTGGTAGCAATATGGGGTGTTGGTTTTAAGGATGGCAGAAAATATACAATTGCAGATGTAGACAATTTAATTGATAAAATCAAAGGACCTACCAAAAACGTTTCAGTCATGTTGGGCGTTCCATACTATTGGAGAACTTTAACGAAGGATACCGAAAACAATGCCAGCTTACATGCGGTTATTAAAAAATGCGACATAATAATGCCTTGGGCTGTTGGAAGGTATAATCACAACAATTATGAAAAGATAGCCCTGAATTCATTGCCAAAAGATATTCAATGGTGTAAGGATAATAACGTTGATTATGTGCCCCTCGTTTTTCCCGGATTTAGTTGGGGTAATTTAAAAAATGATACTACTATTTATAACGCCATTCCAAGAAATGGAGGAGATTTTTTGTGGAAACAAGTTGCGGGTGCAAAGCTTGCAGGTGCTCATTCCTTGTACGTGGCAATGTTTGATGAAATTGACGAAGGCACTGCTATATTCAAATGCCTTCGAGAGAATGAGTTGCCGTTGAATGGCAAAAATAAATTCGTAGGTGTGGAAAACAACTTGGATTCAGATTATTATTTATGGCTTACTGGAAAAGCCGGCAATTGGTTTCGTGGAGAAGATGGGTATTCAAGTATTAAGCCTGTTCGATAATGCCCGCATTGAATGTGACAGTTCCTACGCAATAATTTCAGTTGATTTTTTTAAATAAACAAAACAAGTAGCAATGAACTTTTATAAACATTTTTATTCAATCAACATTTTTTGGATGCTTTTTTGGGTGCCAGTTGTGTGCGCTGGGCAGCCTTCCCCCAAGCGGATAGTTAAAAAGCCTAATATAATTTTTGTCCTGGTTGATGATTTAAGGTGGGATGCTATGGGCTTTATGGGGAGGTATCCATTTCTGAAAACCCCCCATATAGATCAGCTTCGTAATGAAGGAGTACATTTCAAAAATGCCTTTTGCACCAATTCTCTCTGCGCTCCTTCGCGTGCAACTATTTTAACTGGTATGTTTCCTCAAACTAACGGAGTGAATACCAATCAAGAAGGACGTGAATTAAATCCTGATAAAACTCGTTCATTTGGGCAGATACTTCAGGAAGAAGGATATGAAACAGCTTTTATTGGTAAATGGCATATGGCAGAAAGTAATGAACCTAGAAAAGGATGGAATTACTGGTGCAGCTTTCCGGGGCAAGGTCATTACTTTGGTAATGATCTTAATATTAATGGAAAAAATATTCGGAATGAGGGTTATATCACAGACGAACTGAATAAATATACTTTGAATTTTATTGATAAAAATGCGGATAAACCATTTTGTGTTTATTTGTCCCACAAAGCAGTTCATGAGCCATTTACTCCGGCAGATCGAGACAAAAATTTATTCATCAGTGATTCGGTTCCTGAACCTGCAAGTTGGCTCGATAACATGGAAAATAAGCCAGCCTGGCAAAGAACTGTGATGAATCAAGATCAAAGACGTCGCTTGAGGGACAAAGACCTGGCTAAAATAATTCCTCAAAAAAGTCGTAAACCTGCTCCATGGCCTGCAAAAACAGGAATAGGAAAACAAAAAGATTACCTGAGATCCCTCAGTTCCGTTGATGATGGGCTAGGAGAAATTTATGATTTGTTAAAGAAGAAAGGAATTTTAGACAATACAATAATAGTATTTGCAGCAGATAACGGGTTTTTTCATGGCGAACATGGGTTAGGGGATAAGCGCTTGGCATATAACGAATCAATGAGAATTCCTCTGGTAATGCGTTATCCAAAATTAGCAAATGCGAATCTGACAATTTCAGAAATGGTACTCAATGCCGACATAGCCCCTACCTTTCTTGAAATGGCTGGAGTTTCAATTCCAGCACAAATGCAAGGGAAAAGTGTAGTTCCATTATTAAACGGGAAGAATGAAAATTGGAGAAAATCGTTTCTCTTTACTTACTGGACAGATCTAGTTTATTTTATTCCTCGAATAACGGCTATTCGAACAGAAAAATACCTGTATTCAACTACCCCCGATATCAATGACATTGATGAGTTGTATGATGTTGTAAATGATCCGGCTGAATTAAAAAATCTTTCAAAGAAACCAGAATTTTCGGCAATTGAAAGCCAATTAAAAACAGAACTAGCGCAACTCAAAAAAGAAACTGGCTATAAAGCTGAAATACCAAGACCAGATGCTGAATTCATAGGGAATGTGAAAACAGGAAAACTACTTTCGGTTGATTTTGGAAGTGCTATATTAAATTCCCAACTTGAAAATGATATCCATTTACAGGGGGTAGTACTGAATAAAGATGAAAGAGGAGCTAGCGGAAATTTTAGTTATGGTGCCACCACAGTCATAAAAGCCAGACCGGATTTAGATGCTTCAAAAGGTACTTTTGTTATTGAATGTTTGGTTAAACCAGAATCCCCTAATGGAATTATTGCATCTTGTGGGTCACAACAAGAAGGATGGGCAATTTTTTTAGAAAATGGAGTGCCTGGTTTTGTGGTAGCTCATGATAAGCATCTTCAGTTTATTGATGGGGAATCAAAAATTATTAACAAATGGTCGCATCTTGTAGCAGTCATTGAAAACTATAGCAACTTTATAAAATTTTTTGCTGATGGGAAATTAATAGGAACGCGGAAAATGTTACTCCCAATACAATCCATTAAACCCAGTGCCGGTGATATTCATTTAGGACAGGATTCAGGAGATATGATTGATCCGAATAGAGTTTCTGTTCATTCTTATAAAGGTCTGATTCAATCTGTTACTTTCTATCGTGAAAAGATGGAGGATTCAAAATTCGTAGAATTATCAAAATTAAATTGATTGTAACCTGAAGGCGGATTCTTTAGAAACAAAAAATGACGATGGGGAAACTAAATGAAAACTTATGAAATGAGTTTAGTTAAAATCTTTTCCAATAAGACCTTATAGTAATTTTGTAAACTAAAACTATGAAAACAATAAAGCCAATACTTGTAACTATAGCTTGCTGTTTTGTTTTAAGTTGTGCTGCTCAAATAACACTAGATACTATAGCAACAAAAGTGGGAATTTTTGAGATACCAATAAAAATACAATTACCTGAAAAAAGTATTGAGAAAAGCCCTATTTATTTTTTTATTCATGGTGGAGGCTGGAATGGAGGCACACAAAATGAAGTTCCTCCAGCAACACTCTCCGGAGACGTAAACTTTTTATCAAACGAGCTGGGTATTATTTATGTTGGATTAGCTTATCGATGTAAAGGGAACAATGCCACTTTTGCTGATGCAATAAATGATTTGGAATCTAGTGTTAAATGGTTTTTAGACAATGCAAATAGATTTAATGCGGATACTACTCGAATTGCGTTTGGTGGTACTTCAGCTGGATCTACTTTATCCGCAGTAATGGCGCAAAAATACTCAAATTGTAAGATTTATATAGGCGCAGAGGGAATGTATGATTTAATAAACCATGATGAAAAAAAATCTCCATTTCCAAATACTGAAGCAAGAAAATTATATGGGTTAGATAGCGAAGAAAAAAGTAAAATTGCTTCTGCATTTTTTAATTTAAAAGCAAACCCACCTAATTCACTTTTATTGCATGGAAAAGAAGACAGGTTGTGCCATTACACGCAAAGTATAAAGTTTGCCGAAAAGATTAAAGAAGCCGGTGGGAAAGCTAAGGTAGTGCTGTATCATAGAATTAATCATACCTGCTTAAGTGCTTCTTATCCGGACGTTTTCAAAAAAAGTGTAATTGAAATTGCAAATTTATTTATTAGTGAATTCAAGATTAAAAATAAAAATATTCATACAATTCGAAAAAAATTAGATATGCGATTAGAGAATCAGTATCCATCAAAAAAAATAACCGAAAGTCAAATCATTGGTTCATGGAAATTTAATAGTGAAGATTTAATATTTAAACTTAATGGCAACGGAGAATTAAAAAATAATAACAGTCAAAAAAAGTTTAAGTATATCATTCAAAATGATTCTATAAAAATATTGGTACAAAAAGAAAAAGAAAGGGTATTCTTTTTAAGAAAAAATAATACAAATATGTATGAGTTAATTATTGATAATAAAGAAAACCAATATAGAAGGTTAGATTATGTTAAACAATAAACTTAAATATGAAATTTATCTAATTTGGTGTAATTATAATTTTTCATGTTAAGGAAATGTTTGAACCAGTCCCGACGCGTCGGGGGAGCCGGCGCTACAATCAATTTTTTTTAAAATACAAAAGCCCCGATAAATCGAGGCTTTCGTGGTGTGAGCCGGGCTTGAACCGGCGACACATGGATTTTCAGTCCATTGCTCTACCAACTGAGCTACCGCACCATTCCCCACTTTCGCGGGAATGCAAATATAATTGAAGTAATGGAAATAGCAAAATTAAACGGTTTAGAGTTTCGATTTTTATTATTCCCCCATCTTCAACTTTCCCGATTCGTGCTTCGCACTCTCGGGATCTTCGACTTCAACCACTTCAACCACTTCAACTACTTCAATCCCTTCAACTCTAATCAACTATTTTGTCTTTTTCTTTAAAACTTTATTGTAAATTGTACTATAGAAAGCTAACGCCTTAGATGTTAGTCAACCTTAAAAATAATTTACATGCCAAATCAATTCGATGCCATCGTTGTTGGCTCCGGTATCTCCGGAGGCTGGGCCGCAAAAGAACTTACAGAACACGGATTAAAAACCCTTCTACTTGAAAGGGGCCGCAACGTAGAACACATCAAAGACTACCAAGGCACTGAAAAAGATCCATGGGAACTTCCATATAGAAACGGGAAAACTGAAGAAGATAGAAAAAACTCTCCTATTCAAAGCAAATGCTATGCTTTTGATGAAGTATCTAAGAAATTCTTCGTGAATGACAACGACCTTCCATACAACCAAGTAAAACCCTTCGATTGGATTCGTGGCAACCACGTTGGTGGTCGCTCCCTCATGTGGGGACGCCAGTGTTATCGTTGGAGCGACCTTGATTTTGAAGCGAATGGGAAAGATGGATTCGGAACCGATTGGCCGATAAGATATAAAGACATCGCTCCTTGGTACAGCTATGTTGAAAAATTCGCTGGTATAAGCGGATCTCGAGATGGCTTGCCCCACCTTCCAGACGGAGACTTCCATCCTGCTATGGAAATGAACTGCGTGGAAGAAATGGTTGCTCAAAACCTTAAAACAAAAATGGGACGACCAATGATCATTGGTCGATCTGCCAACCATACCAAGAAAATTGGTACCCGCGGTCCTTGTCAATTCAGGAACAAATGCCACCAAGGTTGTCCATTTGGTGGATATTTCAGCTCAAACTCAGCCACCCTTCCTGCTGCTGCTGCAACTGGTAACCTCACGTTGAGACCCAACTCTATCACAACTGAAGTTTTGTATGATAAAGAAACTGGCCGAGCAAAAGGTGTTAGAATCTTAGATTCGGAAACCAACATGACCGAAGAGTTCTACGCTAAAATTGTTTTCTTAAACGCGTCAACACTGGGAACAACACAAATCTTGCTCAACTCTGTCTCAGATGCCTTTCCAAATGGCTTCGGCAACAGCAGTGAACAAGTTGGTCACAACCTAATGGACCATCATTATGGTGTTGGTGCAAGTGGTAAATATGATGGTTTTAAAGACAAATACACTTTCGGCCGCAGGCCAAATGGCATCTATGTACCTCGCTTCCGCAACCTCGATGGTGGCTCTTCAGCGGGCTATCTCCGTGGATTCGGATACCAAGGAGGTGCTTCTAGAGGTCGCGATAGATCTGATGAAATAGGCGTTTCCCTTAAAGAAACCGTTACAGAACCAGGCGAATGGTCAATGGGTTGGGGCTCTTGGGGTGAACACCTTCCTTACTATGAAAATAAGGCAACCCTCAACAAAGATAAAAAAGACAAGTGGGGATTACCAACTTTGGATATTGATTGCGAATTCAAGGAAAATGAAATGAAGATGCGTGTAGACATGAAAAACAGCGCTGCTGAAATGCTTGAAGCTGCTGGTATCAAAGATGTCAAAACATACGACAACATGCCTGCTCCTGGATTCTGCATTCATGAAATGGGTACAGCCCGCATGGGTAAAGATCCTAAAACATCAGTGCTCAACAAATGGAACCAGATGCATGACGTAAAAAATGTATTCATAACAGACGGCTCTGCCATGGCATCATCTGCCTGCCAAAACCCTTCTGTAACCTATATGGCATTAACTGCAAGAGCGGTTGACTTTGCTGTTTCTGAATTGAAAAAAGGAAACCTGTAGTTTAAATGTAGAATGAAAAATGAAGAATGAAGAATGGAACAGCCTCGAGTGAATGGCTGTTATATTCTTCATTTTTCATTCTTCGTTCTTCATTTGAATTAATTTTTCATTTGATATTGATTTTATTCAGCGGAAGTTCTGGTTCAATATTCATGATTGGGTCAATCAACCTGTTGTTGTTTAATTCTTTCACTATAAATTGAAAGACCGCAATGTATTTGCGTTTTCGACTTAATGCAGAAATCGAATTATTATCAAAAGAATCTTGTGTTATCTTCGGTAGGATTTAAATTATACTCATGAATCAAACAGAAAAAATAATTATCAATAAGACAAAAAATTGGATCAGGGATGTTGTGATTGGTCTGAATTTTTGTCCCTTTGCACGCAAGCCTTACAATGCAAATAGGATAGAATACCGCGTAATCAATGAAAGCGATTTTGAAACTGCATTGGTGGCCTTGAGGGTTATGTGTCTTAACCTTAACGAACAGCCGGAAGTGGAAACAGCATTGATTATATTGCCTGAAGGCTTCTCAGATTTTGAAGAATACCTCGATCTTCTTTTTGAGGCAGAAGGACTGATTATAGACGAGGGTTTTGAAGGAACATACCAAGTTGCCAGCTTTCATCCGAATTATGTTTTTGCAGATTCTGATGACAATGATCCTGCCAATTATACCAACAGGTCTCCATATCCAATGCTGCATATCCTTCGCGAAGATTTGCTTGAAGTTGCCGTCGACAACCACCCTGATCCAGAATCCATTCCGGATCAGAACATAGCCAAGGCAAAATCACTTGGACTGGAATATTTTCGAAAGATGAAATTTGATTAACGAAAAAATTTCACCATAATTAAATCTTAATATGAAATTCTTGTCTGTCCTAATGGTAATACTGCTGTCAATTGCTACCCAAGCGCAGGATAACGGGATATCTTTGCCAAAGGGAAAACTCATCATCATTGGTGGTGGAGATATTCCAGACACTTTATTCAATCTTTTTGCAACTTCAATCGGCGGAAAAGACCAACCAATAGTGGTTATTCCTACTGCAACTAGCGATGAAGCATATATCCGTGAAGGCGGACATCTACAAAAGTTTTCTTCCAGGGGGTTTACAAATCTTCATACCATCCATACGCGCGACAAAAAAATGGCAGATGATCCGGCTTTGATTGAATTAATGCGGAATGCCAAAGGTTTATATTTTGGAGGAGGAGATCAGGATCTAATTGCAAAAGCTTATGCGAATACACAGTTACATAAAGAAATGTTTGCTCTCTTAGAAAGGGGAGGTGTGATTATGGGAACGTCAGCTGGAGCCACCATTATGGGATCTTTACTGATTGGTGGCGATCACCGAAAAACACCCCAGGTGAAGACTTCATTCTCCGCTGGATTATCATTCCTGAAAAATACGGCAATTGACCAGCATGTGCTCGTGCGGAACAGGCAGTTTGACCTGATTCCTGTCTTGGAGTCATACCCTGGTATCCTTGGCATCGCCATTGATGAGTCAACAGCCGCTGTGGTGACTGGAAACACCCTTTCCGTGGCCGGGAAGTCGTATGTGTTGGTGTATGATCAAAACGACTGGAAAACGCAGCTACTAGCCTGGCAAAGAGTTTACAGGCCTTTTCAGATGTTGAAAGAAGGAACTGTATATGATATACAAACAGGAAAAATCAAGAGTGGTCGTTAAAAAATAATGTACAACTTAGGTGATGGTTCCCCGACGCGTCGGTTCAGGTACCCATCAAAAACCCTGGCAAGATGCTGGGGTTTTTGTTTTAGAAAATTGTAATTGAATATGATATTTTCTTTTTGAAACAAAATTTCACTCTGTTATATAATCTTGCACATGAATTAATTCTTCACTATCTCATGATAGGGATGAATCATTCAACACACAAAAAAATAATCAACATGAAAAATGACAAAAAAAGAAGCATCAAGCCTAAAGAATTACAATTAAAACTCGACCCATCTGATCTTGAGCTTGAAAATGATATGTTGATAGGTTATGAGAGTATCATGCTTTTGGGCACCTGTGTATTTAATGATAAGCAAAAATTCAAAGACGATTTGCTCGGTGCTTATCATTTATGCATGGAATATTTTTTAGATAAAGAGGATTATGAAAAGGTAAATGAAATTCTAAAAATACTCAAGATGATTGATGATCCAAGACCAGTAAAAATAGACAGCGAGGTCATAGATTCTATAGACATTTTTTTAAATTAACAAGTAATTTAATTTTCAATATTGAGGATTTGAAATTTCATCTACATATTTCACAAACAGATTTCCATATTTCACAGATAAATTCCGTGTTTTTCTATTATTATTTTGAGGTTTTTCACTTTTCAAAAAATGTTTCAAATCTCAACTTTGTTTTATGAAAAGAAGATGGTCAGGACCTATGTCTGATATGCTGTTCAAGTTTCA
>Ga0164294_10004861_pt1 | contig 11621 bp, 6 predicted proteins | sample GEODES005metaG_FD_111479 | JGI IMG/M metagenome (GOLD analysis project Ga0164294, IMG submission 111479) | Oligotrophic lake water microbial communities from Sparkling Lake, Wisconsin, USA - GEODES005 metaG | ecosystem: Environmental > Aquatic > Freshwater > Lake | place: USA: Sparkling Lake...
CACGAGCACTTGCCCGAGACCGTCGAGTATGGAATCTCCTCCTTCATCTACCGCGCCAAGCGCCCGTTCCACCCGCAGCGCCTGCATGGCGCCTTTTGCAGCCGCCCGCGTCCAGGCGCGCTCTCCAACCTGCTCCGGCTCAAGGGCATCGCGTGGATCGCCACGCGCCACAGCCAGCAAGCTCACGCCGCGCTCGCGGGTACGCAGTTCAGCCTGGATCCAGGCCCGCCATGGTGGGACGCGATCCCGCGCGAGCTGTGGCCGGAGACACTCGAGGAAGACATCAAGCCGCTCTGGCACGAGGAGCACGGCGACCGGCAGACAGAGCTCGTCGTCATTGGACGGCACTTGGATCATCGTGCAGCCGAGGCCGCGATCCACGCGTGCCTGCTGACCGACGCGGAGATGGTTGGCGGCGCGGAGGGGTGGCTCACGTTGGCGGACCCGTTTGCGGAGAAGTGGGACAGGGACCTGGAGATGGCGTCGCCGGGCGGTGCGGAGGGGCACGACCACGACCACGACCACGGCCACACGCACTGAGGCCGTCACTGAGGCCGCATTTGTGGACCCACATACGTAGCACAGGAGCGTGCGTGCGCAGCAGAGCTTGGATCGAGCATTACGCTCTCTCTGAGATGCGCAGTATACGGGGTGCGTGAACAGTGTGTTGGATCGTATCACGGTGCGTTTTACGACGGGGCATTGTGTTCACGCCTAGTTGTTCACGCCTAGTTGTTCACGGCTGAATCGCGAGTAGCGACACCCGATCGATCGCCGTGGAGTCATCACGATGATGATGATTGCGCTCCTCGCTCTCGCCTTTGCGCCAACACCGCGCACGCAAGCAAAAGCACTGCGGCCGCAGCTTAGGCCACTCATGATTTCAGCCGCTGAATCAACCTCAAACGGCGATAGCGCGCGAGATTCGCCAGATGCGCCACTGGCCGTCCAAAGCTTCGAGGCTTTGAAGCTTCCGACTGTATCGCGGCCATTCGTCGTTCGACTCGTTGCCTGCCTGTGCTTATTTGGCGTGGCCAGCCCCCACCTAGCGTCTCGCGTCGCCTACGTGGCCGTCGGTGTCTCTCTTGGCTTTGGAAGTACGAAGTTCATTCGAGTGGCTACCTCGCCCGATGCCAGGGATAGCTTGGCTGCGTTCGCCGCTCAGCTCCAGGTTCGCGCGCGGCTACGCGCGTTACTTTTGCGCATTGATCCATCACTCGCTGACGATGAGGGCAATCCCATCACACTGAGGGAGTTGGGTGGGCCGTTTTTTCGTGGCAAGAAGAAGCAGGGCCGTGGCATTGGACGGCCGCCTTGGGCGCAGGCTATGAATCCGACAGAGCGCCCGACCGTGTCTGTCCTCGAGGAGCAGGGGCGGCTGGCACGCGAGGACGCCGAGCGGGAGATGGCTGAGCGCAGGGTGCGCTCGGGCGGCACGAGAACGGCGTCGAGCAGCGCGTCTGCCGAGGCGGAGGCGGAGGCTGAGAAGGAGCGGGCCATCATCGAGAAGAAAGCGCGCGAGAGGTAACGGCTAGCCGAACAGGCGCGGATAGCAGAGGCCGAGAATCTCGCGTGGGCCGTGCGCGAGGCGGCGTGGGCGCGCGAGCGCGAGCGCGCACTCGAGGCGGCCGCAGCGCAGCAGCCGTTTTCACCGCCGCCCGCGCCGCCGTCGCAGTCGATGCCTGAGGAGCAGTCCAGAACGGAAGGCTGACCCCCTTCCGTAAGTGATCGCCGTAAGGCATGGATGACAGCTCACAAACCCCTCCGCCCTGCTGGCACTCGGATACTACCACACGTGTGCGCGTACCTCCCGGCCGACATGCTCCTCAAGTGTTGGGGACAGAACGGCTACGGCCAGCTCGGTGACGGCACGACGACCACACGCACCACCCCGGCTACGATCAACGTCAGCGACGCTCTTGGGCTGCTGGGGTTCGGAGGAGGCCACTCGTGCGCGAACCTCCCGGCCGGCACGCTCGTCAAGTGCTGTGGGGTTTCAAGGGCTATGCGGCCAGACCGCAGACGGCACCACAACCTTTCGCAACACCCCGACCACCATCGACGTCGGCGGCGCCGTCGGGCTGCTGGCTCTCGGAAACTCCCACACGTGCGCATCTGACGGCCGGCACGATCCTCAAGTGCTGGGGCTACAGGGGAGGTGACCGTGGCTAAGGTAGCCGCTTGCAGGAGTTGCATCCCGCTCTCGAATCCCGAGATGCAATCTAGGCTTCGAGATTCGAGATTCTCTTCCATCCCGCTCTCGAATCTCGCCCGAGAGTTGCATCTCAATCTCGATATTGAATCTCACCCGAGAGTTGCATCTCGCTCTCGAGATTGAATCTCGCCCGAGTGTTGCATCTCGCTCTCGAATCTCGCCCGGGCCCGGAACATCGTTCTAACAGATCGGGTTCCCGTACGCAGTCGGGTCGCGGGACGGTATCGAGGCAGCGCCACAACTAGCGCGTGATGCCGCCCCACCTCGATGCTCCTTTCTGAGCGCCGCGCGGTGCGATTTGCGACAACGGAATCTTTTACTCACCGTCGGTCTCCACGGACCTACGCTCGCGGCACGGGGCGGTACGGTTCGGAGGTTACTCGGGAGGCGTGACAGTAAAGACCGGACTATTAGCGCATTCTAAAGCGCATTACCAGTCAACGTCAATTGTATCGCGGTTCACATATTACAAAAAGAATTACGAGGCCTCATACACGCACGATCGACAGAGCCATTTCGGCTGCGCCCCGCCGCCACCCCAAGACATGACACCACAACGACTCACACCGCATCGGGAGGTCATTAATACATGCTCGCACCATCGAGATCACCATCCTGCGCCATGACGGCACCAACACATCCGAGGTCACCAATACACGCACTCACGCACCATCCTGCGCCCACGACGACACCGAAACATCCGAGGGTACCAAATCCGAGGCCACTTAGTCGTTCTTGTTGAGAGGCGTCTCGTCGTAATCGGCGTCGACCTTGGCCTTCGTCGCCGCAATCTTCTTCTTGATGGCCACGTTCTGGGCCGCCAGCTTCTTCGCCTGATCCTTCTTGCGCTTCTCGCTCTCTGCCGCCATGGTGGCCCGCGCCGCTCCGGCGGCCTCGTCGTCGACGTCGTCGTCCGTTTTCGCGCCGATGTTGTGGATCCGCGTGAAGAGGGCGGCGTTCTCCTTGGTGACCTTGTCGGACTGGCCCTTGAATGGAATCAGATAGGCAGCGGTCGGGTTGCGCGATTGAGGGTCCAACGAGTACTGGCTACGAGGCGTCAAGGACGCTTCCTCCGGGCTGAACTTCTGAAGCGTGGCGACCATCTCGTCGATGGTCAGGTAACGGTTGTCAAACGAGACTGCGGTGCGCGTCTTGTTGGCCTTGAGCACAGCCACCTGATCAGCATGAGCAAGGTACATCAGACGCTTGGACTCCTTCACGATCTCCTCGGCCTCCATCTGCTTCGCGCGCACGATCTCCTCCTTGGCCATCTCGGCGTTCGACTTGCCAGACTGGACAGCCGTGCGGGCCGCTATGGCCTTGTCCATGTACTTCTGCTCCTCGGTCTGCAGCTCTTCCTTCCAGTGGGCCTCGTCTTGGCGCGTCTCCTCGGCCCGCTGAGCATTCGTCTGCTGCACCACCGCATTGTAGCTGCCGTTGTAGCCCGGCGGGTAGAGCTTCTCCGCGCTCGCCTTGTACTTGATGCGCATCTCCTCAGGGGAGAACTTGGATGTCTTGGGCGAGGGCGGGGCGGCCTCGGTACCCGCGCCAAAGAACGAGAGCAGCGCGTCGACGAACGTCGGGGGCGCGCGGGACGTCAAGGCGAGGGCAGCCTGGTGCCGCTCCTCCGTTTCCGCCGTCTGGGCGGCCTTGGGAGCAGGGTACCCCGTCTGAGCGTGAAGACGGGCGCGGTCAGTGTGCTCGTCCTTCGTGAACGCGTCGTGAGCGTCGTCGAACGTGTCGGAAGAGTGCGATCCCGAAAGCGGCGATCGAGAGTTGGCCAGGCCCGAAAAAGGCGTGGTCTTCTTCGGAAGCGCTTCCGCCCGAGTGACGAGGGCCTTGTCCTTGGTCTCGTGGTTCTTCAACTTGCCCTCCGACTTTGAGGCAGACTTCCACTCGTACACTCGAGCGGGCTTGGCGCCATTCTCAATGAGCAAGGGCTGGAGGGCACTGATTTTCCCCCCTTCGCTTTGCTGCGAACCCGCGACCAGGTCGGAGCCCTTCCACTTCCCGATCGTGCTGACCTTGCCCGTCGCCAAAGTCACCAAGTAGCCCTTGGGGTAGTGCGGGCTGCGGAGGATCTGTCGCTCCTGCTGCTCTCGCCGGACGCGTGCAGCCTTAGCTTTGTTGCACATCGACTGCGCGTACCTTGAGAAGCCGCCGGCAGGCACCTGCATCTCGCCGCGGCGCATGCCGCCGGGGGTGCTGTAGTTGAGCCGCTGCAGATCCACGAGCTCATTTTCCTCGATGACGCCATCGCCATCGACATCGAAGCCGGAATCCATCTTAAAGTTCTTACCGGTGACGTGGATCAGTGCATTTGCCTCCTCCTTTACTCCCTTGAGAGAAGAGTACATCCCGTCGCCCCACGAACGAGGTCGCCCCACGATGAGACAATCGTTTGCGGCTTTCCGAGGAGACAATCGTCAAAGTTGTCGAAAAGCAAACTTGGGCAACTTCATTTTTTTGGCGCCTGCAGTTAGAGTTCCAGAGTTCCAGAGTTCCATAATTTCGGAGTGAGTATAGCTTAGCGTTTAGAGCGGGTCCGGAGAGTGCGCGCGGCGTGTTTTTCACAGTTGTACCGGTACGCCAAACAGGCGGAGTTCTAAAATGGGAGTCACATTGATCAGTGCGCCAGTTCTCGAGCTCAACACGACCGTGACTCCGCTCCGGTTCCTGCACGCGGACCCGAGCGGGCTGCGTGGCCGACGGCAGGCGGCGCATAAGCGCCGGCTCAACCCGGCTGGGCTCGAGCTCGAGGGCAACCTCAACACGCTCGGGTATTTTTCCGCTGAGGTGTGCGTCGGCACGCCGGCCAGGTCGTTCGACCTGATCGTCGACACGGGCTCGGCGCTGACCGCCTTTCCGTGCTCCGACTGCCCGCACTGCGGCGAGCACAAGCACTCGAGCGTGCCCGGCGCGCGCTTCGACCCGGCGCACTCGACGTCGGCTAGAACTGTCGATTGCTCGCAACCGCCGCCGGGCATGCACTGCAGGAGCTGCGGCAGCGGTGGCACGTGCGAGTACGGCGTCTCGTACACCGAGGGTTCCTCGATCCGCGGGCGCCTCGTCGAGGACAGCTTCTGGTTCGGCCAGGCTGAGACCCCAAGCCCGCGCAACGTCCGAGCCACCTTCGGATGCCAAACGTACGAGAGCGGCCTGTTCTACTCGCAGGTGGCGGACGGCATCTCGGGCTTCTCTCAGGCGGACACCTATGGGCCAACCCTCTTCGACTACATGCGCCTCGCCACCGACGCCCCTGACGTCTTCTCGATGTGCCTGGACGAAACGCACGGAGCTCTCGTGCTGGGCGCGTCGGTGCCCGCCGCCCTGCACGCCTCGGCGCTGTGGATCCCTTACACGGGTGGCGGCTCGTACACGGTCCCATTGACGGACCTGAAGATCGACGGCCGCTCCGTTGGCGCGCCGGCCAGCCGTTACTTTTCCACCATCGTCGATTCGGGCACGACGTTCATGTACGTGATGCGCTCGGAGTGCCTCGGATTGCCTCTAATTGCCTCTAATTGCCTCTAATTGCCTCTTATTGCCTCTTATTGCCTCGGAGTGCCTCTGATTGCCTCCGATTGCCTCTAATTGCCTCCAATTGCCTCGGAGTGCCTCTGATGGGTACTTCCCTGATGGGTACTTCCCTGATTGCCGCTGATTGTCGCTGAGGGCTGCTGAGTGCCGCTGAGTGCCGCAGGTACCTTCCACCAGACGCGTACCGGCCTGTCCGTGACCACTTCCGCTCAGTGTGCCCTTGGGGCACATGCACGGCCCGAGTGGCCAAGGGCGAGTACCCTGATGACTACTGCTACACGATGAGCGCGCAGGAGCTCGACCAGATGAGCCCGATGACGTTGCACTTCGAGGGCGGCGTCACGCTCGACTTTGGGCCTCGCCAGGTGAGGACCGCTGAGTACCTCTGATAACCTCTGATGACAACTGATGAACACTGATGACACGCTCGACTTTGGGCCTCGTCAGTATGCGTATGAGCTGCGCCAAGGCATCTGGTGTCTCGGCGTCTTCGACAACGAGCACAACGGTGCGGTCATCGGCGCGGCCAACATGCGCCACCACGAAGTCGTCTTCGACCGGGGGAGCCGGCGCGTCGGCTTCTTTCCGTCCGATTGCGCGGAGATGCATGCCAACCGACGCAGCTCCATCCTGAGCGGTGGGTACGCACTCAACGGCTGTGCCAAGGGCACTACGTCCGCCGCGCCGGCCGCCGCCGCCGCCGAGGCGGCCTCGCCGCCCCTTCCCCCGCCGCCACCGCCACCGCCCTCGCCCCCGCCGCCCTCGCTCTCGCCCTCACCCTCACCCTCGCCCTCGCCCCCGCCCCCGCCGCCGCCGCCCTTACCGGTAGTCGAAGCGCTCGCCTCGACGCCTTCGCCCTCGCCGGCGTCCCACCGGCGGCATCCAATCCAGCCGCCGCCCTCGCCGTCGCCCTTGCACCGGAGCCACCCGAACCACCCGCCGCATAGCCCCCTCCACGTCATCTCGACGCCCGGGACGGCGCCGCTCATCGAGCGCCATATCACGTCCGCCCTCGATCCCCGCTACGCGGCCATCGTCGAGGCCCAGGCCGCCGCCGCCACCCGCGAGGCCACGAGTACCGACAAGCCGGCCAACAAGGACAAGCATGCGGGGGGCGCCGGGCACCACTAACGTCCATATGTGCTTATGACCACGCCAAATGACGGACCTCGATGGAGAGGACGGATATCTTGGCTGATAAGTGATGGAGGTGGCCGTGGGTGCCCCCGAAAGACCGGTCTCAATCGAAGCGTCTTTTGCTCAGAGCTCACAACCCCCGCGCGTAATCACAAAATCGAGTCTCACTTGGGGGGCGGGGAACTAACTGTAACAGACGTGATACAGTAGCGGACCGGAACGGATTCGGGACGTAGTGTAGTCACGGCCGTACCGGTACGCTACAGTTCCGGATCGAACTTCGGAGGGCGTGCGCGGATAGACGGTTAGATAGCGCGGAGAGGTATACGTACGGTCTTCTCTATTTTTCATGGTTTATAAGGTCCGCCCCCGCTTGACACCTGTATGGGAACAGAATGAGCGGGACTACGAGGACCATCACCAGCAGCACGCGCAGGCGCACCTCGACTGGCCAGAAGTTCGACACGCTCAGCGCCGGTGTGTGGCACGCCGCTCGAGCTGCGCGCGCGCCGCCGGCGCGTTCGCGCGTCTCCACGTGCAAATCCACGCGCTTCTCGCGCGCGTGTTCAAAGTACCATCGGCGCAAGCTCTCCGCCAAGCTGACGCCGTCGATGCGCGCCGCAAGCCAGCCTTCCGAGGACTGGCAATGCACGTGACATCGGCTTGCGAAGACGCCGTGAGGCGTGGACGCATTCCAGGCGGGCATGAGGGCCGCATGGGTGGTGCGCGTAAAGAGCACGTCGGCGGCCGTAGCTGCGCGATCGTCGACGGCTGCAAAATCGTGCTCCTGAGGGTGCTGCCAGTTGAAGAGGTCGTTGATGACGTAGGTGGGCGTCTGCGTGTGCTTCAGTGCGACCTCGGCTCGAAGGCAGCTCCGTGCGTCCGCTTCGGCGAGCACGCACCGGCGTGGCAGGCTCCTACTGTTGTTTTTGCTCGCCGTGGGCATCATCAGCGCAGCCAACGTGTCAAACTCTTCGGAGGACGGGAAGACGGCTGCATCGAGCACACAGCGCACCGGGATTGGTGATACGCGCTCGGCGACGAGATCGCACTTGAGGGCGGCTGCCATGCCGCCGGAGCTGCAGCCGGTCAGCACAATCTCCGTCGGGCGCGGCTTGAGCCGCAGCAGTGCATCGAGCTGTGCGAGAAAGTTGTAGTGGCCGCGGTAGTACAGTGGTTTGCCTTCGCTCATGTCGGCCGCGTGTCGTGTGCCCGCCATCGAGCCGCCGTCGCAGTAGACGAACCGCGCGACCGACCAGCCCGCCCAGGCGGTTGTGGCACCGACGTCGCTCAAAAATCCCACGCCGCCTTCGTAGTTGAAGGCCGTGCGCCCAAAGATCCATGCCTTGAGGTTGTGAGGGAAGCTCGCGTCCAAGAGCCGCGGGGATTGTGGGAGGCAGGCGGGCGCGTTCCGTGTGCTGCCCAGATCGGTGCGGCTGCGGAGCGCGCATCCCGCTGACGTCTTGCACCAGCCACCCCCCTGCAAAGAAATGACGAGCTTGTGCTCGTCCCGAGGCTTGCCGCGGCGATAGTAGAAAACGGGCGGCGAGCCATCGAGGCATGCAGTGCGCTTGCCGTGAATGATGTGACGATGATACGCGTTGTGGCCACAGGGTGGTTCTGGCCAGAAGATAAGGAGGGCGCACGCAAGTACAATGACCACCACCACCACGCGCGACGCGAGAGGCATTGTACGGGAAGATTCGCCCAAGTGGGACCCCACCGAGAGGCGGGCCCTACGACCTTGCACACGACCTCTCACACCGGGTGTGTGTGCACCCGCGTGCCCTCGACGGCGCCAAATCCGGCATATTTTCCACAAGCAAGCAAGCAATTTCCGCAATTGAGTGTGCAGAGGCGCTTGATGTCGAAAGGGTTTGTCGATGCGCTGTAAACAATTTAAGACGTATTAGTATAGGATTCCTTGACCAGACAAACCCAAGTGTACGTGCGTCTTGCGTGGTCGTGCACTCGTGCTCCGCTCGTGTGCGTCACAGTGATTCGGCTTGGTTGTGAGGTTCGTCTGGGTGACTGGGTGTGTCCGTCCCGTGTGTATCCCGGTCAAGCCTGCGGTCAAGTCAGAAGTCACTAGCTCACTACATAAAAACAGACAACCTCAGAGTTATCTCAGAGAGGAAGCCTAAAAAGCCTTATAGCCTACATGTATCGAATGTGGTACCGGTACCGGTATGTGCTCTCGAGGCTAGCACGCAGTGGAGGTGAGAGTCGACGGAGAGGACGAGACTTGACTTGACTTGACTATCCCGGCACCCACCCGGTGTTTTTGAACCGGAACCGGAGAATTACTCGCCCTCAACCGCTTCCGTCATGAATAATCGGAGTAAATCGAAGACATCACGACAGCGCGCGCCCCTGGTGCCACAAAAACCCAAGGACGAACTATGCTGGTCTCCCTTATTCTGACGCTGTCCGCCGGGCAAAACCTCCCGGCATCATCCTGCTCGAGAATCGTGATTGCTAACGCTGCCAACCTCAAGAAGCCCGAAGCGCAGGTCGGGCACAAGTCTGGCGTGGGTGATCGGAAGCTGCTTCACGCCGTTTTCGGAGAGCCGGGTGCAGCACTACTCGAGAGTATGTCAAGCCTTGCTGCTGCTCAGCCCGACGTGGTTGCCGATGTTGGAATTCTGCAAGAGCTTCTCGAGGGTATCTCAACGTGCATTTTGAAAAAGCTTGAGTTGAAAATGCCTCGCCTGTTAGGCAGCCGAGATCCGCTAGCGCCAGTCCTGCTGAATGCAACGTACGGCACCGCGCATGGTGACAGAGCTGACGTCCGTTGGCTGCTGCAACCGATGGTCTACGACAGCGTGCTGCGCATTCCGACGGGGTATCCCTTTGCCAATCTCGTCGGTAGCGTGCCAAAATCGTCTGAGGAGCGCAGGGCAGCTTTTTGGAATGCTCTCCAGAAAGAAGATCAGCAGATGGTGCTTCGAGTGTCTGCCAGAGTGCGCACGACGGAACCACTAGTACTCGCCAATATCCCAGTCGATGAGCATGGCCACCTGACGAAAGAGCTATACATATCAAGCGCAATGCCATCGACGGTGGTCCCGTTCAACCAGAGCGACTTTACAACGATTCTATCGAACCACGTGGATAGACGCCGAGGGATCGAAATTGGCGGGCCTTCTGGGACTTTTGAGGATATATATCGCCGGTCTGACGCCGTCGATCTTGCCAACTTCGCCGCTGAGACGATGTGGGGCCACTTTGAAGACAGCACCACCTTCTTGTATCCAAGGGGTGGCAGCGGTACAGTCTACATAACAGACGGATCGACACTGAATAGGATCGAGGATGGTAAGTATGACTTTGTGATGGGAAGCCATTACCTTGAGCACCTCCTCAATCCTTTGAAGGCGTTGGGCGCGATGCGGCGTGTGCTGAAAGAAGATGGTGTCGTGATCCTCATCTTGCCAAAAAAGGAAGAATGCTTCGACCATTTGCGAGGGCACGGGAGGCTCGAGGAGATCATGTACCGTTACCTCCATGATGTCTCGGAGTCGGATATGCGCCATGCGCGTGTCGATGCGGTCACGCTTCAGAGTGACCTTGCGCTAGATCCGCCAGCCGGAACGTGGGAGCAGTTTCGGGCGCGGTGCTTGCGGAATGTCGCCAATCGCGGCATCCACCAGTTTGTCTACAACTTCGAGCTGCTTGAGAGCATGGGACGCCTACTGGGATTCGAGGTTCTCTTCCTTGGTACAAATGGTCTGGACCAGTGGATCGTGCTACAGAAGACGAAACGACGTCAAGTTTAACGTCGGTGGTGGGTGATCTGCGTGGGGAAGAGACAAAAGGGGCGGGTTGCACGTCTGGAGCTCTCTGTCTAAATACAGTACGCGGGTCCACAGGCATACCTCGCATACCGGTCGTCGTGTCGTGTCGGTATTAGTATCGGTACACGGTAGGCGGTACCCAGGGTGACTAAGGGCAAAGGGGGAGAATCAGTATGGTGATTTGTGTGTTCGACACCCGCACAACCGTTACATGTGTTCATCATCACATCATGTAATCTACTTTACCAACTACTGTACCCACCCGCGCCGCCCGCCGAATGCCAAACCTCGCGTGCGCACACGAGCCTCGAGCGCCGCGCGCGGGCGGTTCCGGAAAGCCACACGGCGCGTACTCAGACCGTTACCCGACCCTGACCCGTTATACCGGTGTTGATACCGTCAACCGTGCCCGGTAGTGCCCGGTGGGGATAGGCGGGTGCATCGTTAACCTCATACCTGGTGCCAAGGATATACCATGCATTTCCGCTATCGAGTATCGTTTGTGGCATGTGGGCGGTGGTGTGTGTCCATGTGTGTCCTATCAGATACGTATGTCCCCTGACATAAATTCCGATGTGTATGTTTCGCGCCGGTACACTTACTCGATTACACGAATACACATCGCTCCGTACGACATGTGAACAACTCTGTATCACTCCACAGCTAGGATCAAGGATGCGCTCGACGGAATTTTGTACTACACTACTACAGGGCACTACTAGTTCGCTGTACGCTGAATTCGCTCAGAGAACGCGGAATCTCAATTGATGAAGTACATCGGGGCCCACACCGCAGCGAGCGTATATTAAGCGTATCGTATGTACGTGTATATAGTAAGGCACACTGGAGAGTCTGGGTCCCCGAAAGTGCTGGAAGGGGTTCATCAACCGTTCGTCGGCGTTCAGATTTCAGTGACAAATGCAATCAGGTGA
>Ga0164294_10004862_pt1 | contig 11621 bp, 4 predicted proteins | sample GEODES005metaG_FD_111479 | JGI IMG/M metagenome (GOLD analysis project Ga0164294, IMG submission 111479) | Oligotrophic lake water microbial communities from Sparkling Lake, Wisconsin, USA - GEODES005 metaG | ecosystem: Environmental > Aquatic > Freshwater > Lake | place: USA: Sparkling Lake...
GAGGAGTTTTGGGCGCTTCGCATGGATCTGGGCTTCGACCAATTCCAGGCCGATGAGCGCAACGGCGGATTCAAGCTGCTGGAGAATGTTATCGTTGACGGTAGGGTGTCGAGGACAACAGTGCTCACGTTCAAGGAAAACCCGATCCCGCCGCGCTTCCGCAGCTACCTCGGCGCCGATGAGTTCTCGTTCAAGGTGCGCGCCAAGTGGCATGAGACGAAATACGACGAGAAGAATCGCATGAGTTACACGTCCGAGCCACCGGTCATGAAGGACAAAATCACGGTGTCGGGCGAGCAGTGGGTCGAGCCGATCTCGGACATGCAGTGCCGCGTCGTCCAGACAGCGACCATCGGCGTCGCAATCTTCGGGCTCGGCTCGTCGGTGGAGGACTCGCTGATCAAGCAGACAGAGCAGAGCTCCGGCCAGCTACCGCAGGTAGCAGAGAAGTACCTTGCCGTCCTCAAGGCAAGGAAGGAGGCTGAGGCGGCGCTGGCCGCAGAGCTGCTGGCCGAGGACGCGGTCGCGACGGGCGCCGCGTCGGAGGAGGTCGTAGGCGCGCAGATCAAGCAGATGTTGGCCGCCGAGCAGAACGATCAAATTGAGGCGATCCGGCGTGAGGAAGCCGCGTTCGATGCCGAAGACGAGGGCGACGGCGATGCGGCGAGCGACCTCGAGCGTCGCATGTCGCAAGCCTTGGCCGAGGACATTGAGGAGGACGAGGAGCCGAATGCAGCGGCCGGTGCGGGCGCGGGTGGACCTCCGAAATTGGCTCCGAGATTGGACGAGCTCCGCAAGTTTGCGCGCGCAGCGGCGGCGGAGGTGCCGCGGTGTGTCGCGCGGCGCGCGGAGGCGAAACAGGCGGTGGCTGCGTCCAAAATGGAGCTGACGCGCGCCCTAGCGGCCGCGGAGACGGCGAAGCTGTCTCTTGACATCCTCAAGAAGCTCCATCGCACCGAAGAGAAGGCCGCCGCCGAGAGCACGAGCACAATACGGCAATCCACCACGGAAGCCCTGCAGGCGGCGGCCCGGAAGGCCGCCTCGTGCCTGCTCGCGCTACCCCTCGCTCGCGACGCCTTCATCAAGGCGCAGGCCGAGGAGGAAGCGGCCGTGGCGCGCCTCGCACAGGCCATCGACGCGAGCGCCGCGGCCGATGAGGTCGTGTCAGAGGAAGAGGCTCGCTTGGTGGCCGTTGCCGAGGAGGCGGCGCGCGAGGCGCGCGAGGCGGAGGCGGCGGCGAGGGCCTCGGGCGAAGGGGCGGCGAAGGCGGCCGCCGTGGCCAAGCAGGCGACCGCCGCGGCCGCGCCCGCCGCGGTGGCCACGCTCGCCTCTAGCAGCGCTGCCTCGAGCAGCGCGGAGGATGAGCTCTTTGCTCGCATCCTTCGGGAGAAGGCGGAGGCTGAGCGCCAGGTGTCCACCAGCCTAAGCGAGCGCTGGGTCGTGTGGGAGGCTGTCAAGTCCAAGGCCGGCCTCCCCCCAGGGAGCCCAAAGGGCGCCCCGAAGGGGGTGCCTCCCAAGGTCGGTGTCAGCGGCAAGCAGGGCGGCTGAGGCTCGCGCTCAAGAGCGGGCAGTGGTGCGGGGGGGGGAGGCGGGGGGGAGATATGGCTTCATTGGGGAGCGGCGAAGCGCAGCTCGAGATACCAATTTTGTGCGGGCTTTCCCAGCTTGGATATTGAGGGCTCATTTGCAGAGGTCGCGGTGCGTGGCTCAGCGTGGCCGCGGTACCGGTACGCGGCAGGGTCGCGAGCATTGGTCGCGACTCGCGAGAATGCGGATTTCTCGCCCGCCTTAATACAACTTGGTCGTGTGATATTGTGGCCTGTGTGCTCCACGTCCTGTGTCCCCTGTCTGTCCTCGACGAGAGATTCTCTTGCCGATTCTCTCCGGTGACGCCTACCGTGGCGGCAACAGGAATATGACGAAATCTGAACTCCAAGTTTGCGTGCTGCTCGAGCAGCGCTCCTGCGACCACGAGCTTCTCGTGATCCACACTGGATAGGCTTGACGTCGGAGGTCTGTGTAGAGCGCATTTGAGCCGCAGCAGCTCCGACAGTGAGCAGAAATGACGCCCGAGGAGCAGTACACCCAGTGGGTGCACAAATGCGGTGGCACCAAGGTCATCCGCCGCATCCTTATCGCCAACAACGGCATGGCTGCCGCCAAGTTCATTATCTCGATCCGCAACTTCCTGTACCAATCGTTCGGCTGCGACCAGCTGATCCACATCATTGCGATGGCCACACCAGAGGACATGAAGGCGTCGGCGAAGCACCTCCACCTCGCGAACGCTTACTATGCGGTGCCTGGTGGCCCGAACTTCAACAACTATGCAAACGTCTCTTTGATCACTTCGATGGCGAAGCTGCACGAGGTCGACGCGGTGTGGCCCGGCTGGGGCCACGCATCGGAGAACCCGGAGCTCCCGAAGGCGTGCGAAAAGATGGGCATCATCTTCATCGGGCCCCGCGAGCGCCCTATGTTCCTCCTCGGCGACAAGATTGCCTCGACCATCATTGCCCAGTCCGCACAGGTGCCGTGCGTCTCTTGGTCGGGCTCGGGCGTCGATGTGAAGGTCAAGGAGGACGGCAGCATCGATGTGGACGATGAGACCTTTCTCAAGTGCTGCGTGAGCTCCGCCGCCGAGGCGCTCGAGGTCGCAGAGCGCGTCGGCTACCCGATTATGATCAAGGCGTCCGAGGGTGGAGGCGGCAAGGGCGTTCGCAAGGCGATCCAAGCGAGTGAGGTCGAGGGGATGTACCAGCAGGTGGCAGACGAGGTGAAGGGTTCGCCCATCTTCCTGATGCGGCTGTGCTACGGCGCGCGCCACATCGAGATGCAGGTGATGGCCGACAAGCACAAGAACGTGTTCGTCCTCTCGGGCCGAGATTGCTCGATGCAGCGACGATTCCAAAAGATCGTTGAGGAGGGACCGCCGATCGCGGTGGCGCCCGAGACGCTGCGCCAGATGGAGCTCGCCGCGGCGCGTCTCGCGCGCATGGTCGACTACACTCATGCAGGCACCGTCGAGTACCTCTTCATCGAGAAGACGCAAGAGTTCTACTTTCTCGAGCTCAACCCGCGCCTACAGGTGAGATTGAGATTGAGCTTGAGATTGAGATTGAGATACTTTCTCGAGCTCAACCCGCGCCTACAGGGGAGAGTGCTACTGATTGCGCTCGATGGCCAATCCATACCTACAGGTGAGAGTGCCACCGATTGCACTTGATGAGCGTGGACCGGCATTGGAGTGCCCAACTATGCCATTGGAGTGCCCAACTATGCCATTGGAGTGCCATACTCCAACTATGACCGGCATTGGAGTGCCCAACTCACGCCTGTTGGGTGGAGCATCTCGTGACGGAGAGTATCCGCTGCATGCGAGTGCTCACCGCGGCGCCCTTTCTTCACCACTGTAGGTGGAGCATCCCGTGACGGAGAGCATCACTGGCTTGAACATCCCGTCCCTTCAGCTGATCGTCTCGATGGGCTGCGACTTGACCAAGATCGATAACACGCTCGACACACCCGTTAAGGAGATTGCTCCGTACCTGGTCCTTGCTCCAGGCTCGGCTGAGGAGGTCGAGAGTCACAGAGTCACAAACCCATTCTCCAAGACCAACGGGCACTGCGTCGCCGTGCGGGTCACCGCCGAGAACGCGGCGGACGGCTGGAAGCCCACGGTAGGCACGATCAAGGAGATCGACTTCCAGTCGATGCCGGGTGTCTGGGGCTACTTCTCCGTGCGTAGCGTGATGGCCACTCCACTTGCCGCCCTGATTGCATCCCTGATTTCCAATCGGTGCCGGCTGTCTGTGGCTGCTTCGTCTCTTGGCGTCCTCCCGATGCGCAAGCGCGGCGGATCCTGCGGCGTGCATGCAAGTGCTCACCACGGCGCCACCCCCTCCCCACAGGTGCGCCCACCGGACGCCGAAGTGCATGCCTTCGCAGACTCGCAGTTTGGGCACATCTTTGCGCACGCGCCTACGCGCAAGCAGGCCAACTACCTGCTCACGCTCGCGCTGAAGCGGCTGCGCGTCGTGGGCGAGCTGCACACGAACATCAAATACGTCGAGGAGCTCATCATGTCCGACGACTTCCTCGGCAACGAAATCGACACCGCGTGGCTCGACAAGATCATCGCGCGCAAGATGCAGCTCCAGCCACCCGCCGTGCGCGACGTGGCGGTGTGCGGCGCCCTCCTCAAGGCATCGGCCTTTGTCGAAGAGCTCGAGGCCAAACTCCTCAAGGACTACATCAAGCGCAACGCCCTGCCGCCGCCCGAGGCGCTCCTGAAGCTTGTCGAGTTCAAAGTTGAGTTCATCTGGGCCAATCAAAAGTTCTCCTTCGAGGTCTTCCGCCACGCCAAGGACCTTTTCACGGTCGCGGCCAACGGCTCGCTGCTTTCGGCCAAGCTCATCAAGGTGCCTGGCGGCTCGTACACGTGCCTGTTCGCGGGCGAGTCGCACCGGTTCCATTACGAAGTCGAGCCAGGAGATCGGATCCGGATGACCTTGGACGGCAAGGTCGTCTTCCTCGAGAAGGAGAAGGACCCGTCCGTGCTGGCCGCGCCGTACGGCGGCAAGCTCACGCGCTACCTCGTCGAGGATGGCACGCACCTTGACAAGGGAGGGGCGTACGCCGAGGTCAGTGCTGCGGCGGAAGGCCCCCGATGCCCCTGATTCCCCCACGAAGGCCCCCGGTGCCCCCCGATTCCCCCCATCATCTGAGTGCTCCTGAGTGCGTCCGAGTGCGTCTTGAGAGCGTCTTGAGTGCGTCTGCGTGCGTCTGAGTGCGTCTGAGTGCGTCTGAGTGCGTCTGAGTGCGTCTGATTGCAGGTCGAGGTGATGAAGATGCTCTTCAACCTCACCGTGGGTGAGGCGGGCGTCGTCTCGTTGGCCAAGGGTACGGGCAACGTGGCCATCGAAGCAGGCGAGCGTCTGGGCACGCTGGCACTCGATGACCCTTCTCTCGTCGCCAAGGCGGAGCCCTTCATCTCCGAGCTCGGAGATTTCGCGCCTCCGCTCGAGCTGCGCGTGCGCGAGGGCAAGTTGCACATGCAGTTGCAGTACCTGACCCAGCGCGTCCACAACGTGCTCGATGGCTACACCGACAACGAGGAGGAGCTACTCAAAGGGCTGTCAGAGCTGCTGATCGACCCGACGGTCATGTGCCACGAGTGGGATCAGCTGATGATGGGCGTGGGCTCGAAGCTGCCCGATCAGGTGCGCTCCAAGCTCAAGCTCCTCACGCCCGACCCCGAAAAGGACGAGCCGTTTGGCGCCAAGGTGCTTGAAATCCTCGAGGCGGCCCTCGACGATCCCTCAAAAGATGAGGCGAGCAAGGTTGCGCTCAAAGGACAGGCCGCCCCCGTATTCGAGTTCGGCAATCGTTTCAAGGGAGGCCCGCTCGACATGTCGACTGGCGTCGTTCGCTCCTTTATCGAACACTTCCTGCGCGTCGAGAAGCTGTATCCTGACGACCGCTCGGAGCTGCTCGGTGTCTTCAATCTATGCCAGGCGCATCCGAACGATCCTGCGACTGCACTGCAAGGCGTGCTCTCACACTGCAACGTCGAGCGCAAGGTGCCTCCCGATGCATGCGCGAGGGTGGCCTCTGATCACCCCGATGCATGCGCGAGGGTGGCCTCTGATCACCCCGATGCATGCGCGAGGATGGCCTCTGATCGTGCCTCTGATGGAGCCTCTGATGGAGCCTCTGCAAGTGCCTGTGCATATGGCCTCTGACGAGCCTATGCGCCCCTGACTCAGGTGCACCTGATGCTGTCGGTGCTCGACCTGCTCGGCGTGTACACACACATGGACGCGTCGATCCTCGGAGCTCTCAAGGAGCTTTCACAGCTCATGTCGACCAAGCACCTGCGCGTGCAGCGCAAGGCCAAGCAGATCGCTGCCAACTTTCAGAACAACATCGTCGAGCAGAACAAGGAGCTTGTGCTGCCTTCACTGCGCAAGCTCGCTTCGGGTTCCGCTACCGGGCCCGTGGCCGAGGAGGAAGAGAAGGCCATCGTCGAATCACTCCTGGCCGAGCTCACGCTCGCGGAGACCAAGGTGCTCGCAATGCTCGGCGATTCTGAGAAGGTGCTTCGTAAGGCAGTCGCGAAGGCAGCTGTCCTCCTCTGGTATAGCCGGTACCAGTGCCGCAACTTGTCGGTGCGCACCTACCTTCGCAAGGGCAGGGAGAAGCTCGTCGTGAGCTGGACGTGGACGAACTCGGAGGGGACGACCAAGGACGGCTTCCTCTTTGTCTTCTCCTCCATTGAGGACATGGAGGGCAACTTCGACGATCTCGTGAGCTCTTACCCTATTGATTGACGATCCCTGACGATTGACGATCTAGTAATCTCTTGCCATAACACTATGGGGCGTCGCCCTGTGGATCGCCCTTGATGAACGGTCTTGTGACTTGAGTGTCCCATTGTGCCCTTATTTGGCAGGTGGACCTCGCGCTTAAGGATCGGCCCAAGTCGGCGCCTGCCGCCTCGCCGGCCGACGCCTCGCCCCCGCCCAAGTCTACCATGTCGCGCAGCTACTCGGGTCAGTCGCTCAGCTCTGAAACGTCCTCGGGCCCTCCGGCGTGCCTGCACGTGCTCGTGCTTGGGGAGGGCGGCGAGAAGGGCTTCAGGGGCAAGAGCGATGGCGTTTCGTCCAAGAGGGGCTCCATTATGGCGGTGAGCCGCTCGTCGTTCCGGTACGCTGTCCTGGACGAGGCGCAGACATCGCGCATGTACTACCGCGCAATCATCTCCAAGTCGCCGAAGGTGCGCTGCTGCGAGTGCCACTCCGATGAGTGCCACTCTGATGAATACCCCTCAGTTGGCCCCTCTCCCCACGTTCCCTAGATGCGCCAATTTGGGGTCGACCAGGTCTCCGTGCAGCTGCTTCACCACGCCGAGCGCGACGCGATGGACTACGTCTCCGTCTTCAACTTCGACGCGGCCTCGGGCTTCGAAGAGAACAAGCTCTACCGCCACATCCTGCCCACCCAAGCGGAGCTCCTCGAGCTCCATCGCCTCTCCAACTTCGAGGTGGAGCGCTGCTGGTTCCCCTCCCTCCTAATTGCCTCCTAATTGCCTCCTAATTGCCTCCTAATTGCCTCCTAATTGCCTCCTAATTGCCTCCAGGTGGAGCGCTGCTGGTTCCCCGACGCGCGGCTCACGCACGTGTACCACGCGACGGCGAAGACGCAGAAGCTCGACACGCGTCTCTTCGTGCGCACGATGGTGCTTCGGCCGACCGCCAAGGGCACGACCGGCGCGGCCGTCGTCAAGGAACTCATGGCCGTTGAGATGGATGCGGCTCTCGACGTGCTCGAGCTCTCCATCGGCGACTCGCGCTACGGGCGCACCGAGACGAACCATATCTACTTCCACCTGCTCGCGCCTCTCGCGTGCACGGTCGCCGAGCTCGAGCAGGGCCTCACCGCCGTGCTGCACGACCTCTCCGAGCAAATCAAGCTCAAGCAGGCCTACGAGCTCGAGCTGGTGCTCAAGATCGCGCCGCCGGGCGGCACGGTGCAGCAGGTGCGCATCGTGTGCGCTCTCAACGTGGGCGTGTCAGTGCACGTATTCGCCGAGACGCTCGTAAACGGGCGCATTGAGCTCACTCCCCTCAATGACAAGCTCACCCCCCTCAACGACAAGCTCACTCCCGCCAATGACAAGGCGAAGGCCGAGCCACTGACAGACGGCACCACGTACGTGGCGCCCTACAAGCTCCTCTCGATTGTCGACCAGAAGCGTCTCAAGTGCCTCAAGCTGGCCACCACGTACGCCTACGACTACCTGCATCTCTTCGAGCTCGCGGTGAGCGCGGTATGGGACAAGGCGCCGCGCGCGTGCGGCCCGGCGCCCGTTACCAAAGTCGAGGCGGTCGAGCTCGTGCTTTCCAAAGATGGCAAGGAGGTGGTGCCGCTCACCGAGCCACGCCCCTTTGGCGCGAACAAGGTTGGCATGCTCGCGTGGCTGCTCACGCTATTCACACCGGAGTGCCCCTCGGGACGCCCGCTCGTCATCATCGCCAATGACATCACCTTCGCCAACGGCACCTTTGGACCCAAGGAAGATGAGGTCTTCGAGAAGGCCTCGATTTACTCGCGCGAGCGCGGCATCCCGCGCATGTTCATCGGGTGCAACTCGGGTGCCAAGTTTGGGCTCGCCGACTCGGTGCTCAAGCTCTTCCGCGTCGAGTGGAACGACCCGTTCGACTTCTCGCGCGGCATCAAGTACCTGTGGCTCACGGATAAGGATGTGGAAGGGCTCGGCGCGGCCGTCGTGACCGAGAAGGTCAAGGTGGCGCCGATGGCCTTCCTTAAGGACGAGGATGAGGACCTTCCCGAGGAGGAGATGGTCGAGTTCCACAACAAGATCGTCTCCATCATTGGCACCGAGGAGGGTCTGGGCGTTGAGTCGCTACAGGGTGCGGGCAAGATCGCCGCCGAAACGTCCATAGCCAACCGCGCTGTCTTCACGCTCGGCTACTCGACCGCGCGCAACATCGGGATCGGCTCGTACGTGCTGCGCCTCGGCCAGCGCGTCATCCAGCACAATGACGCGCCCATCATCCTGACCGGCTTCCAGGCGCTCAACAAGCTGCTCGGGACCTCGGTGTACGAGTCCAACGCCCAGCTGGGCGGGCCTGAGGTGATGGGCGGCAACGGCGTGGCGCACCTGCTCGTCGACACAGACCTCCAAGCGATGCACAAGGCGGTCGAGTGGCTCAGCTTCGTGCCGAGCGTGGTCGGCGCACCGCCGCCGTGCTTGCCGGTGACGGACCCGATCGAGCGCGCGATTGGCTTCTACCCCCCCTCAGGCCAGCCATACGACCCGCGCAAGCTGCTCGCGGGCGATGGCAGCTTGTCGGGCCTGCTGGACAGCGGCTCGTTCGTAGAGACCCTCGCCGGCTGGGCCAAGACGGTGGTCACCGGCCGCGGCCGTCTCGGCGGGATGCCAATCGGCGTGATCGTGACTGAAAATCGACTGGTCGAGAAGGCCATCCTGGCCGACCCGGCCAACCTCGAGTCCAAGCCCGAGAAGGCGATGCAGGCGGGCCAGGTCTGGTTCCCCGACTCAGCCTACAAGACGGCGCAGGCCATCCAGGACTTCAACATCGGCGAGGGGCTGCCGCTCCTTGTGCTGGCCAACTGGCGCGGCTTCTCCGGCGGGCGAAAGGACATGTTCGAAGAGGTGCTCAAGTTCGGCTCGTTCATCGTCGACCAGCTCACCCAATTCAAGCAGCCGATCTTCGTGTACATCCCGCCCTTTTCGGAGATCCGCGGAGGTGCGTGGGTCGTCATTGACTCGACCATCAACCCGCGCTGCATGGAGATGTACGCGGCGGAGCACGCCCGTGGCGGCGTGCTCGAGCCGGCGGGCATCGCTGAGATCAAATTCCGCAAGCCAGAGCTCATCAAGGCGATGCACCGAATGGATAAGCAGCTCAAGTGGATGTCCATGAACGAGGCCTCGGGCGTGGTGCGTCCAGAGGACATCGCCTCGCGCGAGACCGAGCTGCTGCCCTCGTACCAGCCCCTCGGCGAGATCTTTTGCGACCTGCACGACCGCCCCGAGCGGATGCTCGCAAAGGGCGTCATCAAAGCGATCGTGCCCTGGAAGCAAGCGCGCACGTTCTTTTACTACCGGCTCAAGCGCCGCTTCAAGGAGATGGCCGTGGCAACCGCCCTCACACAGCAGCGCGGCGTCACCTACGAGGCGGCGCTTGCCGAGCTGACCGCGTCGCTTGGCTCTGCCGCCGCCGATGACAAGGCCGCAGCGACAGCGCTCGACACGATGTATCCGGGGGCCTGAGCGGCCGCCATCGGTGTCGGAGCCGCCGAGGCCAGGGCACGGGCGTGCTGCGTCGAGGGAGCGGCATTGGAGCGGCACATGCACGTCGAGCGGCAGTCGGTGCATTGGAGCGGCATTGGAGCGGCGAGGATGGGAGCGCGCAGTCCATCGCGCTTATGTGTGGACGCCGACGGGTGTGGTCAAGTTGGTCGGCGAGGGGATGGCGCATGATCATACTTACATCCGGGTGTGAACAAGTTGGGGATGGCGCATGATAGAAGGCCGACGGCGCCGGCTGGAGCCTCGCTGGGAGTAAGTAAGTAAGTAAAACACGCCCAATGGCAGCCTCGCCGGGAATGGCAGCCCCGCGGCGGCCGCCGCATGCAATCAGGCACTGTGCATGAGAAGTTGGGTGGAAGGGTTCACGCGGTCACGGTGGCTACACGGTGGTCCGAGTGCGCTGCCGCTGGCTCGCTCCTCGCTAAGACGCGCAACATCGAACACACGTGTGGCGCGAGGAGCGGCAGGGCCCAGCCGAGCGCCGCGGGGCAGCTCTCGCAGCAGCGGGCCTGGCCTCTCGGTATGTTGTAACTGGCCTCTAGGATTTATTGCATTTTGGGCGCTACCTTGTGCATGCGACAAGAATTGATCACTCGACTCGTCGCACGCTCCTGTGGGGACTGGCGTGTCACTGTGCGACTCCTAACTGTGAAGTCGCCCCTTGTCCTCTGCCCTTGGTTTGGTGGTAGTGCCTTGCCTGCGGACGGTTTCGTGCCGCCCAACATCTGAAGAGCGCTAGAAGAGCGCAACTAGCAAGCAAGCAAGCTACTTAGTCGGAAACAACACAAGTACCTAAACCAGCGCAAACGAATACCCCTTGCTTGCTTGCTTGAAGAGCGCGCGTCCGCTTACATGTACTCCCTGTACCGGTACATACATTTGTGTGCTGAGCCTTAGCTCCAAGAGTGTATGGACACCAACGACAGGAGCGCCGCTACGAGCGCACACGGCGGGGAGCCGCCAAAACCCCCAAGGGGTTAGGGCCAGCGCCGGGGAGCCAAAGTAGCGCAATACCGGGTGTGAACGCAAAAGGCGGCTTTCGCGCCTTTGGCCCTTTGGGGAATCGCGAACCATGGGCGTCGACATCGGCACCCCCGCGATCCTCACGCACCCCGCTCGCACACACGCTCAAGCTCGCCCAATAAAACACCCACCGACCACCCCAGCAGCCACCTGCAGACATCCTAGCGGTATTGTAAAGCCCGCTGGCGTCCAGGTACGGACCGTACCCGGGACAGGACAGTAGCCAGAACGACCGAGATGATCGCCGAGATACACTACCTCGGAGTTTATCTCGGCGAGTTCTGGCGAAGTGCCCGGGTGAAGTGCCCAAGGCACGAGATGCAACCGAGGATCGGTCGGACCCAATTACCGAGTATGTCCTTATAGCATAGTAAGATGCTAACCGTGTACCTATTCACAGGTCACTACTCACAAAGCTTGAGCGCTCCAAACGAAACAACCATACCAGAAATGTATGTACCGGTACCGGTATATCTTCGCGCCGAATTTTGTTTGAGGCTGAGAGCAGGTCCCTCCTGCTCAACACATGGCTGAGCTGCACGGCGACGAGCCTCCTGTCAACATCGACGGCAAGGCATTCCACGACTTTGACAATATTGATCGCGTGCAGCAACTGCTCGAGACCCGACTCGAACGTGACGAGATTGCACAGCGGCCGCAGGCGGGTGGCCAGGTCTCTTACATCGAGGCGTGGCGGGTGATCGAGAAGGCGCAGCAGATCTTTGGCTTCAACGGC
>Ga0164294_10004864_pt1 | contig 11618 bp, 6 predicted proteins | sample GEODES005metaG_FD_111479 | JGI IMG/M metagenome (GOLD analysis project Ga0164294, IMG submission 111479) | Oligotrophic lake water microbial communities from Sparkling Lake, Wisconsin, USA - GEODES005 metaG | ecosystem: Environmental > Aquatic > Freshwater > Lake | place: USA: Sparkling Lake...
AAGCAAACATATTTCACTTAATAAAGAAACCTTTTCTAATCTAGACCTTAGAAAACATATCAAACCCCTTTTATATATTTTCTTAACTATATTTTCAATTAGTATTTACTTTTCATTAGATACAATTTTATTAGGTTTTTTAGCCAATAATGAAAGTGTAGGGTATTATTCAACAGCGCTTAAATTAAATAAATTAATTATAGCAGTATTTGGTGCTGTAACGGTAGCTATATTTCCAAGCTTAATTAATTTATACCATAGCCAACAAATTGAAAAATTTAGAGAGCTAATAAGACAAGTATTTTTTGTACTAGTTAGTTTGTCTATTCCTGCTATTGTTATATTTATTTCTTGTGCCAAGGAAATTGTACATGTACTATTTAGTCAAAACTTTGATAGGTCCATACTGCCCCTTCAAATAACAGCGCCATTAATTTTAATAGTTAGTCTCTCTTCTATATTTGGCTTTCAGGTACTAAGCGCCCTAGCTAAAGACAGGCAGATACTGTATTCCGCCATTATTGGCATGTCGGTAAGTGTAGTGCTTTCTATACTATTAGTACCTTCATTAATGGAGGTAGGAGAAGCTATTACCATTTTAGTAACCGAATTATCGGTATCAGTTTCCTTCATTTATTTTACAAAAAAGTATTTCAAAGTAGGCGGGCTTACTAATATGTTTTTAAAACAATTAGTAGGTGCTTTGCCATATATAGTATTTGTAATTATATTTAAATCTATTATTGCAGACAGTATAATTGTATTAACCTCTATTTCAATTATATCGCTTATATGGTTTTGTATTTACCATTTGTTTATACTTAAAAACAGTTATTTTAAAGTATACCTAAATGGTTTTTTAGATAAAATCTAGTCTTCTAATTGTTAAGCTATAAATAGCTTTTTTAATTTTCTAAGGTAGCTAAGTAATGGCCATTTTGTAAAACCAAGTTCTAAATATATTGTATGCTTATTTTTTAAAATAGCTATATAGTTAGTATTATCAAAATTTTTATTCTCTATTTTTGAAATTTCGTTTTGAATTTCCAAATTAGTTTCAATTTTATTTAAAATATATCGAAGGTCTTTAAAGCTTGTAATGCTATTATTTATATTGGGTGTACCTTCTAATAAGTTGGCGTTTAGCTCAATATACTTTTCTATATTTTCTGTCATTCCTCCAATAGCTTGGGCTGAATGAATTCTATAGCGAATTAATTTCTCCTCTAAAATGCCTAAGCTATTTGTTTCTGCTAAATTAATTGCAAGCCACCTATCATGAACTAAGTGTTTAATAACAGGGAAGGGTTGTTTTAAGAATGCTAAATTATTTCTAATAGCAAGTGTTGCTCCTGTAACAGCATTTTCAACTGTGTTAATGTATAATTTTAAATTGCTATTAAATTCAGTTTTACTTTTAACGGTCTTATAAGGGAAACTCATTGCATCCCATAAGCTGTATTTATTATCTAATTCCTCTTTTGAATTCATTAAAGAACCACTACTAAATACACCATTCATAGTTGGGTTTTGCTCAAACCATTTTACAACTGTATGAACCTTATTAGGTTCCCAATAATCATCCTGGTCTGCAAGTAGAATTAATTCACCTGTGCAGGCTTGAATGGCCTTTTCAATATTTTTAGTTGGCCCTAAGTTTTGCTTATTGAAATGAATAAAAAATAAATTGGGATGTTTGATTTTATATTCTTCTAGTATTTCTTTGGTATTATCTGAAGAGTCATCATCGCATATAATTAATTCATCCACTTTAAGTGTTTGAGCTATTATAGAATCTAGCTGTGTGCGCAAATACTGGGAGCCATTATATACAATAAATGCTACTGAAATTTTCATGAATGTTTAAACATATTGAGTTTCAAAGATATCAAATTATAAATCAAATCTTAAGTAGGGAAAGCATCAATTTTGCTTAATAATATTTATCTTTGAGCAGTGAGAAAAGTACAAAAAACAACTAACTATTTTTTACCCATTTATATGGTAATTATAGGCAGTTTATTATGTATAAATTTAAAAGCACAAGAGCAACAAGCAGATACTCTAAAACCCATATCTAATTTTAGAAGATGGGTTCAAAATTTGCTACCTACTCCTTATGATGGACCTAAAAATAAATTACGCATACCCATGGCTGTTGGGTATACCGACTTTGACGATAATATTCGTGATTTACAATTACTAGGCAAATTACAGCCAGAACAGTCATTAACTATTCGCCCCTATATTCTAACACCTAAATTAAGCTATGATAGTTTACTTGCCATGATTGACCCTGAATTTGAAAACCATGGCCGCTTGGTTGAAAGAAAACATTCGGATATTCAATTACTTCCCATAAATTTTTTACAAAAATATAATTCACATCACCCCTATGGCTGGAATGACGGCCCATTAAGTTTTTCCAAAGGTTACCAGTTTGTTGGAAGTGGCGGAGTTTATATGAGATGGCGTAATATACATTTAACCTTAAGGCCAGAGTTTTTTAAAACAGCATCAGATCCTTATGATGTTGATTTTGAGTTAGGTCAAATAACTCCAGTAATTAATAAACTTATCTTAGGCCAATCAAGTTTAAGAATGGATTTCGGTCCACTTAGTGTAGGAGTAAGTTCACAAAATTTATGGATGGGCCCTGGACAATTTAGTTCTTTATTAATGTCTAATAATGCACAAGGTTTTAACCACTTTAGCATTGCAACTAATAGACCATTAAAAACTCCATTGGGAAGTATTCAGCTTGCAATTATTGGGGGCACTTTAACTTCCAATGCAACACAGGGTTTTGAAAATAAAAAATTACAAACTGCAGCTTTGGGAGTAAAAACAAGATATTTAAATATTTTATCATTATGCTATAGCCCATTACTATTTAAAAATTTATTTTTAGGTGTTAATAGAGCATTTCAACAATTTTCTGAAATAAATCCTAGCAGTAAATTAACAGACTATTATTTACTAGCTTTAAAGCCATTATTCAGAAATGAATACCAAGATAATTCTGAAGCTGTAGATCAATTAATATCAGGATTTGCAAAATATGTTTTTCCTAAAGAACACGCTGAAGTTTATTTTGAATATGGATGGAATGACGGATCTTCTAATTCAAGAGATTTAATGTTGGATATGTCACACTCCGCAGCATCTGTTTTTGGGCTAAAAAAAATTCAATATCTATCTAATAATTCGTATTTAAATTTTGAAGCTGAAGCAATTCAAATGTCACAAAGGCCTAGCTATTTACAAAGAAATGCTGGTAATTGGTATATTCATGGGCGATTAGATGATGGGTACACTAATGAAAATCAAATTTTAGGTGCTGGTTCAGGGCTTGGAAATGATGTTCAAACTTTTTCAATAAGTTGGAATAAAGGTTGGAATAAATATGGAATTAAATTTCAGCATATTGCTCAAAATCCAATGCGACAAGTAACAAATTGGCCTAATGTATATTTGGGGGATGTAAATTGGAATGATTATACCTATGGCATTCAATTAAAGCAAAAGTACAAACATTTTTTATTTAATTTAAACTTGGAATGGGTTAATTCAAAAAATTATTTATGGCAGAATAATAATAAAGTGTCTAATTTATATGTGTTTTTAAATACTATTTATTTATGGTAGTTAAAAAGCTTATATATTTTACTGTTTTATTTTTTTGCTATTTTGTTAGTAACGCACAAAATAGTTTTTATGATGATATTCGCTTAATGGATTATCAAAGAACAAGGCAATTATTAAATGATAGCAATGAGGTAATTACAAATTCATTTTTAATAAGATCTACTAGCTCATTTCAATTTTTACAAAGTAAACTAAAAGGCACAACTAAGGATATAGTACAGTCAATCAATTTTAGCTTCGACCAACAAAATAATACACTTCAGCCTATAAGTTTTAATGATGGTAATATGTATCCATCCAGGGGCTGGCAAGAACGTTATAGCTATGGTGTGAATTTAAAATTATTAATTTTCGATATTAATTATCAACCTGAAAAACTAATTGTAGAAAATTTAACTCAAGAATATTATGCTGGAAATACTTTAGATGGTAATTTTATGTTTAAGTATTTTGGAATGGTGGCTAATAACATTGATAATTTTAGACAATTTGGCTATGACCGTATTGAAGAAACTACTTTAGGACAATCTAGAGCTGGAATAAGAACTAAGTATATGGCAGCTGGTGTTTCTAATGAAAATATTTGGTGGGGACCTGGTAAAAGAAATAGTTTAGTCTTTACTAATAATGCGGCAGGTTTTCAACATTATTACTTGAAAACTGTAGAACCAATTAAAACCTATATAGGTAGTTTTGAACTAGCTGGGGTAGTAGGCAAATTAGATATAACAAAATACACCGAAATAGATCAAGAACTTTTAAATATTTGTAGACCATGTAAGGTTTTTAAAAATTTAGATGAAAGAGAAGTAGATGGGATTACTATAAACTACCAACCTAAATGGGTACGTAATTTTTATATAGGTTATGCCTATTCAAGGCAGTTTTATAGACATGCCACTGATGCTTTAGGAGATACTGTTAATTTTTTTAGTAAAGATTTACCTAAACAAGAGATAGGCTCGATGTTTTTTCGATTTTCCATGCCAGAAGACCATGCAGAATTTTATGGAGAAATGGGACTTCCCAATGAAGCACCTTGGCCTTGGAAATTTTTTAAAGATAGAATGAGACCTGGTTTTGTGTTTGGTGCTACTAAATTAGTACCTTTAAAATTATTTGATTCTTATTTGAGTGTAAATGTAGAATTTACTCAATTACAACTAATGAATCCAAAAGATATTTTCTATCCTAATAATCCATGGGCAGGAGGCAAGCCTAATAGCTGGTATTTAAGCACCATTGTTCAACAAGGGTGGTCAAATAATGGCCAGCTAATGGGCTCCTCTATTGGACCTGGTTCCAATAACCAAAGCATTAGTTTAAGCTGGAATAAGGGCTATAACAAAATTGGATTGTTTGTAGAAAGGACAGTTTATAATAATGATTTTTATTATTCTGTTTATTTTAATCCTACTGCATCAAATGGATATGGATATTATAATAGGTATTGGGTTGATTTAACTAAGCGCTTAGAATTTCAGCTAATGCCAATTAAAAACATCTTATTATCTGCTAGCTTTACAAATACTAACGCTTTAAATTATAGATGGGTAAGAATTGATGATGGCTCGGCTTATGATGAACCGGCTATACAATCAGATAAATATAATCAACAATTTCAAATGTCAATAAAATATTTATTACATGCAGTTGTTAAATAGAGCCTATTTAAAAGTATATTTTTTAGTTTTACTACTTTATGTTTTTTTTAATAAAGGTGTGGCCTATTCTTATATGGCAGAAATTTTATTAGTTGCTGGTATTTTTATTTTATTTATTAATAGAAAGCAGTTTGAAATTGGCTTAGATATGAAACAAATTCTAGTAGGTATATTTATATTAATCTCTTTTTTATTTATATTACTAGGTTTATTTCAATACCCGATATTAAAAGTTTTTCGGGATTCCTTAGCGTTTCAATATGCTTGGTTTACCTTTATTATTTATTTTTTTAAAAATGAATATGATTTTATATGGCAAAAAATTATTCAAATTTATAAATGGGTTCCATTAGTGCTATTTTTAAATTTCTTTTTATTTTATTTTGTATTTCTTTATTTACCACCTATTAATATTTTCGGCAACCAAAATATTATTATTTATAAAAATGGAGATAAATCGGTGCATTTATTAATAAGCACTATTTTGATGTTTTTGTATACAGAAAAATATTCTAGAAGATGGTTAATAGCGAATACTGTTTTAATTGTAATTAATTTTTTAATTTTACTCGCTTTTACAAGATCAGGCAGTGTTGCCTATATTCTTGCATTATTTTCATTCTTTTTCTTTTCAAAAGAGAAAATATTGAACGAGTCGGTTAGGAAACTTTTAAAATTTGTACCCATTATTATGGTTATTGGTATGGGCTTATTTGTGGCTATTGATATCCAAGGAGATGCTCAGGGAAGAACTATTAGTCTGTCTCAAATAACAGATAACTTTAGTTCAATTGTAAGTACAAATATTGATGGTAATTTAGCTGAAAATAAAGTTTGGCGTTTAATATGGTGGGCCAAGCTTATAAATGAAAGTTTTACACTACAGCATTTTTTTGTTGGCAAAGGCCTTGGTATGAGTTTAGCAGGAAACGATATATTAAATACAGATGATAATTTAAGATCTCCTCATAATTTTCATTTAACTATTTTAGCAAGGTTTGGATATTTTGTTTTTATAGCTTGGATGATTTGGTTAGTATCATTATTCAAACCTCTTTTCACTAGAAAATTAGCAGGAAAAACCTTAGCTATAACATCTATTCTTCTAGCTTTTATAATTAATGGAAGTTTTGATGTTTTTTTTGAAGGTCCTATGGGCGCTTTCCCCTTTTGGACTTTTGTAGGACTTTTATTTATAGAAAATACTTATGGAAGACCTACTGAAATTCCTAGTTGATAAGTATTATCTTTTATCAAGTTGCCATTGGCAAATTTTGTTTGCATTAGCGTTAAGGAGCTAGTTAGGTAAATATTATTAATGTATTCATACCTAGCCTGAAAAAATAGATCAGACCTTGTTTTTATATAGTCAAACAAGAAAACAGGTTGTGGTTGAACAGCATACTGCTGGTATATTGAACCAGGCCCGCCTTTTCGTATTTTTTGTAAACGTGCTACTAATTTTAATTTCGCTATAGGTGTGTATTTAGCAAAAATAATGGCGCGGTCAAAATTTTTACCCATCCAATCGCCTAAGCTATAGTTATAACTTGTATAAGTTTGTGCAGGAATTAAATTGGAATATACAAATGGGTTTACCCTTGTATATTCAGCACCTAAGCTCAGATAAGGAATAAATAGATCTGTTAAAGACCCTCCTAAATTATATCCTAGTTGATTACGACTTTCTGTTTTGTTAAATATTGAGCTTACTTTTATTTCATCTATAAATAAAGTATAATATATATGAGTATTTTTTAGTTGATTTCTTGAACTTACCGATAAAAAATATTGCCCATTAGACCCAGCCTCAATTAAATAATTACTTCTATTATTATCGTAAAATTTAAATAAGTTAATTGGTATTAAAAATCCAGGGTCCATTTTATCGCTATACACAATTGACTCACCAATAGATATATTTAAGCCTTTCATGGCTTGCACTTCAATGGAATGAGTTGCTAAGTACTTTTGTACAAAAACTAAGCGAAAATCATTTTCTATTCTACCTGTATTTGTAAAATAAGATAAATTGGAATCTGCTATATTGGAATTTAACCAAGCATGAGTATAATTAAAATTAAGCCATTTTAGAGGCCTATAATCTAATCTTAAATAAGGGTAAGATGGTGCTTTATTAGATAAAACAATATTGCTATTTTCTCCATAACCCCAAATAATATTGTTTTTTCCAAAACTAATATTACCTTTTTTAAAGCTATAATTAATATTAGCTCTTATATCTGTATAATTTATTTTATTATCAGATTTCGCCCCTATTAATATATTACCTGGAGTAGCCGATTCTTCTCTAAAATTATTATTTACAGTTCCCGTTTCTGTATAATCACGATAATAAACTTGATAGCTAAGGGTTTTATTTTTACCAGCAGTGCCCCATAATTCAAAACCATTGCTTAATTGGTTTATATTTTTACTATTACCTGAAAAATTATTAATTCCTAATAGTGGGTCTATATAAAATTCAAAATCATTTGCTACAATGGCCCCAGCCCTCCATCTTTTATTTTGATCTTTTTTAAATAAAGAAATTTGTTCTTTAGTGGGTATATTGTATTCTTGTAAATAAAAATTAAGCTCTTTTTTTTCTAGAATGCTTAGGGTTGAATCTTTTAGTTTTAAAATATTAAGTGCATTTAAAACACTTGTTCTATTAATAGGTTTAATTAAATCATTGTATTCAATAAAACCTTTTTGCGCCATTCTAAATAAAAATGGATGTACTTCTGAATTAGAATTCTCCCATATATTTTGAGTAATGGCTTGGTATGTAAAAGCCAATATAAAAAGAAAAGTGAAAAATAATTTTTTCAATGAATTTTATTTAATGCATTAATAAGCATTCTGGTCTCCCCTAAAAATATTAATTACTGTTTGAATAATAATTTGCAAGTCCAACCAAAAATTCCAGCGTTGAATATAGTATAAATCGAAATTGACTCTTTTTTGCATATCCTCTGTAGTTTTAGTTTCACCTCTGCAACCATTTACTTGCGCTAGTCCAGTAATTCCCGGTATCACCATATGCCTTAGCATGTAGTTGTCAACTAGTTCCATTGATTGAATATTTAATTGAGTAGGATGCGGTCTAGGCCCCACTACCGACATATTCCCTATTAATACATTCCAGAATTGAGGCAGTTCATCCATGTTGGTTTTACGTAAAATCTTTCCAATTAATGTAATACGTGGGTCGTCTTTATATGCTTGTTGAAAATTTCCATCTTCGTCAATATCAGAACTTTCTTTGTACATGGAACGAAACTTATAGCAAGTAATTCTTTTATTATTTAAGCCCCATCTTTCTTGTTTAAAAAATATTGGTCCCTTAGAAGACAATTTTATAATAATAGCAAGTAATGGGAAAATAAGACTACCAATTAAAATAAAAAATAATAAAGAGAAAGTTATATCAAAAATTCTTTTTAGAAGTCTGTTCTCTCTTTTATCCAATGGTAAGTCGCCTACATTCACTACAGGTAGAAGGCCAATATTATTAATATAAACTGAGGAAGAAGTAAATTCACTTAAGTTGGGTAAAATGCGCACTTTAACATTTAAACCATCACAAATAGCAATACAGTTTTGTATTTTTTCATTTTCACCAGTAGGAAGTGCAATAAATACTTCATCAATTTGGGTAGTTCTAAGTATTGTATGTAAATCATTTAAATTTCCTAAATAGGTACATTCTTTTTTTAGTTGATCAAATTCATCAATGTATCCAATACATTTATAACCGTAGTAATAGTATTTCTTCACAGCATCAATAAATTCTTCAGCTGCCTTAGTAGACCCCACTAATAACACATGGTCATAAAAAATACCCTTATTTAAATAAGCGTGAATTTTTTTGCGAATAGCATATTTAGATAAAATGGCCAAAAAGGTTAAAATATTGGCAAAAACTAAAACAAATTTGGAAGGAAACTTATGGTTTAGGTTTAGAAAGAACAAAACAGAACTTAAGCTAACAATAAACAGGATAGAATGGTAAATCATTTGCACCATTTCCTCTGCAAATTTATTGGACCTTTTTTCAAAGTAAATCTTAGAAAAAATAGACATTACAAACCATAAAACTATAGATAAAAAGAAAAATGGGTAGCTAAAGTATTGTAAATCAATATTATAGCTAAATTTTTTAGCAATTAAATAGGCAAATAATATTACAATAATATCTAATGTGTAGCTAATATTTCTTAGAAACTGTTGTTGTTTCTTCATTCCATTGAATTTACGATATAAATATAGGCTAAAGATAGTTTAAATAAAAGTGCTTAAAAAGGTTTTTAGAAAGGTGCTTTTAAGTAGTTTTATAAACTAGAAAATACTATCTTTGTATCCCCCCAAATTATTACTGTTTTTTATTATAAAACCTTGTTTAATACTATCTTACACATTAAAATGTGACTAAGAATGCGCAAGCTTTATAAAAACTTAAATTATACAAATAAAAACACTTCATATGAGATTTATTAAGTCTATTATTCCTATTGTCATTTTACTAACATTTAGTATTTCTATTTATGCTCAAGACCCACTTGGGGGGCGAGATTTAAGCACTTTAAAAGTAGATGCCTTAAGCGATAATCAGATTACCGCTATTCAACAAAAATTAAAACAATCTGGAATGACAATTGATCAAGTCCAATCTCAGGCAATTGCCAAGGGAATGTCACCAGAAGAGTTTACAAAATTGAAAGATAGAGTTAATGGTATTTCTGGTATTGTAATGGCGAAGTCGGTAAAAAGAGGAAACATAAATACTCAAACTGCAGCTACAAATACTACAAAAGATAAAGACAGCTCCATAGTAAATATTAATACTAGTGTTAATACATTGTTATATGGTTCAGAATTATTTGCAACAATTTCAAACTCAACAGGAAATGCAGCCAATAAAGTTATTGCAACTCCTTTAAACTATGAGATAGGCCCTAATGATGTAATTAAATTGGTGGTATATGGAGTGCAAGAATATTCTAGTGATTTAACAGTAAGTAAGGAAGGAAAAATTCAAGTTGATAATGTTGGTCAAATAAAAGTAGCTGGTTTAAGTATTGAAGCTGCAAAAACTAGAATTAAACAACAAATGTCTGCATCTGCTTATTCTAGTTTATCAAGAGGAGAATCAAAATTAGATATTAGTTTAGGCGATATTAGAACTATTCATATTACAGTTATAGGCGCATACAAAAGCGGTACTTATAATGTTTCTTCTTTATCAAATGTAATTAGTGCATTATCTGAAGCAGGAGGCCCTAATGCAATTGGTTCTTATAGAGAAATTGAAGTTATCAGAAACAATAAAATTTTTACTAAAGTTGACTTGTACCGCTTTTTACAATACGGTGATCAATCTCAAAATATTGGCTTAAAGGACAATGATATAATTCGTTTACCTGCATACAAAAAAAGAATAGAGTTAACAGGTGAAGTAAAAAGACCGGGTATTTTTGAAGTTATAGGTAATGAAAGCTTCAGTCAAATTTTAGAATATGCAGGTGGCTTTAGTGATGATGCATACTCTGCAATGGTTAAAATTATTCAGAAAAATGACAAAGAAAAATCGGTTAAGGATTTATCTAAATCTGAATTTGGAAAATATCAACCTCAAAGCGGAGATGTAGTAAGCATTTCAAAAATTATTAATAGATACCAAAATAGGGTGGTATTAAGTGGTGCTGTATACAGACCTGATGTCTATGAATTACAACCAGGTATGCGCATTGCAGATTTAATTAATAAAGCAGATGGCTTAAAGGAAGATGCATTTACAGGTAGAGCACAATTAATTAGAACTAAACCTAATTTATTAAAAGAAATGATAAGTATTAACTTATCAAAGGCACTTGAAAAAAATACGACTGAGAATATATTATTACAAAGAGAAGATGAGTTATATATAAATTCTATTTTAGAAATTAGAGATTCTTTAAAAGTGGATTTATTTGGGGAAGTAAAAACAGTAGGTTCTTTCAACTATATTGATAGCATGACTGTGAAGGATATAATTTTAATGGCTGGAGGTTTTACTTATGCTGCCAATAAAAATATTGAAGTTGCAAGACTAGTTCAATATGGCGATAAAGTTGAAAATAACCAAGTAACGCAAATTTTCAAAACAGAAATTAACGGAGATTTAAGTTTTAATCCAGGACAAGAAAATATTGTATTACAACCTTTAGATGTAGTTACCATAACTAAAAAAGTAGGGTATACTTTACCAGAAGTAATTACCATTAGCGGACAAGTACAAAGTACAGGTAAATATACTTTAAG
>Ga0164294_10004865_pt1 | contig 11618 bp, 4 predicted proteins | sample GEODES005metaG_FD_111479 | JGI IMG/M metagenome (GOLD analysis project Ga0164294, IMG submission 111479) | Oligotrophic lake water microbial communities from Sparkling Lake, Wisconsin, USA - GEODES005 metaG | ecosystem: Environmental > Aquatic > Freshwater > Lake | place: USA: Sparkling Lake...
GTCGCTCGTGATCTCGACGCGGACCCGCGCGCGGGCGTCGTCCTTCGAGATCAGGGTCACCTTCAGGCGGCGCCCGCCGTCGATCGGGAAATTGTGGTCCTCGCCGACCGCCACCTCGGCGTCCTGAGTGGAGAGCAGACGGTAGCCCTTGTACTTGAAGTACCGGAACGAGGACGAGAGGGCGGAGAGCCGCGGATCGATGCCGCTCTCCGAGTCGGTCGCGTGGACGACGGAGATGTGGACGCCCACCCGCCCTGCGACCGGCTTCTGCGACGCCACTCCGGCCGGGGCGGGACGCGCAGGGACCGGCGCGGGCCGGCTTTGCGCGTACACCGGACCCGAGAGCGCCATCGCCGCCAGGACCGAAGCCAGGAGCAGCACACGAAGCATCAGAGGGGCACTCCGGAGCCCGAGAGGGGGTCGTCCACGAGGATGAACGTCGGGCCGCCGTCCTCGAACTGCATGACCTGTACCACCACATCGCCCGGCGCGGAGATCTCTTCCACCTGCGCGTCGTTCACGGTGGCGAGGCGGAGGTCCACGGCCACGGCCGCGAGGCCCTCTTCCGGCCGACGATTGGGGGCGGTCGGAGCGGTGGGCAGCACCGCGAACAACATCGCGGCCGCGACGGCGAAGCCGAGGAGCGGGCCGCCGAGCGAAGCCCAGCGGGGCATACGGACGGCGGCGGGCTCGAGCTGCGCCATGACGGCGCCGGCGATGTCGATCGGCGGGAGCGCCGCGAAGGCCTCGCGGAGCGAGTCGCCGACGGCGTCCCAGCCGTACAGGGCGTCCCGCTCGACCTGGATTCCGTCCGCGACGCCCGCCCAGAGATCTTCACCACGCTGGGTGGCGTCCCGCAGTCCCCCGCCGAGGGTAGCGTAGGCCGCGAGGCGCTCACGCGCGCTCGCGTCTCCGAGGAGGCGGGCGGCCACCTTGGCGGTGCGCTCCTGGGGGAGCTCGCCGTCGAAATAGGCGGACAGCTCCATGTCGGGGTCGATGGCCGCCATCACGGGCTCGACCACGTCGATCGCGGGGGCGGCGCGCACGAGGTCACGTACGGCCGCGCCGGTGGGAGCCCAGGCAACGTCGTTCGCGAGGCTGGCCATCACGAGGTCGGCGATGTCGATGGGCGGTGCCCGGAGCGCATCCCGGAGGGAGGCGGCGACGGGGGCCCAGGAAGGATCGGCGTCGAGGCCGGGGGAGTCCTCCGCCGGGGGACCGAGCGCGGCGATCTGGGCCGCGATGCTGTCCGCGAGGTCGATCGGGGGGGCGTCCGCGCCGCCGAACGCGGAGGCCAGGGAGGCGCCCAACGGTGCCCACGCGAGGTCGGCGTCGAGCGCCGCCATCACGTCCCCCGCGAGGTCGACCGGGCCGGGCAGTGCGAGGGCGGCCCGGAGCGCCCCACGGAGCTCCGCCCACGCGCCGAGGCGCGGATCGGCGTCGGCCACGGCGACTAGCTCCGCCCGCTCGGCGGCGGTGGCCTCGCCGTCGAAGGCTCGCATGAGGAGCGCCTCGAGACGATCGGGGAGGGAAGGTTCCATCACCGTTGGAACGTCCGGCGGAGGGGTCCATTCACCGACATCTACATCTCGCCCGAGGATTGTTGCAGGATCCCCTGAAGGCGCTTCCGAGCGTAGAAAAGTCGGCTCATGACCGTGCCTTCGGGGATGTCCATCGCCTCGGCGATCTCCTTATAGGACATGCCCTCCACCTCACGGAGGAGGATGACCTCTCGTTGATCCTCGGAGAGCTCATCCAGCGCGGCAAAGATGCGCTCGTGGAGCTCCTTGCGCTGGAGCGCCTTCTGCGGGGACTCGCTCTGGTGAAGGTCGAGGATGGTGCCGTCCTCGTCGCGGTTGGCGACGGCTTCGTCGAAGGCGGAGGTTTTGCGGCGGCGATTCTTGCGGCAGTGGTCGATCGCGAGGTTCATCGCGATCCGGTAGAGCCAGGTGTAGAAGCTGGACTCGATCCGGAACGAGGCAAGGCTCTGATAGGCCTTGATGAACGCGTTCTGGGTGATGTCCCGGGCCTCTTCCCCGTCCCGGACCATCCCGTACACCATGGCGTGGATGCGGGTCTGGTAGCGCTCGACGAGCGGCCGGTAGGCGCTGCCGTCGCCCTTGCGGACGCGCAACACCAGCTCTGAGTCGGGGAGGTCGTGCGGAAGCATGGCGGCGCCATCGTATACGATCGCGGAGATGCACGCCGGGGAGAGGCGCCGGCGCGCCCCGTTCACCGCACGATCACGCGATCGCCCGCCGCGCGGCCGAAGGTCTCGGGCGCATACATCTCCTCCGCCTTGGCCGGCGGCACCACGAAGTCCCCGGGGGTCGTGGCGCGCGCGACGTAGGTGTAGGTGTGCACGCCGTCGGGAAGCAGAGACGCGAAGGCCTCCACGCGCTCGTCGCGGAGGTTCTCGTGCTCGTACCAGGTGCGGCACCACCACCAGTAGGGGCTGGGCGGCGCCGAGGGGTCGAGGGGGAGCGCTCCCGTGACGGCGAGGTCCGGGTTCTGCACCTCGAGGCCCGCTGGCAGCGGGTCGACGAGGGCGACGTGGTAGCGCCGCATCGGCGTCGCCATCGTGAGGCGCACGCGCACGCGCGCCCCCGCGCGAAGGGTCCAGACGCCGTCCGGCGCCCGGGTCACGTCCCCCGGATCGTCGACCGGCTCATACACGCGCTCGACCGCGAAGCCGTAGTCCGCGGCGACGGGCTCGAGGTCCGCTGGCGCATAGCGGAGCCCCGCCCGGTAGTACAGGCGCCCCGCGCCCTCCTTCCCGACGACGAGGTCCTGGGCGCCGCGCTCCTGGAGCCACGCCATCGGCACGTCGACCTGCGCGCGCTCCGTCTCGCGGCCCGCGAACTTCCGCTCGCCGGCGAGCCCGTCGCCGAGCCACACCCGCGCGACGAACGCGGGGGTCACGCCCTCGTAGACGTGGAAGTAGCGGTCGAGCGCCAGCAGGACCTGCGCGTTCTCCGTCGTGTTCGCCCAGCGCCCGGCGGTGCGGTGCGCGAGCAGGCCGTTCACCAGCTTCGGCACCAGCTCGTTCTTCGGTTCGGTGCGGAGCAGGGCCTCGAGGAGCACGCCGTCCGCGACGCGGTCGGAGTGGAGGAGGACCTGCGCGCCGTCCGAGTAGGAGGTGACGAAGTGCGCCCCGGCCGCCGTCTCCGTCACATGGTTCGCGAGCCAGGCGCGGATCGCGTCCACCTCGCGGGTGGCCTTCGCGTCTACGAGGGTCGGGAGGATCCACCCGAGGCCCTCCGCCCCGAGCCCGTCAACGCCGCCCTCGGCGAGGAGCGCCTTCGCCTTCGCAACGTTCGGCGTGCCGGCGAGCGAGAGGACGTTGACCGCATACGCCCGGATCGCCCAGCGCGACTCCTTCGAGTACCAGCGCGGGATGTGGCGCTCGATGGACGCGACGTAGCCGAGCGCGCGGCCGTAGCTGACGGGCTCGACGGCGTAGCCCTTGGCCTTCGCGCGCACGAGCGCGTGGGTGACGTGCACCCCGAGGTAGGGCCAGCCCTCGTCGCCGCGCCGCCAGAAGGACCAGCCGCCGTCGGGGTTCTGGCGCTGGGCCAGCCGCTCGATGTCGGCCGCGACCGTGGCTTCGAGCGTCTCCTTCGAGGGGAGCTGATCGGAGGCGAAGGCGCCGAGCACGTCACGGAGCGCGGCTACGCCGAGGAGGCGGGACGCGAGCTGCTCGTTGCAGTCGTAGGGGTAGCGGACGAGGTACACGAACGCGTCGGTCAGCGACTGGAGCTGGGTGGAGGAGACGGTCACCTCCAGGCCGCCGAACTGCGGCCACACGTCCGCCGGCGGCGCGACGGAGAGCCGCTCCGCGCCGGTGTCGAAGGTGCCGTAGGTCGCGAAGGCCTCGGTGGTGGCGGGCGTCCACACGGGGAGGCTGCCGCTCGCGGCGTCGGCATACACGCCGGAGACCGCCGCCACCTGGAAGCGGGCGGTGCCGGCCAGCGCCGCCGCGGCGGGGAAGCGCACCTCCACGCGGTCGTTCGCGGGGACCACGACGCGCCGCCCGGCCTGACCGCCCTTCGCCGCGGACCCGCGGGGGAGCGGATCCGTGACGGAGGAGAGCAGCGAGAGGTTCGCGACGCGCACGGCGAGATCGACGGTGAGCGGGGCGTCGGTCTGGTTCTGGAGGACGACGGGGAGCTCGACGCGGTCGCCGAAGTTCAGGAAGCGCGGCGCGGAGGGGCGCACCATCAGCGGGAGGCGCGCCGTGACGTCGGCCTCGCCCGAGCCGAACTCGCGCTCGCCGGCGACCGCCACGACCATGATCCGGTAGCGGGTGAGGGAGTCGGGGAGCTTGAGCGGAACGCGCGCCGCCCCGGTGGCGTCGGTGGTGACGGTCGGCATCCAGAGCGCGACCGCGGAGAAGTCGGTGCGGAGCGCGATCGTCGGGGCGTCGGGGACGGTCGAGGCGACCTTCGCCTCGGCGTTCATCGAACGCATCCGCGCGGGTGCGGCGTCCGTCGGGGGGGCGGCCATGGCCTCCATCATCAGCCCGCCGCTCGGAGCGGACCCTCCGCCGCCGCGACCGCTACCGATCGTCCCAAGACCGCCGCCGCCGAAGGCGTCGCCGCCCAGTGGGTCGGGGGCCGCCGGGTTCACGAGCGTCACCCACTGGCGCAGGTGGTGGCTGCTGACACCGTCTCCCCGGGCGGCGTAGAAGGCGGCGATCGGATCCGGTAGCTTGTACCCCGTGAGAGCGAGGACGGCCTCGTCCACGGCGACGACCGCGAGCTCCGCGCCGGCCACGGCGGTACCGTCGGCGCGGGTGACGCGCAGGTCGATCGCGGTCTCCGCGCCGGGATCGAGGCGCGCGACCACGGGGGCCACCGCGACGGCGAGGGTGCGCGCGCGCGGGGGCACCTCGAAGGTGAGCGAGCCCCCCGCGTAGGCGACGCGCTTCGGGGCGTCGAGGACGGCCGCGCCGTTGTCGTCCGTCCGGACGCGCGCGCCCACGAGGTCCACCGCGACGCTGAAGTCGGGCACATGCCGCGCGGTCACGGGGATCGCGAGCGTGGTCGAACCTGCTTCCATCGTGAAGCGGCGCGTCTCGAGCAGGTTCCCGCCGGCGCGTACCGTGAGCACGCCCTCGGCGGGCGAGAACGGGGCCTGGACGAGGAGGTTCGCGGTGTCGCCGACGGCGTAGGACTGACGCTCGGGGACGAGGGTGACCTCCTCCTGCGCGACCCCGCGGTCCGGGACCACAGAATCGCCGGAGACCCAGACCCGGAGCTCGGTCTCGTTCGGGCGTCCGTGGTGATCCTTCGCGCGGGCGACGATCAGGTAGCTACCGCCGAGCTCGGGGACGAACGCGTGCTGGCCGGCGCCCGGGAGCGTCGTCTCGCTGATCAGCTCGGACACCTCGCCCCATCCATCTGCGCCTTGCTTCCAGGTCAGGCGCCGGAGGGAGAGCGTCACCGTGCTCCCCTCCCCCGCCCGGACGGCCGCGCCCGCGCGATCGACCAGGATGGCCTCGACGTTCACGGGCTCCCCGCGCTCGACGTAGGCGGACTTCGTCTTGAGGCCGACGTACACGGCCGAGGGGTGGACGAGGAAGGTCTTGGACGCGGTCCAGGCCTGGCGGTTCACGTCATGGACCGTGGCCTCGGCCGTGACGCTCATCGGGCGCGCGGGCTTCACGGAGTCGAAGTGGATGCCGAGGTGGTGCGCGCCGGTGGCGTCGGTGACGCCGCCGAAGCGGTCGGGATCGACGTAGCCGCGGCTCGGCTCGGTCCAGGGCCGCCACCAGGGGGAGAAGGGCCCGAAGCTCCACTCGCCGCGGCCGGGCGGCACGAAGGCGGTCGGGGTGGCGCTGACCGTCCACGCGACCGGCGCGCCCGGGAGCCCGCCACCGGCGTAGTAGGCGGCGTTCACGTCCACCACCGCGTCTTCGCCGAGCGCGTAGACGCCGTCGGCGCCGCTCGCGGTGACCTCGAACTCTGGCGTGCGGTACTCCTGAATCTCGAAGGCGAGCTCGGTGCCGTCGCGCGGCGCAGGCCCGTCGAGCGGCTCGATCGCGATGCGCGCGGCGCCAAGGTTGGGGGTCTTCGGGAGGGGGAGGTCGAACGTGAAGCCGCCGAGGACGCTCACCGTCGCCGTCCCCTCGCCGAGCGGGTTGCCCTCGCTCGAGAACGCGCGCCAGCCCAGGCGGGAGACGCCGGCGGCGCGGAGATCGCCGTCGATCCCGGGGGCCTTCGACCGGAGCCAGCCGCGCACGTGCACGGTCTCGCCCGGCTTGTAGAGGTTCTTGTCGTCGAACACGTACCAGCGCATGTCGGCATCGCGCTCGACCTGCACCCAGGCGTCCCCGTAGCCGTAGGGGGACGCCGGCAGGAAGCTCGCGCTCCGGCCCTCGCCGGCGACGACGCCCAGAGCGTCCACGCTCAACGGGAGCCGCACGAGGCCGTCGGCGTCGGTGCGGAGCGGCGCGGAGAGGGCGCCCCCGCGGAGGAGCGCGCGCACGTCGAGGTCGGGGGCGGCCTTGCCGTCGGCGAGGGAGGTCGTCCAGACGGTGAGGGCGGCGTCCTCCTGGAACACGGTGAGGCCCGTCGGCGTCGCCTGCACCCAGCCGAGCCACTCCTGCCGGTTCCACTTGTCCTTCGGCTGCACCGTCGGCTCGACCTGCACGATGAGCTGGCCGCTGCTGCCGGTGAGGTACTTCGAGAGGTCGAGCGCGGTCTCCACCTGCCGATCGGCGACGGCGGCCACCGGGATCGTCCCGGCGAACACGCGCTTTCCGGGGAAGGCCTGTCTCCGGGCATCCTCCCAGCGGTAGGCCTGGAGCCACTTCTCCCACGCCGGCCAGTCGGTCGGCGCCACCTCGTGGACCGCAACCTTCAACGCGGACTGATTGGTCGTGAAGAAGGAGACCTTGGGAGGCCCCACGGGGTCCACGGTGACGAAGGTGGTATCGGGGCCGCGGAGGTCCTGCTCGGCGGGGCCGACGGCGACCGTGAAGGTGCGGGCCTCGGCGAGGGTCTGGCCGAACACGTCACGGATGCCCGCCGCGACCTTCACGGTGTAGGTCGTGCGGCCGGTGAACAGGCCGGCGATCACCACGTCCGCGCCGTCAGCCACGCGCTGGAGGCCGGGCACTTCAGGAGTGACGCTGATGCTGGCGGGATCGAAGGCGGCCGCGTCGAGGGGGTTGGAGAACGCGATGCCCCACAGGCTGGTCGGCGGGCAGGGCTTCTGGCCATAGCAGTCCGGCGCGCTCACGGTCATCGGGCCGTAGGTGCGGAAGGCGAGGCTCTGCTCTTTCGTGGTGAGGAGCGGGCCCTCGGCGGAGGGGGCGCCCACGGGGATGACGAGGGTGTAGGTGGTCGCGCGTGCGAGCGGGGCGGTCGGGGTCACCGCGAGGGAGCGGCCGGGCTCGGCCTGAGCCACGCGGGCCGCCACTTCGGGAACCTTCGCGAGCTCGGCCGCGGTGGCGATGCGGACGCCCACCTCGGGGCCGCCGCGCAGCTTCAGCATCTTCACCAGGGCCTCCGGGCTGATCCTCTGGTCGAAACCGAGGAAGAGGACGGGAGTGAGCGACTGGGGCGCCTGCTCGCGCGCGCGGCCGGTGGTCGCGTCGGGCCAGAAGGCCTCGAGGGTGAGCGGCGGGGTGGCGAAGGACCACGTCACCGCCTGATCGATCGTGCTGCCGTCCGGCGCGCGTGTCCCGGCGGGGATCTCCGCGGTGAAGCGCGTCGCCATCGGGAAGCGCGGCTTCGGCTCGAACACGAGGGTCTGCGTGCCCAACCAGCGCCACGCGCCCGGCGGGGCCGGCGTGATCGACACGGGCGCGGTCTTCGCGGCCTCGGCCTGGGAGGAGAGCGCCACCATCGGGCGAGAGAAGCTCACCGAGAGGTGCGGCGCCATCGGCACCTCCCCCTCCGGCGCGCGGCGGACGACGGTGAGCGGGCCAGACGCGACCTCGGGGGCGGTCGTCCCCTCCCCCGTCGGGAAGGCCATCGGCACGGTGGCGCCGGTGCGCGGCGGGGGCGTCGGTCCCTCACGGAGGGCGAAGGAGACCGCGTCACCGGTGTCGGTCTCGAGGGTGGGGAGCCGGCCAAGGAGGGCGGAGGTGGCGGCCGGGTCCAGCGCGGTCCACGAGACGAGCGCGACCGCCTCCGGACGCTCTACGAGCGGCCGTGCGTCGTAGAGCCGCATCCCGAGCCCGCTCTCGGCGGGGTCGGCCTCGAACATCACGCTCACCTCCGACGGGGTGGTCACTGCGTCCTCCGCGGGCACCTCGGGGGGCGCCTTCCTGCAGGAGAGCACCACACCGACCGTCAGCATCCAACGTGTCCACCGCCGCATCCGGACTCCTCGCGCTCCCCGGAACGTCCGAGCGCGGCCGGAGCTTACTCTGGGGGCCCGCGTGGCCGCGAAGGCCTAATGCGCGGCGTCCCACGTGGTGGCCCAGCCCACGTCCACCTTGAGGGGCACGCAGAGGGTGGCGACCCCCTCCATGGCGGCGCGCACGCGCACGGCCACCGCCTCGACGTCGCCCTCCGGGACCTCGAGCACGAGCTCGTCGTGCACCTGGAGGAGCAGGCGCGCGGACGTGCCGGCCAGCCCCGCGTGGACGCGCACCATGGCGAGCTTGATGAGGTCCGCCGCGGTGCCCTGGATGGGGGTGTTGATCGCGATGCGCTCGGCTCCCGCGCGGTCCATCGGGTTCTTGGCGTCCAGGCCCTGGTTCGGCCGGCGGCGGCCGTAGAGGGTCTCGGCGTAGCCCTTCTCGCGGGCGCGGGCGACGGCGCCGTCCATGTAGGCGCGCACCTGCGGATAGCGGGCGAAGTACCCGTCGATATAGGACTGGGCCTCCGTACGGGAGATGCGGAGGTCGTTCGCGAGGCGGAAAGCGCCCATGCCGTAGACGATGCCAAAGTTGATCGCCTTGGCGGCGCGGCGCATGTCCGGCGTCACGAGGCCGGGCATCACCCCGAAGATCTCCGACGCGGTGCGCCGGTGGATGTCCTCGTCGTTGCGGAAGCTCTCGCAGAGCGGGCCGTCGCCGCAGTAGTGCGCCAGGATCCGAAGCTCGATCTGGGAGTAGTCCGCGGAGAGGAACACGTGCCCCGGCGCCGCGACGAAGCAGTGGCGGATGCGCCGCCCCTCTTCCGTGCGGATGGGGATGTTCTGGAGGTTCGGGTCGTTCGACGAGAGGCGCCCCGTCGCCGCGACGGCCTGCCGGAAGTGGGTGTGGATGCGGCCGGTCTTCGGGTTCACGGCCGGAGGGAGCGCGTCGACATAGGTGCCCTTGAGCTTCGAGAGCTCCCGCCACGCGAGGATGGCGCCGGGGAGCGCGTGCTCTTCCCGGAGCTTGTCGAGCGTGTCGGCGTCGGTGCTCCAGCCGGTCTTTGTGCGCTTCCCACCCTTCAACCCGAGCTTCTCGAAGAGGACCTCCGCGAGCTGCTGGGTGGAGGCGACGTTGAACTCCTGCCCGGCGAGGGCGTGGCATCGCTTCTCCTCCTCCGCGAGGCGCGCCCCGAGCTCGGTGGAGAGGGCCTCGAGCGCGGGCACATCCACCGCGATGCCGGCGCGCTCCATGTCCGCGAGGACGGGGACGAGCGGCAGCTCGATGTCGCGGTAGACGCCCGCGACGCCGTTCTCCTCGAGCTTGTCGGCGAGCAGGCCGTCGAGCGCCCGGGTGAGCTGGGCCTCCTCGCCGAGCGCGCTGCCGAGCGGGTGGTCAAGGTAGCGCTTGCCGAGGTCGTCCAGGCCGTGCTTCTGCTCGGGCACGAGCAGGTAGTCGGCGAGCATCACGTCCCCCGCGATGCCGGCGAGGTGCACCCCGGCGCTACGGAGGAGCTTCGTCGCCCCCTTCAGGTCGTAGCCGGTCTTCCCCACCGCGGCGTCTTCGAGGAGGGGGCGGAGGGCGGCGAGCGAGGCGTCGTCCACCGGGACGCGCGCGAGGTGCGGATGTCCTGCCTCGGTCCAGGCGAAGGTGATGCGCGTCGGTACGTCGGCGAGAAAATCGGCGCCGCTTGCGGCGACGGCGAGGGCGAGGCGGCCGGCGGCGCGCAGACGGGCATCCAACGCCGCGAGGGGGCCGGGGCCCCACACGGCGGGGCACTCGAGCGTCTGCCAGCCTTCGGTGGAGCCGGCGCGCACGGGCGCGGGCGCGGAGAGGCCGAGATCCGTGAGGAGCGTCTTGAAGTTCCAGCGGCCGAGCTTCTCGCGGAGGGCGTCCTCGTCGCGGGCGCGGGGGATGAGATCCTCCAGGGTCACGTCGATCGGGGCCTGCAGATCGATGGTGACCAGGCGCCGGGCGAGCCGCACGTTCTCGGCGTTGTCGGCGATGCACTGGCCGGTCTTCCCGCCGATCGCGGCGGTGTTGGCGAGGACGCCCTCGAGGTCTCCGAACTTCTGGATGAACTGGGCCGCCTTCTTCTCGCCGACGCCCGGGACGCCGGGGACGTTGTCGGAGGTGTCCCCCATCAGCGAGAGGAGGTCGATGATGCGATCGGGGCCGACGCCCCACTTCTCGCGGATCTCGTCCGGCCCGTAGTCCACGCCCTTCATCAGGTCGAGCAGGTGGATCCGCCCGTCGACGATCTGACCGAAGTCCTTGTCACTGCTCACGATCCCGACGTGCACGTCGTCTGAGGCGAAGCGGCACGCGAGGGTCCCGATGACGTCGTCCGCCTCGGTGTTCGGCACGGCGACGACGTGGAAGCCGAAGGCCTCGATCAGCGGCCGGAGCTCGCCCCACTGCTGGCGAAGATCGTCCGGCATGTCGGGACGTTGCCCCTTGTACGCCGGATAGAGCGCGTTCCGGAAGCTCTTGCCCACGTCGAAGACGAAGGTGACGTAGTCCGGCTTGTGCTCGCGCACGAGGGCGAGGAGCATCCGGCTGAAGCCGTACAGGCAGCGCGTCGGGAAGCCGTCCGGGGCGCGCATGTCCGATTGGATGGCGTGGTAGGCGCGGAAGGCGTGGTTCGGCGCGTCGACGAGGAGCAGCTTCTTCGGCATAGGTAGACCTAACCCGGCCCCCCGCCGGGCCGCCCGCGTCCGCGGAGTGTGCCGAGGCTCACGGCGGTCCATGACAGGAGACGGATCCGGGGCGGCCTCCCATGCTTCACGTTAAGGTGCGCGCCCTCCGCGAGCACCAATGGCCGGCTTCGACGCGCTCACCGACCCCACTCCCGAACACCAGATGCTCCGCGACCTCGTCGCAGACTTCGTGAAGACAGAGGTCGAACCTCAAGCTGCGGCGCAGGACCGACTGCAGACCTTGAACCGGCCGCTGTTCGGGCGCCTCGGCGAGCTCGGGCTCCTTGGCATCACCATCCCCGCTGAGGACGGCGGCGCAGGGATGGACACGACGGCCGCGGTCATCGCGCATCACGAGATCTCCAAGTCGGACCCCGGCTTCTGTCTCGCCTACCTCGCGCACTCGATGTTGTTCGTCAACAACTTCTACTACTGCAGCAACGCCGAACAACGCGGCCGTTACCTCGAGAAGGTGATCTCCGGCGAGTGGGTGGGCGGCATGGGCATGACCGAGCCCGGCTACGGGACCGACGTGCTCGGCATGACGACGACCGCCGTGCGCCGCGGATCTCACTACGTGCTGGACGGCACGAAGACCTACATCA
>Ga0164294_10004866_pt1 | contig 11617 bp, 10 predicted proteins | sample GEODES005metaG_FD_111479 | JGI IMG/M metagenome (GOLD analysis project Ga0164294, IMG submission 111479) | Oligotrophic lake water microbial communities from Sparkling Lake, Wisconsin, USA - GEODES005 metaG | ecosystem: Environmental > Aquatic > Freshwater > Lake | place: USA: Sparkling Lake...
ACGAGCACGACTTTTCAGGACCTGGCCAAGCAAATCGATGATTTTTTACGCGCCCAAATGCCGGTCTGGAAAGCCCAGTACCCCGGCGTTGAAAAGCTCAAAGTTGCGGTCATGGGTTGCATCGTCAACGGCCCCGGCGAGAGCAAGCATGCCGACATTGGCATCAGCTTGCCCGGCTCGGGTGAGGCGCCGGCAGCGCCGGTCTTTATCGATGGCGAAAAAAGTCTGACGCTGCGCGGCGATCACATCGCCAGCGAGTTTCAGGGCATCGTCGAAAACTACATTGAAAACCGCTTCGGATCCACGCGCGCTAGCTCCGAGGCCTGAAAAAACACATGGCTGAAAAACTGCTTGCCGTCAAAGGCATGAACGATATATTGCCGCCTGAGTCGGCGCGCTGGGAATGGTTGGAGGACAAGGTCAGGGCACTGATGGCCCGCTACGCTTACCGCAACATCCGCACGCCCATCTTGGAGCACACACAGCTTTTTGTGCGCGGTATCGGTGAGGTCACAGACATTGTCGAAAAAGAGATGTACTCCTTTGAGGACCGCTCCGATAAAAACGGCGACCACGCTCATCTGACCATGCGCCCTGAAAGCACCGCCAGCGTTGTGCGCGCAGTCGCGGAGCACAATTTACTTTACGAGGGCGGCAAGCGCCTTTACTACATGGGGCCGATGTTTCGCCGGGAACGCCCGCAACGAGGGCGCTACCGGCAGTTTCACCAGATCGGCGCTGAGGCCCTGGGTTTTGCCGGTCCGGAAGTTGATGCCGAGCTGATCCTGCTGGCTGCTGCGCTGTGGCAAGAAATCGGGATCACCGATTGGCGGCTGGAAATCAACAGCTTGGGCCAGCCCGATGAGCGGGCCCTGCATCGCACCCAGCTGATCGCTCACTTTGAGCAGCACGCGCAGGCGCTGGACGAAGACGCCAAGCGCCGCCTGCACAGTAATCCGCTGCGTATTCTGGACACCAAAAACCCGGCCATGAAAGCGGTGGTCGAGAGTGCGCCTCGGCTTATCGACTTCCTGGGCGCCAGATCGCTGGCCCACTTTGATGCGCTCAAAGCGATTTTGGATGCCAATGGCGTGCCCTGGACGCTCAACCACCGCTTGGTGCGTGGACTGGACTATTACAACCTCACGGTCTTTGAATTCATCACCGACCAGCTCGGCGCCCAGGGCACCTTGTGCGCCGGCGGGCGCTATGACTACCTGGTCGAGCAAATCGGCGGCAAGCCTGCGCCGGCCGTCGGCTGGGCTTTGGGGGTTGAACGCGTGCTCGAGCTGCTGCAAGAAAGCGGCCGGGCTGTACCGCCCCTGGCACCTGATGCTTATGCCGTGGTGCCTGATGCCGCCGCCTTGCCCCTGGCTTTGCGCACACTGCAGACCCTGCGGGCCGCGGGAGTGAGCGTGCAGATGCATGCCAGCTCGGGCACCGACGGCATGGGCAGCATGAAGTCCCAGTTCAAAAAAGCCGACGCCAGCGGCGCCCGCTTTGCACTGATTTTTGGCGAAACCGAACTCGCCAGCGGCTGCGTGGCAGTTAAGCCGCTGCGAGCCGGTAAAGCCGAGGCGGCGGCCGAGCAGACTTTGCACCCGCTTGCCGATGCAACTGCCTGGGCGCCTGTCTTGCTCGCTTGAACGGGCTGCCCCCCTACAATCGAGCCTTTACCCCGGCAAAAGCGAACAAGACCCATGGCAAAACATCTGGACCTCGAAGAGCAGGAACAACTCGCCGAACTCAAGCATTTCTGGAAGCGTTATGGCAACGTGATTTCCTGGGTTTTGATAGCCGTTTTTGGTGCCGTGGCGGCATGGAACGGTTACCAGTACTGGCAGCGTAACCAGTCCTCGCAAGCGGCTGTGATGTATGACGAAGTCGAGCGCGCCGCTGTAGCCGGTGATGTGCCCAAGCTTGAGCGTGTCATGACCGACATGAAAGATCGCTACGCTGGCACAGCCTATGCCGAGCAGGCGGCCCTGCTGGCGGCCCGTATTTACCAGGACAAAGGCAATCTTGACGCCGCCAAGGGCGCGCTGGCCTGGGTGGCGGGCAAAGGCCAGGACGCGGGCTACCAATCCGTGGCCCGCTTGCGTTTGTCAGGCATGCTCTTAGAAAGCCGGGCCTATGATGAAGCCCTGCAACAGCTGGCAGCACCCATGCCCAAGGACTTTGCCCCGCTGGCTGCAGACCGCAGCGGCGACATTTTGCTGGCCCAAGGCAAGAAAGCCGAAGCCAAAGCGCAATACCAAAGCGCCTACAAAGCCTTGGATGAGCGTTCAGATTACCGGCGCATCATCGAAATCAAGCTCAATGCATTGGGCGTAGACCCGGTTGTCAAACCGGCAGCGCCTGCCCCAAGCTCCAAAGAGGCCGGTCAATGATGTCGCTCAATGCAAGGCGCTGTGGCCTTGTGAGCAAGCTGCTCAACGGTGGCCGCTTGCTGGCAGCTGGTGTCAGCATGGCATTGCTTGTAGCCTGCTCGGGCGGGGCCAACCAGCCCCAACCCGCCCAGCTCAAGCCCTTCACCGCCATGATTCCTGTCCAGCAAGCCTGGACGTCGAAGCTGGGCGATATTGACTTTCCATTGACCCTGAGCGCCGGCACCAACACCGTGATGCTGGCCGCTGGCAATGGCTTGGTGCTTGCTGTGGATGCCGGAACCGGCCGCGACCTCTGGCGCATCAGTTCAGGTGCGGCACTGGCCGCCGGTGTAGGTGGTGACGCCCGGCTGGCGGCAGTGGTAACGCGTGGCAATGAGTTGGTGACCATGGCCGACGGCAAGATCATCTGGCGCCAAAAACTGCTGGCGCAGTCATTTACTGCACCCTTTGTTGCCGGCGGGCGTGTGTTTGTGCTGGCTGCTGATCGCTCTGTCAGTGCTTTTGACGGCGCCAGCGGACGCAAACTTTGGACCCAGCAACGCCCTGGCGAGCCGCTGGTGCTGCGCCAATCTGGCGTTTTACAGGCGGTTGGCAATACGCTGTTGGCCGGACTGGGCGGGCGCCTGACGGGTCTAAACCCTGACAATGGCAGCGTGCGCTGGGAGTTGCCGATTGCGATTCCACGCGGCGTCAATGACATCGAACGCCTGGTTGATCTGGTCGGGCCGGCCAGCCGGCTGCAGCAAATCGTGTGCGTCAGGGCTTTTCAGGCCAGCGTGGGCTGCGTCAACGCCGAGCGTGGATCGCTGTTGTGGAGTCGCCCTGCTGACGGTAGCCGCGGACTTGACGGCGACGAAAGGCTTGTCTTTGGCGTCGAATCGGACGGCCGTGTCATTGCCTGGCAGCGGGCGGATGGTGAACGCGCCTGGACCTCGGACGAGTTGCGCTACCGCGGGCTGACAGCGCCGCATGTGGTGGGTCGCTCGATCGCCATCGGTGACGCTAGCGGTTTTGTGCATTTGTTGTCCCGCCAGGATGGCAGCTTGCTCAACCGGCTTTCGACGGATGGCTCAGCCATCGTTGCCCCGCCGGTGCTGGTGGGCGACACCCTGGTGGTCGTCACCCGCAAGGGCAATGTTTTTGGCTTTCAGCCGCAATAAGCAGGCGCATCTAGGCGCCTGTTCAAAGATTCTTGATGAAACCTGTTATCGCCCTGGTGGGCCGCCCGAATGTGGGCAAATCGACGATCTTTAACCGCCTGACCAAATCGCGGGATGCGATTGTGGCGGACTTTGCCGGGCTCACACGCGACCGGCATTACGGCAACGGCAAGCTCGGCTCGCAGGAATACATCGTCATCGACACGGGTGGCTTTGAGCCCGACGCCGCTTCCGGCATCTACAAGGAAATGGCCAAGCAGACCCGCCAGGCGGTGGCCGAAGCCGATGTGGTGGTGTTTGTGGTCGATGCCCGGGCCGGGCTGAACGCTCAGGACCACGACATTGCGAAATACCTGCGCAAGCTCGGCAAGCCGACGGTGCTGACAGCCAACAAGGCCGAAGGCATGACCGAAGGCGTCCAGCTGTCCGAATTCTTTGAACTGGGTCTGGGCGAGGTGCTGCCGGTCTCGGCGTCGCACGGCCAGGGCATGCGCACGCTGGTGGACATGGCGCTGGCGCCCTTGCACCTGCCCGACCCCGATGAGCTCGGTGAACCCGAAGACCCGAGCGTCATCAAGCTCGCCGTGGCGGGGCGGCCCAATGTGGGCAAATCAACCCTGATCAACACCTGGCTGGGTGAGGAGCGCCTGGTGGCCTTTGACCTGCCGGGCACCACACGCGACGCGATTTCTGTGCCTTTTGAGCGCGCCGGCCAGAAGTTCGAGCTGATCGACACCGCCGGACTGCGGCGCAAGGGCAAGGTTTTTGAGGCGATCGAAAAATTCTCGGTGGTCAAGACCCTGCAAGCCATCGAAAACTCCAACGTCGTGCTGCTGCTGCTGGACGCCACACAGGGCGTGACCGACCAGGACGCGCACATCGCCGGTTATATCCTGGAGTCGGGCCGCGCTGTGGTGCTGGCCATCAACAAATGGGACGCGGTGGACAGCTACCAGCGCGAAACCCTGGAGAGATCTATTGAGACCCGGCTGGGTTTTCTCAAGTTCGCCTCCATCCACCGGATTTCGGCCATCAAGCGCCAGGGTCTGGCGCCGGTCTGGAAATCCATCATCCAGGCCCACGCCTCGGCCAACCGCAAAATGTCCACCCCGGTGCTCACTCGGCTGCTGCTCGAAGCGGTGCAGTTCCAGCAGCCGCAGCGCTCGGGCATGTTCCGCCCCAAGATGCGCTATGCCCATCAGGGCGGCATGAACCCGCCCATCATCATTGTTCATGGCAACTCGCTGGAGCATGTGAGCGAGTCCTACAAACGCTACCTGGAAGGGCGATTTCGCAAAGAGTTTGACCTGGTCGGCACGCCCATGAGAATCCAGATGAAGACCTCGAGCAACCCTTTTTCGGGCAAGGAATCGGACTAGGGCTGCCCGCCTGCCAGAAAGTGCTGTGGTAAGGTAAGGCTTCATCAACTCACTCTGAAACACGGAGAATATCGTGAGCAATAACAACAAAGGTCAGCTCTTGCAAGACCCTTTTCTTAACACCCTGCGCCGTGAACATGTGCCAGTGTCGATTTACCTCGTTAACGGCATCAAACTGCAAGGTCAGATTGAGTCTTTTGACCAATACGTTGTTCTTCTTCGCAACACGGTCACCCAGATGGTTTACAAGCACGCTATCTCTACCATCGTGCCCGGACGCGCTGTGAATTTCAGCACCTCCGAGTCCGACGAAAGCCCGGCTAGCTAAGCCCTGTGGACTTGCGCCCCGCAGCTTTCACCAACGTCATTTTGATCGGTGTTGATTTCGGCCTGCCGAATTTCGACACACATCTTGAAGAGTTGGGGCTTTTGGCTCAGACTGCGGGCCTGACCCCTGTTTCTCGCATGACCTGCAAGCGAAAAGCGCCTGATGCGGCGCTTTTCGTGGGCACCGGCAAAGCCGAAGAAATCAAAATGATGGCGCGCGAGGTCGGCGCCACAGAAGTCCTGTTTGACCAGTCGCTGAGCCCGGCGCAGCAGCGCAACCTAGAGCGCACGCTGGACATGCCGGTCAACGACCGTACCCTTCTCATTCTCGAGATTTTCGCCCAACGCGCCCGCAGCCACGAGGGCAAACTGCAGGTCGAACTGGCCAGACTGCAATATCTCTCAACCCGGCTGGTGCGGCGCTGGTCGCACCTGGAACGGCAAACCGGTGGCGCAGGCGTGCGCGGCGGCCCGGGGGAAAAACAGATCGAACTCGACAAACGCATGATCAGTGAGTCCATCAAGCGCACCAAGGAGCGGCTGACCAAAGTCAAGCGCCAGCGGCAGACCCAGCGCAAGCAACGCGACCGGCGCAACGCTTTTTCTATCTCCCTTGTGGGCTACACCAACGCAGGGAAAACGACGCTCTTTAATGCCCTGGTCAAAGCCAGAGCCTATGCCGCAGACCAGCTTTTTGCCACGCTGGACACCACCACGCGTCAGCTTTACCTGGGCGACGCGGCGCGCTCAGTGTCTTTGTCCGACACGGTGGGTTTTATCCGCGATCTGCCGCACGGGCTGATAGATGCTTTTGAAGCGACGCTGCAGGAAGCGGCTGACGCCGACTTACTGCTGCATGTGGTGGACGGTTCCAACCCTGACTTTTTGGCGCAAATCGAGCAAGTGCAGCGCGTGCTGGCTGAGATCGGGGCCGCTCAGGTGCCGCAATTGCTGGTCTTTAATAAGCTTGACGCGCTTGAAAATGCCCGCTGGCCGCTCCATATGGTGGATATGTTCGAGGTTAATGACCCTGACTCCGAGTCACCCCGCAGTCTGCAACGTGTCTTTGTGAGTGCGCAATCCGGGCAAGGTTTGCCCGTGTTGAGGCAATTGCTGGCGGATTTGGCAGGTTCCTCTCTTGGCGAGGATTCCCCTTTCACGCCAGAGGCTGTTGCCTAATTAGGCACAATGTCGTTGTTAACAAATAACAAGAGAAATCGATCCATGAATCTGAACCCTGTGCTCCAGACGATAACGGCCTTGCCCGCACGCCTGAAACAGCGTGCGCTCGGCATGTTCAATCTCAATGATCCGCGCTGGGGTCGCGACGAAGACAAGTCCCCGCCCGCCGAAGGTGGCCCCAAGCCTGAAGCCAGGCCTGAAGATTCTCCGGCTCCGCCGCCCCCGCGGCAGCCTCAGCCCCGGGGTGCCAACCAGGGCCCGCCGGATCTGGACGAGCTCTGGCGTGACTTCAACCGCAAGCTGAGCGGTTTTCTGGGCGGCATCAAGGGCGGTGGTGGCCGTCCCCGCGGCCCTGCCGGACCTTCCGGTGGTGGTGGCGGGTTTCAGCCGGACATGAAAAGCGCCGGTATCGGTGTCGGCCTGATTGCGGCCATCGCTGTGTTGATCTGGCTGGGAACCGGCTTTTTCATCGTCCAAGAGGGTCAGCAAGCGGTGATTACCCAGTTTGGCCGTTACAAGGCTACAGTCGGTGCCGGCTTCAACTGGCGCCTGCCCTACCCGGTGCAGCGCCACGAGATGGTGGTGGTCACTCAGATCCGCTCGGTCGATGTGGGCCGTGACACAGTTATCAAGGCTACCGGCCTGCGTGAGTCGGCCATGCTGACCGAAGACGAGAATATCGTTGAAATTAAATTTGCAGTGCAGTACCGCTTGAGCGATGCGCGCGCCTACCTGTTTGAGAGCAAAGATCCGGCCGGTGCCGTGGTGCAGGCCGCTGAAACGGCTGTGCGTGAAGTCGTCGGCAAGATGCGCATGGACTCTGCCTTGGCCGAAGAACGTGACCAGATCGGCCCCCGGGTGCGCAACCTGATGCAGACCATCCTGGACCGCTACAAGGTGGGTGTGGAAGTTGTCGGCATCAATTTGCAGCAAAGTGGTGTGCGTCCGCCCGAGCAGGTTCAAGCTTCGTTTGACGATGTTCTCAAAGCCGGTCAAGAGCGCGAACGCGCTAAAAATGATGCCCAGGCTTATGCCAACGATGTGATTCCGCGCGCCGTCGGTTCGGCTTCACGTCTCAAAGAAGAGTCTGAAGCCTACAAAGCCAAGATTGTGGCGCAGGCCCAAGGTGATGCGCAGCGCTTTCGCTCTGTGCTGACTGAGTACCAGAAAGCCCCGCAAGTCACGCGTGACCGCATGTACACCGACGCGATGCAGCAGGTGTACTCGAACGTTACCAAGGTGATGGTTGAGTCCCGGCAGGGTTCCAACCTGCTTTACCTGCCGCTGGACAAGATCATTCAAATGAGTGCTCAGGGTGCCACGGGCTCAGATATTTTGATTGCTCCGCCTAGCAGCCCTGTGCCGGCACCTGCCTTGCCGTCACCCCCCCCGGCTGACACGCGCTCTCGTGACGCACGCACTCGCTAAGGACACACCGTGAACAGATTAGGATTTTTAGCTTCTTCGCTGCTGGTGGCCGTGGTGCTACTCAGTTCCATGTTGTTTGTCGTTGATCAGCGCCAGTTCGGTGTGGTTTACGCCCTCGGACAGATCAAAGAAGTGATCACCGAGCCCGGTCTGAACTTCAAGCTGCCCCCGCCATTTCAAAATGTGTCTTACATCGACAAGCGTTTGCTCACGCTGGACAGCACGGATGCCGAACCAATGCTCACGGCCGAAAAGCAGCGAGTCGTGATCGACTGGTACGTGCGCTGGCGCATCTCCCAGCCATCGGAATACATCCGCAATGTGGGCCTTGACGAGCGCGCTGGTGCCAACCAACTCAACCGTGTGGTTCGCAATGCTTTCCAGGAAGAAATCAACAAACGCACCGTCAAGGACTTGCTATCGCTCAAACGTGAAGCCCTCATGGCCGATGTCAAGGCTGAAGTCTTGCAGGTGGTGCGCGGTGCCAAACCCTGGGGTGTGGACGTGGTCGATGTGCGCATCACGCGCGTGGACTATGTCGAGGCGATCACCGAGTCCGTCTATCGCCGCATGGAAGCCGAGCGTAAGCGCGTGGCCAATGAGCTGCGCTCAACCGGCGCCGCAGAGGGCGAAAAAATCCGCGCTGACGCAGATCGCCAACGCGAAGTCACTATTGCCAACGCTTACCGCGATGCGCAGAAAGTCAAAGGCGAGGGCGATGCGCAAGCCGCTGCCCTTTTCAACGAGTCTTTCGGCCGCGACCCGCAATTTGCGCAGTTTTACCGCAGTCTTGACGCCTACAAAGCCAGCTTCAACAAAAAGAGCGATGTGATGGTGGTAGACCAGTCTTCCGACTTCTTCAAGGCCATGCGCGGCTCCGGGGGCGGATCCGCCCCCGCCAAAAAATAAGCTGAAAAGCTTCACAGCGCAGCCCGGGTGCTCCGGTCTGTGCTGCTTTTCCGTGCTGCCGGCTCAAAACCGGGCCTAAGCACCGGTAAAATCGTTTTTTTACAGCTCTTCTGAAGTAACGCATGTCCGCCTGGTCGTCATCATGGCAATTGCCGGATCAAATTGCCGATGTCCTGCCCTCCGAGGCGCGTCATATCGAAGAACTCCGACGCCTCTTTTTGGACACGGCCCGCAGCTACGGCTACGAGTTGGTCATGCCGCCGCTGCTCGAGCACCTGGAGTCACTGCTGACCGGCACGGGTGAGGCGCTGGACCTGCAAACCTTTAAGCTGGTCGATCAGCTCTCCGGGCGCACCCTGGGCTTGCGCGCCGACACCACCCCCCAAGTGGCCCGCATTGATGCGCATTTGCTCAACCGCACCGGCGTGGCGCGACTTTGCTACTGCGGCCCGGTCCTGCATACGCGCGCTGAGCGACCGCATGCCACGCGCGAGCCGCTGCAGTTCGGCGCCGAAATCTTTGGCCATGCGGGTCTCGAAGCCGACCTGGAAGTCCAGTTGCTGGCCCTGGAAGGTTTGCGTGCAGCCGGTATCGGCACCTTGTCGGTGGACATGGCCGATGTGCGTATCGTCAGCAGCTTGTTGGCCGACGCCCGCATCAGCAGCCCCGCCGCACTGGCCCACCTGCATGCTGCCTTGGCCGACAAAGACGCGAGTGAACTGGCCAGTCTGCTGGCGGCCGAGCCCGGTATTTCTACAGCTTGTGCCGATGGTTTGAAAGCTTTGCTTGAGCTCTACGGAGACGAGCAGGTCTTGAGCGATGCTGAACGTGCCCTCAAGCGGGTACCCGGCGCACTGCAAGCCATCGAAGGCATGCGCTGGTTGGGCACGCAAGTGCGACACCTGGGCGGTGATGTGAAGCTGGGCTTTGACCTGGCCGACTTGCGCGGTTATGCCTATTACAGCGGCACTCGCTTTGCCATTTATGGTGATGGCGCAGAGCTGGCCCGTGGCGGCCGTTATGACGAGGTCGGCGCCGTATTTGGCCGCCGCCGGCCGGCCGCTGGCTTCAGCCTCGATCTCAAAGAGCTGGTCAGTAACTTGCCCGCGCGCTCCTTGCGGGCGGCGGTGCGTGCACCCTGGGGCGTAGACGCTGGCCTGCGCCAGGCCATTGCCAGCTTGCGAGCCCAAGGTGAAACGGTCGCCTGTGTGCTGCCCGGCCATGAACATGAGGTCAATGAATTCGATTGCGACCGAGAACTGGTGCAAGCTGCCGGCTTGTGGGTTGTTCAATCATTGACCAAGACTTCTGCCTGATGGCTTGACCGCCTCATCCTGTCCACTTTTACGAGCAAGTAACCCTGAAATGACAAATAAAAACACCGCAGCTGCGGGCCGCAATGTTGTGGTCGTCGGAACCCAGTGGGGTGACGAAGGCAAAGGCAAGCTGGTGGACTGGCTCACCGAAATGTCGCAAGGCGTGGTGCGCTTTCAGGGCGGCCACAACGCCGGCCACACGCTGGTCATCAACGGCGTCAAAACCGCCTTGCACCTGATCCCCAGCGGCATCATGCGTCCGGGCGTGAAGTGCTACATCGGCAATGGCGTGGTGCTGTCGGCCGCCAAGCTGTTTGAAGAAATCGAAGGTCTGGAAAAAGCCGGTGTGGAGGTGCGTTCGCGCCTGCGCATCAGCGAAGCCTGCCCGCTGATCCTGCCGTTTCACGCGGCGCTCGACATTGCCCGCGAAGCGGCTAAAGAAAAAGCCGGCATCGCCAAGATAGGCACCACCGGCCGCGGTATCGGCCCCGCCTACGAAGACAAAATCGCCAGGCGCGCCCTGCGTGTGCAGGACCTGAAATACCCCGAGCGTTTTGCCACCAAGCTGCGCGAGTTGCTGGACCTGCACAACTACATCCTGACCGGCTTTTTAAATGCGCCGGCAATCGACTTCGACACCGTTTATAAAGAGGCCATGCGCCACGCCGAGTTGCTCAAGCCCATGATGGCCGACGTCTCGCGCGAGCTCAATGATGCGCACCGCGCCGGCGCTAACCTGCTGTTTGAAGGCGCGCAGGGCACCTTGCTCGACGTGGACCACGGCACTTACCCCTTTGTCACGTCCAGCAACTGCGTGGCCGGTAATGCCGCGGCGGGATCCGGCGTGGGGCCTGGCATGCTGCACTACATCCTAGGCATTACCAAGGCCTATTGCACCCGCGTAGGCGGCGGCCCTTTTCCGACCGAACTCGACTGGGAAAAGCCAGGCACCGTGGGCTACCACCTGAGCACCGTAGGCGCCGAAAAAGGTGTGACCACCGGGCGCAGCCGCCGTTGCGGCTGGTTTGACGCGGCGCTGCTCAAGCGCTCGGCGCAGGTCAACGGCTTGTCGGGTTTGTGCATCACCAAGCTTGATGTGCTCGATGGCATTGAAACGCTCAAACTGTGCACCGGCTACGAGCTCGATGGCGCCATCACCGACATCCTGCCCATGGGCGCTGAAGACATCGCCCGTTGCAAACCTATCTACGAAGACATGCCCGGCTGGACGCAAAGCACTGTCGGTGTGACCGACTACGCCGCCTTGCCGCCAGCCGCCCAGCGCTATCTCAAGCGCATTGAAGAAGTCACCGGCGTGCCTATCCACATGGTCTCGACCAGCCCGGACCGTGATCACACAATCTTGCTGCGCAACCCCTACGCGGCCTGATTTTTGGCAACATCTTCATCTTTTTTTGAACCGCTCTTTTTGATTGGACGCATTTCATGTTGACTGAAGACGGCAAACATCTGTACGTTAGCTACGATGAGTACCACAACCTGATCGAAAAACTGGCAATCAAGAT
>Ga0164294_10004868_pt1 | contig 11616 bp, 12 predicted proteins | sample GEODES005metaG_FD_111479 | JGI IMG/M metagenome (GOLD analysis project Ga0164294, IMG submission 111479) | Oligotrophic lake water microbial communities from Sparkling Lake, Wisconsin, USA - GEODES005 metaG | ecosystem: Environmental > Aquatic > Freshwater > Lake | place: USA: Sparkling Lake...
CAAGCAATCCAATAACATTGGATCATTATTTTGTAGTGCCATGAAAATGGGACGGTAGCTCAGTCGGTAGAGCAGCGGACTTTTAATCCGTTGGTCGCGAGTTCGAATCTCGCCCGTCCTACCATTTTCAACGACAGCCCACTTGTTGGGCGATTTTCTTTTGGGGCTTAGAGAGGTTAGGTGCCATTAGTATCGGATATCCTTATCAAGAATCGTACTTTAAAAGGAAAAATCGAGCAACATCCCCGTGCCGGTCAAGTGTCGATTTAAGCAACGCTTATCAATAGCCACTGCTTGCGATGTCGTTTTAAACGACAAAAGTATAATAAACCTTTATATTTATTGATGGAATGCTTTTAAGTCCTCATACTCCTTAACACATCCCCTAAGGGTTATAGCAAAAAAATCTTACAGTAGTTGAAGATTCGAGTATGAGCACTTTTAATAACTTGCTGTCCAAATTATTTCTATTTGGACTTATTCTTTGTGGCACATGGCACACTATCCAATCAAAAAGAATGTGAGCATTCGGTTGATCTAACCATGCATGAAATCAAAACAAATGCCTTGTCAGTTATCGCTTTATTGACACATTTGGCAAATCGCTTTGAGATTCTTAGAGGTGGATCAATTGCCGTTATTAGTTCTGTTGCTGGCGATCGGGGCAGGACAAGCAATTATGTCTATGGGTCAGCAAAAGCAACGGTGACAACTTTTACTTCTGGGCTTAGACAGCGACTATATAGATCGGGGGTATCTGTTGTAACGATTAAGCCTGGTTTTGTGGATACTCCTATGACAGCGAAATTCAAGAAGGGTCTTCTGCGGGTATCGCCTGAAAAGGTAGCTAACTTAATAGTCCTATCTTTCGACAAGAAAAATACAGTAATTTATATACCTGGTTTTTGGTGGGGAATTATAAAAATAATTCCTGAAAAAATATTTAAAAAATTATCACTATAAAGTTCTTATATGTCCACAATGAGCTTCACCACAGTTAGCTTACGTATAGTAGCCATAGTGAGTTTTTTTTGGTACCTATACATTTGGGTTCAATACGCGGATTACCAATATGAAAATTTTTTTGGGATCTTAATATTTATGATCGTGCGATCAACGATCTTGGTGCTGGTATAAATCCTTATAGATTAGATGTTGGCGGCCTCTTTATATATCATCCACTTGTATTGAATACAATGAATTGGGTTAATCATTTCATCAAGCTAAAGTATTTTTTAGTCTCAATTTATTGCTTGGCGACCGGATTTTTTCTATTTCAGGTGCAAATGCTTTTTAAAGAAGCATATATAAAGAGTAAAGATGGAAATTTAGCAAATAATTTAATTGAGATTTTGATATGCGCAATGGCCTTTGGTGGAGTTGGTGTTATTTCGGTTTTAACAGGAAATATCACAATATATTTGCATATGTTATTGTTTGGATTAATGCTCGGGTATGTAAGAACAAATCAGAATAGTTATCTTTATAGCTACTCTTTTCTATTACCCTTGATTGCATTAATTAAACCCTATTTCCTATCATATCTTTTGTTGTTTTATTTGTTCAAAAGAAAAAAAATAATATATCTATGCATACTTTGGGCCTGCTTAGTATTTGTTATGACATGGTTTTACTCTGTAATATTTGATCCTATCCGATATGGGGATTTTTTAAATGCCTTAAAGCAACAGATACAGAATGGGGGTGATGTTGGGTATTCGTTTTATGGGGTATTAAGAGTTTTTAATATATCCGACCCTGTCTTATTGGCTATACATGGTTTGGTTTCTTTATTTTTGATTTGGTTGGGCTTATTTTCTATCCCTAAAAACCTTGAGATAGAAAATAATTTAGTTGCCAAATTTTTACTTGCCACTTTTGTGATTGTTATCATTAATCCAAGAATGAAAGAGTATGATTTGTGTATTGGAGTTGTAAGCTTTTTCCTTCTTTTAAGGGGGACTTGCCCAGAATATAAAAAAATTATGTTAATTGGTTTACTATGCTCTATTTCTATATGGGGTAATGCTTTTTCTAAAATAATCTTTCCGCAGTTTTTTCTTAATGGAAATGTATGGCAAATAATCGCCATAATTATGATGATGTTTTTTTATTTTGGCCTCCCTAATAGAAAACCCCGGATTAGGTAAGCCTTTGGCATCTAACTGAGCTGATGTCTGTTTAGTGTTACGGTTAGAGAGAGTTTTTTTCTTATCATTGGATTGTGATGGGTCAGATTATTATTAGGAGGGGTACCCCTATTTAATTTTGCCAACCTCTTACCCCCCTAAATCGGCCCCTTTTTCAATATTTATAAGTTTTATAATGGGTAGCAATGATCCTTTTATTTGTTTCCTTCTTTAGCTCACTCTTACTCATTTTAGGGATCATCCGCTATAAGCATCTGCATGAGCATTTTAGCGGCGACCATGATTTAAGCGGTCCACAAAAGTTTCACGAAGGAAGTATTCCTCGCATTGGTGGTCTTGGCATTTATGCTGCACTGTGGATTGCCAGTTTTATTGCCTATTTAAAAGATCCAGCGCTGGGGGGTTTTCTGGGCCTAATCCTCATTGCTGCTTTTCCGGTCGGCGCCACTGGGTTCACCGAGGATATAACGAAACGCATCGGGGTCAAAGCACGTCTTCTTGGCGGTTTTATTTCAGGTGCACTGTTGTTGTACTTATTTACGATTACGTCCATTCGCATCGGTGTCTGGGGTCTAGATGCCCTCTTTCTAAATATCTGGGTTGCAGTAATCTTTTTGTGTGTTGCCTGTGCGGGGCTTGCTAATGCCTACAACATCATTGATGGCTTTAATGGTCTAGCCAGTATGGTTGGTATTATCTCCACAGCAGCGATTGGCTTTGTGGCATTTAAAGTGGGTGATCTTGCATTGGTCTATCTAGCCCTAATCTTGATTGGCGCCGTCATGGGATTTTTTATCTGGAACTATCCAAGGGGTCTTATTTTCTTAGGTGATGGTGGTGCGTATCTCATTGGTTTTGTGATTGCCGCTCTCTCGATACTGCTGGTGCATCGCAATCCAACCGTATCGCCCTGGTTTGCACTGCTAGTTAACGCTTATCCCATCTTTGAAACCCTCTTTACCATTTGGCGACGCTCCATACATCAAGGCAAGAACCCAGGCTTGCCAGATGGAGCCCACTTTCATAGTTTGATTTACCGCCGGGTCTTACGCTGGGCTCATGCCATGGATCGGCAAAGCGCCAATACCCAAGAGCCCCATCATCACTATCTTAATCATGCCAAAACATCTCCCTACCTATGGCTTATCTCCAGTATTGGCGTCATCCCAGCACTCCTGTTTTGGCAAAGCACTCCCCTACTGATTGCGAGCCTTGTCCTATTTATTGCAATCTATTTATATTGCTACAGCACCATCGTGCAGCGGCGCAGACCCTGGTGGTTGGGTAGCCCCCCCCGAAATAGATAAATCATCGAAAAACTCTTTTTAGGTCTTTTAGCCACCCACTTGCAGCCAAGCAGTCAAAGTGAACACCCCTAGATGTAAATTAAAACGATCATGCAGGGAGTTCGTTTTGCAAAATAGGGGGATTGATCAATTACCAACCCCCACTATTTGTATCATTCTGAAGATGTTGCATTATCCCCACTGCGAGACGGCGCAATCAGTTCTGCCGGCGGTGCTTGCAATGCCTGCCGCATGAGAGCCTCATGTTGATCGAGTGCCGCTAAACCGGAATAGCCTTTGATCATACGGTTTTGAAAATTAGTGGCATAGCGCGTTGATTTCTCAAAATCAATAGCCAACTCCATCTGTTCAGCGCGCAATCCATCAATAATGCATTGATAGCGCTCTGGCGCTTGCGCCCATATGAAATGATATGGAAAGCGCTCATGCAACGCGTTCATCAGGGCAGCAAGATTAAGTGTCACCGTAGACTGCGTATAACGCCGGCCCAAGACCGTTATAAATGAAGTTTCATTTTTGGCTTTCGCCATGACGTATTGATAAAGTGCAGGGTAACGATCTTTTACCAAAGCGGCGAGTTGATCGGAATACTGATTTTTCAACTGCAGCGCTTCATCGTAGATTAGCGCCAACTGCAGTGCATGTTGCTTATCTTTCACACCGCTGGTCAAAAAGAACCAGGCAGGTAATTTTTCAGACATGACCTCCGACAACCCAGCGCGCAAACAAAACTCCTTGGCAATTGTGAGCGATTGCATGAGTCCTGCGATCTTTTTCTGCTCGATGTATATCATGCGCTCTATACCCAGTTGCGCCTGCTCGATTGAGCGCAACAAGAAAAGCCGGCTAGGATCAAATGCTTGCCACTGTCCCTGTAATTGGCTAAACTGCTTCTGCTTGGCCGCTTCATCCTCGTGGGGTAAATAGCCCTGTACGAAAATTGCATCCTTGCGCGCATTTTGTGAAGAAACGGCTTTACCTGCCTCGGTTTTTGGTCCTGAGGATAGGCGCACCGATCAATACCCTACTTAATGAGAACGAGTCCGTTTTGTAAAAACAGGGCCCATAGTCTATAAGATACCTAATAGGTATCTTATAGATACTTATTTAAACTTTAATGAGTATCTGTTAAAATTGTCTCATTAAGACCACTTTTCGAGGGATCCTCATGAGCAAAGAAGTCCAGATGTCGATCAAGATGGAAACCGAGCTGCGTGATCAATTCATGGCGGTGGCTGCCAAGCGACACCGCCCCGCCGCCCAGATTATCCGAGAACTCATGCGACTGTACATCGCCCAAAGCCACAAGGCAGAGGATGTATTTTCTGCAACAAGTCCTTCTGGGATATTGGATTAACTTGGCATTTACAGTGTGCCGCATGCAGGCCAATAAGCTCATTGGCAATAACAACACCAGGCTCATCCAAAGTAACCGCATCTAAAGCAATCTGGGTGCTACCACATAGAATTTTGAAGATCTCTGAATCTCTTGGATTGGGTAGCTCTTCAATAATGAAATACAAGACCCCCTCTTGATAGAGAGGATCCGAGAATGAATCTATGAAAAATTGCTTAAGCTCAGAGAGAAATTTCATACCCATTGCCATCGCGGAAATGCATCAAAGCCATACCAAAAAAATCAATCTTAAATAGGGCGCTCATTGCTTAGGAAATTCCCCCCCCCATTCCAATCTACTGCATCGCCATTAGGTTGGTAGCCAGGAACTAATTTTTTCAACATCCCTCTAATCAAGTCACCATCAGATGTATCTAAGACAGCATTAAGTCTTTCAAGTTCTTGCTGTAAATCGCCCCAAGATAAAAACTCCTCATGGGCCTTCATGATTTTTGGATTAGCCGTTGGCTGCGGATTATCACCAATCAAGAGTTCTTCGTAGAGCTTTTCTCCTAAGCGTAATCCTGTAACTTTAATCTCAATATCGCCATGAGGGTGAGCATCATCCTTAACTAATAGGCCAGACAAATAAATCATCTTGACAGCCAAATCATAAATACGCACGGGCTTGCCCATATCTAATACAAAGACATCACCGCCAACAGCCATTGCACTAGCCTGAATCACTAACTGCGCAGCTTCAGGAATCGTCATGAAATAACGCGTTACTTCCAGATGCGTCAAGGTAATAGGCCCACCTGCGGCAATTTGCGCACTAAACAGTGGCGCCACAGAGCCTGATGAGCCAAGCACATTACCAAATCGGACCATCGAAAACTTGGTCAAGTTATCACCCTTAAGAGCAATCTCAGCCATTGCCTGTAAAACCAGCTCGGCAATACGTTTGCTAGCCCCCATCACATTGGTTGGCCTGACAGCCTTATCAGTGCTCACCAAAATAAATTGGGATACGCGGCACTCCAAACTCACTTGTGCGCAGATGAATGTTCCAAAAACATTATTGCGAATGCCTTCAGTAGGGTTTTGCTCTACCAATGGAACATGTTTATATGCAGCAGCATGAAAAACCGTAGCTGGCTGATGAGCTCGAAAGATCTTTAGCAAAAGGTCAGCATCGCGAACTGAAGCTAAGCAGGGCACTAGCTTTACAGGCAGCACTCGATTAGGTAAAAAATTATTTTCACCAACTTTATCCAAAATACCATCCTCCAATCCAATAAGAGATCTCTTTAATTCTTCATAGATCAAATAGAGGGAGTGCTCACTACAATCAATTAAGACTAAAGATTGAGGAGAAAATTTTATGATCTGCCGACATAGCTCGCTACCAATTGAGCCTCCAGCCCCAGTTACCAAAACAACCTGATCGCGAATATTTTTTTCTAATAGCTCCACCTCAGGGGGCACTACCGCCCTACCGAGCAAGTCATTCATATCCAAATCATGTAAGTCAGAAATCCTGACGCGACCAGAGGCTAAATCAATTAGGCCTGGTAAGGTGCGAACGCGAACTCCACACCCATTTAATGAAGCAATGATCTCACTTCTTCGCGCCTGGCTAACCGAGGGAATAGCTAGCAGCACATCGGTAATATCGAGTCGATGGACAAGATCTTGCAAACCTGTATTTGGGTGTACAGAAATCCCATTAACAGTGCTTCCCTGCAAGCGAGGATCATCATCAATAAAACCCTTGACCAGCATTTCTTTATTACTAGATAAGCCTGATGCTAATTGACGGCCTGCTGAGCCCGCTCCATAAATCAGTGCAATAGGTTGAGCTCGGTGAAATGACTTTTGAATATTATTGATGCCGCCTAACCAATAACGAGCAAAATAACGACTGGCACCGATTCCGATAAATAATAGGATAGGTTGAATAACACCGATAGACCTAGGAACATCATCCACTCCAATGAGCGTAAATGCACAGAAAATGATGCTGGCATAGAGAACAAAAACACGTGTTAAGGATAAAAAGGCTGCATAACCAACATATCTAAAAATAGCACGATATAAACCAAAAGAAATAAAGAGGGGAAATGAAAATCCAATAGCAGCAAGAAATACTAACCACTGCTTCGAATGAAAATATCCCCACTCGTCCAATCTAAGCCCAAATGCGAGCCAAACGCTAAATCCACAAATAAAAGCATCGCCAAACATTACCAAGCACCGCTTAACTGAGCGAGGCAGACTTATTAGTGACTGTTTAGTTTTTTTAATTAGCATAAATAAAATTATAAATTACATAGCTAAATGCGGGAGGATATGCGCATTAACGGCGTTGACTGCACATTACCACCTAAAAAAATCTACTTGAAATTATTTATTCTGGGTTAAAAGAAAGCCGGCCGGTTGGAAGAGTAACGCAAAAGATGGTGATCACTGTGACTCTCTATAATTACTGGGACACTCCGGCTCGCCGAACTACCTTTAAGAGAGTTAGAGCCAATATCTTGATATCAAACCCAATAGACTGTTTTTGTAGATACTCCATCTCATATTGGACTTTAACTAAGATAGATAATTCATCACGCCCATTTACTTGAGCCCAACCAGTTAATCCAGGTAACAGTTCATGCACGCCTTGCTTGGTACGTAAGGCAATTAGATCATGCTGATTGAAAAGGGCAGGGCGTGGACCAACAAAACTCATGTCGCCAATTAAAATACTCCACAATTGAGGTAACTCATCAAGACTGCTTTTGCGTAAAAAACTACCGATGGGGGGTCAACCATGAGTCCGGGTCGGCAAGCAAATGAGTTGCTGTCAGGGGCGTACCCACATGCATACTACGGAACTTGGGCATCCTGAACGACTTGTTGTGACGCCCCACCCTATCTGACCAATAAATTACCGGACCAGCTGAAGTCAGTCTCACGAATAATGCTACCACCAATAATGGCGTAAACAAAAGCAGTAAGGCAAACGCACCTAGCAAGAAGTCAAACAACCGCTTCATCTAATATTACCAGTCGCCCGCCGTAAGCCCTCATCCAGCGACAGCCGCGGCGTCCAGCCCAGCAAGCGCTGAGTTTTTTCAATATCCACTTGTAAAGAACCACATAGGCGCTGAGCCACATCTTGCTTTCCTAACATGGCCGCAGCTAGTTTCAGACAGCTTATGGGCACTGGCATCAAGCGTGCTGGGTGCCCTAGAATCTGACCCATGTGATGCAAAAGCTCAGTAGTTGAAATATCCTCACCATCGGACACCAGAAAAGTTTGATTGGCGGCGGCAGGATGTGTGATGCAGGTGATGATGAGATCAACCAAATTATCTAGCGCCACTAGACTGCGCTGGTTATGAATGGCTCCGAGTGGTAAAGGCACGCTGCGTTTGAGCAAGCGCATCATGGTGGCAAAGTTAGCTTTTACCCCAGGGCCATAGACCAACGGAGGTCGAATAATAACCAGATCCATACCGGTTTGCCCAGCGATATCGCGCGGACCCTGCTCAGCCTCCATCTTAGACACGCCATAAGCATCTTGAGGCGCAGGCACATCGTCTGCCGTAAAAGGAAACCCGGGTTGCGTTGCCTCGCCATTGACCTTAATAGAACTGATCATTATAAAACGCCGCACGCCAGCTGAGGCTGCTTGACGAGCTAGATTCAAAGTGCCACGCACATTGACTCGGCGAAATTCTTCCAAAGGATCAATGGCAGCCTCTTGCATGACATGAACTCGAGCCGCAAGATGAATAACGGCATCGCACTCTTTAAGCGCGGGCAACCAATTAGTACTCTCGTCAATACCTCCAATAACTAAATTGTCAATTCCTACAGGCAGATAACATGGGGCTCGAGTGGCACCTTGCACTGTCGCGCCACGCGCTAAGGCTTCACTGCACAGCATACGACCAACAAAGCCATTTGCACCAGTGATCAATAATGATAAGTTCATTTCAACACGCGCTTTTCATAAAGAAGAGAGAGATATTCTGCTGCAATTTGTGCATTCACAATATCCGCATCGAACAGCGCATGGGCACGCTGTTTGGCCGACTCCCCCATCTTAGCTAGGATTTTTTTATCAAGTAACAATGTAACAAGTGCATTCGCCAAACCTTCGATACTTCGGGGTGGAATCAGCAAACCGGTCTCACCGTGCACAATAGCATCAGATAAACCATAAATATCTGCTCCAACTGTAGGCACTCCCATGGCTGCAGCTTCAATTACAACTGTGCCAAAGCCCTCACGATAACTCGGCAAACAAAGAATATCAGCAATAGACAGGTAGGCCTCTGGGCATGCAGAATAACCAACGATATGTGTATCACGAATGCTTTCAATGGTGCCTCGTGGAATCGCCCCCGGCATGCCGCTATCGATATCAAATGGTCCGACAAATACTAGATGCACTCCATGTATAGTTTTTTTGAGTAGAGAAAATGCTTGCAACAATTCAAGCACACCTTTATCAACCGTAATGCGGCCTATAAATAGCAGAATTGGCGCGGCGTCTGGTATTGACAGGGATTGACGGATTGCTTTACCGTCACCTGATGAAAAGCGCTTGCGCTCAAAACGTCGGAGATCCACACCAGCAAGCGACCCAGCCCCAATAGTAAATAAGTGCTCACGATTAACTATCCGCTGATCGATCAAGTACTGCCGCTGGCTTGCGCTGTCTGTATAACAGCATGTGTTTAACTTACCTATTAGCTTGTCGGAGCTTCGTGCAAGCCATCGCTTGATTCCACTCATATTCACCCAAGGTTGCCCTGTAAAAGTGTGCAAACGTATCGGCACACCAGCTAGAAATGCGGCTATAGCAGTAAGCAAGCCAGCCTTAGGAGTGGTTGAGTGCGCGATCTGAATGTGTTTGCGCTTGAAAAACAGGAATAGCCTGATTAACGCAAGGAAATCGCGCCATGGCGCGATGGAGCGTGAAATGTCTATCTTTACACAACCAACACCGAATAGTGCCTTTAAAACAGTGAGTTCTGGCTTATCACTCGAAACCACAGTTACGTTTGCTCCGAGTTTGCCAAGCATTTCAATTTGATATTTAAGTTGAGTTACCACGAAAAATGGTACCGTCGAAACTCTTGCAATGCGAATACCCACCAATTTTTTAAGGGATGGTGCGTTGCCGGTCGCTCTTTGCAGAATGGGTGGCATCATTTTCCCGTTCGTTGCAAGAATTTAACCATTTCGATCAATCCTATCTCCATGGGAATAATGTGTCGATAGTCAAGTTCATGCTCAATTTTATCGTTCAAATAAATTGCTCGTCCGGTCAAAGCCTCTACTCTTGTTTCCGTGAGTGGAAACCCCGGAATGTTACCAAGAAGCCTAGCAACTAAGCGTATTGGGGCATCAGGCAGTCTTATCTTCGGCATCGGCACACTCAGTTCTCTAGTTATTGTGGCAATGAATTGCTCTATTTGACGAGAATCAGACAAGTTATATATCTGACCATTAGCCCCCGGATTTACCCCACACATTGATAGCGCTTTAACCACATTATCGACGTGAATGTAATTCATTGTCGCGCCTGGTTTACCAATATAAAAAAATAGCCCACGCCGAATAATTGAAATTAAGCCCAACAGGGATTTATTTACCATTTCCGCACCATAGACATTTGATGGCCGTAATATTGCAAATTCAAATGCACCACGCAATGCGGCCGCCCTCACTAGATCTTCCGACTCGACTTTGGACGCCTCATATATTCCGCTTGGTTTCAATTCAGTTTGCTCAGTTATAACGCCACTGGATCTTCTTCCATATGCACCGACACTACTTAATTGAACCCAGCGCCCAATCAATCCTGTCGCAGCATCAATCAACATCATTGTGCCATCGACATGAACCCTGCGCATACTGGCCTCATCGCGAATCTCACCTGCACAGTGATAGAGGATGTCTGCATCGTTAACAAAAGAAATCAGCTCAGTAGACATGGATAAATCACCGCGATACCACTTCACCGAGCCAGGCAAGGCGGCCTTACTAAAGTCGCTCCTGGATAGAACGCGGACAGTATCACCTTGGGCAAGGTGGTGAAGGACTAGTTTACGGCCAATAAATCCAGTACCACCAGTAATTGAAATAATCATGAACTAATAATCAGTAAGCATATTTTCGAAGTCAGGCTCTGTGCGGAAAATATCGCAATAAAAACCTTGTGAATACCAAAGAAGCAACCCGTGTGGTTCATTTTGTAAAAGTTCATTTCGCTCAGTCATGCCTAGCGCCGTATAAGCTCGATAGATAAGACTATCGATGCGGACTTGCCCGCGGCACTTTGAAGGCCAGTTGTTTACGCTGTATTTTCATTCTTGGTTAAAGTGAAAAATCATAATATAGTCAAGTAACTATTCTTAAAAGGTTTATTAAACATTTTAAGAATAGATAATTTATTTACATAAAGATATCGAAAATTATTCCCATCAAATCACAGATTAAGACAATGTTTTATTACCACTTAAAAATCGCTTGCTGACAAACCAAGATTCATCACATCATGCTTTGAGAAGGGCAGGTAATAGTGCGTAAAGAAGAAAGGAATCTGTTTCTTGAGTGGAAGTAGCCGCAGCGATTTTGATAATTCGCGCGTTGATGAATCGGCCTTGAAGGAAACCGTGAACCATGGCAATCGACCAAGCCCTTCAGACAAATGCTTATCCAGCATGAATTGATCAACAAGCAGGCTAATCCCAAAGCGTACCTTCTTGGTGATGACAAATCCAACAGCTACTCTATCGACCTCAATTAATTGCAG
>Ga0164294_10004871_pt1 | contig 11614 bp, 15 predicted proteins | sample GEODES005metaG_FD_111479 | JGI IMG/M metagenome (GOLD analysis project Ga0164294, IMG submission 111479) | Oligotrophic lake water microbial communities from Sparkling Lake, Wisconsin, USA - GEODES005 metaG | ecosystem: Environmental > Aquatic > Freshwater > Lake | place: USA: Sparkling Lake...
CCCATCAGATAGGGCAGCCCCTTGGGGATGCCGGTCTCGCGCGAGGTGGCCCGGCTGATGGTCCAGCCCATCCAGCGGGTCACTGCGGCGTCGATCGCGGCTGCGATGGGCAGCCCCGCGTGGATACCGTTGTGAACGTCGTCAGCGAAGTGGCGGCCATGGCGGCTATCGAGGAAGTCGCGGACACCGTCGGCAGCCGCACCAGTGGCCTTGCCAACCGCTGCGAGGGCTTTTGCCCAGGCGTCGCCTGCATCCGTAAATCCGGCGCTGGTGCCGTAGAACCCCCAGTCAAGATTGCGGGTCGTAAGGGTCGAGTCGGTCATCGCAGGCTCCGATTTGGTGGAACCACTAACGCTCTGATCGCCGCGCCAATCCAGTCAATTGGAACCAGCGCCCCGACTTGTTGGGCCCTGACCCCCGGTCGCTAACTCGCGGTCGCGTGAGGTTTGGACCATGCGCGGTTTCCGTCCCGCAGGGCCCAGAGTTTCGGCCCGCCCCCCCCCCGGGGCTCAGCCGATGGGCCAGCCGTCCGAGCCGGTCGCAACCGTCCTGCGATGACCGAACTGCTCGGCCGTACGGGCCTGGTGGCAGTCGGTGCAGAGGCAGCGGATGTTGCTGTCCTCGTCCGAGCCACCGTGGGTCAGCGGCACGATGTGGTCGGGCACGGTGGCCTCCCGTATCCGACCCTTCGCAGCACAGTCCCGGCACAGTGGCTCGGCCTGCAGGCGTCTCAGTCGTTGGATGACCGCAGCTCGTCCGCGCAGACGGTCCGCCATCACCTGACCCTGAGACCGACGACCAAAAGCACTGGGCTCCAGGTCGCAGTTCTAAAGCTTCGATTTCGGAACACTACGAACCGCACACCAGCCGGTCAAAGCATAATTCAACGATTACAGCACTTTGCGGGGCGCTTCCCGCACGAGCCCGAACAGATATCCCAACCCATCGAGGCCGTGTTGCAGGTTCACCTGGTCGGCCCGCGGTAGCCGTCCCGCATCCTCATCCAGGCACACGATCCGGTAGACGAGGCGGCTGGGGGCCTGGCCCGGGAACCGGTCACGGTCGTGGTCGCAGTCTTTGAGCGCCCTCAGGGCCGCGTCGTAGTGGCGGCGGACCCTCTCGATCAGATCGATGTCAGGTGGGTCACCCGAACCGCCGAAGCTCCCGGCGCTGGCCATCAGACCGGCAACCGAGCTTGGGCTGGGCAGGGGCAGGCCGGTCACCACCTGGTGGCGGTGATAGACCTCCCCGAACTTCTGGCCAGCCTCGTACTGCTGCTGGGTGATGGCGCCGGTAAACGCCAATCGACCCAGGGCCGAGCTGAGGCGCTGGTCACGGGCCTGGGCCGCGGAGACCCCGTAGTGGCGCTGGCGTGCCTCCACCACAGTGGCAAGGATCTGGGCCTGGGTTTCGCCCTTGGTGGGCCTGACCAGCTTGCCGCATGGGTGGCGTTTGCCGGCTTTGCGTTTGCGTCCACGGGCCATGGGCTTACCTCCAGGTCTTGGAGGCAGCGCCGTAGAGCTTCTCGCCGATCTGGCGGATGAACTCCTTCTCGGCCCAGTTCAGCCGCTGGTCGCAAGCCGAGACGGCCAGGACGCCCATCTCGCGCCAGCCTTCGCGTTTGACCTGTTCGGGATCACGGCGTTCGCCGCCATAGCCGCGGGGATACAAGTTCATCGCACACCCCCACCGGTCTCGATGGCCCAGAGCAGGATGGCGATGGCGTCGGCTTCGTTGTCGTCGGCCGGCGAGAACCCGCGCGCCTGGACCGCAGCGATCACGGCGGCCTTGTCGGCGTTGCCCTTACCCGTGGCGAACGCCTTGATGGTGCCTACGGGGACGCCCTGATAGGCAACGCCCTGTTCCTCGCACCAGGCGCTCAGCACGCCCAGCATGCCGCCGTAGATGTGGGCCGCATCGGTGCCGATGTGGCGGCGCACCTCCTCGAAGTGGATCGCGCCGATGGGCCCGGCGTCACGCTGCAGATCGTCCAGCCAGCGGCGCAGACGCAGGTAGCGCATGCCGCCACCGTCGTAGCGGGAGGACTTGAGCGACAGGGTCCCGCTGGAGATGAACTCGTCGCAGGTCCGGATCGCCCAGCCGGTCGTCACGCCCAGGTCCAGCGCCAGCAAGGCACCGGTTCTGATGTCTGACGCCAGCATCACGGGCGGGGTTGTAAATCGTTGCGGCGCAGCCAGAGTCGACAGGGCCATGGTTGGTCTCCTTGCAAAATGGGGTCAGCGGTGGTGCGGGCGACGGCGGTCATGTGCTTGGCGGTACGGGCCGCCGTCGTCCGGTCATGGGGTGGGGTCAGGTCATCAGTCGGCTCCCTCAGAACGGCAGGCTGGCGAGGTCATCCTCGCGGGCTTGCAGGACATCGCGGCCGGGCCGGGTCTTCTCGATCGTGGCGCCGGGGAAGTGGGTCTTGACCTGGACCAGCAGCGGATGGAGCCGCACCAGCTTGGCGACCTCCTCCAGCGACCAGATCTGACCTTTTCGGCCGTGGGTCTGGACCTGGCCGATCTCGTCGGTGTTGCGCACCAGGATCACCAGACCCTCGGGGATCTCGAACTCCCATTGCTGGGGCGGGATCGGTCGATGGCCGGCAGCCTCAGCCATCCGATCGAGCGCCTGATAGGCCCGGACCATGGCCGGCGCATGGGCTGCGACATCGCCGAGCTCATCGCCCCAACAGGCCTGGCCGAACTTGTGGACCTGACGGGCGAACCGGGCTGCGGTGATCGGGTCGACCAGTCTCGGCAGACGGCCGACGCCCCATTTGTCATCCATGGACCGACCGATCTCGTCGACGGCCTCGATCATGGCCAGCTGCTGCTGGTGATGGGCTGTGGCGATCCGGTGACTGGAACGAGAGGTCGAGCTCATCGATCTGTCCTCGATCTGCTGCAAGGCAGGGGCTGTGCTGCACGCTGCACCTCCCCCTTTAGGGGGAGTGCCGCGTGCAGCACCTGATGCAGCACCCCGTGCAGCGCTTTGCAGCGGGCTTGCAGCGGGTTTGCAGCACCCTTTGCAGCAGGCTGCTGCACAGTGGTTTTTGGGCTTTGCAGCGTGTGCAGCAGACGGCTCATTGACCGACCTCCGGACGCCTGATCACCCGCAGACCCTTGCCTCGGGTGGATCGGCTGTAGGGCTCGGAGACGAGGCAGCCGCGACAGATCCAGTCGGTCAGGGACGCCTCTGCCACAGGCTTGGAGACCTCGAACTGGTCCATGATCCAGTGGGGCAGATAACGTCTGGACTGCTGCCACTCCGACCACGGGCTGGCGGCGTTCCAGGCCTGGTCGATCTCGTCGAAGATTGCGGCGATCTCGCAGGGACCAAGGCCGCGTTCGACGACGGCCGAGCGTTCGCACCGGACAGGAACCAGGGTGCTGATGCGCTCAGCCATACCGCTGGCCCACTCGATCTGCTTCATCGAGAAGGTGACCGGCTCACCCTGTTCGGCGTCCTTCTGCTTCTCGACCGTTAGGGTCACATAGTCCTCGTCGCGGCCAAGCCGGATAGAGGCGTCGCAGCCGCCCAGCAGCACCGTGGAGCCGCGCATGCCGCGGTCCTTGTCCTTGCCGCTGTGGTGGACGGCCAGGACCGCCCCGCCGCAGTGCGCCTGGATCTCGGCACAGGCTTTGACGAACAGGGACATGGTCTCCTGGCCGTTCTCGTCGGCCCCGGCGATAGCCCGGCTGACGGTGTCGATGACCACCAGACCGATCGGGAAACCCGCACGGGACTTGGCCGCGTCGATGGTCCGGCACAGGCGTGAGCGTGAGGCGTCGTCGAGCAGCTGGACCGCGGCCGGCAGCAGCAGGAAAGGCGCCTCAACGCCGTCCATGGCGTGTTCACGCCGCCAGCCTGCGACCCGTTTGCCAAGGCCTCGCGAGCCCTCGCCGGCGATGTAGAGCACGCCGCTCGCCCGGGCCGGTGTGCCGTGCCAGTCCATGGCGAAGGCCAGGCGCAGGGCCATGTCGATGGCTATGAACGACTTGCCAGCACCCGGATCGCCATAGAGGACCGACAGGCCATGGTCGGCGATCAGGTCCGCAATCAGCCAGGTGGGGGCCGGCAGGGCCTCCAGCTCGTCCAGATCCAGCAGCTCGAAGATATCCTCGGCCGGATCAGGTTCGATCGCCGGCAGGCGCTGGTCAGGCTCGGGAATAGCCCACTTGGCCCTGGCGCCGCGCATGGCCTTGGTCATCTCGCGCACAGTGTCCTGGGTGGTGTGACCCTCAAGGGTCAGGCCGGCGGCCAGACCGATGATCTCGGCATCGGTGCGGCCGGACGAGACCATGTGGGCCACCAGCCGGACCATGTGGTTGTGCCACTGGTCGCCGCGCCGGATCGCCGAGATCAGGTCGGCCACGCGGATCTGGCCGGTATCGATGGCGGGCGCGCCAGCCGGTGGATTGGCGGGGAGCGGCTCCGCACGCGCCACCGCGTCCGGGAACGCCATGGACATCATCTCGAAGGAATAGGGACCGCGCGTGTCGTCGTCGAAGAAGGTCCGCAGCGTGGTCAGCTCGGTGCGGTAGCCGCGCTCGATCTTGTGGGGTGCGGGATAGTTGACCGTGCCGGCCAATCTCATGATCCGGGAAGGATTGATGACGGCGTCGCCGCCCAAGTGCGCGGCGATGGCACGCTGGCGGGTGGTCCAGGCGGCCAAGTTGGCGCAGGGTTCTTCCAGCCGCCAGTAGAAGTGCGGCCGGGCCTCCGGAACCGCGCCGGTCATCACCAGCATGGAATAGCGCAAGGGAACGTGGGCGCGGGCTGCGGCGACCGCGGCCGGGTCGTCCAGGTCCGCAAAATGCCAGTAGGCCAGCGCCACATCGACATCGGCGCCATGGCCGGCCTGATCGGTGTCGGGTTTGCGAGGATTGACGCCGACGTAGACATTGTGGCCGCGGGCGTTGCAGTCGGCGGCGTAGGCGGCCGCAGCGTCGATCTGGTCCAGACGGAACCAGGCGTTCTGATTGATGGCTGCGCGTTTGAGCGCCGGGTCGATCGGCCCGTGACGGATCTCGATCAGCCCGCCCTGCCCATCGTCCAGCACCGGGGAAAACAGCGCCTGGAGATGGGCAGCGATCGCGGCGAGGTCTGGCTGGATCAAGGGCTGGACCACGCTGGTCATGCTTTCAGGGCTTTCGTGGTGGGGGCTTGCGCGTGCGCCGGGACGTCAGGATCGCCCCGGCGCAGCGCATCAGAACTCGACGCCGGCGTGGGCCATGGCGGGCGGCGGAGCCTGGACCGGAGCCTGGACGGGCACCTGAACCGGAGCCTGAACCGGGGCAGGCGCATGGACGGCCGGTCCAGCCGCAGGGGCCGCCGTCACCGGGCCTGCGACGGCCTTGGCGGTCACCTCACCCAGCTGGGCGGGACGATCGACCCAGGCCACGATCTCAAGCACCGGCGCATAGTTGACGCCGTGCTTGCCCGTGACCGGCAGCACGCCGGCGCACCTGACCACGGGAAGTTTGCCCTGCGCGGCCTCGGGGGCCGCAAGCCAGGCGTCGTAGAGGCCATTCATCGCCTCGATCACCGAGCCGGCCGTCGAGGCGAACTCGCGCACACCCAGAAGGTTCTTGTCGGAGAAGAGGTTGATCTGGAACCCGCGCTTATGGGCGTCAGAGGGCTTGGGCCCCCAGGCCGAGAGCTGGGCGTTGATCGCCTTGTCCGGTGCAGAGCCTGCCTGGAACAGGAACCAGCCGGTCTTCAGGTTCGGGATATCGAACACCGCCGTCATGTTGACGACCTCGAACTCGGCGGCGTTGGGAGCGTCGTCCTTGGTGTACCAGCGGCCGGCCTTGGCGTTGTATTTGACGTAGACGGTGAACTCACCGTCGCCGCCCGGGGCTTCCATGAAAGCCATGGGGTTTTCTCCTTGGTGTTGAACTTGAGTTTCAGAAGCCCCAGACCTCGCGGCCGAGGGCCCGGGTGGTGGGGTCGTTCCAGTAGAAGCTGTCGAAGTTGGGCGAGAGCGACCGGGTCAGCGCCTCGGGGTCCTCTGAGAGCCCCAGAAACCGCTCGATACTCTGGGCGATGTGGGCCACCGCGTTCAGGTGCGTGCGCGGATCATCCAGCCGATAGACCCCGATCTTCTGGGGCGTCACGTAAGCAAAGCGGATCTCCGCATTGCCGTGGGCGGCGTGATAGATCGCGCCCTGGCGGGCGTGCGGCTCGGAGATCTTGGAGGACAGCCGAAGCTGGGTCTTCAGATCGACGATGATGGCGTGGTCCTGGAACCAGAAGTCCAGCCAGCCGATGAAGGGCACGCTCACCCCGTCGATGCTTGTCTCGATCCGGTGCTGGCGGTTGCCGTCCGCCGCTGAAGGCACGCCGTACTGGCGCAGTTCCTTCAGGGCGATCGCCACCGACGGAGCGATCGCGGCGGCCTCCTTGTCGCGGTTCGGATCACCTGAGAGCACGGTCAGCTGGTTGAAGCGGCTCAAGGCCAGTTCCTGACAGGACTCTACGGGCGCGTCGGGCTCAAACAGGCCCATCTCGACACCGGCCTCGATGGAGGTGCCGCGGTGGGCTGCGGCGCCTACACCGGACTTCCGGCCCATCAGCTTCTGCATCGCCCACATGGCGGGCTCCGCCACGAACAGGTTGATCGAGGAGGCCGACAGATGGTCGATCCCGTGACGCTCAAAGGAGGAGGTCATTGGCCGACCTCGCTGCTGGCCTTGGGCTGGTAGGTGACCATGAAGGTCCGGACCCGGCCTTCGGTGTCGGGCCAGAGCCTGCGGCCGGCGCGTAGTTGGCGGATCAGCTTCCAGTCGTTGACGGCCTGGCGGCCAAAGGCGCTGTCGCTCAGCTTGTGAATGCGCAAGAAGGCGTCGATGTCATTGAGGAGGGGAGGGTATGCCATCCCTGAACAATACGGGAACTGTCCCGCTCGTCAATGCGAACACACCCGTGACCGTGCATATTGCGGGAAATCTCCCGCAGTGCTATAGCCAGCCTATGACCGACAAACCCTTGTTCGATCCAGCCCGCCTGCGGGCCATTCTCGAGGAGGCCACTGGCCCCGACTCGAAGTGGTCCGCCCGCTCGCTTTCGATGGCGGCGACTGATGGCCGTAGCCCCAATGTCGTGCGCGACATCATGCGTGGCAAAAGCACCAATCCGCAGCTGGAGACGATCGTCGGCCTGGCCAATGCACTGGGCAAGGACATCTCCTTCTTCATCCCGTCTTCGGCCATGTCGGTGCGCCCTGAGGCCATGCGTCAGGAGCGGCTCAAGGTCGTTGGGGCTGTGGCTGCAGGGGTCTGGCGCGAGCAGAGCGACTGGGCGGACGAGGACGTCTACGAGATTGAGGTTGGGCCTAATCCGGTTGCGGGCGGAGAGCGGTTTGCTCTGCGCATGGAGGGTCACTCCATGGATCGGATTATCCCGCCGGGATCAGATCTGGAATGCCTGAGGGTGACGTTCGGCGTGGTCGATCCCCAGCCTGGCGACATCGTCATCGTCCAACGCAATCGCCATGAGCTGCAGGAACTGACCTGCAAGCGCCTGGACTTCGACGGCCAGAACTGGGTGCTGCGCGCCGAGTCGACCCGGCCCGAGTTCCAGGACCCCATCGTCATTGGCCGGCCCGACGACGGACATTTCGGCGATGATGAGACGGCCGTGATCGCCATCGTGCTGCGCTCGCACCAGACCCTCTACAAGCGCAGGCGCTGACCACCGCGCCCAGGCGCACGAACTGTCCCGCATATTGCGTTGACTGGGGACTGGTCCCGCTCTAACCTTGCATCACCCCCTCAGGAAGCCTGCGGGCCTGCCGGGTCACGCCAGACCTTTGCCGGCGTCACACCTTCCGAGACAGCATGCAGGACAGCGGGACAGCAGGATGAGCCGGAGAAGTGGCATCGCGCCGGAACTGATCTCGACGGACGAGCGGCTGTCCGAGTTGGGTCGGATACTGGCGGCCGGCGTTCTGCGGATGCGCGGACAGTCCAGCAGTTTCTCTGACAACGCAGGAGATAGTTCACTCGCATTCCTGCCCACCAGGAGCGGTGGTGTCCCCCGGGCAGAGGCCCGAGTTGGAGGACAGTAATGCAAACAGAATGCGCAAGATCGGCAGCGCGACCCGAAGGTCAGCTGCTGGGGCGGCTCGCCGCCATGAAGGCCATGTCGGTGGTTGAACTGAAGGCGGAGTGGCAGAGCCTTATCGGCACGCCAGCGCCGAATAACAGCCGGCAGTTTCTGGAACATCGGCTCGCCTACAGGATTCAGGAGCTGGCCCTCGGTGGGCTCGGCGGGCCAGCGGCCAAGCTGCTCGACGCCCTGGCCGATGAGGTCGAGGGCAAGAAGGTCCGGCGCACGGTGATAAGCGATCCCCGCAACCCGGTCATCGGTACCCGGCTGGTGCGGGAATGGGATGGGGCCGAGCACGTGATCACCGTGCTTAAGGACGGGTTCGACTGGCAGGGACGCCGCTACAAGTCCCTGTCGTCCATCGCCCGGGACATCACCGGCACCCGCTGGAACGGCTACCGTTTCTTTGGCTTGCGCGACATCAAGAGGGGCGAGCGATGATGACCGTCAACACCCCGATGCGCCGCCTGCGCTGCGCGGTCTACACCCGCAAGAGCTCCGAGGAGGGGCTCGACATGGAGTTCAACAGCCTCGACGCCCAGCGCGAGGCCTGCGAGGCCTATATCACCAGCCAGAAGGCCGAGGGTTGGGTCCCGGTCCGCGACCGCTACGATGACGGCGGCTTCTCAGGCGGCACCCTTGAACGGCCGGGCCTGAAGAACCTGCTGGCCGACATTGAGGCCGGGCTGGTCGACGTGATCGTGGTCTACAAGATCGACCGCCTGTCACGCTCGCTGATGGACTTCTCGCGGCTGGTGGAGGTGTTCGACCGGCATGGGGTGACCTTCGTCTCGATCACCCAGTCGTTCAACACCACCACCTCGATGGGCCGGCTGACGCTGAACATCCTGCTGTCGTTCGCCCAGTTCGAGCGTGAGGTCACCGGCGAACGCATCCGCGACAAGATCGCGGCCTCGCGGCGCAAGGGCATGTGGATGGGCGGGTTCGTGCCGATGGGCTACGACGTCGTTGACCGCAAGCTGATCATCAATGAGACCGAGGCACGGGCCATCAAAGGGATGTTTGAGCGGTTCGTCGAGCTGGGATCGGCTACGCTGCTGACCCGGGAACTGGTCGCCGCAGGCGCGCTGAACAAGCGCGGCAAGCCCATCGACAAGGGCTTCCTCTACAAGGCCCTGAACAACCGGGTCTATCTCGGTGAGGCCGTCCACAAGGGCACCAGCTATCCCGGCGAGCATCAGGCCATCATCGACCAGGCCCTCTGGGACAAGGTCAGGTCGGTGCTGACGCAAAGCCCACGCACCCGGGCAGGAAACACCAGGGCCAAGACGCCTGCGCTGCTGAAGGGTCTGATATTCACGGAGAAGGGCATCGCGATGACGCCGACCGTGTCGAAGAAGGGCAGCCGCCTTTATCGCTACTACACCTCGATGGACGCGATCCGGAACCGTGCGGGTGAGAACACCGAAACCTTCGTTCGGCTGCCGGCGGGAATGGTGGAGACCGCGGTCGTCCAGCAGATCCGGACCCTTCTGCTGACGCCTGAGGTCACGGCCCGGGCGATCGAGGCCGCGCAGCGCGAATGCCCCGAGATAGAACAGCCCGATGTGGTGGCGGCCCTGACGGGCTTTGACGCCTTGTGGGAGTCCCTGTTCCCGGCTGAGCAGGCGCGCATCGCACGGCTGCTGGTCGAGCGCGTCACGGTCGGCAGCGACGGCATGGCCGTCGATCTGCGCACCGAGGGGCTTGGGTCGGTGGTCAGGGAGATGGTGACGCCGCGCCGGGAGATGGCGGCATGAGCGTCGCGCCCACCACAATCCGTGTCATCATCCCGCTGGCCATCCGCAAGCGTAACGGCCGGCCCAAGATCATGCCGCCGTCAAATCCGGTGGAGGCCAATGAGGCCGCCGTGGAGGCCCATGTGCTGCGCGCCGTCGCCAAGGCATGGAGTTGGCGGCGCAAGCTGGATGCCGGAAAGGCGAGCACCAATCTCGACCTGGCCCACGCCGAAGATGTCTCCGACCGCTATATCGGCCGGATGATCAAGCTGGCCTATCTGGCTCCGGCTGTTCTCGAGAAACTGCTGCTGCAGCGGTGCCCATTGGCGGTGTCGCTCAAGGACCTGACGGCCATCGCCGACCTGCCGTGGGCAGAGCAGGTTGCTGCCGCCTTCGGCTCCTCAGGATCGCAATGATCAAGTCCTGACATTCTGGTCTCGCCAGCAATCGAAGCAAGATCGGTCACCGGCAGAGTGAATGGCAGCCTCATGGTCGAAATGTGGACGACGGATCTCAACACAAGGAAGATAATCTGAGCATTGACGTGAGTGAACGGGATCGACAGTCAACCTCCAGAAGGCCATAAAATTGACAAGCGGGCGCAGCGTTCAAGCGATCAACGCGAAGGCTCAATCCAATAAGTCAGGGCATGGCGTGTCACCGCATTTCTCCGATAAGTTGCTCAAGGCCGTAAATGACTGGCAAGCTGGCTCGGTCGGAAAGACAAAAAAAGCCAAGAAGATAATTGAAATCCTAAGGGCCTCGCCAGTCGAAGACCACCTTACTCAGTGCGCCGACCCATGCTTTCGGCGTTCGGTGCTAGCCAAGGAAGCCGTCTCGAACCTCTACTTTAACTTCAAAATCCCCGAGGAAACCTCGTCGTGGACATTGCGCGCGAGCGTTGCCGAGAAGTTTAAGGGCGGACCGCCAAAGGCGCAGAGTGGTCAGCCCCATCGTCCTGGGGTGATCTTCAAGCATGTACCCACACCCAGCGAGGTGGTGCTAAACCTTGAAAACCTCTATTGCCACGAAGCGTTCTGGCCGTCGGTCGATCACTGGACCTCACAGGGCGTCGACCTCTCAAGCGGCATTCGGAAGTTCCGGGGAAGCCAGCACGAAGTCATCCTCACGGTCGATGCGGTCCCCCACAACGAGATTTATGCCTTTGGCGGCGATGCGACGCTCCAGTTCCAGGGCGATGGTGTCGGCGGCCTCCCGATGATTGGCGAGGCCGACCCAGACCCGACTGTCGTTGAGCAAAATTTCAGCCAATTCGGTCTGGCGCCGCGACGGTGGGTTAAAGGTGAAGGGGTCTGGCGGGTCTACACAAACTGGATCGAAAAAGCGGATCAGAAGATGCTGGCGCTGCTTGGACCCCCACCTCAGGTTCTCTAACTGCACATTCGAAGGAGTTTCTCCGACGAACTGCCGAGCCAGCTTATCGGCCAAATACCTGTAAAGCATAGCTATTTGAAATCCGAACGACCGGCGGTGAGGTTCGGGTGATCAGAGACAAATTGCGTTCAGAGACCGCTTTGGACAGGTCCCTGGGTCTCCGGGGTTCGGACGGCATCTGGAAAATGGCGCGATTACTGGGGGCTTTGCGCCCCTGCGGTCGCCCGATTACGGGTTCGCGACAGGGGAGTGGCGGACAGAGTGGGATTCGAACCCACGGTAAGCTTTCACCTACGACGGTTTTCAAGACCGTTGCCTTAAACCACTCGGCCATCTGTCCAGTCGCGGGCCTAATGCGTGGGGGC
>Ga0164294_10004872_pt1 | contig 11613 bp, 10 predicted proteins | sample GEODES005metaG_FD_111479 | JGI IMG/M metagenome (GOLD analysis project Ga0164294, IMG submission 111479) | Oligotrophic lake water microbial communities from Sparkling Lake, Wisconsin, USA - GEODES005 metaG | ecosystem: Environmental > Aquatic > Freshwater > Lake | place: USA: Sparkling Lake...
TCTGCACCCGGCCGATGAATAAAAAGTGCCAGCCACCTGAGCCGGGGTGAGGCCGTTCCCGTTCGACAGTAACGTCAAAGCCACACTGCCCCATCAGCTCCACAAATGTCCGGTCAGGACTGGCCGACCAGACCGCCAGACAGCCGTCCTCCTTGAGGGCACTGCGGGCCAGCGAAAGTCCCGGCATCTGGTAGAGCCGGTCGTTCGACGATGTGCTCAAGCCGCGGGCGCCGTTGTCGACGTCGAGGATGATCGCATCGAAGCGGCCGCGATTGGTCCGCATCAGGTTGGCGACATCGCCGCAGACCACCTCGACGCGGGGATCGCTCATCGGCTCGGCGCCGAGCCGGTATTCCGGCACCCGATTCCACTCGATCACCTCCGGCATCAGTTCCGCGACCACGACTCGCGCATCGGGAGCGAGACAGGCAAGGGCTGCCCGCAGGGTGAAGCCCAACCCCAGACCGCCAATCAACACCCGCGCGGCTGGTGCGTCGGCCCCGAGGTGCGCGCAGGCCAGGTGAGCGATCCGTTCCTCCGACTGATGTTGGCGGGTCGACATCAGCTCCACGCCCCCCACCCGGATCAGGCAGTCGCCGTCGTGCTCATGGAGCGTGAGTCGCTGGCCGTCGCTGGTGGTTGCTGTGGCAAGGAGATTCGTTTTTTTCATGCGTGGTGCTCGGGGCCGGTGCTGCTGTGGAGATTCAAAATGTGACGATCCGGCCGTCGGTCTCGGGTCTGCTTGCGCCCTCTCCGCTGGCGGGGTCGGGTAGTTGGTGCCGGCGGGGAATGCCGGCGGCATCGAGAAAGTTGGCCAACAGGTGAAAGCCGTAGGGGGTGAGGATCGACTCGGGGTGAAACTGCACGCCGTAAATCCGTTCAGCGGTATTTTCCAGCGCCATGATCGTGCCCGCCTCGTCGCGGGCCGTCACGCAGAGTTCGTCTGGCAGACCCTCGGGATCGACGACCAACGAATGGTAGCGGCAGGCGATCATCGGGGAGGGAATGCCGGCGAACAGATTGCAGCCGTTGTGGTGGATTGGGCTGCTGCGGCCATGGACCGGCTCGGCGGCACGGAGAATGCGGCCTCCGAGCGCCGCGGCGATTGCCTGATGCCCGAGGCACACCCCCAAGATCGGCACCCGGCCGCGCAGGGCGCTGATGGCGGCCAGCGAGCAGCCAGCTTCGGTGGGCGTGCAAGGGCCGGGGGAGATCACCAGTGCCTCAGGCGCCAGCCGGAGCAGATCAGCGACGCCCACGGCATGGCTGGAGAGCACCACTGTCGGCGTGCCGAGCAGATGGAAATAGCGGGCCAAGTTGAACACGAAGCTGTCGCGGTTGTCGAGCACGACAATCATGACGCTGGCCCCCCCGCGGCGCTACCGGCAATGCCAAAGCCGAACGATCCGAGCACTCGCAGCATCCCCTCCGCCTTGTGGAGCGATTCGGCATACTCCGCCACCGGGTCGCTGGCGGCGGTGATCCCGCCGCCGGCGGAAAACCGAACCCCCGTGCTCGTCACGATGAATGTCCGGATCAGGAGATTGAAATCGGCGTTCCCGTCGAAGCCCAGAAATCCCAGCGACCCGCAGTAGGCGCCGCGGCTCACTCCCTCCAGATCACGGATGATTTCGCAGGCCCGGAATTTCGGGGCACCGGTGACGCTTCCGCCCGGGAATGCCGCCTCGACAGCATCGAGCGCCTGCCGTCCGGGCTGCAGTCGGCCTGACACGATCGACACCAGATGCTGCACGTAGCGGTAGCGTTCCAGCCGGCAAAGGCTCTCCACCCGCACGCTCTGCGGCGTGCAGGTGCGGGAGAGATCATTGCGCACCAGATCGACGATCATGACATTCTCGGCCCGATCCTTGGCGCTCTCCTCGAGATCGTCGCCGGCATAGAGATCGGCCTCCGGCTGCGACAACACGCGGCGTGTTCCCTTGATCGGATGCATCCGTACCGTTCCCTGCGACACGCTCAGGAATCGCTCCGGCGACATGCTGGCGATCTGGACGTCGCCAGCCTGGAAATAGCCGGCAAACGGCGCGGGATTGAGGGCTCGCGCCTGTGCATAGAGCTCCAGCGGATCGAGCGCTGCCTCCAGCCACAGGCACTGCGCGAGATTGACCTGAAAAATATCCCCCGCCCGCACCAGTTCGATGCCGGCCTGTACCATCTCCCGGTAGCTCTGCGGCGAGTGGGTGGAGAAGATGCCCGGATGCCCCGGCAGCGGATGGGGCGTGGCGGCGGCCGCAGCAGATGCCTGCGGCAGGGGAGCGGCACCGGCAGCAGATATGACCCCAGCGGCAGATAGCCCCCCGGCAGCGGGCTGAGCCTGCCTCAGCTGCGGAGCATGGAGCCTGCCGAGGAGACTTTCGAGCCGTTCCTCGGCGCGAATCCGTCGGGCCGTCGGCCCTTGGGCGGGCTGCCCCTGGGAGATGATCCATCCCTGCCCCAGATCGTGATCGAAGGCAAACACGACGTCGTAGACATGCAGCGAGAGGAGGGGAGTTTCTCCTCCTGCTGCCTCTGGCTGGAGGCTGCCGGGGGACAGTCCCTGCAGCAGCAGGCCGCATTCATACGACACCAACCCCGCCACTCCCCCCTGAAACGGCGGCAGGCCCGGAATCGTTGGGCAGGCGAGATCGCCAAGCAATCGTCTCACTTCGGCGAGCGCCACAGCCACTTCGCCAGTTGCCGAGGTGGCGGTGGTGGAGGTTGGTGCCGGCACCGTGCAGGAGTAAATCGGATCGGCCGCCAGATAGGAAAACCTGCCCAGTCGGATCGCCGGTTCGCCGGCCGTACCATCCCCCGGTCTGTCGCCAGTGCCGCTGTCGCGGGCAGCGCTATCCAGAAAGAGCAGGTGGGGGGCGCCGGAAAGGGCGACGAATATATCGGCAGCGTCGATGCTGCGGTCGAGTTCGCTGACGAGTGCCCCGGAGGGAGTGAACCAACGCCTCCCCAGCCCCGGCCGCCAGGGAGCGGGAGGCTGAGGCGTGGCGGTGGAGCCTGATGGAGTGCTCATGGTGACTCCCCGAGCGAAACGGCGGCGGCAGCCGGTGCTGGAGTGGCGGCCCCTTCAGCGGCGGCAGCCACCTGTGCGGCCGCGCGCGAGGGGCCGTGGGCAATCTCGGGCTGCGTGAGATGGCCCCAGTCGAGCGCCTGATCCTGCCGGTAATCCTTGCCGAGCGTCAGCGCCGTCACCGCCTTCGACATCTCGTAGCCGAGGTAGAAAGCATGGCTGGGATCGACGTCGGTTCGCCCCGCCGCGCTTAAGGAGGCGAAGAGGGCGAAGGGATCGCGCTGCACAAGATGCAGGCCGGCCCCCACCAAATGGATCGCCCCTCGTTCAGCGAAGATCCGGAAGTTGGGGTCGCGGATCACCTCAGCCATGCGATTGAGCACGGCGTCGCCATGCACCTGCGGCTTGCCTGAGCGGAGCGTGACCAGCCTTGGCTCCACATGCTTGGGCAGCGTGCGCCGGCTCACGGCATGGTGGACAAGCGCGCTTGCCAACGCACACTCCCGCACGCTGCTGGCGGCCCAGTGGATCACCTCGGTGGTGAGAATTGAGCGGATCCCCACCTCCTGGCAGAAGCCCAACAGCAGCACGTTGATGCCAGCTGAATCGACATCGGTGAGTTCTGTCAGATTGCCGATCCCCATCATCATCTCGGCCTCGGGCAGACGTCGGCGGCAGTCGAGATAGCGGCCGAGGCTCGCCGCAAACCCAAACCCGATCGGCTCCAATACCGGATCGACGCGCAGTGGCACCCCCGCGGTGGCGAGTCGTTCAACCGAATCAAACAGTCCTTCCATCGTGGCCGGCACGTCGGGCACCACCACCACCTCGCAGCCCCAATCGGGCGCCGCGGCCACATTGCTGGAGTTGACCGAGAGAACCAGGCTCGCCCCGGCCCGCACGGCGGCAGCGATCTCGCGGGGCTCGAAGCTGTCGATCGACACGCTCAAGCCCTCGGCCACGAGCATTCGCACCGCGGCGTCAACCTCGGCCCACACGCTGCCCGGGTCACAGCCGAGATCGATTCTGTCGGCTCCCTCATCACGCAGGCGGCGGGCCTCCGCGAGCAGGGCCACCGGCGAGAGTCTGGGGGCATGGTTGATCTCGGCGATGATCTCGATAGCGGAGGCTCCGTAGCCCACGAGATCCTGCGATTGTTGGCCGAAGAATTCATCCAGCCGCCGCAGGTCTTCCGGGCCGCGTTCCACCGGCACAGGCGTGGCGGCCTGCACTGTTTCCAGCGGGCCACTGACGCTCCCCGGCAGGATCACGCGGGTCGTGCCCTCCGGAACGACCAGCCGGCGGGCGATCCAGGGGGTGGTCAACAGTGCCGCCACCGTGATGTTGAGAACCTGCACCGAATAGGCAAAACCGGCCCGCGGCGCCAACTCCTCCAGCACCCGGCGCAGCGAGTGCTCTGCCAGCTTGCCGGTGACAAAATGAATGCGTTCGGCGGGAGGGGCCACGGGAAGGTTTTCTACAGGGTGAAGGAGCGGGTTTTCTATTCTAGTCTGCGGGGCGATTCTTTCCCTTCGGCGAGCCAATCGGGGCGAACTCACTGCCGGTCGGGCCCCGGGATGTCTTTTTCCACGGATGCCGAGGGGAGGTAAACTCCACAGCATGATTCTCGAAGGCATTCTCACCACCTGCGCTGCCGACGGTCGCCTCCATCTGGCCGCCATGGGGCCGGAGGTGGAGGAGGAGGAAGTGTTGCGGGGGCGGCTGCAGCGGTTGGTGCTCAAACCGTTTGCCGATAGTTTCACCGCTCACAATCTGACGCGGCAGCCGGAGGGTGTGTTTCACCTCACCGATGACGTTCTGCTCGTGGCCCAGGCTGTCACCGGCACGCTGGTTCCGCCGGACTGCCGGCGGGCAGACGAGGTTCAGGGGTGGGTGCTTGCCGATGCCTGCCAGGCGTTTGAATTTCGGGTGGTGGATGGGGGAACCCCCGGAGATCGCCTGCGTCTGACGGCGGAGGTGGTGCGGGTGCATCAGGGCCGCCCCTTCATGGGGTTCAATCGGGGCCGGCAGGCGGTACTGGAGGGGGCGATCCTCGTCACGCGACTCCACCTGCTGGGGCCTGAGCGGGTGGCGGCGGAACTGGCCTCACTTCTGGTGCTGGTGGAGAAAACCGGCGGACGGCGGGAGCAGGCGGCCTTCGCGCTGCTCCAACAGCAGGTGGCCCGCCACCGGGAGCGCGAACAGGCTGGCGGCGCGGCCAGTTCCGCCTCTGGCTGACGTCTGTCTTGCCCGGCCAAGGGGAACTGCTTCTACTGGCAGCCATGGTAAGCCTGACGGGAATTCCAATGCCCACTGCGGTGGAGGTGCGCACGCCAGCCCGGTTGCATCTGGGCCTGCTGTCGTTCGGTGATCCGGCGCTGCGCGCCTATGGCGGCACCGGGGTGATGGTCGACGCGCCGGGCGTGGTGGTGCGCCTGCGACGGCACAGCGAGTTGAGCGGCGCCGGACCGCTGGGCACGCGAGCGGTGGCGTTTGCCCGGGAGTGTGTCAGGGCCTGGGGCCTGGGGACGGAGGCGACCTGCGCCATTGAGGTGCTGGCGGCCCCGCGAGCCCATGTCGGACTCGGTAGCGGCACCCAACTGGCTTTGGCCGTCGCCGCCGGCATGTGGCAGTTGTTTTGCCCCGGGCCGCAGGAGCAGTCGGCGTCTGCTTTCGTCCTGCCTGTCGCTGGCCAGCGGCACTTCGACACCGCCGAGGCGATCTCCTTGGCGCGGGGAGTTGGCCGGGGCCGCCGCTCCAGCGTTGGCATTCATGGATTTAGTGGTGGCGGGCTGATTGTGGAGGCGGGTAAATACTCACCGCTCCCCGGTACTGCGTTGGCAGCGGAAGCGGGGGGTGGTTCCCATGAGGTCTCGCCTCTGGTGGCCCGCGTGCACCTGCCGGCGGAGTGGCGCTGCGTGGTGATCATCCAGCGGGATGCCGAGGGGCTGCATGGCGAGGCTGAGAAGGCTGCCTTTGCCGATCTCCCGCCGGTCGATCGGGCACTCTCGGCAGAATTGGCCCGCATCGCGTTGATGGAGCTGGTACCGGCGGCGCTGGAGGGGAAGTTTGCCGAGTTTTCAGCGGCGGTGGGCCGTTACGGCCAGCTTGCCGGCTTGCCGTTTGCCAGCCACACACGAGGCCTGCCCCAGACGGAATCGACCCGACAGTTGCTGGATCTCCTGGCCGAGCTGGGCTTCTGCGGCAGCGCGCAGAGTAGCTGGGGCCCGGCCGTAATGGCCTGCTGCGCAACCGCTCAAGCCGCCGAGCAACTCGTCGAGACCTTTCAAACGCGTGGGCTCACCGAGCGCCACGATCTATGGATCACCCGGTTTGATAACCGCGGCGCGCTGCTTTGCACGCTTGAGTAAGCGACCCCTCGCAGCGGCCGCTTTGATTGCCAGCGATCCCAAATGCGACTCAAGGCCCGTCAGGTTCCTCGAATGGCCCGGCGAGGACATGCTCGGGATAATCGCGGCGGCCGGTGGTTTCGATCACGATCCGGGCCTGGTTGAGAAGATCGTCGGGCACGTGCCAGTTTCCGCGGGCTGCTACCACGCGATTGATAAGCAGATAGGGGGGGATTTCATGGGCTGTTTCGCGGATCGGCATGCCGCTCGGATCGGCCCCCTCGAGGATGTCTGCCGCCAGCCTTCCCGCCACCAGTCCCACCTCCTCGAAGTTAAACCCCAGGTCCAACAGCGTGCCCCGCTCGGGTACCCCCGGATTGACGGTGAACACCGGCAGACCCGCCTTGGTGGCAGTGTTAATGATTGAGTCGATGGCACTGACCACGATCGTATCGCCGGGGCAGAAGATCGCCTCAGCGCCGCGGCCGATCGTCGACTGAATCGCCTCCACCACCCCCGAGGAGTTTTCCACCGGGGCCTCGAGCACCTCGATGCCCAGCTTCTTGCAACTGGCGCGGACCAGTTCCATGTAGCGACGGGAATTCGATTCGGCGGGACAGTGTGCCACGCCCACCCGGCGCAGGTTGGGAAGAATGCGGCGGGCAATGAGAAATGTGGCGTGCACCGGCGACAGGCTGCCGAAGCCGACCAGGTGGGGTGGGTGGATCAGCGGGTTCCTGCGATCGAGCCCAACCCCGGCTGAGAACGGATCGGCCACCGCCACAAAGATATGTTTGAGCCTGCCGCGGGCGTTGGCTGTCGCTACCGCCTGCAGCGACGGAGTGCTGGAGGTGAACACCATGTCGAACGGTCCCCCCACGATCTCCCGGGCGATGGCATTGGCCTGCGAGATGTCTCCCTCGGCGTTGTAGCGTTTGATCTTCACGGTCTTGCCGTCGATCCAGCCGCGTTCGGCGAGTCCTGTGAGCATTCCCTGCACGGCATCCTCCAGGACTTTCGAGCTGGTCTGCTGGAGCACAGCCACCGCCGGCAGAGATCTGGCCGAGGAGGCCCGATCGGTGAGCAACAGCAGCGCCGAAGCGCCAATCAGGAGGAGCGCCGTGGGGAGCGAACGGCGGAGCATGGAGAGGAGGAAGGGGGGCATGGATGACTTTTTCTGGGGAAAGCTAGACGTAGAGCGCTGCCAGAGTGCTCGCGGCGGTGTCGTCGAGTTGGTCGCTGGCGCGCAGTCGGTCGAACCGGCTGGCGAGATCGTCGGCCGACAGCCGGCGTTTGGCGGCGCCGGCAACATCGAGCGCGAGGCGACCGCGGTGCATCAGCAACAGCCGGTCGCCGAGAGAGGCGGCCTGCTTGAGGGAGTGCGTCACCATCAGTGCCGTGAGATTCTGTTCCCGGATCAGGCGGGCCGTGGCCTGCACCACCCGGTCGGCCGCGGCGGGATCGAGCGCCGCGGTGTGTTCATCGAGTAAAAGCAGTTCGGGACGGTGCCAGGTCGCCATCACCAGCGCCACGATCTGCCGCTGCCCGCCGGAGAGCGAGCCGATCTGTTGGTCGAGCCGGTCCTCCAGCCCCGGGGCAATCGATCCCAGACGCTCCGCTGCCAGGGATCGCAGGGAAGCGCTGGTGGCCCAGCCCAGTCCCGCCGGCCGACCGCGGCAGGCCGCCACGGCCAGATTCTCCAGCACTGAAAGACTGGCGGCAGTACCGGCCCGGGGATCCTGAAACACCCGGCCTAGCAGGCGCGCACGGGCGTGTTCGCTCCAGCGGGTGATGTCGTGGCCGGCCAGTTGCACGCTGCCGGAATCGAGCCGCACAGTGCCGGCGACAGAGCCCTGCAGCGTGCTCTTGCCAGAACCATTGGTGCCTATCATCACGGCAAACGTTCCGGCCGGCAGCGTGAACGACACCCCATCCACCGCACGCACCAGCGGGCCGCCGGGAGCGGAGAAGGCGACGGTGGCGGAGTTGAGTGTGAGCATGCTGAAGGAGGGTGGAAAAGGAAACGGATCCCGAGACGGTTCACGGCATCAGCGGATCGATTGGGACTGGGGACGGCGAACCAGAAACCGGGGGGCCACCAACGCCGCGAGCACCACAGCAGCGGTGGTGAATTTGAGCCAGTCGGGGTGGAGGCCAGCCCGCAGGGCGGCGGCGACGAGCAGCCGGAAGGTCACGCTGCCGGCGAGGGTGCCGATGAGGGCGCCTCCCAGCCGCACCGGCCCCACCAGCGCTGCTCCCAGAAAGACGCTCGCCATTCCCCATACCACCATCCCAATCCCCATCTGCACATCGACAAAGCCCTGATACTGCGCCACCAGCGCCCCCGAGAGGGCCGTCAGGCTGTTGGCTATTGCCAGTCCCGCGATCGTGAGGAGGCCGGTGTTGCGGCCGAGTGCCCGGGCCATGGAAGGAGTGTCGCCGCCGGCCCGCATGGCGGTGCCCAGCCGGGTGCGAAAGAAGAGATAGAGCAGCAGCACAGCCAGCGCGGCCAGCAGCAGCATGCAGCCCAGCCGGGCCGCTTCTCCAGCATCCGTTTCGGCAAACCCCAGCCCCCGCGCCAACGGCAGCAGGAGCTTTTCGCCCCGGTCGAAAAGCGTGGGCACGCCGGAGAGCGGAACATTGCTGCGGCCAAGCACCACCAGGTTGATGCTCGCCAAAGCTGTTGTGAGCAGAATCCCGGAGAGCAGCGGTTCGATGCCCAGCAGGGCATGGAGCATGCCGGTACAGGAACCGGCGACGGCGCCTGCCGCCATCCCGCCGAGCGTGGCCAGCAGGGGATCGACTCCCGCCACCAGCAGCACCGTCGCCACCACCGCCCCGAGCGTAAACGAGCCGTCGGTGGTGATGTCGGGAAAGGAAAACAGCCGGTAACTCACGAACACTCCCAGCGCCACAAACCCCAGCGCCAGGCCGAATGTCCAAGTGGAGAGCAGTGTGATCATCGCTTCTCCCCGCTGTGCACCTGAAGCGGAGCGAACCAGCAGGTGCCGCGCACCAGTTCCGATTGCCCGCTGCCGAGGACCGGCTGCGGATCATCCAGCAGGTGCATCACCGCCAGTGGCGCCGAGCCGGCCAGATCATCCACAAGCGCCGTCAGGCTGCCCCCCCCGCGGGTGAGCGGCCGGGAGGGAAAGACTGCGGCGTGCAGATGCCCTTGGAGACCAGTTGTGCCCAGCGGCCGCACAAACGGCTGGAGTGCGGCGTCGCTGGCGTGTTCGGTGGCGATCCCCACGATGACAACGGTCTTCTGGGCATAGGCCGGCTCCCGCGAAAAACTGAGCCAGCGGGAGGCGATTTCGGCGCTGGCCACCTGCGGAGAGTCAGCGGCGCTCGATTCTCCCAGCGGACGGATCAGCTCGGCCCCCACCAGCCCCTGCACCTCTGCCACGATCACCACCGCCAGCGTCGGGGCGCTGGCCTGTTCCAGCAGGCTGCGGAGGAGATCGACCAGCGCCACTCCGGGAGAATCGTGGGCCGGTTCGAATCCGGTCCGCCCCTGCGGCAATCCCTCCCAGAGCAGGGCGGCGGCGGCTCTGATCTCCGGAATAAAGTCGCCGGTGCCGACGAGCGAATCGGCGCTGGCAAAGGGATGGGGAGGACGCACAAACACCGCACCGCAGGCGGCGAGCATCTCGCCGGCGGCCGTGGCCGGCGGACCATCATCGGAAAGCGCTGCCAGCCCAAGCCCACATGTCTGGCGTGTGACCGGAAGGGATGGGGCGGCGCCCGCCACCAACTGCTCCCCGCAGAGCCGCCCCTCGAGCGTCTGGCCTGGGGCAGGGTGAAACCCCATGAGGTGAACCGGCCCCACACGCAGGCTGCCGATCACGGCCGCAGCCACCGGGGGAGAGAGAGGCTGTGGCTCGACTGCGGCTGCCGGGAGATCCATCAGGATCGGCGCCAGTCTGGAGAGCGTGAGCACGCGGGTGATCGGTTCGCTGGCGGCGCTGATGAGGCAGCTGCCGCCGGCAGCCTTGGCGGCGCGGTGGACATTGAACAACACGCGGATGCCGCCGGAGCTCAAAAATCCGGCGTCGGTGAGATCGAGGCGGATGGAGTGCCGGCCGTGGCGCAGTTCCGCCGTGACGGCCTGTTCCAGTTCGTCGCCACATTCGCCATCAATTCTTCCGGTGACAACCAGGTCGACCCGCTCTGGATCGCCCGCTGCATCGGGCTCGCGCCGCTCCACTGCAAACTGCATCGGCGGTCGCCTCACGTGCCGGGGATCTGGGCACAGGTTTGAGCTGGATGGATCAACCGGGGAACCGGCCACGATGTGGCGTCTTCACTCCCCCTTCGAATGAGTCTATCGCACCGGCAGGCCGTAGGCGGCCAAAACCCCCTTGAGCTTCTGGGCCAAGGGTGCCTCCAGGGGAAGCAGCGGCAGCCGCACATCCCCCGAATCTTGTCCCACCATCGCCATCGCCGCCTTGATCGGGATCGGATTGCTGGCCAGCCCGAGCAGATCGCGGCAGAGGCCGAAGAGCTTGTAATGCAGCCGCCGGGCGGTGGCGAGATCGCCCGCTGCGAAGGCATCGATGAGCCCCTTCATGTCGGCCGGCACCAGATTGCCCACCACGGAGATCACGCCGCGGCCGCCGATCGCCAGCAGTGGCAGCGTCAGCGAATCGTCGCCGGAGAGCACGGTCAGATCGGTGGCGGCGAGGATCTGCGATGCCTGATCCATCGATCCGGTCGCCTCCTTGACCATGGCGATGCCGGGGAGTTCGGCCAGTTGCAGGATCGTCTCGGGCTCAATGTTGCGGCCGGTGCGGCTGGGGATGTTGTAGACGCAGATCGGGATCTCAACGCTCTCTGCCAAGGCGCGGAAGTGGGCATAGATGCCTGCCTGGGTGGGCCGGTTGTAGTAGGGACAGACAACCAGCGCCGCATCGGCCCCCGCCTGGGCGGCAAACTTGGTGAGACGAATCGCCTCGGCGGTGGAGTTGCTGCCGGTGCCGGGCATGACGAGCATCCGGCCGGCCGCGGCGGCGATGCTCTCGGAAATCACCCGCTCATGCTCGTCGTGGGTGAGCGTGGGAGATTCTCCGGTGGTGCCGACGGGGCAGATGCAGGTGACGCCGGCGGCAGCCTGGAAGTCGATCTGTTCCCGGAGCCGGGCGGAGTCGATCTTGCCGTCGCGGAAGGGCGTGACGATGGCGACGGAGAGACCGGCAAACTTTTCGGCGCGGGTGGGCATCTGGCTATGGCCTCGGAGCA
>Ga0164294_10004874_pt1 | contig 11610 bp, 17 predicted proteins | sample GEODES005metaG_FD_111479 | JGI IMG/M metagenome (GOLD analysis project Ga0164294, IMG submission 111479) | Oligotrophic lake water microbial communities from Sparkling Lake, Wisconsin, USA - GEODES005 metaG | ecosystem: Environmental > Aquatic > Freshwater > Lake | place: USA: Sparkling Lake...
AATTGACGGAACGACTTAACAGGCCGAACGACGGCAACTGGGCTACGAAACAAAACCCCGCGTTTCTTGGGCCGAGAGTGAGACAGGGTATAACAACGGCATGACGCACGAAGCCCAGCGGGATGCCGAAATTGTCTTTGTCGTAGAGCAGGCCGCCGAGGGCGGTTTTGTGGCCCGGGCGATCGATGCGTCCATCTTCACCCAGGCTGATTCGCTTGAGCAGTTGCGTGACGCTGTTCGCGAGGCGGTTGCATGCCACTTCGGCGAGGGTTTGGGGCCGCGGAGCATCCGGCTACGCATCATGCGGGAAGAAATTCTCCGCATGTGATTCAGATGGGCTCAGTCGCGTTGAGTGTGAGCCCATCGAGTAGAAAAAGTTGACCCTATTACGGTGCAAAAAATGCATCAATAGGGTCAAAGGTGCATCAGTTTGCAAGTTCTTGAGAAGTGCTGTAATGTCCGTGAAATCGTGGGATTTCTAGCTTTCCCGCCGACCCCGCCAGAACGGGCTGGGGGTCAAGAGGTCGCAGGTTCAAATCCTGTCGCCCCGACTTGTTGGAAACCTCACGGTTTCCAGTGCATTCGATACCGGCTGATGGTCAGCCGAGCCTGCGGGAATCGTCCGTTTATCGGATATGGAAATCGGATATATCCGATTTCCTCCCGTCAGGAGGTTTTTATGGGCCGTCGTGCCGCCGGGGAGATGCCCCGAGTTGTGGTGCATGAGGCGTCGGGCAACGCCCGCGTCAGGTTCGGTGGGAAGACGCATTGGCTGGGACGCTCGCCGCAAGGCGTCGTGACGCCCGAGCAACTCGCCAAGGCCACACGGCTATGGAACGAGCACCTCGGCACGACCGCAGCCGGTGCCCCCACGCCACCACCAGTTGCCGAGATGATCGAGGTCGTCATCGCGCCGACGGCCCCGCCCGCGATCACCAGCGGCATCACGGTCGCGGCACTGGCGTTGAAGTACCTCGATCACGCGGAGGTCTACTATCGAACCGCCAGTGGCAAAACAACCTCGTCAGTGGACGGCATCCGCATGGCCGCTAGGGCGCTGTTTCCGTTTAGCGACATCGCTGCCGCCGCATTCGGCCCGAAGTCGCTGAAGATCGTCCGCGAGTCGCTGGTGCGTGAAGGGCGACCACGCGTCACGTGCAACCGCGTCGTCAAAACGATTCGCCGCATGTTCAAGTGGGCCGCATCGGAGGAACTGGTTTCAGCGGAAGCGTGGCATGCGCTCGAGACGGTGGCGGCACTCCAAAAGGGCAGAAGCACAGCCCCGGAACTACCTCCGGTCGATGAGGTGCCAGATACGATTGTGCGACAGACACTCCCGCACCTGCCCCGAGTTGTGGCTGCGATGGTCTGGTTCCAACGCTGGACCGGAGCACGACCCGGGGAGGTGTGCCTGCTGCGGCCGGGCGACATCGACAGAAGCGGCGAGGTGTGGGTCTACACGCCAGAGCATCACAAACTCGACTGGCGAGAGGACGCCACGCCCAGACGGGTTGCCATCGGTGCCGCAGGGCAGAAGGTGCTGATGCCTTTCCTGCTGCGTTCGGCGTCGTCCTATTGCTTCAGCCCGCGCGACGCCGAGCGTGAGCGGATTGAAGAGCGCCGAGAAGAGCGACAGACCCCGCTCTACCGGTCCCATGTCGCCAGGATCAAAGACAAGCGAAAAGGCAAGGCTGGGCAACGTCGCCCAGGCGAACGATACACGACGGCATCCTATCGACGGGCAGTAACGCGAGCCGTCGAGGCAGCCAACAAACTCCGAGAGGAGCAGGGTGCTTCGGACAGACTCCCAAACTGGTCACCCAATCAGTTGCGGCACCTGCGGGCCGGCGAGGTCGAACAGGCGTTAGGTATCGAGGCCGCCAACGCCGTCCTAGGCCACGCCAATATTCGGACCACCGAGATCTACGCGAGGCGGAAACTACAACTCGCCGTCGAAGCCCAGCGACAAATCGGGTAGGGCTGCGAGTCGAACAGCTCAAGAACTAAACGGTTGCCGAAAGGCGACCGTTTTTTTATGCGCGACCGGTGCCAACTCTCAGAAACCCCAGATCGCATTTGAGCAGATTTTCCCTGGAAAACGTGTGTATTTGCGCGCAAGCCGGGTGAACTTCGCGCAAAACATTGACCGATTTTTTGAACGCGTCCATAACACCACATCAATGGCACGTTCATCACTCGATGTCGTGCTGCCACTGATGCTCGCGACATGGAGGTCTTCAGATGAGTCCACGCCAACAGGAACTGGTTGAGGCGATCAACCAGCACATCAACACGCACGGCTACTCCCCGACGCAGTCGGAACTAGCCGAAACGCTTTGCGTCTCTCGCACACGCGTCGAGCACATCGTTTCAGCCCTTGAACGCAAGGGACTGATCGACCGAAGGCCGGGCCTTCCCCGCACTCTCCGGGTGCTCGCGTCGGCTTAGCAGGCGTTCAAAAAGTGCGGGCCGAGGAGGTGCAACTCCCCGGCCCGCTGAATCCCAGATCGGACCCCCAGTTACAGGAGCATCACCGAGATGCGACAAGGATACTCTACGCCCAGTGGTCCGGAAAAGCCCGGGCGGCAGAACGCTCAATCACCGGAGCATGTCGCCGGAAAGGTTTCCAACCTAGACCGCGAAGAACTGGTGCCCCTGTCTGCTGCGGCGGCATGGATCGCAAGTCGCACTGGCGGCAGGCGACCGAATCTATCGACGCTTCACCGTTGGGCATCACGCGGTTGCCGTGGCGTCAGGCTCGAGACGGTGTGTGTCGGCCACGCGAGATTCACGAGCCTTGAGGCCGTGCAGAGATTCTTTCACTCCAAGCCTCATAACGATGAGGCGGTGGCCGTCGTGAACGTGTCACCCGGCAAGCCGGTGACAGTGGAGCAGTCAGGCGACGACGTGGCGGAGCTGCATCGGCGGGTATTCCGCCAGCGTTAGTTGGGAGAAGAAACACCCGGCGGTGAGGTGCTGCCGGGCAACCCTGTGATGAAAGGATGGTGCAGGATGGTAACGGTATCGGAACGGACTGTTGAGGCTCGCGTTCGTCGTGCCGTGCAGCGAGATGGCGAAGTGCTGCGAAAGACCCGCCCCGGCAACACGTGGGCGAAGTTGGATTTGGGCGACTACTACACCGTCGATCCCTACACGCGATTCCCTGAGCGAAGGCACTGCGACCTGGAGCAGTTGGCCCGCGAGTACCGGGTGCTGCGGCCCGGCGAAGTGATTGCGGAATGAGAACACCGCCGGTGAGGTGCCGGCGGCTTGGATCGGTAAACGTCTGGAGGGACATGCGATGAACGCGATGCGAAAGATTGCGGAGGACGCGTCTTGGGATGCGATGAACGAGCAGGACATGCACCCGTTCACTGAACAGGACGTGATCGTGGCATTGGAGCGACTCCATGCCGTTCTAAGTCGGTGGCATGACTTGCGGGTCAGTGATAACGACTCTGGTGCGGATCTTGTGGAGTGCGGCAGCGAGTTGTTTTACGCCATCGGTAACGCTGTGTTGTCGTACAGGACTACTTGCCAACGCAGGAAGAAAGAACTGGCTTCCGAGTACCGCGTGCTCGCTAAGCCGGCGAAGTACCGCGAGTGACGAACCGCCGCCTCCCTGTGGGGTGATGCAGGTTCGATGCCTGCGGGCGGTTTTTGGTTGATGACCGTGGCGTGTGCTGCGGCGACGTGAGGAGCACAGGGAGGAAATCACGATGGCAAACACGGACGACCGGTACCGCGAGGCAGTTACGCAACTGCTAGATGCGATTGACGACGCTACGGCCCAGGTGAACGTCACGGAATACGACATAGCGAACCCCGAAGTAGATGACACGAACAGGCCGAAAAACTATGCCGCATCGTCGTGGCAGTGGGCACTCAACAAGATCATCGACGACTTGCTGGCAGCAAAGAAAAAAGTTCTCGATGTAGTAGGGCACGATATTCAGCGTGTCGATAACGTCACGCTGCCTGACCTGATCGCGTGGCCCCATGATCGCCGTATTAGGTTGTTTCCAACTTCAGATGCCGGCCTGCGTGCGTTAATGGCCGAGCCGTCATACAGGCGATACGGCATCGTCGTGCTAACTCACTATGGCGCAGATTGTGGCAGCGAGTTCGTTGCGCGACGGCTGTGCAAGGTGCTGCGGGTCGGCCAGTGCAGCGGAGAAGTAGCGACGACGTTGGCGGCGGTTTCTGCGTGGCGAAAAGGCGGCAGCCAAGCGTGGTTGCCATGGTGACGACTCGCCAGCGTGCCGTGCTGTTGTGGGTAGCCGATCACGTCAAGCGTCTCGGCTACAGCCCTACGTACCGCGAGGGCCAGGCCGTGTTCGGATTCAAGTCCCCCAACGGGTTTCGCGGCCACGTGATCGCGTTGGTTCGCAAGGGGCTGCTGACATCGGATGCAGGGCTATGCCGTTCGTTGCGGCTGGCAGACGGCGTGACGGTTGACGAGGGCGACATCGAGGTGCCCGTCGTGTGTGCGATGGGCCAGGACAACGAGCATGGAGGCGACGATGCAAACCTTTGAAGACATCGTGATCGACCCCGAGTTTGCGGCAAGGATTCCGCCGCTGGCTGCGGAGGAGCGAAAGCAACTCGAGATCAACATCGTCGAACATGGCGGTGCCCGCGACCCGCTGGTCATGTGGAGTCGCAAGGGAAAGTTGACGATCCTTGACGGCCACAACCGCTACGAAATCTGCACCCGGCTTGAACTGCCGTTCGACATTCACGAGTTGTCATTCACGGCCCGCGACAAGGCGGCGGATTGGATTGACCGCAACCAGTTGGGGCGTCGAAACCTTTCGTCCGATCAGATGAGTTTGCTGCGCGGGCGGCGGTACAACCGGACGAAGAAGTCGCACGGCGGCGAGCGTGAAGCAAGTGGGCAAAATGTCCACTTGAAGACCGCCGAATCACTCGCGGTCGAGCACGGCGTGAACGAAAAGACGATTCGTCGTGATGGTGAGTTTGCGGCGGCAGTTGAGACGCTGGGCATCGAGAGAGAGATCGTTGCCAGCGAGATCGACGTGCCACGGCACGACATTGTGGCTGCCGCAAAGGCGCTACCAGCGGACGCAACGCCTGAACAAGTTGAAGCCGCACGCGAGGCCGTAAAGGCTCGCCCGCACGTCGCCAACAATAGCGGCGACAACGAGTGGTACACGCCCGAGGAATACGTCGAGGCCGCTCGCTCGTGCATGGGCGGTATCGATCTTGATCCAGCGTCTACCAACGTGGCTAACGCGGTCGTCAAGGCTGTCGCGTTCCACGACGGTGAGGCCGACGGCTTGTCGCAGACGTGGAGCGGACGGGTATGGATGAACCCGCCGTATGAATCGGGACTGGTTGACCGGTTCGTCAAGAAGCTGGTCGCCAGCGTCGAGGCAGGCGACGTGTCGCAGGCCGTGGTGCTGGTGAACAACGCCACCGAGACCAAGTGGTTTCAGCGGCTCACGGCTAACGCGACCGCGATCTGTTTCCCTTGTGGGCGGATTCGTTTTTGGCATCCAGACAAGAGCAAGGCCGCGCCGTTGCAAGGGCAGGCCGTTGTCTACATCGGTGCCGACGCTGACGGGTTTGCCAGAGCGTTCGGGCCGTTTGGTTTGTGTGTCGATGTACGGGTGCAGAACGACCAGAGCGTTGGCCTGTAGTCGCCAAAAAATAACTGCAAGGGATCGCGGTTTGCCCATACGTTGAACGTAGAGCCCCACACTAAGGAGTTATTTCCCGTGATGACGACCGAATCGCCTGACGTGCTGATCGACACTGTTGAAGCATCTCGTCGCATGGGCATCGCCGCTACGACGTTGCACTGGTGGCGTTGGAACGGCTCGCCTGACCAGCCCCCAGCCGTTCGCGTGGGCAAGCGTGGCGTGCGGTATCGCTCTAGCGATATCGCCACGTGGATCGCCAATCGGCAGACCAAAGCCAAGCCGCACAAGCAGTGAAACAAACACGGCCCCGGTCAGCGTGAGCCAACCGGGGCCGCGATGCGATTGCCCAAAACCCTTCGCGTGTCGCCGGCTGGAACCCGACGCCACGCTCCACCACCACGGAGGCCCGTCGTGATTCATGGACTATGGCAGTGCCGTCAAGCGGCCTGCACCGATGCCGCGACTGAGGCCCGGCGGCGGAGGTTTGTCGCTGATCTGGCCCGCCTCACTGGGCCGCAGCCAGTGCCGGTGAACCGCATCCGCTGGGCACTCACCACAAGCACCGCGACGAGCAGTAACATCACCTGGAGAACCGAGCCGTGAACCAGTACGAACCCGCCCCTGCCGGCGAGATTGAATGCGAGATCGTGGCCGCCTCGATTGGCGACGTTGCGTGGAAAGCCAGCCGGGACAACCCGCGAGGCGAATGCCTGCGGCTGCGGCTCTCTGCGGGCCGCGACTACGGGTTCATCTTCACCGACGTGCCGCTCGACTGGGGCCGGATGCTGAAGGCCGTCGGCCACGCTGCCGGCGTCGAGGGCGAGGAGCTGCTGCCCGAGGCGTTGGTGGGTCGGCAGGCTCGCGTGGTGCTCAAGCACTACGTGGGCAAGGACGGCATCACCAGGGCCACGGTGGCGAAGTGGCTACCGCCTGCCAAGCCTGAGCCGGTGAAGCCGGCCGTGCGTGTGACGGCGACCGTGCTGAAGCCGGTCACCGCCAAGGTGAGCCGCAACGCGCCGCCAGCGTTCGGTGCTGATGACGATCTGCCGTTCTAGTAGCGTCCATGGAGGGATTTTCGATGACGGCAACAACACGCCGGCGGCCTAAAGGCACGACGTTAGGGCTCACCGTGCCAGACTGCGAAAAATCGCTCGTGGCTGCGGTTTTCGAGCAGATGCTAAACGACCGCCAGGTGGTCACGACCGCCTTGCAGGCATTGGACACGACGTGGCTGACGATCCCCGCGTGCGTTGACGTAGTGACGTCACTTGCGGCGTGCGCCGCGATGCCTGCACCCAAAATGGCCGACGTGCGAGCACACCTGCGAGGCCGGATAAAAGAACTGGGCCAGCCGGGCGTCGAGGCTGCCGACGACGTGCTTATCGACTGTGCCAAGCAAGTCGCAAAGTCGCCGCAAGGCTACAGCCTCGGCCTAGCCCGGTACATCAACGAAGTAGAGGCCGCTCACCGGCAACGCACGCTCATGGGCCTCGCGGGCGACATCGCCGTGAAGACCAGCCAGGGCACTCTAGACGCGTCTGACATCGACCTGTTGAGCCAAGAGGCCGAGCGGCTCCGCGACGTGCTGCACCGCAAAGGCGGGCCGCAACGCCGGCTTGTGCTGGTTCCGGTCAGCGAGATCGAACGTAGTCCGGTGAACTGGCTCTGGCCGCAACGCATCGTTGGCGACGGCCTGACCATCGTCACCGGCCCAGTAGGAAACACGAAGTCGTTGTTCACCATCGACATCGCCGCAAGGGTTTCACTGGGTTCGGCGTGGTCTGATGGCACCGGACACGCGCCGCAGGGTTCCGTGATTCTTTTCGGCGCTGAGGATGACGCCGGCAAGATCGTGCGTCCGCGCCTCGAGGCCGCAGGTGCAGACCTGAGTCGCGTGATGGTGTGCCAAGGGTTCACCGCTGGCAACGACGACGATGCCGCTGCCGTCGTGCTGGAGCATCACATCGTGCAGTTGCGGACGGCGCTCGACTCGATGCCAGACTGCCGTCTGATCGTATTCGACCCATTGCCTGACTACGTGGCCGCAGACGAAAACAACTCTGCCGAGGTACGCGCCGCCCTGGTGCCATTGGCGAGGCTCGCCCAAGAGAAGAACGTGGCCGTGCTGGCGGTGCTGCACCAAAACAAGAAAAACGACCTGACGGCAGTGCAGCGTATCGGCGGCAGCGGAGCGTTCGCACAGATCGCCCGCACCGTGCTTGCGATTGGCGATCACCCTGAGGACGAAGCCGCTGACGCCGACCGCCGCCGCGTCATGCTGGTGGCGAAGAACAACTACGGCGAGAAGGCGGTCGGCCAGGCGTATCGACTGCGAAAGCGATCCAACGGCGACGTGTGCCTAGAGTGGATCGCGGGCACAGTGTCGATGGATGCCGATGCACTGGCCCGCCGGCCCAACGGAGGCCGCGAGCACGATGACCATCGCAGCGAGGCCGTGGACGTTCTCCGCGAGCACCTAGCCAATGGGCCAGCGTCGGCGGCCACGGTCGGCACTGCGATGAAGGACGGCGGTTTCGGACGCCGGCAGATAGAGCACGCCTGCAACACGCTGAACGTCGTCAAGGCTCGCCAGCGCGACGGGTGGACGTGGCGGCTGCCTGAGCGTGAGTCACCGCTGTCATCAAATCACGTAGAGCCGGAAGCAGCGTTTGCCGCGTTCGCTCCTGACGATGCGGCCATGCTTGACCGCTGGCGATGACCGGCCCGGAGAACTCACGACGCAGACGCGTGACAACGGGCTGCTGGTGAAGCACGGCGTCGAGGCCCAATAGGGGGGGAAAAGCCGACCAAGATGCGCAGGTGGACGTGTAGGTGTGCATCTTCAAGATGCGCGCTAGATGCCCGGGGAGGGTGTGGGGTGCGCATCTAAACAAAAGAGAGATATATATCCCTCTCTTTTAGGCACCAACGCAAGATGCACACCCCGACCCTCCACCCGTACATCTTGCCCCCTCCCGGCGACCAAGGTGCGCAAGATGCGCGCCCTCCCCCCCCCGTACATCTTGGGCGCGCATCTTGGCGTTGCAGGCACCGCCCCGAGCCACGATTGATTTGGGCGCCAGCGCCCAAATTGCCGTGGGGACATCACGGCGACCCGTGACGTTGGAAGCACCGTCACCGCATGGCATCGCCACGGCTGCGGATTCGTAACTGCAAGCACTCTGGACGCTGCCGTTATGGTGCAGAGAGGAGCCCACACCATGCCTACGCCGACGATGATGCCTGAGTTAGAGATCTACACCCGAGCCGAGGCTGCCCGCCGGCTGGGGCTGAGCGAGGGCACGCTCAAGCGTTATGCCGTCGAGGGCCGAGGGCCACGCTACAGCCGCACGGGCGACGTGAGGGGCAAGACGATCTATTCGGCCACCGATCTGGCTGAGTGGCTCGCAGCACGCAAGACAACGCCACGGGCTGTCCGTGGCACGACTGGTTGATTCTGGAGGTTCAATAATGGTTCGCAAGACAAGAGACGATGGTGCCGTTGCCGTCATCGAGCGGGGCAATCCCGACGACATCGCCGCGCGGGTTGCGGCTGCTGAAGTCGAGGCCCGACGAGCGGAAGCGACTGCGGACGTGGAGCAGTTCCGCAGCATCGTGGTCGCCATTGCTGACGGCATCGAGCCCGACGGCAAGACGCTGGCGGCGATTGGCGACCTGGGCCGCCGGCTGCGGCTGCCACCGGATTCGGTCAGCCTCGCCGTGAAGGCCATTCGTGACGAGCGCCGTCTCCAGGGCGAATGCGACCGGACGACTGACCGGATCAAGAGCGTAAAGGCCCGCGAGGTTGAACTGGCCGCTGAGATGAAAGCCGCTGAGGCGAAGCTGCTGGCACTGCGGGAGGAACTGGCCGAGTACGTGGGTCTGCACCAGGGCTACCCGTTCCAGGCCATCGCCGTGGCTCATGTCCGCAACGAGAACCCGCTGTTGTTCGCGCCCGTGGCGAAAGTCACTGACCGGCTCGTGGCCGTGGATTCTGGCATGAGCACCGCAATGTTCGACTCGATGAAAACCAAAGAGTGGCGCGTCGAGGGCCACCTGTCTGGTGCCGCGTGGGAGAAATGACCATGTACCCTCTGACTCACATTGAACGTGCTGACGGTTCGAGGGCCGACTGGAGCGCCGAACGGGTGCGGCAGGCGACCCGTAACGCCCCGGCTCACGTGAAGCGGGCTATTGACCGCGAGCGACAGCGACACGGTGAGGCACCGCTCTGGAACGTCGAGCGGCGTAGTCGCGTGCCCACTCACATGGTTCTGGTGGGAGCCTGCGCCCCCGGCATCAGCAAGCCGGTTTTGTGTGCCAACGACGGGTTGCGTCTGGTTGAGATGATGGCACCGTCGGCATACGAACACTCGTTGCGGATGGTGCGAGCCAGGGCAGTGAACGTCGATCTACGAGAGGGCCACGACGGCGTGCCAATCGTGGACACCAACGGCGGTGGGCTCGAGTTCCTGAGTGCAAGCGACACCGGGTTGATGCTGGTGGCACGTGTGCCCGTCAAGCGTTGCAACGCGACCATGTTGGCGAATGCGTTGGGCGGCACGATGCGGTTGAGCATCGGGTTCATTCCACGTCGCACCGAAATCATCAAGCACAACGGCCGCAAGGTGCGTTCGTTCAGAGAAGTTGAACTGCATCACGTGGCAGTGCTCTGGGATAGCCAGACGCATGGTGTGCCGTGCTTCCGCGAGGCCAGGGTCTGGGCCGCGTTTGATCACGACGAGCGTGGCGTAAAGGCGGCGATGAAGGCTGCGGGTGTGACGGCCAGCACGGCGGAACTCAAGAAGGGCTGGCACTGAGCAGCCCCCCGCACGCGGGGGTAGAAGTGTGGCGCAAACGCCCCGCGAAACCGTCCGGCTTACCAATGCGTACACGTTTGGTACCGCTCCTATGACAGATTGGCATGACGCATGACCCGCAAGCAAAACGCTCGCGTGAAGTTCACGGCGAAGCCTGAGCCGCAGGCGTTGCCAGCGTCTACCGGTCCCTCTCCGGTGATTCTGACGGGCGACCGGCTGCACCTGTTCGATGACATCTGCTCCCGGTACAGCCTCGATGCCGCGACCGAGGCGGTGCTGCGAAATGGTTGCGAGGCGCTGGAGCGGGCCGCCCAGTACTCGCAGTTGGTTAACGAGCAGGGTGGCACGTTCAAAGACAGATTCGGCAGTCTCAAGGTGAATCCTGCCGCCGCGCTGGAGCGTGACTACCGGGCGTTGGGCGACCGCTGCCTGCGGCAACTGGCCGCCATGCTGGAGGGCTGAGAATGCCACGCACGAAGCGAGTGATCCGCCGCCGATACGTCGAGGGCAGCGAGATCCTGTGCAGCGAGATCGAGGAGTCCCTGCTGTTCGGCAACGGCGTCATCGGCACCGCTTTGGAACTGCGGACGGTCGAGGATTGGCAACGTCTCTGGCACCGCTGGGGCAAGGTGATCTTGCCGAAGGCGTTGAAGGCGTTCCCCGGCACTCGCCCGTTTGCCATGTACGTCGTGGGCGAGATTCCCGAGCGACCCGTGCTGGCCGAGCCGCCGCTAGTGAACGGGTATTTCAAGTTGTACGTGCCCGGCCGCAACGGCATTGGCCGCTGGCACCATCGGTATCCAGAGCCATTCATGCAGTCAGAGCCGCACTACCTGCACGACATCGGGCTGATCGATGACTGCGAGTGGAAGAGACACCGTGAGTGGCAACGTCGTGGGCACTCGCCGTATCGCGGGCCGTACCACCTAGACGCGTACGTGTTGGAGCGCGGGCTGTACGAGTGAGCCACCACGGGCATCGCACCGGAGATCAAGCAACGTGACGACGAGCGTGTCGGGTTTGTTGGCTGAACGCATGGCTGAGCGGCTGACGCTCTACCGTGCGTGCGTGGCCCGTGTGGCTCGCGGTGAGGGTGTGCCGGCAGCCGAGGCCGTCGAGCTGCG
>Ga0164294_10004875_pt1 | contig 11608 bp, 25 predicted proteins | sample GEODES005metaG_FD_111479 | JGI IMG/M metagenome (GOLD analysis project Ga0164294, IMG submission 111479) | Oligotrophic lake water microbial communities from Sparkling Lake, Wisconsin, USA - GEODES005 metaG | ecosystem: Environmental > Aquatic > Freshwater > Lake | place: USA: Sparkling Lake...
CTCTTGGATCATCAGCCCACTTACCATAGGGACTCTCATCACCTTTGCCAAACTGAATAATCATTGCATCAATATAACTGCTTTTTCAGATAAATCAATCCCAAAGATTTTTGTAGTATATACTAAACAACTGCAAACCTCTTCTCTGTCTTTTTTCGCCGACTGCAAACGCTTGTTGGTCTCTGGTATCACTATATATATCAAGATCTATCTGCCATTGAAATGCAAATATGATATCATCCAGAATAGCCCGCCATTCATCTTCTGTGAATGCATTCGGGCCCTCATAACCTGGCTCTTTTGAACCTGCATACACTTCATCCACAGTTAAATGTTCTATATTACCAAATCTATCTTCTCTATGCCATTTAATACTGGTACCGTGAAATTTATCTCTCATTGCTTTAAGAACAGGTATAGCTTTTCTGGCAATATACCAAGCAGCATTCCATGTATCCAAATCATCATACCCTCTAAACAAACGCTGTAATGCATATTTGCAATTATAGTAAAGACCTGAAGTAAGCTTATAATACCATCTCCAATAAAACAAATATATAGCTTCAATATATTTGTTCTTTGAGAACACAGGCTCGTCATACCACTTGCCCATTATTCTTTTGACCTGTAGCTCTACTTCTTCTTTACTCTTCATACTTCTTGAGAGTAAAAGACCCATCCCTATTATCAATCCATTTAATGCTATCGCCCTCTTGCCAATCTACTTGTTCCAAAAGATCTTCCGGTAGAAGAACAAAACATTCTCCTGTTGATTCGTTCTGCTCTATCTTGAGTTTATATGTCATACACCGCGCCAGTGGTAAGTGGATCTAATAATGGCGTTACAGATAGCTTGTATTGTAATGCGTGTAAAGAATACCAAAGGATTGTACGTCTCTTTTAGGATAGGATAGTACCATGCAGCTTCAAGCTTCTTACGCGCTGCAAAGGCAACCGCCATGCGCTGGTTAAAGCTTTCGTTCTCTTTATGTCGTGCTTTTGCATTAGACGCAGGCTCTACTTCACCTTTAACAAGCTCTATATTTGTCACCTTGCCGTTAATTGTTGTAATAGTATATTCTATATCAACATAACGACCGCCAAGCTCACAATAATTGTATATGTTAAAAGACGTCGTTAGCTTACTTTTAATAAACTTTTCAACAGTTTCATCAATCTTACGATTGCGCGGATAGATAGTTTTTTCATCTTTCCAATCTTTAATTTTAAAATATAGCTTTTCCAAAACAGATCGCTTATTGGTAAAAGTCCATGAGGGAGATTCCCATACAATTTTCTTACCTGTGGGTACGCGTGTTGCTTCAAATAGCTGACCGCTACTATCAATCTTATATGTACCTAAGCAATTCTCTAGATCTTTAGTTTGAAAATCATTTGTAATAACAGCATTAATAGACTTGAGATATGCCGCAATTTCTTTGGGTTGCTCTAGTTTTAGACCTTCAATTATAACTGTATCAAACATGCCCATACCATATTATATAATAATTATTAGTGTTTGCAACTGTGTTGCATATTAAATAGTAATAATAAATTACCACATGAAGATCAACTTTTTACAAACAGAGAAAAAAGACAATAAATTTAATTTTCAAGATTTAAAAGCTGGTGATTTATTTGCCTTCAATGATCCGAATACCTGTAAGACAGATGTGTATATGAAGATTGGTAAGCATAAAGATGATAAAACGACAAGCGATACAGTAGTATTAGAGACTGGCAAATTGGTTTGCTTCTATGATTTAAAGCGGGAAACTATTGTGATTGATCAATTGTTTGTTTATAAGCTCAATGGTGAGATGCAGATTCAATTAGATAATTAAGTTATTATACATTAAATAATTGCATGATAACGTTTGAAGCTTTCCTCAAGGAAGCTAGTTTTAATGTAGCTGCGTCTACATCACGCAATACTAAATTACCACAAAGGTCTACAACTCCTGTGGCACAGACATTCCCTGTACAAACCACACAACAGCCTGTACAACCTGTAGTACCGCCTGCTGTTACTCAAAAAAATATACCTACATCAAACATTGTACCTGCAACTCAAGCACAACCAGCCGCGGCGCCAGCTCAACCAGCCGCGGCGCCAGCTCAACCAGCTGCACCAACAACTATAGCTAAGACTGCACCTGGTCAAAACGGTCGCTTAACTGCTGGTCAATTAGCCCAGGTTGAACCCGGTCATTTCTTAACACCAACAGCCGCAAATAGTTTTCAGCAAATGAAAGCTGCAGCTGCAAAGGATGGGGTGAATCTCAATATTAATAACGCCTACAGAAGCTACGAAAACCAGGTTAAGATGGCCAATCAATATGGTCTATATTCTAAGGGTGGTAAAGCGGCAGTACCTGGTACATCTAACCACGGCTTAGGCAAAGCCGTTGATCTCAATGTAAAGGCAAATCCAGGTTCATTTGAATGGCTAAAAAATAACGCGTCCAAATATGGTTTTTACAATATTCCTAGAGAGCCTTGGCATTGGGAAGTACGAACAGCTTGATTTATTTATATATTAATCTATAAATAGGATATGAACAAAACACTAGTAACTGCAGCTATTTCGCTGCTTTTGGCAACAGTTGGTATGGCCGATAACGGCACAACTAATGATAGCGATGAAGTATCCGCATCCGGAGCTGCTCTTGCAGCTGTTGATGTGGTATTAGTTCGTCCTGTTACCTTCGTTGGTACCGCTGTGGGATTTGTAGGCTTCGCCGCCACTTCTCCCTTTACTGCCATGGCAGGGGTAGCTGAGGATTCGTGGAAGGCGTTGGTTCAGAATCCTGCTGAATACACGTTAGATCGCGATCTCGGCGACTTTCGCTGAGTAAAGTAGACTAGAAGTTCAATCCTTCTAGTCTATTCTTTACCGTAAATACTTTTGTTAATTACTTTGTCTGTACGCTTGATGATTCTATAATCACCCTCTTCATCAAACTCTTCACCAGCAACAAAAGTCTCAATTGCATCATCAAGACTATGTGGCTCATCAAATACTACCCATTCCTCCCATTTTTCGTTAATTAACTTCTCAATAACAAAATAGGTTTTTATCATGTAATTATTTAGTCTCTTTCTCTAGAGCTAGCAGTTCCTTTAGAGCATCCTCTATGGAGACTTGCATTATTTGATCAGACCGTTTTTCGGGAACTGCAGGTGTAACTATTTCAGCTAATTTAGAAAAAATACTTGCTTCAAGTTGTTTATTTGACTCATCTCTCGTTATAGTAACGCGAGAATTAAACACAATTAAAACCCGGTTGTATTATTAGAAACCGGAGTTAGTTCAGCCTCTGCAGGTGACTTTGCTGCAATGTGTGTATCGAGCGACTGGCGAAGAATATGCTCACACTCTTGTGTGCTGTAACCATCATCATGTAGCTTCTTGAGAAGAAGATGTGAGGCAGCTGTAATCTTATCACCGCGAGCTTTTTCAGCAGCTTCCTCAGCATGCTTTTTGGCTTGTGTAAACTTTGCAACACGCGCATGAAGATCAGCGAGATATTTGTCAGACCTAGTACCTTTTTTACCATCACCATCAACATCAGCTTTTGGATTGGTACTCTTTGACTTCTTTTTTTCTTCTAAAACTTCAGCTTTAACACTAATACTGTTAATAAAGCTTTCAAACATCGTTCTATTGTCCGAATTCATATATATATTATTTATTGGCCGCGGGCCTATTTATTCGATAAGCACCTGGTGTTCCTTTTGTGGCCAATCGTGGACCACCTGTTGTCATAATATAGTATGGTCCATCTTGAGTAACAGGTGGTTGTGCTGCTGGTACAGGTAGTCGTGCTGCCGGTGCTGGTAGTTGTGCTGCTGGTGCTGGTTGACCAACAGGCTCTTCAGTACCTGCAGCAGGTATACCAGCATTTGTTACTTGAGCGGGTTGCGTAAGTGCTGGGGCTGCAGGCGTTATGGGCATAGGCTGTGGTGCTGGATTAGCTCGTGGTTGTGTAGCTGCTGGAGCATTAGCTATCTTAACAATATCCGGGTCAAGTCCTGCCAGCATACTATTACGTGTACGAGTATCTTTAACACCTGGAGTGGAGATAAGAACTGTATTTACAGTTTGAGCAAGCTTAGCTTTTTCTGCTTCAAGTGATGCAGCTAAACCTGGTACATTATTTTTCTGTAAAATAGCCGTGATGTCTTTTGTTTTAACGTAGATGTCGGAAATACCTTTTAAGATCTTCGAGGCATCACTATTGCTTAAATTTACTTTGGGTGCTTGTGTGGTGTCTGTAGGAGCTGCTGCAGCGGTTGGTTGTGCATTAGAAGAAGCACCTGATGCATCTGGAGAGGTAGGTTTAGTTACAGCACCGGTCTCTTCACCAGCCTCGTAAATTCTACTATATGCTTCTGCTAATAACTTGAAGTCTTTGGCCACCTATTATTTATACAAATAATAGTTATTTCTGAACAATTGTACCGGCAGGCATATAGCCATCCAAAGGTAGATTCTTACCTATATAACCAATTTGTGTGGATTGTTTTGTTTTTGGGTCAACCGCAAAAATAGCATGACCACCACATGGAAGACGTCTAACAGTAGGTTTATCTTTGTTTTCACTCATGTCGGTATTATACATAGTTTTGTAATAAATCTACTAATTAGCTTGCTGTCGACTAAATATTCTTATGAAGTCATTGAAACTTCGCGTATCATCGACTGACATTAAAAACGGAGAGAAATCAAACCCACAAGCTTGCGCCATCGCCAGGTCACTAAAAAGAAGCAAAACAAAACTTAAGAGTGTTAGTGTGTTTCATAGCATTTGCATTGTTAAGAAAACTGAAAAAGGTAAAGTACAAAACTATCGTGCCTATCTGCCTTCCGAAGCTCAAGTCTTCGTGAAAAGCTTTGATCACGGATTAGCAGTAACACCCTTTTCTTTCTCTCTTGATTTTAAGAAAGTCAGTAACAAAGAAGCTACAGCTAGTCTTTACAACAATTAATTGATTGTTGATGGGAAGTTGGTTAACGCTGCGCCCTTGCCGTATGTAAACACAAAAATAGGGCGAGGGGACACCTCACCCTATTTAAGGAGGCAAGCTCAATTACTCAGCGCGATGCTTGCCATTCAGAGCAATAGCTCGGGTCAACACTTCGGCTGCAACCGGCTTATTATAGTCAGTAACACCGAGCGTTTTACGAGTTTCCTCCAAAGACTTACCAGCGCGAAGGAGCTTGAGAGCACCGCGGCTGATATAGTGGCTAAGATAAGTCTCAACAGAGCCAGCACCCAGAGCTTTACGCTCAAGATAGGCACGGTTCGTAAGACGGCCCGAGCCAGTCACCAAGCAAGTCAGACGAGGAGTGACCTCGCGCTCGCTAATCGTATTAGTCGTGTTCATTGTATTACCTCCTTTCATATTATTAATTCTATCTGAAATCATGATTAAGTCAAGAAAAATGTTGTCGATTTATTTTGTTCTAAATCAAGCAGACTGCTTTTCATGCTCTCTAAACTTGTTCAGAAAATCTGACGTCTTGCTTACAATTTCTGAGGTATGGCTAGGTTTTTGCTTCGTCCAGGCATAACCCTTTCTAGTTATAGTAATTGCCATTTCCTTATCAGCAGGACCAAAGCGATTCTTACTCCAAGAGAACAATCGCAAGGTAGGATCTTCCTCATCTACATGAAGATTGATACAAGCATCCACACCGTGCAGTACTGCAGTAGAACCTTTGTATACACCAGCTTTAGTAAGATGACATAATGTAACAATAGTACATTTAGTTTCTTTCGCTCGAGCACAAAGCCTAGCAATACAATATGATTCCTTCTTTCGAGGAGTCATATGTTTTTTCGTGCTTAGGGTTTGAAAGCTATCAATAATAATAAAATCTAGCTCACCCATCTTATCACAAAGAATATCAATATCTGATTGAACAGCAATGGGTACGTTCTTAACAACAAGGCGCTGGCAAGCAAAAGCTAATTGCTCAATAGATTCTTCTCCAGAAGCATAAGCTACGCGGAGACCTTTATTACAAAGGGCTTCGGTAATCTGTAAGCAGAAGGTACTCTTACCCGTACCAGCACCAGCCGCAAGCATATAAACACCTCCGCGTAGAAACCCGCCAGAGATATCCTCAGAGCCTCCAAGAAACTCATCTACCTCAACCAATCCAGTCTTAAGACGGTTAAAGTAAATCTCAGGAATCTGAATTTTATTTGCAGGTATAAAGTCAGTCGTTTTTAATATCATTTTCATACGTGTAGTATACCTGTAAATTATGAATTGGTCAAGCCCTTTTTACAAGGCTTGCTTTGTTTGTTAGTAGGTTGTTTGTTCATCATTCCTATAATATGGATGCAAAAAATAATTAGTCAAGAGTTATTTTTCTCTTGATTCAAAAACGATTTCTATTAATATATATAGGAATGAACGAAAAAGTATTCTGGAGTATTATGATAGTAATGTTAGCGGGGGCGCTAGCTTTTTATTCCTCTGTTTCTAGCGCTGGGGAGAAACCTGAACGCCCATACACGATTGGGTGTCCATAATGCAACAAGAACGTACTCCTCCTTTTCCTATTGGCTTGCGTAAGCCTAAAGAAATTTGTGACCCTACTAAACAGCGTAATCGTTTCGGTAGAATGGTTTATGGTCATAAGACTGCAGGTGAAATATGTGTTATGACGAAAGAGCAATTTGCTGATTTTAAATCATATGAACCTACTCGGTGTGGAAGATCTTCCATAAAAACGAGATCTAAAACCACTGGTGGCGATTCTGGCGGTCTTGGCGGCATTTAAAATAAAACTTGACCTATTATAACAAAACATCTATAATAGATGCATGACTAAACGTAAAGAGTATAACGCTGTTACAAATAAGATCGTTAATACAGCCAAGGTATTGGCTCGAGGTCAGCGCGTGCCTGTTATTGAAATGACCTTTAAACCTGATGGTTATCGTAAGGATGGACATCAGGTCTATATAGATTATAGATGCGCAAAAGAAGCTGTAGAAAAGCTTAATGAGCAAATCAGAGAGATTGAAAGTACATACTTTCCGTATGAATTATATAATAGAATAAATAAGCGCGTTAATGATGAGCTCAACAACCAAGAAGGGTAGTCTCGAGGAGCTATTTTCCATAATCTATGATACTCCGGATTTTGGTACATACAGTATAGTTAAAGACAAGTTTGACTCTACAAGAGAAGTAATAAACTTTAATATAGATTTATATGATAACTTGCATGGTAAGAATGGTTGGAAATATAATTTGTTGACGGGTAAGCTAGAAAAATAGCGCATAAATAATGCACCTGTAGCTTAGTTGAATAAAGCAATTGATTTCTAATCAATAGAGCGTTGGTTTGAATCCAACCAGGTGCACCATTTTATGAAAGTAAGCTATAATAATAAGAAAATAGACTTTACACCTCTCTTGCAGGTTCTGCAGGTTAAGAATGATCTGCTATTGGCTGTTGAACCATTACGGGAAAAGATAAAGATTGATCCAACTATTACAGCTTCTGTGATGTTTAATATTTTAGGATTTTATACACAGCTATTGGAAGATTCTGAACAGAATAGCTTTGTTCAAGATGTGGAGAATGAATTGTTTATGATGATTCAGACTGGTTTTGATAAATTTGATAGGGGTGAAAAGATAAAGTAGATATACTTTCCATAGTCATTAGAATACAATGCTGGGTAGATACCGAAGTGGCCAACCGGGGAAGACTGTAAATCTTCTGGCTTACGCCTTCAGTGGTTCGAATCCACTTCTGCCCATGCCGGGTTAGCACAGTGGTAGTGCAACTGATTTGTAATCAGTAGGTCATCGGTTCAAATCCGATACCCGGCTCATATTGCCTTGTGGTGTAATGGTAACACAACGGACTTTGGATCCGTTTTTCTAGGTTCGAGTCCTAGCGAGGCAGAGATTAGAACAATAGCAATAAACCATGAGAGTTCATGTTATTTAATGCTGTAAAGATATAAATAATGGTACTTATGCCATTAGAAATCAATAAAATTGACACATTTCAAACGCGTTTTTATCAGTCCTTTGTCAATCTAACCAGACAGAATGCAACAAATTACCCTGCTGTCACATCAGTTCGCATTGAACAGCCAGAAAATTGTAGCACTTGCCCTGCACTAACCTCCATCAGCATCTTTGACCAATGGGCTCTGCGTGTGGTGACCAATGCATTGCCTGTTGTGACAGTTAATTAATACATTTGGCCGCAGCCATATAAATAATATTATATGGCCGACCTGTTAACCAGTAAAGAATTTGCCAATAATCTTGTGTTGATTGTTGTGGCATTCATCACAGGTGTGCTCAGTCCCATAGTTGCTTCATGGGCCAGGGCAAAGTTTGCTGAGAAGAAAGTTGTTATTGAAGAAGAGGAAACAGATGAGATTCTGAAAATGCTGCATGCAAATGAAATGATTGATCAGCGCATAGAAGCCATTCGCACAGATTATAATTTTGACCGAGTGTGGATAGCTCAATTTCACAATGGTGGATCTTTTTACCCCTCAGACAGTGTGTTGAACAGATTTCAAAAATTTAGCCTCACATATGAAGCTTGCAAGCCAGGTGTGGCCAGTGAATTGAGCACCATCCAAAACATACCCGTCACAGTGTTTTCAGCCATCCTCAAGGAAGTGAAGGAAAAGGGTCATTATGGCATCAATGATATACACGAGGCATCTGATACCACTTTATCACAGAAACCATTTTGGTGTGATCGTGGAGTGAAGAGTTTTCATATTGTGGCCATCAAATGTCTGAAGCGCAAGTTTTTGGGGTTCATGGTGGTGGATTGCACCTCAGATAACAAACCATTCAAACCTGAAGTTGTAGAAAATCTCATCATTGAATCCAAGATTCTAGGGGGTTACCTGGTACGTGATAATGACTCTTGATACTATAAAATAAACATATGAAGAGAGGCAACAGGGTTATTGATGATGAATATTATGGTGCCATTTCACGTGATGCTGCACACCACTACTTGCTTCGCAGAAAATTAGAAGATGTGCGGTCCATAAATCTTCAAATATTGGCCTTAGCAGGCATATCTTTATTCGCTTTTTTACTACTACTCTTACACATATTAATGTAATGCATGTGGTGTTGCGGTTAAAGGTCGAGGAAAAAGAAATAACAAACAGTTCATATAATCCCTCGCATATACAGGAAATTATTAAGACTGTTATGATTGCAGTGAAGCGTTTTAAATTAAAAAAGCCTGTGTTTGAGACTACAGTCAAGACAGAGAATAATATAGTCACATATTTTACCATGAAGATGTCTCCAAGTATTTGGAAGTTCTTCATAAGTGCATATGGCTCCATAGAGAATATAGAACTTGATTATGAAATAATATTGATATAAATTATGCATGCGAGCATTAGTATGTGGTGGTGGCGGGTTTATCGGTAATCATTTAGTAAATTTCTTAAAGCGAAAGAACTACTGGGTTCGGGCAGTAGATATAAAATACCCAGAATATAATCATTCTGAAGCAGATGAGTTTATTGCCACCGATTTAAGAGACCCTATTAGCGTACGCAAGGTGCTTGATCGCTCCATTGATGTGGTTTATCAGTTGGCAGCTGATATGGGTGGTGCCGGTTACATCTTCACTGGAGAGCATGATGCAGATGTGATGCATAACTCTGCTACAATTAACTTGAACATATTAGATACCGCACAACGTCTTGGTACAAAGAAAGTATTTTATAGTAGCAGTGCTTGCATGTACCCAGAACACAATCAATTGGATCCTAATAATCCTAATTGTGAGGAGAGTAGCGCCTACCCCGCAAATCCAGATAGTGAATATGGGTGGGAGAAACTGTTTAGTGAGCGCTTGTACCTGGCTTATAATAAGAATTATAAAATGAGCAATTACATAGCCCGTTTTCATAACATCTATGGTCCTTATGGCTCGTGGGATAATGGCAAAGAGAAAGCACCAGCAGCTATATGTAGGAAAGTTGCACAAGCCACAGATGGTGGAGAGATTGAGATATGGGGTGATGGTGAACAGACTCGTAGCTTCTTATATGTTGATGAATGTTTGGAAGGTGTTGACAAGTTAATTCACTCTTCATTCTTTGGTCCAGTAAACATCGGTTCAGAGGAGAGAGTAACAATCAATCAATTGGTAGACATTGTGAGCGACATTGCCGGTAAAAAATTAGTTAAAAAACATATCAAAGGCCCCACAGGTGTTAGAGGCAGATGCTCTGATAATAAACTTATTGAGAAAGAGTTAAATTGGAAGCCAAAAGAGCCTCTTGTGACAGGGTTGGAAAAGACATATGCTTGGATTGAGAAGCAAGTCCAAGCCACAAAATAATACTTGCATATATAAGATAAGCTTGTTATAATAGCTTTAATAAATGAGAGAATTAACTGTATACGTAATGATGATTGGTATTGCGGTTGGGTTTAGTGTTTATGGGTATTTTGCTTGGAAGACGTTCAGTCGTAATGAAGAGCAAGATTTTCCTTCTACCCGAAGTAAAAGGAATGGTGGAGGCGCTACCAAGCGCTCCTCTAATAACCAGTGAGGTTTGGGGTTATCCTCTATCCTGTCATGGGAGAAAACCCCTTATTTTTTCGAATATGATGCCGGGCTTTTGGCCCGGTAGTTTAACGGTAAAACAGCAGACTTATACTCTGTATTATCGCCAGATTAGCGTAGAATGTAGGTTCGACTCCTACCCGGGCTAGATCCTTATGGCAAAGTTAATTGATTGTTGCATTTTCAATAATGAAATTGACATGCTGAATTTTAGACTGCATGAGCTCAATGATGTAGTGGATAAGTTTGTGGTTATTGAGTCGTGTCATACTTTTCAAGGCATAAAAAAGTCACTGGTATTTGAAGCTAACAAGGAGAAGTATAACCAATTTAAAGATAAGATATTGTACATAATTAGTGACCAACAGCCTCATCCCAACCCGTGGATAAATGAGAGAAATTTGAGGAACGTTGCTGCTCGTGCAGTGCAGGCTCTCTCCCCTGCATCCCAAGACTACATAGGCATTTCTGATGTGGATGAGATCCCTGATAGTAGCACCTTGGAGAAGTTAAAGCAAGCTACAGATGTGGGGTTGCTGGGATTCATGCATAATTTTTATTATTATAATATAAATTGGAGAAAAAAGAATAAATTCCATGGTGCAGTTTTTGGAGAAGTTGGCAAAGTGTTTTACGAATTTGATTTTGATTTTAATGCAATGAGATATGCATTCAAGTATAGTCGTGGTGCCGAATTTAAGGTCGCAGGTCAAAGAGTCTTCAATGCTGGGGGCTGGCATTTCTCTTATTTTGGCGATATAGACTATATCATTGATAAAATCAATAGCTTTTCCCACACAGAATTTAATTCTGCTGAGTACAAAGACCCAGCACGCATCAAGCAATTGATTGCAGAGGGCAAGGATTTATTCTCAAGAGGACACAGTGAAGATTTGGTGAACGTAAAGGAAACATATCTTCCCAAATTCATACACCTGTTAACAGCTGGATAATCCATTACCTTAAACTAATATTAACAATATGGCAGGCAAAGGCGATAAA
>Ga0164294_10004877_pt1 | contig 11603 bp, 9 predicted proteins | sample GEODES005metaG_FD_111479 | JGI IMG/M metagenome (GOLD analysis project Ga0164294, IMG submission 111479) | Oligotrophic lake water microbial communities from Sparkling Lake, Wisconsin, USA - GEODES005 metaG | ecosystem: Environmental > Aquatic > Freshwater > Lake | place: USA: Sparkling Lake...
GGCCTTGCGGGCCACGGGCTCGTTCGGGCCCCGCCCGACCACCTTCTTCCAGCGCTTCTTGATGTTATCGCCCTTGAAGTAATCCCAGCCGGCGTCGGTGGAGGTCGGGGTGTACTCCGACGAAATGACTTCCGAGTCGGCATCCTCGCCGAGCTGCCGGTCGATCTCCTGTTCGGCGTCGGCCCCGGAGGTCTTCGCCCAGGGCCACTGCGGCTTCTGAAGCGACGCGCAGCCTGCGCCGGCGCAGCCGCAGGCGACGACGGCGATCATCAGCTGGTGGCAGATGGGGGGGCGGGCCGAGGGCATCGGGAATGGCTTTCGGAGAGCGGGCGTCACGGGCGGCTGAGCCTCCGGCCGGAGCGGGCGAGCGTGGCAGGCACCCTCAGCGGTCTGCCAAGGAGGTGGGAAAGAAGGGTTGTCATGATGCCGCGCACCTCTCCCCCCACGGCAGCCGGGAGCGGCAGGTCGTCGGGCGAGACCCGCGGATCGGCGAGCAGCCGGAGGGCCGCCATGGCCCCGGTGGACACCGAGACGACGCCCCGCCGTCCGCTGCGACAGCGTTCGCAGAGCGTGCCACCGTCGAGCATGCCGAAGGCGGTGCGGCCCGAGTCGGCGAGCCGCCCGTGGCACTCGGCGCAGCGGGAGAGCACCGGTCCGTGCCCCGTGAGCCGGAGCATCGCCAGCTGGATGGAGGCGAGCAGCGCCGCCAGCGGCGCCTCGTCACCGCTCCAGTCGGAGAATCTTCGTAACGTCGCATGCGCCACCTCGAAGAGCTCCGGCTGGGGATCGGCATCGGCGGTCAGGGCGTCGAGCAACTCGGCCACGTGCAGTCCGCCGAGCACCGCCGCCAGGCTCGTGCCCACGCGAAAGCGGTTCTCGAGAGCCGCCTCCGTGAGCAGATCGAGACCTCCCGACGATTTCCGGATGACGAGTACCTGACAGGTCGAAAGCAGGTCAAGGCCGCCGTCGACTCCGCTCTTCGGCCGCCAGGCTCCCTTCGCCAGGGCCCGCAGCTTGCCAAACTCCCGGCAGTAGACCGTGACCACGCTGCTCGTCTCGCCAAAAGCCGTGGTGCGAATCACGATCGCCCGCGTCTTTTCAGCGGCCATCGCCCGTGACCCTTTCGAGCCGCTCCACCCGCACGAGGTCGATCCGGCGGCGGGTGGCGGCGAGCACCTCCAGGGCAGCACCGTGCGACTCAATTCGCTCGCCGACCTCCGGGATTCGACCAAGCTGATGGAAAACGAATCCACCGATCGTCTCGAAATCCTCCTCTTCCGGCAGGTGGAGGCCGAGGCGTTCGTTGACCGCGGCGATGCGGACGTGCGCCAGCGCCTCGCAGGCGCCGGGCGCCGTCATCCGCATGCCGTCGGTGAAGGCCTCGTCGTGCTCGTCGGCGATCTCGCCCACGATCTCCTCGAGGGCATCTTCGATGGTCACGACGCCCGACACCCCGCCAAACTCGTCGGTCACGATCGCCATGTGGGTGTTGCCCCGCTGAAACTCCAGCATCATCGTCTGCACGCTCATCGCTTCGGGTACGAACCACGGCGGCCGCAGGAGCGTGCGGAGCTCCGGTTCCGGCCGGCCTTCCACCTGACGGGCGAACGACTCGGCGAGCCGGGTGAGGACGTCGCGTGTGTGGAGGATGCCGACCACGTCGTCGGGGGAACGGTCCCAGACGGGCAGCCTGGTGTGGCCGCTCTCGGCGGCCAGCCGCACGGCCTGTTCCCACGAGGAGCCGAGCGGGATCGACGTCATCTTCGTTCGCGGCGTCATGATCGTGGCGACGCGAACCTCGTCGAGGCCGATGATGCCCCTGATCATGTCACGGGTGGAGCCCTCGAGGCGGCCCTCGCGATGGGCCTCGTCGACCACGAGCCGGAGTTCATCGCACGGCCCTTCCTTGGCGGCGTCGCCGCGGCGGCCGACGGCAGCCGCAAGCCTGCCGAGCTGGCCGACGGCCGGTGCGATCAGTCCGACAATCGGCCGCCAGACCGCCCAGGTCGCCACCACGATCCAGGGGCCGGCGAACCGTACCAGCAACAGCGGCACCACGACCAGCGCCAGCCAGACCGTGGCGATCCAGGAGAGCATGGCGGAGAGTTCGAGGGCGAGCGAGCGGTCGCCTGCCACCGTCACCAGCCGTGGAAAGGCCAGCAGCGTCGCCCCCACCGCCGCGCTCACGACCACCGACGCCGCGATGAAGGCAATGGTTTCGCTGCCGGCGATGATTTCGTCGTATCGCTCCGGGCAGCCGCGGCGGCTACAGAGTTCCTGAATCGTCGTCCGCTGGGCACCCCGTACCGCCCGCGCCTGCACCGCGGCAAGGCAGGCCACGGCGAGCAGCGCCAGGCCCGATTCCAAGCCGAGAACAGCGGCCGCGGTCATGACCCGCCTCGCACCGGTCGCCGCGGCGGACGGGGCAGTTTGATCGCCGTCATCACGGCCCGCTCCCGGGCCCGCATCCGCCGCCGGCTTGCCGGATCGTGGTCGTCCTCGCCGGCCAGGTGGAGCAGCCCGTGGATCGCGTAGTAGGCCGCTTCGTGTCGCGTCTGCCAGCCGAGTTCGCGGGCGAGGCGACGGGCGGTCTCGACGCTGATCGCGATGTCGCCATGCAGCCCGGAGTCGACAGGAGTGGAGAGGTCGAAGGTGATCACGTCGGTCGGCCCCGGGAGGCCGAGCCACTGCTCGTGCAGGTCGGCGATGCCGGCGTCGTCGACGAGGACCACGCCGATCTCGGCGGCCGGCGACCCGATCGCGGCAACAGCCCGGCGGATGACCCCCTCGAGCCAGCGGCGGTCGAGTATCACCCGCCGCTGCCGGTCGGCGATGGTCACGCCCACGGCGGGTCGGAGGGTGTCGGCGGGCGGTCGTCGCGGAGCGCGAACGGTGTCGGTCGAACGGCGCATGGTGTTCCGCACTGGTGGCTCAGGCCGTTCGTTGGTCGGGATATTTGACCCGCCCGTGATACACGGCCGTCAGGCTCTTGACCAAACTCTGTTCGATGATGCCAAGTTCCTCCAGCGTCAGGCCGCACTCGTCGAACTGCCCGTCGAGCAGCCGTTTCAGCGCCAGTTCGTGCACGAGGTTGGCGATTCGGGATGGGGTGGGTTCGGTAAGCGTGCGGCTGGCGCTCTCCACGGCGTCGGAGAGCATCATCACGGCCGACTCGCGGGTGCTCGGCTTCGGCCCCGGGTAGCGGTAGGTCTGCTCGTCCACCTCCTCGCCGTTCGGGTCGGAGTTGGATCGTTCCTCGGCGCGGCGATAGAAGTACTCGACCAGCGTGGTGCCGTGGTGCTCGGCGATCAGGTCGATGATCGGCTGCGGCAGGTTGTACTGGCGGGCGAGTTCCACGCCTTCCTTCACGTGGGCCACGATGATGAGCGTGCTCATGGCAGGAACGAGCGACTCGTGGCGGTTCTCCTTGCCCTGATTCTCCACAAAGTAGGCCGGCTTAAGCATCTTGCCCACGTCGTGGAAGTAGGCGCCGACGCGGACGAGCAGGCCGCGGGCTCCGATCGCCTCCGCCGCCGCCTCGGCGAGGCTGGCGACGTTGATCGAGTGGTTGTAGGTGCCCGGGGCGCGGCGGACGAGTTCTTGGAGGAGGGGATGGGCGACGTCACCCACCTCCAGCAGGCTCAGGTCGGTGAGTACGCCAAACGTCCGCTCGATAAACGGAAGCAGTCCGGTCATCAGGAAGCCGGCCAGCAACGTCCAGACGCCCGTGCGGCCCGCCTCGTAGAGCATCTGCAGATCGAGCGAGCGTTCCTGAAGCAGGCCGGTGCCGAGTTGCGTGAGCGTGGCCACGGCGCCCGCCCAGAGGCCGACGTAGATGAGTTTGCTGCGGTTCCGGATCCGGCCCATCCAGAAAATCATCGCGGCGGCGGCTGACGCCAGCGTGACGAAGGAGGCGAGCCCCCAGTCCATCCCCTGGGCCACCACGAGCGCCACCTGGGCCGTGAACAGCAGGGCCAGGTCCTCGTCGTAGGAGATTGCCACGGTCATCGCGAAGATGAGCAGCGGCACGATTTCCGCCTGCCAGGCGTCGTGTGCGGAAAGCATGCAGAGCACGACGGTGACAACCGACAGGCCGACGAGCGTGAGCACGTCACCGACGTTGTCGAGCAGGTGGCGGTGGTGGAGGTGGATGTAGAATCCTGAAAGGGCGAACATCGCTGCGAACAGGCCGAGCATGGAGAAGGTGCGGGCCAGCCTCTGCCGCGTGTCCCTCTGCCGGAGGTATTCGTCGTGCTCGCGGCGCAGCAGCACGAGCCCCTCGCCCGACACGGGCGCGTTGGCCTCAGCGATCACGTCGCCGGCCGCGTAGCGGACGAACTGCGGCGGGGTCTTGGCGATCGCCTCGCGCTTGGCACGGTCGGTGCCGTCGCGGTCGATCTCGAGCGTGCCCGAGAGCCGCGGCTCGACCCAGGCATAGATCCGGTCGGCCAGGGCCCCCTCGCCAAGTTCATCCTTGAGCCGTGTCTTCAGCCGGGCCTTGGCCTCGACGAGGACGACGTCCGACACCTGCACGCGGGTCGTCTCGGCAGCGTTGCCGATCGGATGAACGTCGATCTCGTTCTGACTGCCCTCGTCGTAGGCATGCTGGATCTTTTCGAGCACGCCCACGTTGAGCAGGTCCTGGAAGGCCAGGTCGATCGCCTTGTCGAAGAGCAGCAGTTTGTCCTTGCTATCGACGAGGCCACGAAACGTCTGAAAGGCCCGCTCGGCCTCCAGGAGTTCCTTGCTCGGCTGCGGAGGAGCGGACTGTTGTGCGACAGGCTCCTGCCCGCCGGCTTCGGCCCCCTCGTCACCGGCAGCCCGGGGGGCGGCCTCCCCGTCGGCTGGCGGCTCTGCTGCGGTTGGCGGCTCGGCAGCGGCGGCCGGCACTGAAGAGGCGGGCGGCTCCGGGGCGACGGGCGGCTCCGCGGGCTCCTCCGGCAGGGTCTGGAGCACCTCGGCTGCCTCGGGGGCAAACTCCAGCCACGCCTCACGGACGCCGCGGTTGAGGGTCTCTGCGGCGGCGAGTTCTGCAGTCCGGTTTTTGAGCCCGTCGCGGAGGCGGACGACCGGCGCCTTGTCCTGCGCGTAGACCACCCGAACCTTGGCTGCCGCCCTCTCCTGGGCCGTGCGAGTGGCCTCGGGGTCTGGCTTCTCGAACGCCACCCGAGACACGAGACCGCGGGGCGGCACCCAGCCGAGCCGAAACGAAAACGGCTCCTCCCAGCCGCGGAGCATCACCACCAGCAGCAACGACGCGGCCGCGCAGATGCCGAGCCGGGCGAGCACCTCGGGCCGCGAGACCCGCGCGACAAGGTCCCCCCAGAAGCCGTGGGGCGCATCGACGGAAGCCCCGCGGCGGGTGCGGCGTCGTTTCTGGGGTGAGGTGGCGGCCATGAGGATCAGCGGTCGTAGGCTTCGACGATTCGTTGCACGAGCCGGTGCCGCACGATATCGGCACCGCCGAGCCGCACCTCGCCACATCCGGGAATTCCGCGGAGGCGACTGACGGCATCGACCAGCCCGCTGGTGCGTTCGGCAGGCAGGTCGATCTGCGTGGTATCGCCCGAGATCACCATCTTCGACCCCATGCCCAATCGCGTCAGAAACATCTTCATCTGTGACACGGTGGTGTTCTGCGCCTCGTCGAGAATGATGAACGCGTTGTTGAGCGTGCGGCCCCGCATGTAGGCCAGCGGAATCATCTCCACGATGTCCTGCTCGGTGAGCCGCTTGAGATGCTCGTAATCCATCATTTCCCGGAGGGCGTCCATCAGCGGGCGGAGGTAGGGATTGATCTTCGCCTGGAGGTCGCCCGGCAGGTATCCGAGGCTCTCACCTGCCTCGACGGCGGGGCGGACGAGCACGATCTTTCGCACCTGTTCCATCCGGAGGGCGGCCACCGCCATCGCGACGGCGAGGAACGTCTTTCCGCATCCCGCCGGGCCCGTGCAGAGCACGATGTCGTTGTCGCGGATCGCCTGGACATACTCGGCCTGGCCGGCGGACCGCGGCACGAGCGGGCGGCCGGGCTTCTGCACCTCGATCGGCTCATGCCGCAGCGGTGGCTCCGCCCCCGTGGCCACGGCGAGGAGTCTCGTCACCTGATCGCTCTCCACGCCACCATGGTCGCGGGCCATGCGGTCGAGTTCCTCGAAGATCTCGGTCGCCAGTCGAACGGCCGGCTCATCGCCATCGATGTGGATGGCGTCATCGCGGGCAGTGACACCCACGCCCAACGCGTCACGAATGCGGCGGAGGTGCGCGTCGCGGGGCCCAAAGATGGTGCCGAGTCGCTTTGAGTCGACAACCGCGATCGTGGAGCGGGGCATCGAAACCCGCGGCGACTGTGGGTCACCGACGGTCTCGGAGGAGGAGAACCAATACCCACACTATACCCCACGCTCCGCCCTCACCCTCTCCGGCAGCCCCCCCGCGGGAAAATAGCGGAAATTAAGCCTCTTACGCGTCGAGCGGTCCCCGCCGTCCCTCCGTGGGATCCCCTCAGCCCGCGGCCCAGAGCATCCACGCGACCGGGGCGGCGAGGAGCAGCGAATCGACGAAGTCGAGAAAGCCCCCCATGCCGCCGAGGCTTCGGCCCGAGTCCTTGGCACCGCACTCCCGCTTGACCAACGACTCCGAGAGGTCGCCCAGCATGCCGGCGAGGCCAACGAGAAGCCCATAGATGGCCCAGCCGCCAAGTGGTGCCCAAGGAAACCCGCCGCGGCCGATCACCAGCCAGGCCACGGCCACCGACGCGGCGATCGACCCGGCAGCGCCCTCCCAGGTCTTGCCTGGACTCAACTGGGGCGCCATGCGATGGCGACCGGCGAGCGTGCCTACAACATAGGCCGCCACATCGCCTGTCTTGACGACAGCGATCAGGCTCACGATCGGCACGAGGCCGCAGAGCGGCGTAAGCGTTCGCGTGGAACCAGCGGCGAGCAGCCGCAGCCCCACCATGAACGCGAGCGGTAGGCCGATCGCGACGACCGCGGCGATGTGTCCGGCGGCTCGCTCCAGCCCGCCGTCACCAGGGGTATAGCGGGACACCTCGATCGCGAACACGACAACGATCACCAGCCCGCAGGCAGCTGCAGCCCAGCCGAGCGTGGCGAGCGGAGCGGCATCGGCCGCGGGAATCCATGCTGCGAGGGCTGGCGCTGCGGCGATCGCGGTCGCCCCCACAGACACCACGCGGCCGTCGAGCCTCAGCCCGCGGGTAGCGGCGAGCCGCACGGCCTCCAGCCCGCATCCACCGGCCGCTACGACCACCACCGGAAGCAGCCACGACATCGGAGGCGTGCCCCCGACGCCGACGACATCCGCCCAGGCCAGGGTCGTGAAGCCGGTGAGCGCAATCGCGGCCACGACCAGTCGGGAGGCGAGCCCGCGACGCTTCGACGATGATGCTGCGGCGTGGCTCACGACGGCGACAGCCCTCCGAAGCGGCGATCACGACCGGCAAACGCGGCGATCGCCTCGTCGAGATGACGCTCCTCGAACTCGGGCCAGGCGGTCGGCGTGATCCAGAGTTCGGCGTAGCTGATCTGCCAGAGCAGGAAGTTGCTGATCCGCATCTCGCCGGCGGTGCGGACCAGCAGATCGGGATCGGGCATGCCCGCCGTGTCGAGCCGCGAGGCCAGGGCGGCCTCGTCGATCTCGTTGGGGTCGAGGCGGCCGGCCGCCGCATCGCGGGCGAGGGCTCGCGCGGCGTCGGCGATCTCAGCGCGGGAGCCGTAGTTGATCGCGAGGCAGAGCCGCATCCCTGCGTTTGCGGAGCAAAGAGCCACGGTGCGGTCGAGCGCCTCGAGTGTCTCGGGGGGCAGTCCCGCGCGGCGGCCGATCATGGAGAGCCGGATCCCCTGCCGCATCAGCAGGCCGCGCTCCTCAACCATGTACTGTTCGAGGAGGTGCATCAGAAACCGGAGTTCGGCCTCGGGGCGCCGCCAGTTCTCGCTCGACAGGCAGTAGAGCGTGAGCTGCTCGATGCCCCGGCGGACGCAGTGCTCCGTGATCCGGCGGACGCTCGCCACGCCGCGGCGGTGCCCCTCGATTCGGGGCAGGCCCCGCTGCTGCGCCCAGCGGCCATTGCCGTCCATGATCACGGCGATGTGCCGGGGCAGCCGAGCATCATCGGCTTCGGAGCCGGCCGTCGCTTGCGGCGTCACGCGTTGGCCGGCTGGGATGAATGCCATGGGCGGGCCGCGGCGGTGCGATCGCGGATGATGGTTTGTTGGCGGTCTGGGCCGACCGACACGATCGAGACGGGCCGGCCGAGCAGTTCGGCGATCCGGTCGACGTAGCGACGGGCGTTCGCCGGCAGTCCCGTCTCGGCCCGGACGCCGTCGAGTTCCTCGGACCAGCCCGGCAGCGTCTCGTAGACCGGCACGGCCTTCTCGAGGTCGGCGATCTGGCTGGGAAACTGCGTGGTCTGACGACCGTCGATGTCGTAGGCCACGCAGATCTTCAGTTCGTCGAATCCGCCGAGCACGTCGAGCAGCATCACGGCGAGTTCATCCACCCCCGACAGCCGCGCCGTGTAGCGGGTGGCGACCGCGTCGAACCAGCCGCAGCGGCGGGGCCGCTTGGTCACGGTGCCGTACTCGCGGCCGCGTTCCCGGAGGTGCATGCCGATGGGGTTGTCTTGCTCGGTGGGCAGCGGGCCGCCGCCGACGCGAGTCGAGTACGCCTTCACGACACCGATGACGCGGTCGATCCAGCGGCCCGGCACCCCGGCTCCGCTCGACACCCCGACGCCCGACGAGTTGCTGCTCGTGACGTAGGGGAAGGTGCCGTGGTCGATGTCGAGCAGCGCGCCCTGCGCCCCTTCGAACAGCAGCCGGCGGCCTGCCTCGACGGCGTCGAGCAGGAAGGCGGTGGTGTCGGCGATGTGCGGCTCGAGCCGCTTTGCATAGGCGGCGTACTGGTCGTGGATCGCCGCGGCGTCGAGCGGCGTTGCGGCGGCCCCGGGCCAGTTGGCGAACAGCCGGTTTTTGAAGTCGACGACGTGCTCCACCTTCGCGCGGAAGTCGGGGCGGTAGAGGTCGCCGAGCCGGATCGCCAGCGAACGGCCGACCTTGTCGCGGTAGCAGGGCCCGATGCCGCGGCCCGTGGTGCCGATCGCACCCCCGCCGGACAGACTTCCGTCAAGGAGCCGATCCTCGACGACGTGCCACGGGAAGACGACGTGGGCCCGGTCGCTGAGTTGGAGCTTGCCGTGCATGCGGACGCCCCGCGACTCGAGGCCGTCCATTTCGTCGATCACCTTGGCGGGATCGAGAACCACGCCACCGGTGACCACGCAGGCCACCCCGTTGCGAAGAATACCGCTGGGAATGATCGAGAGTTTCCAGGTCTGGCCGTCGGAGACGACGGTGTGCCCGGCGTTCGCCCCGCCCGCGTAGCGGACGACGATCTCGTGCTCTTCCGTCAGGATGTCGACGAGTTTGCCCTTGGCTTCGTCTCCCCATTGCAGGCCGATGACGCAGGTGCCGGGCACGTTCGAAGGGTCCTCAGGACGCGGAAACAACGGAGGTGCGGAATGCGCAGCCTCAGGTGAGAGTCTAAAACCGCGAAAAAACCGGTCAAGCGTGGATTCCGGCGGGCCGGCCGTGCATCATCCGGGGATGACAAAACGACAATCCGGCACCGTGCACCACCTCACCGAGTCCGATGTGGGGCAGACGCTGGCCGCATTCCTGCGATCGCGGATGGACGGCACGGCGTGGTCGCGGATCCAGAAACTGGTGCGGTCACGGCATGTGCTCGTGCATGGCAACGTCTGCACCGACGCGGCCCGGCGGCTGAAGGCGGGCGAGGTCGTGAAGGTGCTCGAGGTGGCGGCCGCGCCGCTCCCCAAGGCAGACGACGTGGCCGTCGTGCACGTCGATGACGACGTGGTGGTGGTCGAGAAGCCGACAGGCGTGAACACGACGCGGCACCACGAGGAGGCCTCGTGGCCGGCACGGCGGCGGCAGGTGCAGCCCACCCTCGAGGAGCTGGTGCCCGACGCGATCGGCCGCCATCTCTTCAGGAGGTTCGGCGGCGTCGCGGGCCGCGGTGAGCCGAAGCGGCGGCGGATCCAGCCGGTGCGGGCCGTGCACCGCATCGATCGCGAGACGAGCGGCCTGGTCGTCTTCACCAGGAACGTGCCGGCGAGCCGCATCCTCGCCGAGCAGTTCCGGCTGCACACCACGCACCGCCGCTACCTCGCGATCGTCGTGGGCCGGGTGACGGCCCGCACGATCCGGTCGCAACTCATTCGCGACCGGGGTGACGGTCGCCGTGGCTCGGCCGAGGGCGAGGAGGGCAAGGAGGCGGTCACGCACGTGGCGCCGCTGGAGCAGTTTGGCGACGACTACACGCTCGTGGAGTGCCGCCTCGAGACGGGCCGCACCCACCAGATCCGGATCCACATGGCCGAGAGCGGCCACGTGGTGTGCGGCGAGCGGGTCTACGCCTCGAGTCGCCGCGACGGCAAGCAGGACGAATCCCGGGCTCCACGGGTGATGCTGCACGCGGCGGAGCTCGGCTTCGTGCATCCGGTGAGCGGGGAGGCGCTCCGCTTCTCGAGCCCGCTGCCCGCGGACATGCTGCGGGTGCTGGCCTGGCTACGGAAGGACTATGCAGACCCGTCTGGTGGCAGCCCGACGCGGTGAGCCGTGGGGGCCTTCGTCAGGAGGCAGAAAGGCTCGCGCATGCGGCGGTCATGAGGCACTGCACCGACTACGGGAGCGGAACCGCCTCGCCGCCGGCGATCGTCGCCGTGGCCTCCCACGCGGCGGGATCGACGCTGTCGGCCATGAATCGCACGGCACCGTCGGCCATGCCGACGACCACACCCCCCGTGTGCCGGCTGCGGGCGGTTCGCCAGCCGTAGCCCGCGTACATCCGCGACTTGTCGGGCGTGGTCATCAGGGCGGAGAGGCAGTCGAGCGCGGCGCCATTGGGCTGGCGGGCGTGGTTGTAGAGCGTGGTGCGGTATTCGCCGTTGGCCCAGGAGAAGCCGCGGAGGTCGGTGAAGTTGTAGTAGAAGGGGCGGCCGCAGCCAGCCGCCGTGAGCGGCGTTGCAAACGTGAATCCGTAGCCAGTCGCAGGTTCGATGCCGTCCGGTGACGTGGTGGCCTTGGGACCAGCCCCGAGGATGCTCTCGGAGAAGGCTGCCGTCTTCGACAGGCCATCGCGAATATCGCGGGGACGTGTTCGCGAGTTGATGCCGTACATGCCGTTGGTCTCGAACGGTGATCCGCCGTCGACGCCGCTGCCGGTGCAGCCGGCGTAGTTGGTCGGCCCAAAGAGGTCGGCCACGGCCGTGGCGATGTCGCTCGGGCAGAGAAACAGAGGAATCGTGAGCTTGACGAGCGGTTTGTTCTGTGGGGCGATGTCGCCCGGCGAGAGGCCGACGTAGAGCGGCACCGAGAGGTCGAGGCTGCGGAGCAGCTGCTCCTGTTCGTAGTAGGGGGCGAGGTGGGCGAGCACCGACCAGCGAAAGAACTGGTGCGGGAAGTCGGGTCGTTCCTCCCACTGCCGCGACTCGGCGCCGATCGGAAACCGCCCGCGGGCTGACTCGTGGTTGGCGGCGGCGATGCCGATCTGCCGTA
>Ga0164294_10004878_pt1 | contig 11601 bp, 4 predicted proteins | sample GEODES005metaG_FD_111479 | JGI IMG/M metagenome (GOLD analysis project Ga0164294, IMG submission 111479) | Oligotrophic lake water microbial communities from Sparkling Lake, Wisconsin, USA - GEODES005 metaG | ecosystem: Environmental > Aquatic > Freshwater > Lake | place: USA: Sparkling Lake...
GCGGACTTCTGGATGGCCTTCTTCTCCGCCACGAACGCCTGAAGAATTCGCCGTAGCAGACTGCCTTCGTCCGCATCGGCTTGTTCGATGACTTCCTGATAATCGTATTTGATCAAGCTGTAGATGGTCACGTCAGGCTCGTCGCAGCTCAACTCAAATATGAATAGCGCCCCGGGTTTATGTCCCCCGTGATGCAATCTGGCGAACTCCCGCGACAGCGATTGCGCCCCCGCCTCGAAGGTGACCTCCCCCCGCGCCATCTCGCCGATCTTCGCCTTGACTGCAGACTCTGGCTCGAACGAATAGACGCTTGCCGCGTCCGTATTGCGGATGCGCTCGATGAAGAAGTCGGGATGTTCAACCTCCCGCGCCAGCTCAGGGTTGAAGGGCCCGTCTCGAACCACATGGAGAATCATGTGCTCGATCTGCAGCGACGCGAATTGACCTTCCGACAGAAAACCCATGTGCGACCTCCCCTTAGCGCTGAACGCTAGCGGCAATCATTGCGCTCTGGCAGTGGCATTCGCTACGGATATGGCAAAGCCCATCGGAACACAAGGTGAACGAATTAAATCGCGCCGACATTGCCACGCTGTGGGTGCTAGTTGCCAGGTCGCCGGTCGATCTCGATCCGTTGGTATCCGAATGACCAGAAAATTCTAAAAGGCGCACGCCAAAAATGTGACCAACGACCGCTTTCGAAGCCGGACTTCACGCCGCAGAACGACTGACAGCTAATCCGAAACCAGCCAGTCGACTCTTGGGCCGTTTGCGGACTGACTGCTTGTCGGAAGTGAGCAAGCGGCAGCTGCCATTCCGAAAAGGACGCCGACGGATGACGTGTCGCTTGGCGCTACACCTGCCGGAGAAGGGGCTCAACAAGCCCGATTGGATGAGAAGACGTAGCGATCTGCCGCCCGTTGCCTATATCGGACGCGAATAAAGAAACGGCGCGACGGGCGGATGGGAATCGATCCAACATTGGGCAAGGGTCTGGCCACAGGCGCGAAGGCGGGTGGCAAGGCGCTGCTCGCCAAGGCCATGCTCCAGTGGAAGCGGCGCGGCGCGTCGCCCCTGACCGACCTCGCCACGGGCACCGTCGACCGCGAGCTGGAGGAGGCGCTCGACACGCTCACCGGCGATGCCGCCACGCTCCCCGACGCGATCGCGAAGCGCCTGAAGGCGGCGATATCCGCGCGCCCGCCGATGTTCGCCGAGATCGAGGTCCGCGAATGGCTGCGCATCCCGGAGGTGCGCGCGGTGATTAAGGACGCGACGCTCGCGTCCGTGGCCCAGGAGGCGATCGACGCGCAGCGCGCTGAGGCCGAACGCCTATACCTCGCGGCGAAGGGTGACGCGGACTGGTATGGCGGCGCACTGTTCGACCACGCCGTGGCCTTCCTGTCGCTCACGCTCGACGCGAAGACCTCTACCGAGACTCGGCTCGGCATCGCCACCGGCAACCGCAACATGGCGCGGCTCGCCGCGGACATCGCCGACGTTGGCCGCACCGTCGCCGACGGGAACGACCGCATGCTCGCGCTGCTCCAGCAGGTCGTCGACGGGCAGGCCGGCGGCCCGTTCCCGGCGGAGATCGTCGGGGAGCACATCCTCGCCGAGGTCGCGATCGAGACGCGCTGGCGCGCCATCGTGGATGACGGGCAGGTCGAACGCGCCGTGCGGCTCGCCGAGCGCGTGGCGGTGGGCGGCGACCTTCAGGAAGCCCCGCCCGCCGCCCGGAGCGGCGCGATGCGGATGGCCGCGGCGACGCTCGCGCGGAACGGACGCGCGTCCGACGCCGCCAAGTGGCTCGACGCCGCGACGGACGCCGGCGCGAACGACCTCGGGACGGACCGGGCGAGGGTCGCGATCTTCGAGAAGGACTGGAACGCCGCGGCGACTCTGCTGAAGGACAGGACCGACCGCATGGCGGTGTCGCTCGCGATCGACCTGATCAGGGGCCGGGACGGGGACGCCGCCGCGCTCGACCACGTCGACCGCCACATGGCGCACGCTGATATGACCGGGTTCCTCGTGCCGGCGGTCGCGACCTGGATGGCGACTGCCAACCGCTGGGAGGATGCCGAAAACCTCTATGCGGCGGCGAGCGACGAGCAGATCGAGGAGAATCCGACCCTGCTCTACGCGCGGGCGCGGATGCGGATCGCGATGCTCGGTCCCGCGGACCAGCGCCTCGGCACGATCGAGAGCGCGTCCAACCTGCCCCGGCCGTCGGCGGTCCGGAACGACGCCGAAGGCGCGCGCCTGCTCAACGCGGCGCGGGATGACCTCGCCGGCCTAGCCGCCCTGATCCCCGCTGACCGCTACGCCGCCTTCGCCGTCAGCGTGGACGTCCATCGCCTCTACCTCGACTTGCTGTCGGGCGACCCAGAGCTGATCGAAGCGGCGACGGACCGGTTGCACGACAAGCTCGCCGACTACGATCAAGTGGTCGACTACGCCTGGCTGGCGCTGGCCTTCGACATCGAGTTCGACGAGACGACGCTGCGCGCCAACCTCGATCGCGCTCGCGCCGTGGGCGGCTGGCACCAGGGGCAGCTCGTCACCGCCTTCCAGCTCGCCATGCGCGACGACCGCGAGGGCGGGTCGCTCGCCGCCTTCATCGACGCCAACCGCAACCAGCTCGTCGAGGCGCTCGGGGCTGGGCAGACGGTCGGCATCGAGATCGAGGCACTCGCCCGGCAGGGGCGCATCCCCGAGGGCCGCGCGCGCCTCGACGAATGGCGGGACCGTCTCGAGCCGGACACGATCGGACGACTCGAGGCGCTGCTCGACGAGCAGGAGGGGGGCAATCCGCTCGCGATCCGGCTCGCCCGGTTCGAGGCGACCGACGCCGAGCCCGACCTGCTCGCGCTGATCGGCGCGCTCGGCGACGCCCGGGATGACAGGCTTGCGGACTATTCGGCGCTGATGTGGCGTCGGCGGCACCGGACCGAGGACGCCGTCCGGGCCTGCAACGTCTACTTCAACAGCGGCAGGGACGGCCCGCTCGACGCGTTCCTCGAGGAGATCGGCACCGGCGTCGACGACGATCCGCAGCTCTCGGCGCATGCGGCCTGGGCCTCATACCGCGCGGGCGAGCTCGACGAGGCGGACCGCCGCCTGGCGCCGCTCCGGGTCGCCTCGCCCGACAACGTCTCGCTGCGCCAGCTCGACATCAACGTCGCGCTCGAAGGCGGCGACTGGCGCCGGCTGGCACCGCTCGTGCGGGAAGACCTCGACCGACGCGAGCACCGGTCGGCCCGCCAACTCCTCCAGGCGGCCGAACTCGCCCATGCCATGGACGACCCGATCTCGGACGAACTCACGCGCGCCGCGGCCGCGGCCGCGCCAGACGACGCCGCCGTCCTCATGCAGGCGTTCACTCAGGCGCTGCGCAGGGGCCGGGACTGGAGCGACGAGACCGGCGAATGGCTCCGGCGCGCCATCGAGCTGTCCGGCGACTCGGGCCCGCTGCAGCGCCGAAAGCTCAAGGACATCATCGAGCTGCGCGACGAGCACTTCCGGCGCAGCCTGGAGATCGACGACCTGATCATGTCCGGCGACGTGCCGCTGGCGATGGTTGCGGCGCCGCTCGGGACGACGCTGAGCGAGCTCGTTCTCTCGCGTCTCGCGGCCAACGTCACGATCGAGGACGGCAGGCACAGGGCGTGCCTGCCCTTCGTCGCCGGCAACCGGTTGAACGTCGACATGACCGGCGCGACCCGCATCGGGCTCGACCCGAACGCGATCCTAGCGCTCCAGCTCTGCGGCCTGCTCGAGGACACGCTCGGCGCGTTCCCCGAGATCGTGATCCCCGCCGGCACGCTACCCTCCATGTTCAACGACCTGACGCGCGCGGACCGCTCGCAGCCGGCGCGCGTCGAGCAGGGGATCAGGATCAAGGAACTCGCCGGCAACGGCCGGCTCGAGACGCTGCCCGCCGTGCCCGCCGACGTCGAACCGTTCGACGACCTCCACGCGGCGGCGGAGCGGCTGGGCGGATCGGTCGTCCACGGCTTCCCGATCCACGTCGCCGGCACCTTCATGGAGGAGGTGCGCGATGCCGAGCCCTTCAAGGAACGCCTGGTGAGCCCTGGCGCGGTCGCGGCTGCGCTGGCGGCGCTGGGCGAGACGAGCGTCGAGGAGACGGAAAAGGCCGCGAAGCGGCTGGAAGGCTCCGGCAGCTGGCCGGACGAGACCCCGCCGGACCTCGACCGCCCGCTCGTCGTCGACGGCGTGTCGCTGCACGCGCTCGACGACGCGGGCATCCTCGAGCCGCTCCTGCGCGCCGGCACGAAGATCTTCATCCCGAAGGCAGTCGTCGACATGGCCGAGAACGAGATTCGCCAGCGCTCGGACTCGCAGGAACTCGCGCGGTCGATCGAGACGGTCCGGGCGACGCTGCGGTCGGCGCTGACGAGCGGCAAGGCCGTCATCGGCAAGTTCCAGCGCGACGCCGAGGCGATGCCCAGGGACGAGGACGGCAACGTCGAGCGCGATCCCGCGCTCGCCCCGCTCATCTCGCTGCTTCAGGACGGTTCCGGGGTCGAGGCACTCGTATCCGGCGACCGGATGGTGAACCGCCACGGCGTGTTCACCGATCGGACGGGCGGTGGCCGCCCGGTGCTCACCATCATCGACGTCATCAACCAGCTGGTGCGGGCCGGCAGGATAACTGCCGCCCGTCGGGCGACGGCGATCCGCAAGCTGCGCGAGGCCGGCGTCGCGATGATCCCCACGGACGCCGACGAGGTCGCGGCCGCGGCGGCGATCGGGAACTGGACGCACGGGCCCTCGCGCGACCTGCGCGCCATCTGCGACTCCATCCATCTGCCCCTGCTGCGCCGGGCGTTGCTCCTGCCCGACGACCGGCACTGGCTCCGCGGCGCCACGCTGTCGATGGCGCTGGCGATCAGGAAGTGCTGGGCCGACCTCGACGTCGAGGTCGCGACCAAGGCTGCGGATTTCCTGTTCCACAACCTACCCAACGTGGGAGGCTGGATAGAGCGGGATCCGGACCCTTCCGCCAGCGCCTGGGCCGACGACGTGGCGACCGCCGTCCACGCCGTGCTTGCCCTTCCATTCGAGGTGCCGCCCGAACGGCTCGAGGCATATCACGACTGGTATGCGTCGCGCGTCCGCCCCCGTCTCGAGGGCCGCGACCGGGCCGCGCTCGCAGGCGTGAGGAGCCGGCTCGGACTGGTGCTGACTACCCCGCGCCAACAGGACGACCCCGACATCGGACCGGTCTCGCCGGAACAGGAAGCGCGCCTCAACCGGCTCGTCGCCGGACTCGTCCCTAAGTTCCACCTCGACGCACTCGTCGACGAGGCGGCCGTGCACGCCGCGCTCGGCGGCACCCGCGCCGCGATCGTCGTGGACGAGCACGAGGTCGAGATCGCGGCGGTCGCCCGCTTCCTCGGCGACGCGATGGACGGTGTAGTGTCGCCGCTGACGGCGGTGGACGGGACCGTGCTCGCCGAGAGCGGCGACGCCCGGCCTGACGGCTCGGCCACGATCACGCGACCATGGGGGACGCTCCGGTTCGACATGGCCGGGCTCTTCGCGAAGGATCCCGCGATGCGGCGGCTGACGTTCGACGCGCTGGCCGCGCAGAATACGATCGCCCCGAGCAGCGCAGCGCTCTGGCGTGACGTCGTCGCGAGCGCGCCGCTCCCCGCCGACCTCATGGTCATCCTGATGGACGAACTGCACGCCTCGCCCGAGACGTTCCTGGCGTCCCTGCGCCATACCGACCATCCGCTGAACTTCTCTGACATCTCCACGCTCGACGAGCGCCTGCTCGCCTCCATCCTCGACGTCGCGGACCCGGCCGCGGACCTCGCCGCCACGATCGACGCCGTGGCGACCGCGCACGCCGCCGCCCCCGGACTGGCGCACGCCGCGCGCGTGCTTGCGCCGCTCGCCGTCTCGCCGGACCTCAAGTTCGGCAAGCTGGTGGCCGGGCTAGGCGACGACGAGGTCGCCGGACTGTGCGGGGAACTGCTTGAGGAGGGGGACGCGTTCAGCCTCGTCGCCGCGTTCGAGGCCTGTTGCGCGCGGCACGCGTCGCCCGCCTGCGTCGCCGTGGGAAACAGCATCCTGGAGGCGCTCTTCGGCGAGGAAGGCCGGCACGAGCAGATCGCGCACGACTGGTGCATCGCGGCCCGCATGGTGCTGGCGAGCGCGGACCTCGAGCACGCGCTGCCCGACTGGCCCCTGCCGCAACGGCGGGCGACCCTCCTCGCACACGCGGGCAACGTCTCGAGGGCGCTAGCCGGCTACGACTTCGACCGGCCCGAACTGCTTACGTCCGCCTACGGATGGATCGCGACCCGCTACCGGCTTCGCGGCCAGCTCGAACGGGTCGAGTCGAGCGAATGGGTCCGGGACTGGCTCAACCCCAGCGTGGTCACCGCGCAGATGATCAGGCGGATGGACACGGCGCTCGACACGATCGACGTCGAGGAACGGCCGAAGTCGTGGGTCGTGGGCATCGCCAAGGGCGTCGGCTCCTTCGCCGGCAGCCACTCCAGCGCGATGTTCGCGATACCCGGTCCGCTCGACGCCTTCTCCCCGACGTTCCGGCGCGGCGAAGACCTGGAATCGGACAAGTGGGCGCCCGAGATCGTCGGCGCGGAAGCGGTCCCGGCCCTCAACATGCTCTACGTGCTGGTGTCGGTGGCAGGACCGCCCAACGACCTGCCGCCTATGGTCGACGCCGTCGCCGAACTGGTCCGACGGTGCGACAGCGAACATCGCAACCAGGCGATCCAGCTCTCGTTCGTCGCCGCGGCCAAGTGGAAGTCCGCTGACCTCGCCGATCGGCTGATGGAGATTGTCCTGGCGGAGCCGGGCGCTCGTAGCAAGCACATTGGAGCCACCGCCGAGTTCGCCGTGTCGGCGGCCGCGGCGCAGCCTGACGCGCTCGCTATGAGAGATGCAGCCATCGCCAGGCTTACGGACCTCGCCTTCGGTCCGCTCAACCAGGACGCGGCGGAGATCCTTGCGAACTTCCTCGACCTGCTCGCCAACGTCATCCCACAGTGGGCGACGGAGCTTGAGCGCCTCCGCATCGCGGCGTTGCTGGCAGCGTGACGGCTTGTTAGGCGCGGGCCGTCGGAACTTGCCGTTGGTCCGTGCCGCCCGCAGTTCTATCCTGCGGTTGCCTACGGTCGGAGCGAGCGGGACGAACGAATGTCTGCTTCCGGGCCTGGCCATCACCGCAGCGAACGGCCGAATTTAGGGCGCAAAGCAGACGCCGCTCTAGCGGCCAAGCCCCCGCCCCCGCCCAAAGTCGATCCCGTGATTGAATGCCAACTCCGCTCCGATCCGGCGACCTGTATCGATCGTAATTCCGAGCTGCGCTTTCCGTGCAGCGAGTATCGACTCCATTTGCGGGTCTCGTTCTAGGCTCTTCGCCATGCCCGCCATCTCTCTCCTGATCGCCTTGTGGCTCGTCACATCGCCAGCCACATAGGCGCGCTGGGACTGCTTCAGCAGCTTATCCCAGCGCGCGACGAACTGATCGGCCCGCTTGGCTGGATCGGCCCGCATCTCGGCTTCCAATGCCATCGCCTGGATGGCCCTCTGCGGTCGCCCGTTCGCCGCTTCATCGATCGTGGTGCGATCGGCATTGAATACGTTCTGCAGATCGCGCTTAACGCCCGGTCGTAGCCCTTCCATTTCAGCGACGGCCTTATCGAGAGCGGCACGCTGATGCGGAAGTTCCGCAGAGCCTTCAGTTCGGACGCGCAGAATATCGGCTACCGAACGGGCAACGCGCACCACGGCTCGTTCGAAAGGAGACAGTTCCGGCACATCCGGCGTGACGCAAAGCTTCAGCCCGGCAAAGCGGTTCGGCCCAGGCCGCTGCACCTGCGCCCGTTCGGGCGGCGGATAGTCCGCAGCCATGTCCTTGCCGCGCTCGCGCGACAGCGCCCGGGTCAACCCTTCTCGATTTGCGAAATCGTCGCGACCATAATGAAGATCGACGCTGTCGCGATGGCGTGACAGCGCGACATAGGCGGCATGCCGGTCGAGCCCCGGCGTTGCCAGCACATGTACGCGGTCGACTGTCACACCCTGTGCTTTGTGCACGGTAGCGGCATAGCCATGGTCGAAGTTAGCATAGTCCTTTATGTCGAATGCGATCGAATGTCCGTCGTCGAGCAGCACCGCCATCCGCGCCTGCGTGACTGACTGCACCTGTCCGAGCGTCCCGTTCTTCACGCCGAGGCTGCGCTCATTGCGCAGGAACATGATCCGGTCTCCGGACGCGAATTCACGCGACCCGCGCTCGGTCGAGATCATTACATCATCGCCCAGTTCGCCCGCGGCGCGCAGCCTGTCGCGCGCGGCGACATTGAGTTCGCGCACCTCCTCATTGGTGTGGGTAAGGATAATCCGCGAAGCGCGCGGCGCTTCGGAACGATCACGATCCCACCGATCAATCAGGTCGGCGCGTGCATCCTCGCGCGTTTCGGCATCATGGATGCGGTCGTGCCGGCCATAGGCGCCGATCGCTTCCGCCGTCCGCTCGGTCGCGAGATAGCGTGTGGCATCACGCTGCCAGTCCTCGCGCTGGCGGCGAATCTCGGTGATCTCGATACTGCCATGCCGTTCAGCGGTCGCCCGGAATGCGGCGCCCGCTTCTATCGCCTGAAGCTGTTCGGGGTCGCCGACCAGCACGACCTTGGCGCCGCGCTTCTCGGCTTCGGTCAGCACGCGTTCCATCTGGCGCGTACCGATCATCCCTGTCTCGTCGATCACCAGCACATCGCGATTGGTCAGCAGTTCGCGCCCGTCGGTCCATTGATGCTCCATGCTGGCGATGGTGCGCGAGGCGATGCCCGAGCCACTCTCCAGATTCTCGGCGGCAATACCGGACAGCGCTACGCCGCGGACCGAGTAGCCGGCGCTCTCCCAAGCCTCCCGCGCGACCCCAAGCATCGCCGATTTGCCGGTGCCGGCATAGCCGACGACCACACTCAGCCCCTGACCTCTTGTCACATGGTCGAATGCACTGCGCTGCTCGCTCGACAGCACCAGTCCGCGCATCTCCGCGCGCACCAATGCGAGCTTGCGATGCTGCTCGTCCATGCCGTGCCGCCGACTCGCCTCAAGTCGAATGGTGGCGCGCTCGAGCCGCTTCTCGGTCTCGACCATATCGCGGCTGGTGAAACGGTCCTGGCCACGTCCATCCTTGCCGAGCGCGACCAATTCCGGCGACGCGCGCACCGCCGCCATCACGCGGTCGAACTGATCCTTTCCCTCGCTATGCCGGTGCACGAACATCGCAAGGTCGCGCGTGGTGAAGGTCGCCTGGGTGCGAGTGATCGCGTCGAGCGCCAGCGCCGGTTTCGCCAGCAGTTTCTCGCCGTTAGCGTACGCGATGGCGTGGTGCTCTTCCAACCGCTCAGAGGCGAGCCCCTGCTCCGCCATACGCGCAGCGGCCGGGCCAATCTTGTGCTGCGGTTCAAGGTCGATGCCCTGCGCTTCCAAAGAGCGGTGGTCGACCCGTGCATCGATATCGAGTTCAGCCAGCCGTCGGTTGACATGCTCGGCCCAGCGCTCGCGCCATTTCTCCAGCAGGTCGGTGCGGTTCCAGTCGCGGTTCTTCTTGCCGAACCCGTTTTCATCGACGCCCCGCAGGGTGAGCATGACGTGCGCGTGCGGTTTGGGCTCGCCATCGGTCCCGATGTCCCAATGCACATTGAGATCGCCGATCATCCCCTGCGCGACGAACTCCCGCTCGACAAACTCCCGCGCCAGCCGAATGCCTTCGGCCTGGTCCAGCTCGCGCGGAATTGCGAACTCCACCTCGCGGGAAAGCTGCGCGTCCTTACGCAGCTCGGCCGCCTCGACCGCATTCCAGAGCTTTTCCCGATCGGCGAGGTGCTCCGGAGCGCCGTCGGGCAGCAGCACCTCGGAGTGAACAACGCCGGCCTTGTTCGAGAAGTCGTGATGGCGATCCAGTCGCTCATCATAGAGACGAGAGGCGGAGCGATAGGCAGCGGACGCTAGCGCCGACGATCTGTTGACGCGGGAGATGATCTTGGCCGAGAAATGGTAGATCGCCATGACGGCAATCCACTTACACCCCACAAGCTACGTCGGCACGACGTATAAGCGCGCCCTCGAAAGAATTCATCTTTCTCGGGATTGCGTAATCCCAAGAGATTTCAGGGCGTTGTCGCTGATCGAAGACAGCGATAACTGGTCGATCCTCATCATGCAAATGAGGATCGACCGATGCGCAAACCCCGTGACTATGATGCCGTGCTGAAGGCGCTGAACGACAAGGCCAGGCAGTTGCGCGAGCAGAAGCTGCGGCAGCTCGGCGAACTGGTCGTCGCGATCGGCGCTGACGCACTCCCGGTCGAGCAGCTTGCGGGCGCGCTGCTCAGCGCGATCGACACCAAGGATGCGGCAATCAAGGAGGGCTGGCGCAAGCGCGGCGTGGCCTTCTTTCAGACAGCGCCGCGCGGTGCTCGAGGCGCTGACAAGAACGATCCTCGCACTGCATCGGGCGCAGGCAGCCCGGCGCCGGCTGCAAGCGAAGATCGCGCGTGATGACAAGCGGGCCTGGGTGGTGAAGCGCCGCGAACGCACGCGCCAGTTGATCGAACTCGGCGGCCTGGTTGCGAAAGCCGGCTTGGTCGAACTGACCGATGACGATCGGGCGGCAATTTTCGGAGCGCTGCTCGAAGCCGCAGCAACGCTGCGTAGCGAAACCGGAGATAAGGCGCTTGCGCTTTGGCAACGGCACGGCAAGCGCGCCTTCGCGCTTGCCGCTGATCAAGGTTCGCCGCCATACCGAGCCGGTGAGTGACAGTCTTCAGCCGGCAATCGCCGCCGTCATTGCGCGCGCCCCAGAGTGGGTCCGCCAGGAACTAGCGTCCAAGGATCCCGCGACGCGCGCGCGCCGAGGTAGCTCTTACCGCGATGATTGCGAGAGCGCTCGACGAAGCACGCGACTCCAAAGCCTAGGTAGTGAACTCATTGAAAGACCGCTTCCAGGCATGGCCGTAAACGGCTGCTTCTGGGTGGGAAGCGGACGTTAGACGGCGGGGCACCCGCTAGTGACGCAAAGCGCTCCCCCAACGACGAACGGCAGTGCGACCAAAAAGGCAGCGATATAAATTGGAACAACTGCAACCCTGGTGAAGCGTCGCCAATCGGCGGTCGCAATCCCTGTTAGTCCAACGGCGAGCGACAGGGTCGGCCCCGACCAGAAGAAGATGGATTCCGCGAGCGATCCGAAATCAGCGAAGATTGGGTAGCTGCTAGCCCACAGGACCATCATAAAACAGGCGCTACCAGCGACAGCAAGGATGTTCGCATTTGGGAAGTCATCATGCCAGCATACTCCCGCTCGAAATGCCCGCAACTGGGTGGTAAACCGCCATAGGAGCTATTACTCAAACCGGATGCGGATTTTCATCGTTCTGATCTCTGCGCTTCTCGCCCCAGTTGAGACGGCAATGGTAACACGCCCGTTCGCCCCGGAGACAATCAGCGTTCGCCTGCGCGCTAGCTACGGCATTTGCGCCGGAGCCTGTCCTAACTTCGCTGTGACTGTCAGTCCGTCGGGAC
>Ga0164294_10004879_pt1 | contig 11601 bp, 9 predicted proteins | sample GEODES005metaG_FD_111479 | JGI IMG/M metagenome (GOLD analysis project Ga0164294, IMG submission 111479) | Oligotrophic lake water microbial communities from Sparkling Lake, Wisconsin, USA - GEODES005 metaG | ecosystem: Environmental > Aquatic > Freshwater > Lake | place: USA: Sparkling Lake...
ACCCGTCTGGGTAAGGTCACAGTCATGGACGAGATCATCTTTCGCAGCGACGTGAGTGTCGAACTGATTCGAGCGAGCGCGAGTGATGCTGATGTGGTGTGGTCAGCGCGTGTCTCGACCATGGGCGAGCAGTCTTTGGAGGACGTGACTGCGGATCCGGAGCGATCCAAGGGGCTCATCAACTATCTCATGCGAGATCGCCATGGCACGCCCTTTGAGCACAACTCCATGACGTTCTTCGTGAGTGCGCCGATCTTCGTTTTTCGTGAGTTCATGCGGCATCGGATTGCTTCATACAACGAGGAGAGTGGGCGCTACCGCGAGTTGCGTCCAGTCTTTTATGTGCCTGCGCCAGAGCGTCGACTTGTGCAGCAGGGCAAGCCAGGGGCATATGTCTTCGAAGAAGGCACTGAGGAGCAATATCAGGTTGTCGTTGCAGAGACCAAGCGCGCGTGCACCGAGTCATACGTGGCGTACCGGAAAATGCTCGATGCAGGGGTTGCTCGCGAGGTCGCCCGTGGAGTCCTGCCCGTCGCCACCTACTCGTCGATGTACGTCACCATGAACGCACGCGCGCTTATGAATTTCCTGTCGCTCCGGACCAAACGTGAGGACAGTCATTTCCCGTCATATCCACAGCGCGAAATCGAGATGGTCGCGGAAAAAATGGAGGACCTCTGGGCGGGGCTCATGCCGCTGACTCATACGTCCTTCTGCGCCGCCGGACGCGTCGCGCCCTAGTCGCGATATCCTCCTACCGTGCAGGTTACTTCCACCACCGCGCCCTTCGGGACGATGCTGACCGCGATGGTCACGCCGTTCAAAGCGGACGGTTCGATGGATCTTGACGGAGCGGCCGAGCTAGCGACGTATCTCGTTGATCGCATGCGCAACACCGGGCTGGTTGTCAGCGGCACAACAGGTGAGTCCCCGACCACCGCTGACGAAGAAAAAGTCGAGCTACTCCGAGCAGTCGTGGGAGCAGTCGGCGACCGCGCACATGTCGTGGCAGGTGTCGGCAACAACGACACGTTGCACACCGTGGAGATCGCGCGACAGGCGACGCGCGCTGGAGCAGATGCACTCATGGTTGTTACGCCGTATTACAACCGGCCGCCGCAGGAGGGCGTGGCGCAGCACTTCTTGACGATCGCGGATGCGACCGACCTACCGATCGTCACCTATGACATCCCCAAGCGCACCGGAACCGCTATCGAGACTGAGACATTGGTGCGCATCGCGCAGCATCCGCGCATCGTGGCCAATAAGGACGCAAAGGGCGATCTTGAAGCTGCTCAGTGGGTTATTCGTCGGACTGGCTTACCGTGGTATTCCGGTGACGATGCACACAATCGCCCGTTGCTATCCGTGGGAGCCGTTGGTGCCATCTCCGTTGCCGGACACGTCGTGGGTGACCGCATCGAGGCCGTGCGTGAAGCTTTCCTCGCCGGACGTGTCGCTGAGGCCATTGCCCTAAATAGCGATCTACTCCCGGTCTACTCCGGAATTTTTCGAACAGCAGGTGTGATCTTGACCAAGGCGGGCCTCAACGAGCAGGGGCTTCCTGCTGGACCCGTACGACTTCCCCTCGTCAATGCCACCTCTGAGCAGATCGCGCTCCTGCGCCGAGATCTCGCCGAGAGTGGCGTTCCCGGTTTCGTATGACGCATCCCGAACCACAGTTGCAGACGCCGCCTCCTCTTGAGCCGGACACTTTGCGCATCTACGCGCTGGGCGGGCTTGGCGATATCGGTCGCAACATGACCGTGATGGAGTGCAACGGCAAACTCCTTATCGTTGATTGTGGCGTGCTGTTCCCTGAGGATTCTCAGCCAGGCGTTGACCTGATCCTCCCCGACTTCGCTCCCATTGCCGAGCGACTCGATGACATCGTTGCCGTTGTATTGACTCACGGCCACGAAGACCACATTGGCGCAGTGCCCTACCTGTTGCGACGCAAGGCCGACATTCCGCTTGTGGGAACGAGACTGACCCTCGCTCTTCTCGAAGCTAAACTTCGTGAGCATCGGATCTCCCCGCTGACACTCGAGGTGCGCGAAGGCCAGCGTGAGCGTTTGGGTCCATTTGATGTGGAGTTCTTCGCCGTCAATCACTCGATTCCTGACGCTGTTGCACTAGGAATTCGGACCCCTGGCGGCACGGTTCTGCATACTGGCGACTTCAAAATGGATCAACTGCCGATGGATGGTCGCATCACCGACTTGGCCGGATTCGCTCGTCTCGGCGAGGAGGGAGTCGACCTGTTGTTGGTGGATTCCACCAACGCAGAAGTTCCAGGTTTTGTCACTTCAGAGCGCGAGATCATGCCAGTACTGGATGCGGTGTTTCATCGTGCTGGGGGACGTATCATCGTGGCTTCATTCGCCTCGCATGTTCATCGCATTCAGCAGGTCATTGATTCTGCGCACGCGCATGGTCGGCAGGTTGCATTCGTGGGACGTTCCATGGTGCGCAACATGCACGTAGCTCGCGACCTTGGCTATCTCACCATTCCTGGCGGCACGATGGTCAGCGTCGACGAACTCCCCGGTCTTCCCGATGATCGAACCGTGCTGATCTGTACCGGGTCGCAGGGTGAACCGATGGCCGTGCTTTCCCGAATTGCCAATCGTGACCACGCGATTGCCGTGGGGCCAGGTGACACGATTGTTCTTGCGTCGAGTCTCATCCCCGGTAACGAGAACGCCGTGAACCGCGTTATCAATGGACTTACTCGCCTTGGCGCCACCATCGTGCACAAAGGCAATGCTCTGGTGCACGTCTCGGGGCATGCATCCGCTGGCGAACTTCTGTACCTGTACAACATCGTGAAGCCCCGCAACGTGATGCCCGTGCACGGTGAGTGGCGCCACCTTCGGGCAAATGCGGCTCTCGCTCGTGCGACCGGAGTTCCCGAAGACAATGTCATCGTTGCCGAAGACGGCGCCGTGGTGGACCTGCGTGAAGGGGCCGCAAAGGTCGTGGGGGCCTTCCCCGTGCGTTATGTCTACGTGGATGGTTCGGGAGTGGGCGACATTAGTGAAGCATCACTGAAGGACCGTCGGGTTTTGGGCGAAGAAGGATTCATCTCCATCTTCGTCGTGGTCAACATCGCTGAGCGGCGAGTTGTGACGGATCCGCAGATCCATGCACGAGGCGTCGTCGAAGGCGATCACGCCTTTGATGGCGTTCTGGAGAAGGTGCGTGAGGTCATTGAGGCCGCCCTCGCCGATGGGGAAGTCGACGCCCACCAGATCCAGCAAGTCATTCGTCGGACCGTGGGCAGATGGGTCAGTCATACGCACCGGCGAAGGCCGATGATCATCCCCGTCGTAGTGGAGACGTAAGCGACACGACACGCGTGGCGGGTGTGACAGCCGGGACAAGTGGGATCTGACGGGTAACCTTCCCCTATGGCCACCACGTCCTCGCGCGCCCGAAAGCCGGCGGCGAAGTCCAGCTCGCGGAAGGCAACCCCTAAAAAATCCCGGCGCTTTCTCGGTGGACTAGGCCGCGTCATCGCCCGACTCTGGGGCGGTCTTGCTCTCATGGTCGGCACAGTCTCGCGTCGGGTCGGAACCGGTGCTCGCGATCTTCCGGAAGAACATCGCAGAGATGGATTGGGGCTGCTCCTTTTGGGCGCTTCCGTCATCTTCGCCGCAGCGATCTGGTTTGGGGTCGATGGCTGGATGGTGGCTGGTCTCGGCACGGTGTCAGCGGCGCTGATTGGTGCTCTCGACATCGTCATACCCGTTCTCTTCGCGGTCGCGGCTTGGCGCACGCTTCGCCATCCCGAGCAAGGTGCGACAACCGGCCGCATTCTGATCGGATCGATTGCGATAGTCATCGCTGCGGCTGGGCTGTGGCATTTGCAGTCGGGCACCCCATCGCTGAGTGATGGTTGGGATACGCTCGGTGGAGCAGCAGGCATCGTCGGCTGGGCTGTGACCGCGCCAGTCGTGTCTGCGGTTGGTCCCATCGTGAGTGCGATTCTCCTCGTTTTTCTCCTTCTCTTTGGCGTGCTGGTGCTCACCGCGACGCCCATCACGGCGATCCCCAAGCGTTTCAGGGCCATCGGCACGAGGTTGGGACTCCTGCACGAGCATCGCGACATTGACGATCTCAACATCGAGCGCGATGGCGATCACCCGTTCGTCACGCCGCTTGCGGTCGAGCACGTCGAGGATGAGGTTGTAGATGTCGACGACTACGAAGAACCGATTGACGAATACGTGGACGAGAATGAGGACGACGGCGAGGTATTGGGCGCAGATGGGTACGCGGATGGGACGGCGCCGATCCCTGTCGTCAGGCCTGAGCCTGTCGTTGCGCATGCCAGTGACGCGGAGCAGTTGCCTCTCAGCGCTGTAATCGACTACCGATTGCCGCCGGCGGAACTGCTCAAGTCTGGCCCGGTTCCCAAGTCCAAGACCAAGGCGAACGACGCCGTGGTTGCGGCCCTTACCGAAGTCCTGAACCAGTTTGGTATTGATGCGATAGTGACGGGTTTTATGCGTGGACCCACGGTTACTCGCTACGAAATCGAATTGGGACCTAGCGTCAAGGTGGAGCGCGTTACTGCCCTGAGTAAAAACATTGCTTACGCTGTAGCTACATCAGAAGTGCGCATACTGAGCCCGATCCCAGGCAAGAGCGCAATCGGCATCGAAATCCCCAACACCGATCGCGAAGTCGTGTCGCTGTCAGATGTCTTGCGAAGCAATGTGGCTTCATCCGATCATCACCCGATGCTCGTTGCGCTCGGCAAGGACGTCGAGGGTGGATTTGTCTGTGCGAATCTAGCTAAGATGCCGCACTTGCTCGTCGCGGGTGCGACCGGTGCGGGTAAGTCAAGTTGTATCAATGCGCTCATTACCTCGATCCTGATGCGAGCCACGCCCGAGGAAGTACGCATGATCTTGATCGACCCCAAGCGAGTCGAGCTCACGATCTATGAAGGCGTGCCTCACCTCATCACGCCGATAATCACGAACCCAAAGAAAGCCGCCGATGCACTCGCGTGGGTAGTCAAGGAGATGGACCGCCGTTATGACGATCTCGCTCACTTTGGGTTCCGGCATATCGCTGATTTCAACAAGGCAGTGCGCTCTGGCCGAGTGAAGGTACCCCTCGGGAGCGAGCGCGTATTGGCTCCATACCCGTACCTGCTCGTTGTGGTCGACGAGCTCGCCGACCTGATGATGGTCGCTCCGCGCGATGTTGAAGATGCAATCGTCCGGATCACTCAGTTGGCGCGCGCAGCGGGCATCCATCTTGTGCTCGCGACTCAGCGTCCGAGCGTCGACGTAGTGACTGGCCTGATCAAAGCGAATGTGCCGAGCAGGCTTGCGTTTGCAACCTCGAGCCTCGCTGATAGCCGAGTGATCCTCGATCAGGCTGGCGCAGAGAAACTCGTCGGGCAGGGAGATGGGCTATTCCTCCCCATGGGTGCAAGTAAGGCAATCCGGGTTCAAGGTGCGTTCGTGCCCGAGAATGAGATCCGTGCCATCGTGAAGGCATGTACGCAACAGATGGAGCCCTCCTACCGCGCGGATGTCGTCGTAGCCGTGGCGGCTGCACGTGACATTGATGCGGACATTGGGGATGACCTCGATCTGTTATGCCAAGCCGTCGAGTTAGTCATAGGTACTCAGTTTGGGTCGACCTCGATGCTCCAGCGCAAGTTGCGGGTTGGCTTCGCCAAGGCCGGCAGACTCATGGACCTCATGGAATCTCGCGGAATCGTGGGACCGAGTGAGGGCTCGAAGGCCCGCGAGGTCCTCGTGACAGCGGAGGATTTACCGGGGATTTTGCTCGATCTTCGCGGCGCCTGACCTTTTCGTCCGTTTATCGGGCGCACGACGTAGGGTCTTAGACCTTCCTCGGCCTACGATGGTGCCCCCATCGAAAGAGGTTTACCGGTGTCTCTCGGCTCCCAGCTCCGCCGCGCGCGCGAAGCCGCCGGGCTGACCCTTGCCGAACTGGCTGATCGCACAAAGATTCGTGTTTCGGTCCTCGAGGCCATGGAGCGCGATGACTTCAGCGCTGCGGGGGGAGAGATTTATGTCCGCATGCAACTGCGTTCCATCGCCGCTGCGCTCGGAGTGTCGGCCGATCGATTCAGCCAGCCGACAGATCCTTCTACGCAACCGATTCCGCTTGAGGAGGCGGGAGAATTTCGCGACCGAGACGAAGGCGCGAGGTGGAGTCTGGCCACGATTGGCGGGATCGACAGGCTGCTCCGGCGTAGGCGCGGCGCTAACTGGACCGCGGCCATGCTGGTGGCGTTAGTTGCCGCTATCGCGGTTGTCGTGGCAATCCTGCTTCTCGGCAAGGACCGTGGCTCTGCCTCAGCGGACGACTTTCCGCCAACGCCACCAATTTCGGTCGCTGATTCGACAAATCCTCCGATTCAGATACCGGCCACCGGGCGCACTGACGACACGACAGCAGTGAGCGGTGGTGTGACTGTGATCGTGGAAGGCGTCGGAGATCGGTCCTGGGTGTCGGTGACTGCCGACAACGGAGAGACGCTTTTTGACGGGCTAGTTCTTCTCGGGCAGAAGAAGACCTTCCGGGATCCACAGTTGGTTCGCGTGGCCATCGGTGATGCCGGTGCAATATCGCTTACTGTAAACGGCTTGGCCATGGGTCCTGCGGGCGCAGCGGGCGAAGTTCGCAGCCTTGAGTTCGGTCCCGGTGAGCCGACCGTTACCCTCAGTTGATGTGACCCTTCGCGCCAGCCTAGTGACCCTCGGATGTGCGCGGAACGAAGTCGATTCAGAGGAACTCGCTGCGCGACTCTCAGCCGACGGCTGGACCCTAGTCCCCGAAGGCGCCGAGACTGACGTCGTACTTGTGAACACGTGTGGATTCATCGAAGCTGCGAAAAAGGACTCCATCGATACCGTTCTTGAGGCTTCCGATGGCACCGCTCGAGTTGTCGCCGTTGGTTGCATGGCGGAGCGATACGGCAAGGAACTTTCTGCGGCGCTGCCCGAGGCGACTGTGCTGAGTTTTGATGACTATCCGCGCATCGGCGAAGTGCTGCGCGATGTTATGGACGGGCGTGCGCCTGAGCCGCACACGCCGGCCGATCGACGAACTCTGCTGCCGATCACGCCAGTGGACCGCCCCGGTGCCGATGTCTCTGTACCAGGGCACAGCCGGTTGAAGCGCCTGCGTCTTGACAGTTCTCCGGTCGCTCCGGTGAAGCTGGCTTCGGGGTGTGATCGTCGATGCACTTTCTGCGCGATTCCGTCCTTCCGTGGATCATTCACTTCCCGTGATCCAGGGGAGGTGCTTGCAGAGATTCGTGGGCTGGTGGCGGTGGGGGTCCGAGAGGCGTTACTGGTCAGCGAGAACTCCACTTCGTATGGCAAAGATCTTGGTGACATACGACTCCTCGAACGGCTTCTTCCAGAGCTTGGGGCCGTGGAGGGACTACATCGGGTCCGCGTGTCGTATCTCCAGCCAGCCGAAATGCGGCCGGGTCTTATCGAAGTCATCGCGAGTGCGCCGGGGCTAGCTCGATACTTCGACCTGTCGTTCCAGCATGCGAGTCCGTCGGTGTTGCGCCGGATGCGACGCTTCGGCGGCTCGGCGGATTTCCTCGCTCTGGTCGATCAGATCCGTGCACTGAGTCCTGGGGCAGGCATTCGAAGCAATGTCATCGTCGGATTCCCGGGTGAAACTGAAGACGACGTCGACATTCTCGAGAACTTCCTCGCCGCGGCTCAACTCGACGCGATTGGTGTCTTCGGATATTCGGCGGAAGACGGGACGGAAGCTGCTGGTTTCGTCGATGTGATTCCGGAGCACGTGATTCGTGCCCGTGTCGAACGCATCGCATCCGTCGCGGAAGTCGTTGTCGAGAAACGTGCCAGTTTGCGAATTGGTTCGCGGGTGAGTGTCATTATGGAATCATCTGGCGAGGGACGGGCCGATCATCAAGGCCCCGAAGACGGGGTGACACTGCTGACTGAAGGTGAGTATCAGCGCGGCGATGTTGTCACGGCTCTTGTCGTCTCATCCGAAGGAGCGGACCTCGTGGCGAGGCCCTTGTGAGACAGCCGATCCCTGATCACGCGGGGGACCCGGTCACCTATTCCCGCTTCTGGACCGGCCCCAACATGCTCACAGTGCTTCGGCTTCTGCTCGTGCCAGTCTTCGCTGTCCTGCTTCTCTCCGATGGAGGCGTGTCGACTCGTCTGTGGGCGGCTGCTGTTTTCGTTGTCGCGGCCGGTACAGACGTCATCGACGGAGCATGGGCTCGCAGATCCGGACGTGTGACCACCTTCGGCAAAGTTGCCGACCCGATCGCCGACAAGGCACTGACCGGAGTCGCTCTTGTGATCTTGTCCTACCTCGGTGAACTCCCGTGGTGGGTGACGGTCGTGATTCTTGTTCGTGAATTCGGTGTCACAGCATTGCGTTTCTGGGTGATTCGCCACGGTGTAATTCCTGCGAGTCGTGGCGGGAAGGCCAAGACGTTGGCGCAGAATTTCGCGATTGTGCTTTTCGTGTTGCCGATAGACATCGTGTGGCTGCGACTAGTCGTCATGTCAATTGCGGTGATTCTTACTGTGGCTACGGGTCTGGATTACGTCGTACGAGCCTTTCGATTGCGAAGTGAGGGCCGCCGCAATGGATGACCCAGCGCGCAGCGTCGTTGAGTTGTTAACGAAGCGAGGCGAAACCGTGGCCGTCGCTGAGTCGCTGACTGGCGGATTGGTGTGTGCTGCGATTACTGCCATTCCGGGGGCGTCAGCGGTTCTGCGGGGTGGCGTGGTCGCTTATGCGACCGAACTCAAGGCGACTTTGCTCGGCGTTTCCCCAGAGCTCCTTGCTGAGCGGGGGCCAGTGAATCCTGACGTAGCCGTTGCCATGGCTCATGGCGTACGCGCGCGCTGTGGATCGACCTACGGTCTATCAACCACGGGAGTTGCAGGTCCTGACTCCCAAGGTGGATTCCCCCCTGGCACAGTTCACGTGGCCGTAGTCTCCGCCGACGATTCGGAGTTTGTTCGGACGCTGCACCTGCCGGGAAACCGAGGGGAGGTTCGGGCTGCATCTGTCGCTGCGGCCCTCGAACTCCTCGTCGGCGCGGCGGACACGTCAGCCTGACTCACAGCGCTAACTCGCAAGTACGCACCCGGCGGGGTAGCGTGAGGCCATGACCACATCTGGTTCGCTGTTGCGCGTCACCCTCGGCGAGGAACTTCGGCGAACCCGTCAGGCGCAGGGTCGATCCCTGCGCGATGTGGCCGGTGAGGCTCAGGTGTCCTTGGGGTTTCTCTCCGAGATTGAACGCGGGCAGAAGGAAGCATCGTCTGAATTGCTTAACGCGATTTGTGGCGCGCTCGACCTTCCGTTGTCTACCTTGCTCACGACCTTGGGCGAGCAGCTGGCAGACGCACCCGTGCTTGGCACCGTGCGTGATATCTCGCCGGTTGCTGCACCCGAGGTCGCCGCCGCCTAATCGCCGGTGCGCCTCACCGATTTCTGGTCCCGCATGGATGCGGTATTTGGGCCCGAATATGCACGCTCGTGGGCTCGAGATTTTGTTGTGACACCGCTGGGTAGCACGGTGATACAGGCGTTCGACCGTGGCGAAGACGTGCAGGTTGTGTGGCGGGCCGTTTGCGAAGTCGCGGATGTTCCTTCGGTTCTGCGGTGAGTGTCGCGTCGCTCGACGTTGTGTCTATTCAGCGTCGAGTTGTCGGGGTCCTTAGTGCGAGTCAGGTCCTATCTGGCATCGCCTACTCCGGCACCACGGCAGCGGGCGGGCTGCTGGTCGTAGAGATCACCGGATCGGAGGGCCTCGCGGGGCTATCGCAGACCACCGGCATCCTCGGGGCGGCAGTCTTTGCCCTGCCACTCGCCCGAATGGCACTCACGAGTGGGCGTCGCAGGTCCTTGTCCTCGGGCTACGCGATCGGTGCCGCGGGGGCTGTCTTAGTGATTACAGGGGCCCTGCTGCGCAATGTGTTGCTGATCCTGCTGGGTTCACTCCTTGTGGGTGCCGCTAACGCCAGCGGCTTCCAGGCTCGGTACGCAGCGACTGACCTTGCCCCCGCTGGAAATCGCGGTCGAGCTCTCTCCTATGTCGTCTGGGCGACGACAATCGGTGGAGTTCTTGGACCGAATCTTCTCGGAATATCAGGATCCCTTGGTCAGCAGGTTGGGCTGCCGTTGCTCGCCGGGCCCTATGTCATCACCCTCGTATGTTTGCTCGGTGCATCTGTGGTGATCGCGTTGCTTTTGCGTCCAGACCCATTCGTGGTTGCACGAGACCTGCGCAGTGCTGTCGATGTCACTGCAGCCGCTGAGGCCGCACGTCCGCGGTTGCGAGATGGGCTCACACATCTCAAGCGCAACCCGCGAGCCATGCTCGGAGTCGCGACGATTGCCGCTGGTCATCTGGTCATGGTGGGGGTCATGGTGATGACACCTGTTCACATGCGCCATGTGGAAGTGAGCCTGCAGTTCATTGGGCTGGTCCTCAGCGTGCACGTTGCGGGCATGTATGCGCTGTCCCCACTCGTCGGACTAGCTGTCGATCGACTCGGCCGAATGGCCGTGTTGTATTCCGGCGTGGTGATCCTCTTGGCCTCTTGTGTGATCTCCGGGCTCGCGCCCGCCGACAGCGTTCCTGTACTCGGCTTGGGACTATTCCTGCTGGGGCTGGGTTGGTCCTGCACTCTCATCGCCGGGTCAGTGCTGGTGACCGACTCCACAGAGGAGGTCGAACGGCCAGCGGTGCAGGGGTTGTCGGACTTGATCATGAATCTGGCGGGCGCCCTCGGGGGAGTGGCCGCGGGGATAATTGTGGTGTTTGGCTCTTATGGCCTGCTCTGCGCGGCGTCGGCGGTTCCGGTCGTGGTGCTCGCGGTCGTTGCCGCCCTTCCGGCGTGTCGCCGGGATTCGTACAGGCGTTCGGGTTAGTCTCTCGTCGTTGGGTTGTCCACAGTTGAACGAAGAGTAGATCCAGTTGTCAGGGGCTCCGCTTAACGTCTCCACCACAAGACATCCGACACCCGCCGCACTGGGGCGGCACCGGCCCAAAGGAGAGACCATGGCAACGCCCAACGACCGCGAGAAGGCTCTAGACACCGCCCTCGCCCACATCGAGCGTCAGTTCGGCAAGGGCGCAGTGATGCGCCTCGGCGAAGACGGTCGCCCGCCCGTCGATGTGATCCCGACCGGCGCGATTGCGCTCGACTTGGCTCTTGGCATCGGTGGCCTACCGCGCGGGCGCATCGTGGAGATCTATGGACCCGAGTCCAGCGGCAAGACGACGGTGGCTCTCCACGCCATCGCGAGTGCTCAGGCGGCTGGAGGCATCTGTGCCTTTATCGACGCAGAGCATGCGCTCGATCCCGACTATGCCTCCCGCCTCGGTGTGGACCTAGATTCCCTTTACGTTTCCCAGCCCGACACTGGCGAGCAGGCGTTGGAGATCTGCGACACGCTCGTGCGGTCTGGCGCCATCGATCTGGTCGTCATTGACTCTGTCGCTGCACTTGTCCCACGCGCGGAGATCGAGGGCGAGATGGGCGACAGCCACATGGGCTTGCAGGCCCGTTTGATGAGTCAGGC
>Ga0164294_10004881_pt1 | contig 11599 bp, 8 predicted proteins | sample GEODES005metaG_FD_111479 | JGI IMG/M metagenome (GOLD analysis project Ga0164294, IMG submission 111479) | Oligotrophic lake water microbial communities from Sparkling Lake, Wisconsin, USA - GEODES005 metaG | ecosystem: Environmental > Aquatic > Freshwater > Lake | place: USA: Sparkling Lake...
CAACAAGCAGAAACCCTGAATCTACCCAGATTATCAACGCAACAATTTCTTAACCCTCCACTGATTCCCAGCTTAGTTTATGTAGAAAATGCCAGCCTTGGTAAAATTATAGCTGGACAACAGGTACGCGATCGCGGTTTGGATCTGAAAACCGACACCAGATTCTTCCGGAACTTTAAACGGGGAATTGGTGCAGATATCCAGGGTTTTCTACCGGAACTTGATGGACAAAACATTAGCTTTGAACAGGTAGGAACATGGTTTTTAAGCAAAGTAATTGCAGAATTAGCACCTTTAGAAGGGGGAATAGATTCCTTGGTTTTAACCGTACCAGTAGACAGCTTTGAAGCCTATCGTCACTGGTTAGGGAAAGTTTGTCAATCATTAGCAGTCGAACAGGTACGGATGTTGGATGAACCCACTGCTGCGGCTTTGGGGTATGGTTTAACAGATCAAGGAACTCTCTTAGTCGTTGACTTTGGTGGTGGAACTTTAGATTTATCTTTAGTGAGTTTAGATCAAGGTACACAAGCCAAGACTAAACCTCTAGGATTTCTTCTCAAATGGGGTGATAAAAATCTGGGTGAAAATTCTCAACAAAAGACTAAAACAGCCCGTGTATTAGCAAAAGCAGGGCAAAATCTAGGCGGAACTGATATTGATAATTGGATAGTAGATTACTTTGCTAAAACCCAAGGATTGCCAGTTAGTTCTCTCACAGCGCGACTAGCGGAACAGTTGAAAATTCAGCTATCTCACCAAGATAAAGCTAGTGAAGTTTATTTTCATGATCAAACTTTTGAAAGTTATGAAATGGATCTTGATCGTTACACCTTTGAAAATATTTTGCAGGAAAACGGATTTTTTGATAAACTGCATGATGTAATGATGACGCTATTACAGCAAGCGCGACGCTACGGTATAGAAATTGATGATATTAATGCAGTATTATTAGTTGGGGGAACTGTACAGTTGCCCGTAGTGCAAGCATGGATAGAACAATATTTTGAACCAGAAAAAATCCGTCGTCAATTGCCTTTTGAAGCAATCGCTCAAGGGGCGTTACAAATAACTCAAGGGATAGAAATTAAAGACTATCTTTATCATAGTTACGGTGTGCGTTATTGGGATCGCCGCAATCAACGTCATAGTTGGCATCCAATTATTAAAACTGGACAACCTTACCCCATGACTCAACCCGTAGAATTAGTTTTGGGTGCTTCTGTGGAAAATCAACCCAGCATTGAATTAATTGTTGGGGAATTGGGCGCCCAAACAGGTGGAACAGAGATATACTTTGAGGGCGACCGCTTAATTACTCGTCAGCTTGATCATGGTGCAACTACTGTTAAGCCTCTCAATGATACAGTAAATGCCAGTAAAATTGCCAAACTTAAACCTCCAGGATTTCCGGGAAGCGATCGCATTAAAATCTATTTTCAAGTTGATGAACAACGGTTTTTAAGAATTACTGTTGAGGACTTATTAACAAATAACATCCTATTAGAAAATCAACTTGTAGCCAAATTAACTTAATCCAGATTTCTCACCAATAAATCAAACAAGAGAGGCTTTATAGTAGTATAAAAATTTACCAATAAAAAACTAGTAACAAAAAAATCTAAATTTTCCTGATCACAGGCTGCTATTTTCAGTCGAATAAACGCATAATGGAAATGTGACTGATTTATTAGCCCCTTTACAATCCCTACAACAGGGTAACTGGTTCAAATTAATTTGCGGAGCCAGTTACCAACATCTTCCCGCGGTCAGAAACTTAACATTAGCCTACACCTTGGCTGGTGCTGACTGTATAGATGTAGCAGCAGATCCGGCAGTCATTGCCGTCACCCAAGAAGCTTTACTGGTAGCCCAAAGCTTGAGATATAATGCCCAAAAGCGAGGCTTTGCCTTTACAGGTAATTTGCCCTTGTTGATGGTCAGTCTCAATGATGGCGAAGATCCCCATTTTAGAAAAGCTGAGTTTAATTCTCAAGACTGTCCCCGCGATTGTTCCAGACCATGTGAAAAAATTTGTCCAGCCCAAGCAATTTTATTTAACAATACCAAAGATGATTTTTCTGGAGTAATCGCTGAAAAATGTTATGGCTGTGGCCGTTGCATTCCTATCTGTCCTTATGGTACAATTTATACAAAATCTTATGAGTCAACGCCAGGGGAGATCGTACCATTGATCATGTCAACGGGAATAGCAGCCGTAGAAATTCATACTCAAGTGGGGCGGTTGGCAGAATTCCAACGGTTATGGAACGCGATGACACCTTGGGCAGATCAATTAAAGTTAGTAGCCATCAGTTGTAACGATGGAGAAGGTCTAATTAATTACCTAAAAGCTATTTATGATTTAATTATCCCCCGTCCCCAGTTTTTAATTTGGCAAACTGATGGACGTTCAATGAGTGGTGATATTGGTGATGGTACAACCATAGCCACAGTGAAATTGGGGCAAAAAGTTGTGGCAGCAAACCTACCGGGATATGTGCAGTTAGCAGGCGGAACTAATAGCTACACCGTTCCTAAATTGAAGGGAATGGGACTGCTGAAAGAGGCAGGGGGGAAAGAGTCCCCAGCTTTTATCTCTGGGGTTGCCTATGGTAGTTACGCCCGTGTATTGCTGTCACCCATTCTTGACCAGTTAGAAAAAAAGGAGGTGATTAACACTGATAGTCAAGGCAATATTCGCCTGGAATCAGAACCGGAATTACTATGGGAGGCTGTAAGGCTTGCCCATACTCTCGTTTCCCAGATTAAGTCTGAGCATTCGCGCTCATCGCTCCAAGCATATCTCTAAAAACGTCAAGTCACCAATAGAAAGCATGACGATTACAGAAGATCTCCAAAAGTTGTTAGACATTTTGCCCCAAGACCTTCAACAAAAACTAGAGCATCATCCTAATGGAGATAATTTAGTTGAAGTGGTTTTGGATTTAGGCCGTCGTCCAGAAGCTCGGTTTCCCCATGTAGCTGAGTATTTGAGCGAAACACCAGTCACTCAAGCACAGATAGATGATTGCATTCAACGAGTTGGAAATTTTGGGGGGGATAATCGGGCAGGAATTGAGCAAACTTTGCATCGGATCAGTGCTATCCGTAACCGTAGCGGTAAGATTATTGGCTTAACTTGTCGGGTCGGCAGGGCGGTATTCGGAACAATTGCCATGATCCGCGATTTGGTGGAAACTGGTCAATCAATTCTCATGCTAGGTCGTCCGGGTGTTGGTAAAACCACGGCTTTAAGGGAAATTGCCCGTGTGTTGGCGGACGATTTACATAAGCGAGTGGTCATTATTGACACATCTAACGAAATTGCTGGGGATGGTGATGTTGCTCACCCCGCCATTGGTCGGGCGAGACGGATGCAAGTTTCTAAGCCAGAATTACAACATCAGGTCATGATTGAGGCTGTGGAAAACCATATGCCAGAAGTCATTATCATTGATGAAATTGGCACGGAATTGGAAGCTTTAGCAGCCCGAACCATTGCCGAACGGGGGGTGCAATTGGTAGGAACTGCCCACGGTAATCAGATTGAAAACCTGATTAAAAATCCCACTCTGTCTGATTTGGTTGGGGGGATTCAGGCTGTGACTCTAGGAGATGATGAAGCTAGACGGCGTGGTTCGCAAAAGACAGTTTTGGAACGCAAAGCGCCACCTACTTTTGAGATTGCTGTGGAGATGCTGGAACGGCAACGCTGGGTAGTTCATGAATGTGTGGCTGATACGGTTGATACTTTGTTACGTGGTCGTCAACCGACTCCACAAACGAGAACTGTTGATGACAATGGCAAGGTTGGCGTTGTTAGACAGTTGGCTGTGGTCAATGGTGGCAATAGCAATGGTAATGGCAATGGACACATTACTAATGTGGAGGAATCTTTCCTCTCTGCTCAACCTAATGGTTGGCGTTCTTCTGGACAAATGGTGGCTTTACCACCTTTATCTCTGGATCGGGAAAGACCGACGGGACGCAGTGAATTTGACCGTTTGTTGGATGAATCTTTCAATTACTCAGAAAGTTTTGATTTTGCCAGCCGCAAACAAGCAGGTCCCAATGGGGAAGATTTACCATTGCACATTTACCCCTATGGGGTGAGTCGTCAGCAATTGGAACAGGTGATTAATGTGTTAACTTTGCCAGTGATATTGACCAAGGACTTGGATAGTGCTGATGCTATTCTGGCTTTGCGATCGCACGTTAAGAATCACGCTAAGTTAAGACAAATGGCTAAGGCTCGTCATGTACCCATTCATGTGATCAAGTCTAGTACAATTCCCCAAATTACTCGCAGTCTCCGCCGCTTACTGAATATTGATGATCCAGATATTGGCGATGACCGAGAGTTACAACTGTTATTACACAACGGTGGTGATGATGAAATGGACGCTTTGGAGGAGGCGAGGCTTGCTGTGGAGCAGATTGTCATTCCTAAAGGTCAGCCTGTGGAGTTATTACCCCGTTCTTCCCAAGTGCGGAAAATGCAGCATGAGTTGGTTGAACATTATCGTCTCAAATCCGATAGTTTTGGCGATGAACCTAATCGGCGGTTAAGAATTTACCCGGCGTAGGTTGTTGATAATTTTCCCCTGAAAGGATTGTTTTTACATCTTTTCAGGGGATTTGGACATTTTACCGCTGTAGTAATGTTGGTAATATTTCTGGAACTGGACTAGGTTTAGCAATTGTGAAAAAATCAGTGGAAGCACATGGAGGAGAAATTACTTTTGCAAGTGAAGTTAATGTAGGAACAACTTTTAATGTTGTTATTCCTTTAACGAAATAATAAGATTAAGATCCCCGACTTCTAACATGAATCTACAATTTAGTTATAAGATAAAAAAGAAGTCGGGGATCTAAATTGGGGATCTAAATTTGTTGATTTTTTAAACATTCTTGAATAAATCTTTGAGGTATTTCTCTACTTTCTCCCCAATGTTGATGAATATAGGAAGCATGAACATTAGGTAAATACCAACCTTCAAAACCTGTATTTTCATCACAATCATAGCGATAGGTATTAAATAATGGTTGAGGAGAATTAGTGATTAAATGAGAACGATGAAATTCATGGCCAAAAATATGTTTATTGCTATCAAGTAAAAAAGTATTTTCTAAAATTACTGCGCGACGATATCCTAAAGTTAATCTTTTATCCATTTGTGCATGAGTGGGTAATATTCCCACCATTGGCCAGGAGTTACCGTCAAAGTCAATAATTTGCTCACACAAATACATCAATCCTCCACATTCAGCAATTGTGGGTATTCCTGCTGAAATTGAATTTTTGACTGCTTGAATTAGGCTAATATTTGCAGCTAATTGTGGTGCAAATACTTCAGGAAATCCACCACCAAAATACATTCCTTGGATATCTTTTGGTAATTGAGAATCATTTAATGGACTCCAAAATACTAATTCTGCTCCTAATTGTTCTAGTAAATCTAAGTTATCTTGATAATAAAAATTAAAAGCTTGATCTCGCGCTACGGCAATTTTTACTGAGGAATTGGTAATTGGTAATTGAGAATTGGGAATTGGGGAAGATGATGATTTTAAAAGTGGTAGAAGTTTGTCCCAATCAAAGTAAGTATCACCTATATCTGCTAAACTATTAATTATCTGATCTAATTCTGGTAATTCTGAAGTGGGAATTAAACCCAGATGACGGTCAGGAATGGTAATGTTATCTTGTCTTCTTAAAACACCAAGTATGGGTAATTGTAAAGGTGCAAGGGAAGTTTTTAATAATGATAAATGTCGATCACTTCCCACCCGATTTAATACTAAACCAGCAACTTTAATTCTACTATCTAAAGAACAATAACCGTGTGCAATTGCGGCTACTGAACCCGATAAGCGACTACAATCTATTACTAAGATGATGGGGATATCTAATAATCTGGCAACGTGCGCTGTACTCGCAAAGTCTGTTTTTCCATTTGTATTTGCTAACTGACCAATACCATCAAATAAACCCATTACACCTTCAACTAAAGTATATTCACTTTGCGGAGAATGATGGTTAAAGCATTTTTGAATATAATTTTCTGAAGTTAGTACAGCATCTAAATTTCGACAAGGAAGACCAGTTACATATTGATGAAACATAGGATCAATATAATCGGGTCCGACTTTAAAAGATTGTACTTTCACACCACGACGACGTAAAGATGCTAATAGGGTAAGTGTAACTGTTGTTTTCCCGACTCCACTCCGTTCTCCAGCAATAATTATAGACATAGATCAACAATTAAAAATTCAAAATTAACAATTAAAAACTAAGAGGATGTTTGAAAAGTATCAGAATTAATCGAGATCCCCCCAACCCCCCTTACAAAGGGGGGCTAAATTCCTCAAAGTCCCCCTTTTCAAGGGGGATTTAGGGGGATCTGCGGGTGTCAGATCCCACACGAAAAAGTTTTCAAACAACCTCTAAGATTATATATTCTAACTACTGACCACTAACAACTAACAACTGACCACTGACAATTATCCTTCCCGTTGTCTTTCTTCAATTTTTGTTGGAGAAATCATACTGTTGATTTTTTCAATATCTGTCATCATGATAATAACACCTTTTACTGTTTCATTCATTAGGGGACTACAGGCAATATAACATTGGATTTGTCTGCCGCGACGATTAGTGCTATTCAGGAGTATTTCCTGGAATTTCTTTTTACCGGACATAATATCACGAATTGGATTTCGCAATTTTTCTACAGGTAAACCAATATCCAAGCTAAACCAAGATTTATGAACTACTTCCTCACTGTGTAAACCCCACATATCTTCAACTGTATGATTCCAAATTAAAATATTCAAGTTATTATCTAAGACTACCATTCCCATTTGCAGACAGCCTAAAATAGAAGAAAGAAAAATATTACTTTGGTCAAGTTCACTGGTGCGATCGCTTAATTCACGATTAATTGTTTGTAACTCCTCATTAGCCGATTGCAGTTCTTCATTCATTGTCTCCATTTCTTGATTTGTTGATTGCAATTCTTCATTGGTTGTTTCTAATTCTTCATTGGTAGATTGTAATTCTTCATTGGTTGTTTCTAGCTCTTCATTAGTTGATTGCAATTCTTCATTGGTTGTTTCTAGTTCCTGTCGAGAACGTTGTAATGCTGTCTGGAGTTTCAGATAACGGGTGACATCATTAAACGTAACTGTTACACCAAGAATAATTTGATTATTATCTTGTAAAGGAATCACCCGCACATCTAAATTTTGAATTTCTGAATTAGACTGATAACGTTCAACATTTGTGAGTATAATCGGATGACGTTCATTATATACTTGCTCAATTACTGAGCGTAATTCCACAGGTCTATAGGATAATTCTAAATCCTGAAAAGGGCGATTTAAATCCTTTATTGTCAGACCAAATAAATTACGAGCTTGTTCATTAATCATAATTAATATGCCATCATTACTTACTACAACTTGGGCGCTAGATGCTGTATCAAAAGCCAAATCTCTAATGCGTATTTCTTGAGAAAAATTACTAGTTGATTCTTGGTTTTCTAAATTGTTCATAACTAGTTGACGACTGCGAAAGTTTCCTAAAGCTACTTTTTCAAATACACGGTCTTTTAAATCTATAGGGATAAATAAATTAGAGTGCATAACTAGCATTTCTGCTTTTCCTAAAAACAGATAGCCATGATCATTAAGAGCAAAATGAAAGCGATTGATAATCTTTCCTTGGGTTTCCGAATTAAAATACATTAAGGTATTGCGACAAATCAATAAATCTAACCGAGAAATCGGTGCATCTTGAAGTAAATCATGACGACCAAAAATTACACAACGACGCAAATCTTGGCGAAAAACATAATTTTTATTGACTAGATCAAAATATTTATCGCGTAATTCTAACGGGACTTCATCAATATTTTTGGTTGAATAACTAGCTTTACGAGCTTGAACGAGAGCTTCTTCATCTACATCTGTTGCGTAGATTTTTACCCGATTACGAAACTCTTCTATTCCCAAGATTTCCGCTATTACTATTGCTAAAGTGTAAGCTTCTTGTCCAGAAGCACAACCAGCACTCCAAAATCGAATCTGTTGATCTGGTTGTTTATTTTTGATGATATTAGGAATAACTTCTTTGGCTAAATATTCCCACGCTGAAGTATCTCTAAAAAAAGCAGTGACGTTAATTAAAATAGTATTAAATAAATTTTTAAACTCATCTGGATGAACTTCTAAATAATCTTGGTAATTGACAAAAGTATCTATCTTTAAAGTCTCCATTTCTTTAGTAACACGGCGCATTAAAGTTGAACGTTTATAACCTGTGAAATCAAAGCCTCGGTTGATTCGTAAATATTCGAGGAGGTTTTCAAAATCAGGGTCTTTATGTGGGACATTCATAAAATAAATCAGGATTTTGCTAATAAATGAACTACGTTATAGAGATACAGAATCACCAGATCCCCCCAGATACCCGACTTCTCAAAGAAGTCGGGTATCTATGTTATTATAGTCAATTTTTTATAATAAACTAAATTGGTAATAGATTACAAATCAGGATGAGGCATGACCAAAGTTAGCAAAGCTGAAGAAATTTCTGCTAAAGGCAGGATAAAATCTACATTCCCAGTCATAATTGCTGCGGACGGCATTCCCGAAAATTCAGCACTTTTGTCATCTTGGACAATTACCGTCCCACCCATTTTTTGAATTGCTTCTACTCCCATTGCCCCATCACTGCCAGTTCCTGTGAGGACAACAGCGATCGCTCTTTCTTTATAACTTGCAGCCACAGATTCAAACAATAAATCTGCCGAAGGACGGAGAAAATGCACCATTTCCGACTGCGATAAAGAGGCTTTACCATCACTATTCACCAACAAATGATTATTAGGAGGAGCAATATAAACAGTCCCTGGTGTGAGCTTGTCTCCTTCCTTTGCCTGTTTTACTGTCAGTGGAGTCCGACGACTGAGAATTTCTGCCATGAGAGATGGATGACGAGGATCTAAGTGTTGAACAATCACAATTGCTGCTTTGAAATCTGCGGGTAAATGTGCCAGCACCTCAATTAACGCCGTTAACCCACCAGCAGAAGCCGCTAAAGCCACAATATCAAAGTTAGGAAGATTTGGCATATTTATCTTGAAGATTATAGTTTCCCCCATCCTTAAAATATCAAAATTTTCAATTCATTCCCTGCACCCACAGACATATAAATCACCGATTTCTTGAAGAAATTGGTGATCTTTTTGTTCACATTTCACTGACAAAGCTAATTTTCTGCTTCTAAAGTTTTTTTGGCTGCTAATAATTGCTGTTTATATTCTTCACTCATTTGCGGATATTGCAAATTTAATTCCTGCAATTTTTGGCAAATAATATCTGCTACCACTAAGCGTGTAAACCATTTACGATCAGCAGGAACAATATACCAAGGTGCAAATTCTGTACTTGTATGGTTAAAAACCTGCTCATAGGCATCCATATAATCATCCCAAAAAGCCCTTTCCCGAACATCACTAACAGAAAGTTTCCAATTTTTATCCGGTGATTCAATCCGTTCTAAAAACCGTCTTTTTTGCACCGATTTTGAAACATTTAGAAAAAACTTGAGGACAATTACCCCATTATTGAACAAGTATTTTTCAAAATTATTAATTTCCTCAAATCGCTGTTTCCATATATGATTATTTTGAGGAAAATTGGGTAATTGTTGTTTTTTAAGAATTTCTGGATGGACACGGACTATGAGTAATTCTTCATAATATGAACGATTAAAAATGCCAATTCTTCCCCTTTCTGGCAAAGACTTCATTGAACGCCATAAATAATCATGATCTAGCTCTTCTTCACTCGGTGATTTAAAACTAAATACCTGACATCCTTGAGGATTAACGCCAGACATCACGTGTTTAATCGTACTATCTTTACCAGCAGCATCCATTGCTTGAAAAATAATCAATAAAGAATAGGTATTTTGAGCATAAAGAATATCTTGATATTTCGCTAATTGTAAAATACCTACCTTTAATTTTTTCACCGCATCACCTTTTTGGTGAAACTCACATTTATAACCTGGGTTATAGTCCTTTACCAAAGAAATTTGATCACCTGGTTTAACAATATAAGGATCATGATTCATAAAAAAATTAGCACTCCTATAAAATTCATAAATTCATCTGCGTTTATCTGCGTTTATCTGCGTTTAATTATTTTTGAAATCTTATTGTATAACCTCTTTCTCTCTGTGTTCTCTGTGCCTCTGTGGTTAGATAAAAAACCTTTTCACCGCAGAGAGACAGAGTGAAAACGTATTTTTAAAAAACAGCAGATTGCAATTTTGTTAACTCTGCTAAAACTTCCATACTGTGAATACTCGGATTAACTCCCACAAAAGTTGCTCTTAATATCCCTTGAGGATCAATAATAAAACTATGGCGCATAGAGACAACACCTATCCAAGAACCATAAGCTTTACTAACTTCACCCTTAGTATCAGCTAACAAAGGAAATTTTAACCCTTCTGAATCACAAAATTCTGCATGGGAATCAATATCATCAGCACTGATACCAATAATCTCAGTATTTTTCTCAATGTACTTAGGTAGATCTTGCTGAAACCGTCTTGCTTCGATAGTACAACCGGAGGTAAAGTCTTTGGGGTAGAAATAGAGAACCACCCACTTACCCCGGAAATCAGCCAGGGAAACCTTACCATTCCCCGTATTAGTTGGTAAGGTAAATTCAGGTGCAGGTTGATTAATTGCCGGTAATTTACCACCTAAAGCTTGAGCAGGAGGGGTAAAATTCAACCAACTGATAACAGCCAAGCAAGTGGCAAATAGAATGCTAATAAAAGTGCGGCGCGAAATCATAGTCTTCACCAAAAATATAACTTAAATAAGTTTACATTCTTGTTAGCCGCTATTCTGAATCTGACTGGTTTTCTGGTGGTTTTTCGATACTCTCAATGTATTGGCTATCTATAAGAAAAGCACCTCTAGTCAAGCGTATACCCCAATAACCACCAGGGCGACGGTCAAGAACTATACCTTCCTCACCAACATAAATCACATCAGCAGGACGTAACATAGGCATTGGGTCAGCGGTTTTCACATAAGGTGGCAATGATACCACACGGACTTTACTACCAATTGGGAATTCTGACGACATTTTGCAACAGTTTGTAATTTTGAATAACGGTAAATATCGATTTTATTTTACTCTTCTTCCTTTCCACCTATTTGTTAATAAATGTAAAGAACATATTCCACATCCAAAATGAAATGATATATTAAATCCATAGGACACCAAGTTAAGAAGAAACCAACTAAGAGAAAGGGCAATTGATCTAGTGTCCCCCGTCATTAGCCCCACAAGTACAGCATTATTGATCATAAAGTGGCAACTAGCCAAACTTTAGATAAGATGGCGAAGCCAAATCCCAGAGCGGAAAGACGTAGAGATGCTGTGTTTGCGTTTTAGAAAGTCCACCCTTAGTAACTTACAATCACTTACTTACTTTAATCATTTGAAACCTGCAAATTCACTAGAACCCGGTCAACCTTGATCGGGTTTTTAGATGTTTATA